>Ga0302155_10002205_pt1 | contig 13381 bp, 12 predicted proteins | sample I_Bog_N3_1_FD_193508 | JGI IMG/M metagenome (GOLD analysis project Ga0302155, IMG submission 193508) | Peat permafrost microbial communities from Stordalen Mire near Abisko, Sweden - I_Bog_N3_1 | ecosystem: Environmental > Terrestrial > Soil > Wetlands > Peat | place: Sweden: Abisko, Stordalen...
TCATCGCTGAATTTGTTGTCGGTTTTTGGTACATCTGGAAAAAGGGTGCCCTGGATTGGGAGTAAATCATGTCAATTGAAGGCGTATTAAACGAAGGGTTTGTTACCACCTCGCTGGATAAGGTAATTAACTGGACTCGTACCGGCTCTTTGTGGCCGATGACCTTTGGTCTGGCTTGCTGTGCCGTGGAAATGATGCACGCAGGTACTTCACGCTACGATCTGGATCGTTTCGGCATGGTGTTTCGTCCCTCGCCGCGCCAATCTGATGTGATGATTGTGGCCGGCACACTATGCAACAAGATGGCACCTGCATTACGCAAGGTGTATGACCAGATGGCTGAGCCACGTTGGGTAATTTCCATGGGTTCCTGTGCCAACGGTGGTGGTTATTATCACTATTCATATTCTGTTGTGCGCGGCTGTGATCGCATCGTGCCGGTAGATGTGTATGTGCCTGGTTGTCCGCCGACGGCTGAGGCCTTGATCTACGGCGCGATCCAGTTGCAAAACAAGATCAAGCGTACTAATACGATTGCGCGTTAAGAGAGCGAAGGGCTGGAATGACGACAAAAATAGAAACGCTCGAAGCCGCCTTGCGTAATGCGCTGGGAAGCTACGTTGAAAATCTGACAGTAGCTTTGGGTGAGATCACGGTAGTGGTCAAGCAAGCAGACTACCTTTCAGCAATGCGCATCTTGCGCGATCACGCCGATACGCGTTTCGAGGAATTGCTCGATTTGTGCGGCGTCGATTACTCCACTTATGGTGACGGCGTTTGGGAAGGTCCACGTTTTGCGGTGGTATCGCATCTGCTGTCGATTTCCCATAATTGGCGTGTGCGTGTGCGTGTCTTTGCGCCAGACGACGATCTGCCGTTGGTGTCTTCGTTGATTGATATCTGGAATTCGGCCAATTGGTACGAGCGCGAAGCTTTCGATTTTTACGGTATCTTGTTTGACGGGCATGACGACTTGCGTCGCATTCTCACCGACTACGGCTTCATCGGTCACCCATTCCGCAAAGATTTCCCGGTATCCGGTTACGTGGAAATGCGTTACGACGCTGAGCAAAAACGCGTGGTTTATCAACCCGTAACGATTGAGCCGCGCGAGATTACGCCGCGCATCATTCGTGAAGAAAATTACGGGGTCAAATAATGGCAGATATCAAGAATTACACGTTGAACTTCGGTCCGCAGCACCCGGCAGCGCATGGTGTGTTGCGCCTGGTACTGGAGTTGGACGGCGAAGTCATTCAACGGGCTGACCCGCATATTGGTTTGTTGCATCGCGCTACTGAAAAGTTGGCAGAGCAAAAAACTTTCCTGCAGTCGGTGCCGTATATGGATCGTCTCGACTACGTCTCGATGATGTGCAATGAGCACGCCTACGTGATGGCCATCGAGAAGCTGCTGGGCATTGAAGTGCCGCTGCGCGCGCAATACATTCGCGTCATGTTCGACGAAATTACCCGTCTGCTGAACCACCTGATGTGGATCGGTGCACATGGTTTGGACGTCGGTGCGATGGGCGTGATGTTATATGCCTTCCGCGAGCGCGAAGATTTGATGGATTGCTATGAGGCGGTGTCGGGTGCGCGTATGCATGCTGCCTATTATCGTCCAGGCGGTGTGTATCGCGATCTGCCAGATGTCATGCCACAGTATCGCTCGTCGATCGTGCGCAATGAAAAATCGGTCAAGCAACTCAACGAAGATCGTCAAGGCTCTTTACTCGATTTCATCGAATCCTTCACCAATCGCTTCCCCAAGTATGTCGACGAGTATGAAACACTGCTCACCGATAACCGCATCTGGAAGCAACGTCTGGTTGGCATCGGTGTGGTCTCGCCGGAACGCGCTCTGGCCATGGGTTTCTCCGGTCCTATGCTGCGCGGTTCGGGGATTGAGTGGGATCTGCGCAAGAAACAGCCGTATGAAGTGTATGACTTGCTCGACTTTGATATTCCGGTCGGCAAAAACGGCGACAGTTATGACCGCTATCTGGTGCGTGTTGAAGAAATGCGTCAGTCCAATCGCATCATCAAACAATGCGTTGAATGGCTGCGTAACAATGCCGGTCCGGTCATCACTGACAATCACAAGGTGGCACCGCCGTCGCGCGTGGACATGAAGTCCAACATGGAAGATTTGATCCACCATTTCAAACTATTCACCGAAGGCTTTCACGTGCCGGCAGGTGAAGCGTATGCAGCGATTGAGCATCCCAAGGGCGAATTTGGTATCTATCTGGTGTCGGACGGCGCCAACAAGCCCTACCGCATGAAGATCCGTGCGCCTGGTTTCGCTCACTTGCAAGGTTTGAACGAGATGGCTAAGGGCCACATGATTGCCGATGCGGTCACCATTATTGGTACGCAAGACATCGTGTTTGGTGAGATTGACCGATAAATCGGTAGCTGGATGTTTTTGAAAACCCATTAGCTTTGGGGAATGTCCGATAAACCCGCGCAGAACTTGCGCACGGATGGCCAACGATATGCTGTTAAGTCAAGACGCTCTAAAGAAAATCGATCGCGAACTCGCGAAATATCCTGCCGATCAACGTCAGTCGGCAGTGATGTCCGCGCTGGCGATCGCCCAGGATGAACACGGCTGGCTTCCGGCCGAACTGCAGCAGGAAATCGCCGACTACATCGGCATGCCTGCAGTGGCGGTGCAAGAAGTGGCTACGTTCTACAACATGTACAACACCAGCCCGGGCGGCAAGCACAAGATTTCGGTCTGTACCAATTTGCCATGCCTGTTGTCGGGTGGCGAGCGTGCTGCGCATCATTTGAAGCACAAGCTCGGCATCGGCTACAAGGAAACCACCGAAGATGGTCAGTTCACGCTGGTCGAAGGTGAGTGCATGGGCGCTTGCGGTGATGCGCCTGTCATGCTGGTCAACAACAAGCGCATGTGCAGCTGGATGTCGAACGACAAGATCGATGCGCTGCTGGAGGAATTGAAGAAATGACCTGTCTGCATGATCGTCATATCAAACCGCTGATTCTGGCGGGCCTGGATGGGCAAAACTGGCATTTGGCGGATTACGTCAAACGCGGCGGCTACGAGTCGCTCAAGCGCATCCTGACTGAAAATATCACCCCTGAACAAGTGATCGCCGAACTCAAGACCTCGGGTCTGCGTGGTCGCGGCGGTGCCGGTTTTCCGACCGGTCTGAAGTGGAGCTTCATGCCGCGTCAGTTTCCGGGGCAAAAGTACCTGGTCTGCAACAGCGATGAAGGCGAGCCAGGCACATTCAAGGACCGCGACATCATTCGCTACAATCCGCACGCGCTGATCGAAGGCATGATCATCGGCGGTTATGCAATGGGCATCACGGTTGGCTACAACTACATCCACGGCGAAATTTTCGACGCTTATCTGCGTTTTGAAGAGGCTCTGGAAGAGGCGCGCGCCGCTGGCTTGCTGGGCGACAACATCCTCGGCACCAATTTCAACTTCCAGTTGCACGGCCACCATGGTTATGGCGCCTACATCTGCGGCGAAGAAACCGCCTTGCTGGAGTCGATCGAAGGCAAGAAGGGCCAGCCGCGCTTCAAACCGCCATTCCCAGCCAGTTTTGGTCTGTACGGCAAACCAACCACGATCAACAACACCGAGACTTTCGCTGCGGTGCCGTTCATCTTCAAGGTCGGTGGCGAAGCGTATGCAGCCATGGGCAAGCCCAATAACGGCGGCACCAAGATCTTCTCGATCTCGGGTGACGTAGAACGTCCTGGCAACTACGAAATTCCTCTCGGCACACCGTTTTCGGAGTTACTGGAGCTAGCCGGCGGTATGCGCGGCGGCAAGAAGATCAAGGGTGTGATCCCAGGCGGTTCCTCGGCGCCGGTGATTCGCGGCGACGTCATGATGGATACCTCCATGGACTACGACGCCATTGCCAAAGCGGGTTCGATGCTGGGTTCGGGCGCCGTGATCGTGATGGACGAAACGCGTTGCATGGTCAAGTCCTTGCTGCGCCTGGCGTATTTCTACTTCGAAGAATCTTGCGGTCAATGTACACCATGCCGTGAAGGTACAGGTTGGATGTATCGCGTCGTTGAACGTATCGAAAACGGTCACGGCAAGCCGGAAGACCTCGATTTGCTCAATTCGGTGGCCGACAATATCCAGGGCCGTACCATCTGCGCTCTGGGTGATGCGGCGGCGATGCCGGTGCGCGCCTTCATCAAGAATTATCGTGAAGAGTTCGAGTATCACATCGAGCATAAGCACTGCTTGGTGCCGGCTTACATGTGATGATCGTCATGCGTGGATACGCATGACGCAGCAGGAAAGTACGTGTGCAGTTGGCTGTCGCCGTTAGTTTGGGCAATACGGCAATGTGCATGTCTCAGGGTCAAAAGAATACTTAGCTTGGGCAAAAAGCCATGGTTGAAATCGAAATAGACGGCAAAAAAGTTGAAGTGCAAGAAGGCAGCTTGGTCATGGAAGCTGCCAACAAGATTGGCACTTACATTCCGCATTTTTGCTATCACAAAAAATTATCTATCGCGGCAAACTGCCGTATGTGTCTGGTCGACGTGGAAAAGGCGCCTAAGCCTTTGCCTGCTTGCGCCACTCCGGTGAGTGCCGGTATGGTGGTGCGGACCTCGAGCGACAAGGCAGTCAAGGCGCAAAAAGGTGTCATGGAATTCCTGCTGATCAATCACCCGCTGGATTGCCCGATCTGTGATCAGGGCGGCGAGTGTCAGTTGCAGGATCTGGCTGTCGGCTACGGTGGTTCCAGCTCGCGCTACACCGAAGAGAAGCGCGTGGTGGCTCCTAAGGATGTCGGCCCGCTGATCTCGATGAAGGAAATGAATCGTTGCATCCATTGCACGCGCTGTGTGCGTTTCGGCCAGGAAGTGGCCGGCGTGATGGAGCTGGGCATGCTGGGTCGCGGCGAACATTCCGAGATCACTACCTTTGTCGGCAAGACCGTCAATTCGGAATTGTCGGGCAACATGATCGATCTGTGTCCGGTCGGTGCCTTGACCTCCAAGCCATTCCGCTATGCCGCGCGTACCTGGGAACTGTCGCGCCGTAAATCGGTGAGCCCGCATGACAGCATTGGCGCCAACCTGATTGTTCAGGTCAAGGGCGGCAAAGTGATGCGCGTGCTGCCGTTGGAAAACGACCTGGTCAATGAATGCTGGATCTCTGACAAAGACCGTTTTGCTTACGAAGCCTTGGACAGCGAAGAGCGTCTGACCAAGCCTATGCTCAAGCAGGATGGCAAGTGGCAGGAAGTTGAATGGCAAGTGGCGCTGGAGTATGTGGCCCACGGTCTGCGCAACATCCGTCACGAACACGGTGCCAGCGCCATCGCGGCACTGGGCACACCTTATTCGACACTGGAAGAACTGTCGCTGTTGCAAAAAGTTGTGCGCGGCATGGGTTCGGAAAATATCGACTTCCGCCTGCGTCAGTCTGATTTCGCGCTGGATCATCAGGTCGCGCCATGGCTGGGTATGTCGATTGTTGAATTCGGCCAGTTGAATCGCGCCTTCATCATCGGCTCTTTCCTGCGCAAGGATCATCCACTGCTGGCAGCGCGTTTGCGTCAAGCCATCAAGAGCGGTGCCAAGCTCAGCGTGCTGCATGGCAGCGACGATGATTTGCTCATGCCGGTGGCCAACAAGATCATCGCGGCGCCGTCAGCTTGGCTGGCAGCGCTGAGCGAAGTCGTGGTCGCCGTGGCGCAAGCCAAGGGTGTGGCAGCACCGACAGGATTTGAAAACGTACAAGTGTCGGTTGCCGCTAAGCAGACTGCTGACAGCCTGTTGTCAGGCACGTCCAAGGCGGTCTTGCTGGGCAACGCCGCTGCACAACATCCGCAAGCTTCGCAGTTGCACGCCGCGGCACAATGGATTGCCGAACAAACCGGCGCCAAACTGGGTTACCTGACCGAAGGCGGCAATGCCGTTGGCGGTTACCTGGCCAATGCGATTCCCGGCAAGGACGGCGTCAATGCCGCACAAGCGTTTGCACAGCCACGCAAGGCCTATGTGTTGCTCAACGCCGAACCTGAACTCGACAGCCATGATCCGCAGGCAGCTACTGCCGCGCTCAAGCAAGCCGAAATGGTGGTGGTGATGTCGGCTTATAAGCATGGCGCTGACTATGCCGACGTGTTGCTGCCGATTGCACCATTTACCGAAACTTCGGGCACCTTCGTCAATGCGGAAGGCCGTGCGCAAAGTTTCAACGGTACCGTCAAGCCGCTCGGTGATGCGCGTCCGGCCTGGAAGGTCCTGCGCGTGCTGGGTAATTTGCTGGGCTTGCCGAACTTCGACTACGAAACTTCGGAAGCGATTCGCGCTGAAGTCATCGGCAGCGAAACCGACCTGTCGGCACGTTTGAACAACAGCGCCAAGCTGGCGCCGCAAGCAGGTAGTGCTGCCGCCACCGGTCTGGAACGTCTGGCCGATGTGCCTATCCATTTTGCCGATGCCATCGCACGCCGTTCGCCGGCATTGCTGCAAACGCAAGATGGTCAGGCGCCAAAGGCCTGGTTGTCGGCGGTATTGTCGCAAAAGCTGGGCATCACTGCCGGCGACCTCGTCAGCGTCAAGCAAGGGCAGGGCAGCACAGTGCTGACTGCCGATATCGATAAAACATTGCCCGAAAACGTGGTCCGTGTGGCCGCTGCACATGCCAGCACCGCTGCGCTGGGCGGCATGTTTGGCGCCATCGTTGTGGAGAAAGCGTAATGGATCAACTGATTGCCAATATCAACGCAGTTGGCCCCAACTATCTGGGCACGGCCTGGCCGTTCGTCTGGACCCTGGTTTGGACGCTGCTGAAAATCATCATCATCGTGTTGCCGTTGCTGGGCGCCGTCGCCTATCTGACGCTGTGGGAACGTAAGCTGATCGCCTGGATGCACGTGCGTATGGGCCCCAACCGCGTGGGTCCTGCCGGTTTGCTGCAACCGATCGCCGATGCACTCAAGCTGATCTTGAAGGAAGTCATTGCACCGACGCGCGCCAACAAGGTCCTGTTCTTCATCGCACCGATCATGACCATCATGCCGGCGCTGGCTGCCTGGGCGGTGATCCCGTTCGGACCGGACACCGTGCTGGCCAACGTCAATGCCGGTTTGCTCTACGTCATGGCGATCACCTCGGTAGAAGTCTACGGCGTCATTATCGCCGGCTGGGCCTCCAACTCCAAGTATGCCTTCCTCGGTGCCATGCGTGCTTCGGCGCAGATGGTGTCCTACGAAATTTCGATGGGCTTCTGTCTGGTGATTGTGTTGATGGTCTCGGGCAGTTTGAATATGACCGAAATCGTCATGAGCCAGAGCCGTGGATTCTTTGCCGATCACGGTGTCAGTCTGCTGTCATGGAACTGGTTGTCGCTGCTGCCGATTTTCGTGATCTATCTGGTTTCCGGCATTGCTGAAACCAACCGCCATCCGTTCGATGTGGTCGAAGGCGAATCGGAAATCGTGGCCGGTCACATGATCGAATATTCAGGCATGTCGTTCGCCATGTTCTTCCTGGCCGAATACGCCAACATGTGGCTCATTTCGGTGTTGACAGCATTGTTGTTCCTGGGCGGCTGGGCATCGCCATTCCAGGTGCTCGATTTCATCCCAGGCTGGATCTGGCTCGGACTGAAGACCTTCTTCATCGTGTCGATGTTTATCTGGGTACGTGCCTCGTTCCCCCGTTATCGCTATGACCAGATCATGCGTTTGGGCTGGAAGGTATTTATTCCATTGACGCTGGTGTATCTGGTCATTGTTGCGACCTGGATGCATACCCCGTGGAATATTTGGAAGTAATGGAAAAGGTGGAATAAGCATGGAAGCAATTAAGGATTTTTTCGGCAGCTTGATGCTCAAGGAGCTGTTCAAGGGCCTGGCGTTGACGGGACGCTACCTGTTCGCGCGCAAGATCACCTTGCGTTTTCCGGAAGAAAAGACGCCGCAGTCGCCGCGTTTCCGTGGTCTGCATGCACTGCGCCGCTACCCTAACGGTGAAGAGCGTTGCATTGCCTGCAAACTGTGCGAAGCGGTGTGCCCGGCGATGGCCATTACGATTGAGTCGGAACAGCGTGAGGACGGTTCGCGTCGTACCACGCGCTACGATATCGACCTGACCAAATGTATTTTCTGTGGTTTCTGCGAAGAATCCTGCCCGGTCGACTCTATCGTTGAAACGCACATCCTCGAATATCATGGCGAAAAGCGTGGTGATCTGTACTACACCAAGGAAATGCTGCTTGCCGTGGGTGATCGTTATGAAAATGAAATTGCTGCTGCCCGCACTGCGGACGCTGCCTATCGTTGATATAGCTTGATGTTGCGCGGTTCGGATTGGTATGCAGATTTTGCATGCTGTTCTGGTGATCAAATGATCTCAATGATCTGATGCTGGTTTAGCCAACTATTGGTTGATTATGGAATTTAAAACTGTCTTGTTCTATGCGTTTTCGGTGGTCCTCGTGCTCGCCGCATTACGCGTTATAACGGCTCGCAATCCGGTACATGCGGCCTTGTTTTTGGTGCTGGCGTTCTTCTCTGCGGCCGGTATCTGGATGTTGCTGAAGGCGGAGTTCCTCGCCATCGTGCTGGTGCTGGTCTATGTCGGTGCGGTGATGGTGCTGTTCCTGTTCGTGGTGATGATGCTCGATATTAATGTCGACAAAATGCGCGAGGGATTCTGGGGTTACTTTCCGCTGGCGGCGACCATTGGTGTGGTCATCGTGCTCGAAATGGCGGCCGTGCTGCTGCGCAGTTTCTGGGCTCCGGAGTCGCAGGTGCCGGCAACTGCCGATGGCATCGGCACCACCAAGGCGCTGGGCATGTTGATTTACACGCAATATGTGTATGCCTTTGAAATCGCCGCCGTGATCTTGCTGGTGGCGATTGTGGCCGCCGTATCGCTGACCCTGCGTCGTCGTAAAGACAGCAAGTATTTCTCTCCTGCTGATGCCGTCAAGGTCAAGCGCGAAGATCGCGTGCGCCTGGTCAAGATGCAAGCAGAATCCACCCGAAACAATGGCGGCGATGCGCAGGCCGCAGAACCGCAAGCTTAAGGAGCGGCCGCAATCATGACACTCTCGCTCTCTCATTACCTGATCCTCGGCGCGATTCTGTTCGCAATCTCGATCGTAGGTATTTTCCTCAACCGCAAGAACGTCATCGTGTTGCTGATGGCAATTGAATTGATGTTGTTGGCGGTGAACATGAACTTCATTGCTTTCTCGCATTATCTGGGTGACGCAGCAGGACAAATCTTCGTCTTCTTCATTTTGACCGTCGCCGCAGCGGAATCTGCCATCGGCCTGGCCATTCTGGTGGTGCTGTTCCGTAATCTGGATACCATCAATGTGGAAGATTTGGATTCCCTCAAGGGATAAAGACACGCAGTGCATTTGGATAGCTTTTAAATTTCATTTAAAGATGGGTGCTCTTCGACCGATACCGTGAGTCACGGTGTCGGTAAGCGGGGCCCAAATAGCGATAAGGTTCATCATGGCGGGGCAACTTAACCCACATCTTCTTTTAGCCGTACCTCTGGCACCATTGGCCGGCGCTGCAATTGCAGGCCTGCTCGGTACGAAGTTCTTCGGCAATGTCGTCGGCCGCAAGGTATCGCATACTGCCACCATACTTGGTGTGCTCATTGCGTTCATCATCTCCTTGCAGACACTGCTGGCAGTCAACGACGGCGCCACCTTTAACGGCACGCTGTACACCTGGATGAACGTAGCCGGGCTCAAACTGCAGATCGGCTTCCTGATCGACAGTCTGACCGCGATGATGATGTGCGTGGTGACCTTCGTGTCGCTGATGGTGCACATCTACACCATCGGTTACATGAAAGACGATGACGGTTATAACCGCTTCTTCTCCTATATCTCGCTGTTCACCTTCTCGATGCTGATGCTGGTGATGAGCAACAACTTCCTGCAACTGTTCTTCGGTTGGGAAGCGGTGGGCTTGGTGTCTTACCTGCTGATCGGTTTCTGGTATACCCGTCCGACTGCCATCAAGGCCAACATGAAGGCCTTCCTGGTCAATCGTGTCGGTGACTTTGGCTTCATCCTCGGTATCGGTTTACTGCTGGCTTACGCCGGCTCCATGGACTATGCCGAAGTGTTTGCCAAGCGTGCCGAACTGGCGCAGCTGACGTTGCCAGGCACCGACTGGATGCTGTTGACCGTGGCATGTATCTGCCTGTTCATCGGCGCCATGGGTAAGTCTGCACAGTTCCCGTTGCATGTCTGGCTGCCGGATTCGATGGAAGGCCCGACGCCGATTTCTGCACTGATCCACGCCGCGACGATGGTCACGGCAGGTATCTTCATGGTGACGCGCATGTCGCCACTGTTTGAACTGTCCGATACCGCCTTGTCAGTGATTCTGGTGATCGGCGCCATTACCGCGCTGTTCATGGGCTTCCTGGGTACCATGCAAAACGACATCAAGCGTGTGGTTGCGTATTCGACACTGTCGCAGCTCGGTTACATGACCGTGGCGCTGGGTGCTTCGGCCTACTCGGTTGCGGTGTTCCATCTGATGACGCACGCCTTCTTCAAGGCTTTGCTGTTCCTTGGTGCCGGTTCGGTCATCATCGGCATGCACCATGATCAGGACATGCGTAACATGGGCGGCCTGCGCAAGTACATGCCGATTACCTGGATCACTTCGCTGCTGGGTTCGCTGGCACTGATCGGTACGCCGTTCTTCTCCGGTTTCTATTCCAAGGACAGCATCATTGATGCGGCTGCCGCATCGCATCTGCCTGGTTCCGGCTTTGCCTACTTTGCCGTGCTGGCCAGTGTATTTGTGACCGCATTCTATTCGTTCCGTATGTATTTCATGGTGTTCCATGGGAAAGAGCGCTTCGGCAAGGCACCGGCACATGACCATCATGCCCCGGTCGCAGCGCATGGTGTGCATGATGAACATGCCCACGATAGCCACGATGCACATGACGCCCACGATGATCATGATGAACATGAACATCATGGTCTGGCGCCAGGTCAGAAGCCGCACGAATCGTCGCTGGTAGTGACCCTGCCGCTGATCCTGCTGGCCATTCCATCGGTCATCATCGGTTTCTTTGCGGTCGGCCCCATGTTGTTTGGCGACTTCTTCAAGAACGTCATCTTTGTCGGTGAAAACCACAAGGTGATGGAAGAGCTGGCAGGAGAATTCCACGGCCCGCTGCACATGGCGCTCAATGCCGTGAGTTCGGCACCGTTGTGGCTGGCGATTGCCGGTGTGGTGGTGGCGTATTACTTCTACATGGTCAATCCGCGCGTTCCTGCCTGGATCAAGAAGAACTTCAGTGCAATCTACACCTTGCTGGACAACAAGTACTACATGGATGCGTTCAATGACTTCGTGTTTGCCGGTGGCGCACGACTGTTGGGCGGCGGTCTGTGGACTATCGGTGACAAGGGACTCATCGATGGCCTGGTAGTCAACGGCAGTGCCAAGATCGTGAACTGGTTCTCCAAGCTCGCGCGTTTGTTCCAGTCCGGTTACATCTACCATTACGCTTTTGTGATGATTATTGGGGTGCTGGGTTTCCTGGTGTGGTTTATCCCGTTTCCGTTTGCCAAATAAGTTGGCGGAGTAAAGTAAATAACAACCATGATGCAGTCAACATTTCCTCTCCTAAGCCTTGCGATTTGGTGTCCGATCGTATTTGGCGCGCTCGTCCTGGCGATCGGCCGTGACGAAAATCCTTCCATCGCACGTTGGCTGGCGCTGATTGGTGCTATCGTCAGCCTGGTGGTCACGTTCCCCTTGGTGCAGCATTTCGATGCTGCCGCACACGGCTATCAGTTCATCGAAAAAACGCCTTGGATTGATCGTTTCAACATCAATTACTACCTCGGCATCGACGGTCTGTCGCTGTGGTTCATCCCACTGACTGCCTTCATTACCGTGATCGTGGTGCTGGCCGGCTGGCAAATCATTCAGAAGCGCGTGGGCCAGTACATGGGCGCCTTCCTGATCTTGTCGGGTCTGATGATTGGTGTCTTCTCGGCACTCGACGGCATGCTGTTTTATGTGTTCTTCGAAGCGACGTTGATTCCGATGTTCATCATCGTCGGTGTCTGGGGCGGAACCAACCGCGTCTATGCGGCCTTCAAGTTCTTCCTCTACACCTTGCTCGGCTCGCTGCTGATGCTGATCGCGCTGATCTATCTGTATCTGGTATCGGGCGGCAGCTTCGAGATTGCCAACTGGCATCAGTTGCCCTTGTCGATGATAGAGCAGAAATTCCTGTTCTTCGCTTTCCTTATGGCGTTTGCTGTGAAGGTGCCGATGTGGCCGGTACATACCTGGTTGCCTGACGCTCACGTGGAAGCGCCGACCGGTGGCTCCATCGTACTGGCAGCCATCATGCTTAAGCTGGGTGCTTACGGTTTCTTGCGCTTCTCGTTGCCAATCGCACCTGACGCCAGCCATGCGCTATCCGGTTTCATGATTACCTTGTCGCTGGTGGCGGTGATCTATATCGGTCTGGTGGCGCTGGTGCAGCAAGACATGAAAAAACTGGTGGCGTATTCGTCGATTGCCCACATGGGTTTCGTCACGCTGGGCTTCTTCATGTTCAACGACATGGCGGTGCAGGGCGCGATTGCTCAAATGATTTCCCACGGCTTCGTGTCCGGTGCGATGTTTATGTGTATCGGTGTGCTGTATGACCGCATGCATACCCGTGAAATTGCACAGTACGGCGGTGTGGTCAACAAAATGCCGCGCTTTGCAGCCTTCTTCATCTTGTTCTCGTTGGCCAACTGCGGTTTGCCTGCTACTTCCGGTTTCGTCGGTGAGTTCATGGTGATTCTGGGGGCAGTGAAGTTCAATTTCTGGATTGGTCTGTTGGCGGCTACCGCCCTGATTCTGGGTGCGGCTTACTCGCTGTGGCTGACCAAGCGCGTGATTTTCGGCAAAGTGGCCAATCATCATGTGGCGGAACTGACTGATGTCAATTGCCGTGAGTTCCTGATTCTCGGCCTGCTGGCAATTGCTGTGCTGGTGATGGGTATTTACCCCGCACCGGTGACCAACGCTATGCAGACCTCGGTTGCTGATTTGCTGCAACATGTCTCGGTGTCAAAGATTAATTAAGTAGTAACAAGCGCAATTGAGGTAGCGGGTGTCGGTGGGTAATTCCGGCGCCCGCGATGCGGTACGACGTTTCGGGTCAAGCTGGACGACATCGCTACGGTGATGCCGCCCTGGTAGACAAGGGCGGCAACGGTAAGCGGACAACATACGCGGACGAAAATAAGCGGTAACTAAATGAACAACATGAATCTGATCCCTGTCTATCCGGAAATATTTCTGCTGATTGCGGCTTCTGCAATCTTGCTGATTGATATGTTT
>Ga0302155_10002207_pt1 | contig 13378 bp, 9 predicted proteins | sample I_Bog_N3_1_FD_193508 | JGI IMG/M metagenome (GOLD analysis project Ga0302155, IMG submission 193508) | Peat permafrost microbial communities from Stordalen Mire near Abisko, Sweden - I_Bog_N3_1 | ecosystem: Environmental > Terrestrial > Soil > Wetlands > Peat | place: Sweden: Abisko, Stordalen...
GCTGCTTTGTTGGCGGCTTCAAACAACATCAGACCGATGCCCAAGGTCACCATCAGACGTGCCAGATCATTACCCCGCACGACCAGGAAGCTGATTAGATAGCCGAATGCCGCAGCCACCAGCGCCGCCAGCAACAGCGCGCTGATTGGCTCGCCCCAGCCGTGCGCCGATAACAGTCCGGCCGTGTAGGCACCAAGGCCGAAGAAGGCCGCATGCCCTAAAGAAACAATGCCGCCGTATCCGAGGATCAAGTCGAGCGAGATGGCAAATAAACCGACGATCATGATCTGGCTAAGCAGGATCAAATAGTCGGGGAAGACGAAATAGGCCGCTACCGGCAACAACCAGAAAATGATTTCCAGCGGCTTCCAGCGGTCATTCGGCAGATGCAACGAGGCAGTGGTCATGGCAGTGGTCTTTATGTGTGTGGAACTCGGCAGCACAGTACTCATGCGCGCCGCCGTATCAGGCCGCCGGGGAACAGGATCAGCAACAACACCATCAGGCCATAGATGACGAAGGCACCGATATCGGGCACATAATATTTACCGGCCACGTCAAAAATGCCAAGGATCACCGCTGCCAGCAAGGGGCCCTTGATGGTGCCGGCACCGCCGACGGCCACCACCAGCAGGAAGTAGACCATGTACTTGATCGGGAAGGTCGGATCCAGACCCAGCACGTCAATGCCGAGGCCGCCACCCAGACCAGCCAGGCCGGAGCCGAGCGCAAAGGTCAGACTGAACACACGACTGACGTTGATGCCAAGACCGGCGGCGGCGACCTGGTTGTCGACTGCAGCGCGAATCTGCGCGCCAAAACGGGTACGCTCAATGAGCAGTCCCAGCGCCAGTGTCACGACGACGACCACGCCAATCAGGAATAAGCGGTAAGCGCCAACGTCGAGGCCGAACAAGGAAATCTGTCCGCGCAGCCAGTCCGGTAGATGCACCGGCTGTTGCGTCGGTCCCCAGACATAAGTGGCAGCAGCCACTGCCATGAAGGTCAAGCCAATGGAAAACAGCACCTGATCCAGATGGCTGGATTTGTACAGGCGGCGATACAGTGTGCGCTCCAAGACCAGACCAACCGCTGCCGAGGCCAGAAATGCCAGCGGCAACGATGCCAGAAAAGGCAGACCAAGGCGGTTGAGCACGGTGACGCAGACATAGCCGCCGAGCATGGCAAACGCACCGTGGGCGAGGTTGATGAAATTCATCATGCCCATGGTGACCGATAAACCGACACTGATCAGAAACAATAAGGCGCCGTAGGCGACGCCGTCGAACAGGACGCCGAGAAAATTGACGATCATGATCGGACTCCCGCAGGAATCAGAGAAAAAAACGCGGCACAACATGACGCGTCCTCACGGTAGATGAGGTACTGCATACAACGATCTCCTTTCAGGCACTGCCTGTTATTAAGCGCTTTGGCTTAAGCTGCTCTTGCGGCAACTTGCTTGCATGCAATCAGACGCGTTCGATGACGATTGCGATGCCCTGGCCGACGCCGATACACATCGTGCACAAGGCATAACGTCCACCACTACGATGTAATTGATACATCGCGGTAGTCACCAGACGCGCACCGCTCATGCCCAAGGGATGACCGAGCGCAATGGCGCCGCCATTCGGATTGACGCGAACGTCGTCGTCGGCCACGCCCAGTTCCCGCAATACCGCCAGACCTTGTGCGGCAAAGGCTTCATTGAGTTCGATCACGTCCATCTGGTCTATGCGCATGCCCAGTTGTTTCAACAGCTTTTGCACGGCCGGCACCGGGCCGATACCCATCACGCGCGGCGCCACACCGGCGGTAGCCATGCCGACGATGCGGGCACGCGGTGTCAGTCCATATTGTTTGGCGGCTTCGGCATTGGCCAGCAACAAGGCGCAGGCGCCGTCATTGACGCCGGAAGCATTGCCGGCAGTCACGGTGCCATCGGCACGCACTACGGGTTTCAGTTTTGCCAATGCCTCCATACTGGTCGCGCGCGGATGCTCATCATGGTCGACGATGATGGCTTCACCCTTCTTTTGCGGCACCATCACCGGTGTGATTTCCTGCGCCAGATTGCCATTGGCCTGCGCGGCTGCGGCCTTGGCCTGGCTGGCGACGGCGAACTTGTCTTGGTCGATGCGGTTGATGTGATAATCATCGGCAACATTTTCCGCCGTCTCCGGCATGGCATCGACGCCATACAAGGCCTTCATTTTCGGATTAACGAAACGCCAGCCAATGGTGGTGTCCTGCAACGACGCCACGCGTGAAAAGGCGCTGTCGGCCTTGCCCATGACAAACGGCGCACGTGTCATGGATTCGACACCGCCGGCGATCATCAACCGGGCTTCGCCTGACTTGATGGCGCGCCCGGCAGTGCCGATCGCATCCATGCCGGAGCCGCACAGACGATTGATGGTCGTGCCCGGCACCGATTGCGGCAGGCCGGCCAGCAGTGCCGACATGCGGGCAACATTGCGATTGTCTTCACCTGCCTGGTTGGCGCAACCGAAGATGACTTCGTCAATGGCGCTCCAGTCGAGCTGAGGATTGCGTTGAATCAGCGCACGCAGTGGCACGGCGCCGAGATCATCGGCACGCACGTCTTTGAGGGCTCCGCCGTAACGACCGATGGGAGTACGGATGGCATCGCAGATAAAAACTTCGTTCATGGCATTCTCTGGCATGGTGAGGATAGGGCTGCTCAGGCAGCGGGCAACAATGGCGCGTCGGTGAGTTTTTGCAACGCATCAAACGACAAGCCGTCGACAATCTCGCGCACGATCAGGCCGTGCGGGCCAACGTCGAGCACTGCCAGATCGGTATAGATGCGATTGACGCAAGCGATGCCAGTCAGCGGATAGGTGCAGTGCGAGACGATCTTGCTTTCTCCGGTCTTGGTCTGGTGTTCCATCATGACGAACACTTGCTTGGCGCCGATGGCCAGATCCATGGCGCCGCCGACAGCGGGAATGGCATCCGTTGCGCCGGTATGCCAGTTGGCCAGATCTCCGCTGGCCGATACCTGAAAGGCGCCCAGCACGCAGATGTCGAGGTGACCGCCGCGCATCATGGCAAACGAGTCGGCATGATGAAAGTAGGAACCACCTGTCAGCAGCGTCACCGGCTGCTTGCCGGCATTGATCAGGTCGTCGTCTTCTTCACCTGGCGCTGGTGCCGGACCCATGCCGAGCAAACCGTTTTCGCTTTGCAGGAAAATTTCCTTGTCAGCCGGCAAATAATTGGCAACCTTGGTTGGCAAGCCGATGCCCAGGTTGACGTAAGCGCCTTCGGGGATGTCCTGTGCTACGCGTGCGGCCATTTGGTCGCGGGAAAAGCGGTTCATTATTTTGCCTCCTGCACAGCAGCCGAAGTGGCCGTTACATCAGTTTTTACGATACGTTGGACGAAGATGCCAGGGGTGACGATGGCTTCCGGATCGAGCTGGCCAAGTTCGACCACTTCGCTAACCTGAGCAATGGTGCACTTGGCAGCCATGGCCATGATGGGACCGAAGTTGCGCGCCGTCTTGCGATACACCAGGTTGCCCCAGCGGTCGCCGCGCAGGGCCTTGATGAGGGCGAAATCGGCGTGAATGGGTGACTCCAGCACATAGTGACGGCCATCTATGAGGCGCGTTTCCTTGCCGTCAGCGAGCATGGTGCCGTAGCCGGTAGGCGTAAAGAAACCGCCAATACCTGCCCCGGCTGCACGAATGCGCTCGGCCAGATTACCCTGCGGGGTCAGTTCCAGTTCGATGTCACCGGCGCGATAAAGAGCATCAAAGACATAAGAATCACTCTGGCGCGGAAAGGAACAGATGATTTTTCTTACCCGCTTGGCCTTGAGCAGGGCAGCCAGACCGGTGTCGCCGTTACCGGCGTTGTTGTTGACAATGGTCAACGCGCGCGCGCCTTGCGCGATGAGGGCGTCAATCAGCGCCGCCGGCATGCCGGCATTGCCAAAGCCTCCGATCATGACGGTGGCGCCGTCATGAATATCGGCGACCGCTTGCTCCAATGAGCCAATAATTTTATCGATCACGGTGTATCTCTTTCGGGCGTCAGTTCGGTTGATTGCCGCACCAGCCGTCGAGGCGTCTGGCGACGTCGGCTTCTGGTGTCCTGAGTCATTCGTTCATTGCGCAACAAAAACGATGTAATCGGTATCAGGCCAGGTGCAAATCGCAACCATAGCAGTACCTATGGCGAGAACTTGCAACAACGCCTGGCGCCGATTTCAGCGCTTTTACTCAGCGAATTAGTGACTCAGGACACGAGAGATGGATCGGCAAAAAATGTTCTCTTCGTGGCTATCGAGGTCTTCTGAAAATAATTGCTACGCTTACTTTATACGGTGCAGTTACGCTTTTTCAAAGCACTACCCCCCAAACATAAATGTTCGATAAACGAACTAATGTTTGTTTTTCGCACAGATTTAAGTGTACCGACAGGGCTGTTGTGACGTCAAGAACTAAGAGTAGTGTTTGTGCGATGACCGCACAGCATATTAGAATCAGGGGTGCTGATGTCGTTTGCCGGCATAGCTGAATAAAATTCAAACGAGAGGTGCTATCCAAGCACAATACTATTTCCAGTATCCACCCTGATCAGAGCATCCATGTCCAAGACTCCCGTATCGGCCAAAGCGGTCAAAGCAGCAACCCCGCCCAAGGTTGCCGAGAAAAAAATTTCTGCTCCCGCTAAAACAGCAAAGATAGCAACGACGACGGTAACTTCCGCTGACGAACCCGAACACGCATTGAGTATTGCCGAAGAAATTGACGCCCTCACTGATCCCAGTTTCATGACCTCATTGGCACGCGGGTTGGCGGTGATGCGTTCTTTCAGCGACACGCGGCGTACGCTGACCATTGCGCAGATCAGCCAAAAGACCGGCATTCCTCGTGCAGCCGTGCGGCGCTGCCTGTACACACTCAAACAACTCGGCTACGTCGATGCCGAAGTGAATAATTTTTCACTACGGCCAAAGGTCCTCACCCTGGGCTATTCCTATTTATCATCAACGCCATTGACGGTGTCGGCACAACCTTGCCTCAACAATATTACGCGCACCCTCAACGAGTCCTGCTCGCTGGCCGTGCTGGACGAAAATGAAGTGTTGTACGTGTCACGTTCGGCCACCTCACGCGTCATGTCGGTGGCACTCAATACCGGCAGCCGCTTGCCAGCTTATTGCACCTCGTTGGGCCGGGTGATGCTGGCGCACATGTCGGAGCCGGATCTGAAAGCCTATCTTGATAAAGTCCAATTACGTGCCTTCACAGACAAGACTGTGGTGTCGCAGAAACGACTGCGCAGCATACTCATTGAAGTGCGAGAGACTGGTTTTGCGGTGATCGATGAAGAATTGGAAGTCGGCCTGCGCTCAATCGCAGTGCCAGTGCGCGGCGCCTCGGGCAAGGTGCTGGCAGCGCTCAATGTGGGCGCGCAGGCCGCACGCGTGAGCCGGCGCCAGATGGAAGAAGAATTCCTCCCGGTGCTCTTGCGCGGCGCGCAGGAACTGGCGGTCTTGCTGCCTTGAAAAAATCAGTCCGGCTATTCCTCACGGAGAGCCGGACTGAAGACGGGAAACCTTCTTCCCCACCATAACCGCTTGCGCGATGACGGCATATATTGGTGCAACTCATGTCAAGTGCGTCACACCATTGCTCTCAAGATCTCAGAATGTGTGACGAATACCCGTCATGATGCCCGTCTGTCCCTGGCCGGCATTGACGCTACCTGCTGCCTCCACGGAAATGGCATTGGTGCCGGAATTGGTAATGTGGCCAGTGATGATATAGACCGCAGTGCGTTTGGAAAGATTGTAGGTCAACCGCGCCACTGCCAGGTTCGATGCATTGGATGTGCCATTGAAACTCACGCGCGACATCTGGACATCCGCCACCAAAGCAGCACTCAATGGATAACTCACACCCAGATAAGTCAGATTGGATACACTATTGGTCGTGGTTAATGTCTGACGATTGATCAAGCCGCCACCAACTTTGATGTCGCCAAACATGACATAAGCATGCACACCAACACGACGGTCGGTGGAGCTGGGATTGGCCGCTGAAATGACACCGCCGCCGCTGAAATACTGGCCTACCCCGCCGTTCATTTTGTCGTAGGCAACATTGACGCCATACGCCTTGTTGTCGTAGCCGATCAAACCTGTGTATTGCCGGCACTCGGCAGCATCGCCGGCAACCTGGCCGGCACATCCCGTTGCGGCTGGTCCGCCAGCGGCGGAAACGTCGCGGCCAAAACTATAGGTTGCACCTGCCGTGATGGTATTGCTGAAGAAATTGCCCATGTAACCAATGGCATTGTCGCTGCGCGCATTGGGCAAATAAGGATCCAGATTGCCCAGACTGTAGACACTTGGTCCGATGACATCGGACTTCAGCGTGGACACATACGTCATGTTGATCTGGCGACCGACCGTCAGTGTATTCTGATCATTCTTGAGACCGACGATGGATTGACGACCAAACAAACGGTTACCCTGGCCCATGCCACCGTTATTGACTGCCATCCCGGCTTCCAGCACGAACAAGGCTTGCAGCCCGCCGCCCAGATCTTCAGTGCCTTTAAAGCCAAGACGTGATGGATACGTTCCGGTCAGCGATGGCATTTTCACTACCGAGTTGCCGGCGGCATTGGCGTTGGTCACATATTCGACACCGGTATCGATAAGGCCATATACCGTCACCGTGCTTTGCGCCATGGCGTTTGCGGCACAACTTGCCGCGATCAGCGCCGCTGCACTACATGCTATTTTTTTCATTGCATCTCCTCCTGTTAAAAATTCTTAGAATTATTTTCTGTCTTTTTTTCAACGATGCTTATCCGTCCAATCGGTCAAATAAGCGTCACTGCTTTTTTCATCACTATGCAAACAGCACCCGGCTACATCGTCTGTAAATCACAGGACAATAAGTTGGCATACCAGCACCCGCGACATGGCAACAATGCCGATCAAGCCATTGATCCGCACTGCGCCACAAATATCACTGTTTACTATTGACTCGCGCTCCAGAGGTGCGCTGGAAGAATGTCGTCTCTGCTTGTATTTTTTATGTCGTTCGATAAACGCACAAGAAGTTGTTAACCGAACGATGTATTCGATACTATTTCCCTCGCAGTTGCTTGTCAAGAACGCCAGGTCGAGATCAATTCCGGCAATGTCGTCTGCATGCAACACTTTGATTACCAGCCAAGGTGCGCACCAGGCGTTTTTTTCAAACCCTGTTGCGCAGCCATCCGCTCGCCTCCTCTGAGGTGCCTAAGCGCATTGCCAATGCTTCAGCGATTGTCCTGTATTCGTTAAGTGCTACGCTTGACCTGGCATGATGCCGGCCTAAGCGGCAACATCGCCTCGCGACACAACATCCCTGCACATGTCTGTGTGCTTATTCAGTATCGAATCAAAAGTGTAAGGTTTAACTGTGATGCGAGTATTGCTTTCGCCTATATCACTGTTGTTATTTGCTAATGACCATCGGTTTCAATTGAAGCAGAAAAATGACGTGAACATACTTTTGAAAAAACAGAGGTTGCCCGTGCCATCAGCATGACTGGTACGTACGTGGGCGCGCAAAGAATGCGGGATTGAGGCTTAATCCAATCACATCCGTTGATTTTTTTATTTTTATTTAATGTCCGATCAACGAACACTACATTGGTGACCGAACATTTACTGAGATACTATGATGGACGTTTTTGCCGGCAACTTCAGTGCGCAGAGGTATTTTTACCTGCCACCACTTTGTCAGCCACAACAACATCGGCGACAGAAAAAAACATGGTGACCACAGCCATATGCGGTGCGTACACACCTATTCGGATCAGTTCATCAATCATGTAACAACAGGAGACGACTATGCAATTCAAAAAATCTGCCATGCTAGGGATGCTGAGCATTTTGACAGGCATTACTATTTATGGCGCAACAGCCGCTCACGCTGCCGAGACGATCAAGGTTGGCCTGATTGCCGCCTTCTCTGGTCCCTTTGCGGATTACGGCAAACAGATGGAAGAAGGTATCCGCGCCTACATGGCGCAAAACGGCGACAGCGTAGCCGGCAAGAAAATTCAATTGATCATCAAGGACACCACCGGCCCTTCGCCGGAAATCGCCAAGCGCCTGGCGCAGGAACTGGTGGTGCGCGACAAGGTCGATTTCCTGGCCGGCTTCGGCTTGACACCGGAAGCGCTGGCGGTCGCCCCTATCGCCGAACAAGCCAAAAAACCGATGATCATCATGAATGCGGCCAGTTCGGTCATCACCACCAAGTCCAAGTACATCGCTCGCTTTTCAATGACTTTGCCACAGATATCGGGCCCGATGGCCACCTGGGCACTCAAGAGCAATATCAAGAAAGTCGTCACACTGGTGGCCGACTACGGTCCGGGAATCGATGCGGAAACCGCCTTCAAGACCAATTTTCTGGGAGGCGGCGGCCAAGTGCTTGAATCGATCCGGGTACCGCTGCGCAATCCGGAATTCTCGCCTTACATCCAGCGCATCAAGGATGCCAAGCCGCAAGCCGTATTCATTTTTGTCCCCGCCGGCGAACAAGGTATTGCTTTCATGAAGAGTTATCGTGAACGCGGACTGGCGCAAGCCGGCATCCAGGTCATTGCCACCGGCGACCTGACCGATGACAACGTGTTGCCAGCCATGGGCGACACCACGTTGGGCGTGATCACCACCTTTCACTATTCGGCGGCACACAAGTCTCCTGAAAACCAGGCTTTCCTGAAAAGCTTCGCCAGCGCCAATCCCGGCGCCGGACGTCCTAACTTCATGGCGGTGGCTGCCTACGACGGTATGGCGGCGATCTATGAAGTCAGCCGCAAGCTCAATGGCAACATTGACGGCGACAAGGCCATGGCCATCCTCAAGGGCATGAAACTCAACAGCCCGCGCGGACCGATCGAAATTGATCCAGCCACGCGCGACATTGTGCAGACCGTGTATGTGCGCAAGGTGGAACAGGTCGGCAATGAACTCTATAACGTCGAGTTCGACAAGTTTGCCAACGTCAAGGATAGCGGCAAATAAAGCCACTGTCTGACAATCTGATCTAGCAAGCAACGCCGGTGATGCCATGCACACCGGCGTTTTTTTATTGATGCGCATTTTTTATTGCACTGTAGCGGTATGCGTCGGGGCCGCGCCTGCCACCTTGTCCGTGCTGTAGTTGCGGCTCCGATGACAGCATGTTCCGTTGCGGTGCGACAAGCGTAATGGACTCATGCCGCATTGCATCGCGTTCGGTAGCCGCCCGCTTTTACCGATCTCGACACGTCTCAACGCTTCATTTCTGTTGCAATTTCCCGTCACGTACTTATACTAAATAACTGTTATATTTTATAAACATATAAGCATAAAAAACGATCCGTAAATTAACGACGCCAGACAACTGCGCTCATCGCACACCATAGAGACAACAGGTTTGATCATGATTCATGAAACAGAAGAGCTCCTGCAAATCCATTACCAAGGCCCGATCGCGGTCGTGGCCATCAACCGCGTTGCCAAGCGCAATGCCCTTTCCGATGCTTTGGTGCGCGCCATCCAGCGTTGCTTTGAATCATTTCCGGAAGAGATCAAGGTCGCGCTCATTCATGGCAACGGTGAGCATTTCTGCGCCGGTCTTGATTTGTCTGAACTGCGCGAACGTAATACCAGCGAAAGCATGTATCACTCACGCATGTGGCATGCCGCCTTCGAGCGCGTGCAGTATGGCGGTATACCGGTAATCGCGCTGCTGCATGGCGCCGTCATCGGCGGCGGACTTGAACTGGCATCGGCGGCGCACATTCGGGTCGCCGAAGAAAACGCCTTCTACGGCTTGCCGGAAGGTCAGCGCGGTCTGTTTGTCGGCGGTGGTGGTTCGGCACGCATTTCGCGCCTGGTCGGGGTTGCCTGCATGAGCGACATGATGCTGACCGGTCGCGTGCTGTCGGCACAGGAAGGCCATCAGGCAGGTCTGACCCAATATCTGACTGCTGCCGGTTGTGGCATGGAAAAAGCCATGGCGTTAGCCACGCGCATTGCCAACAATGCGCCGATGACCAATTACGGCGTGACCCATGTTTTGCCACGCATTGCCGATCAATCCATCCAGGACGGCTTGATCACCGAATCATTGATGGCTGCCGTGGCTGGCAGCGATCCGGAAACCAAGGGCCGACTGGCGGCCTTTCTCGACTTGAAGATGAACAAGGTACAGCGCAATTCATGAGCTAACACGGTCAGTACTGCATCATCTGAGAGCCCCATACAAAGTAGTTCTGATAATAATTAAAGAGACATGTATGAGCACACAAGCACGCTATCGCAGCGTACGTTTCGGCATTAGCGGTGTTGACGTCGTCAACGTCGCCGGCACCGATATAAGCATGGTCAAAACATGTCAGCCACTGGAGGATTATCCGGTGCGGCTGACAGATCGTCTGAAGCATTGGGCCGCCATCGCCCCCGAACGCAGCTTCATGGCCAGGCGCGACGCCGCCGGCCTCTGGCAGCATGTCAGCTACGCCCAGGCTTTGCAGAATGCGCGCCACCTGGGTCAGGCCTTGCTCGAGCGCGGCCTGTCGGCCGAGCGGCCACTATTGATTTTGTCGGGAAACGATCTCGAACATGCCATGCTGGCGTTGGCGTGCCACTATGTCGGTGTGGCCTATGCGCCGATATCGTCGGCCTATTCCTTGCTATCAAAGGATTTCGCCAAACTGCGCCACGCAGTCAATTTGCTCACGCCAGGCATGGCCTTCGCGGACAACGGTGAGCAATACGTCGATGCCGTCAACGCCACCATGACCGATGATGTCGAGTTCGTTGCCACCACGGCGCCATCGGCCAGACGCTCGACCAGCGCTTACGCAGATCTGCTGGCCACGCCCATTACCGACGCCGTCGAACGCGCTCATGCCGCCACCAATGCGGACACCATCGTCAAGTTTCTCTTCACGTCCGGTTCGACCAAGTTGCCCAAGGCGGTGATCAACACGCAACGCATGATTTGCAGCAACCTGGAGATGATTCGGCAAACCTTCCCTTTCCTCGGCGAAGAACCTCCGGTGCTGGTCGACTGGCTGCCATGGAACCATACCTTCGGCAGCAATCACAACGTTGGCATCGTGCTCTACAACGGCGGCACCATGTACATCGACGATGGCAAACCGACGCCGCAGGGATTGGCCATCACGCTGCAAAACCTGCGTGAAATTGCGCCGACGGTTTATTTCAATGTCCCCATCGGTTGGGAAGGCATCTCTCATGCGCTGCAACAAGATGCCGCGCTACGCGAAAAATTTTACAGTCGGCTGAAAATGCAATTCTATGCAGGCGCGGCCTTGGCACAACCGATCTGGGATAAATTGCACGCTAGCGCGCAAGCCGCTTGCGGCGAACGCATCGTAATGTCGTGCGGGTTAGGCATGACGGAGACGGCCCCATCGGCCATGTTTGTGGTGCAGGAACAGGTGCGCGCTGGTCAGATCGGCATTCCGACACCGGGCATGGAAATCAAGCTGGTCCCCAACGGCGACAAATTGGAAATCCGTTATCGCGGCCCCAATGTCACGCCGGGCTATTGGCGTGCGCCGCAACAAACTCTGGAAGCCTTTGACGAAGATGGATTTTTCTGTTCAGGTGATGCCGTCAAATGGCTCGATCCTGCCAATCATCATCTCGGTTTTCTCTTCGACGGCCGTGTCGCGGAAGATTTCAAGCTCACCACCGGCACCTGGGTCAGTGTCGGTCCCTTGCGCGCCGTCATCACCCATGAAGGCGCCCCTTATCTGCAAGACGCCGTCATCACCGGCCACGACCGCAATGAAGTGGGCATGCTGATCGTCCCCAATATTGAACGCTGCCGCCAACTGGCAGAACTCTCGGCGCAGGCATCGCGGGCCGAGATCGTTGCCGCGCCAGCGGTCCGGGAATTTTTCAGCGCGGTCTTGCAACGCCTGCAAACACATGCCACCGGCAGCGCCAGCCGTATTACCCGCGCCTTGATTTTGGCTGAGCCACCTTCGTTCGATAAAAATGAAATCACCGACAAGGGTTCCATCAATCAACGTGCGGTATTGACACACCGCGCCGATCTGGTCGAAGCCCTGCATGCCGATATCAATCCGGCCATCCTCAAGCCGCAGCATGAGCCGACGGCACCAGCACCGGCCGGCGCCACCAAAGGAGCATGACAAGTGACACATCAAGGTTTTTATTCTGGTTTCAACGACGTCTGGATGGTCGGTGGCGTACGCACGCCCATGGTCGATTATTGCGGCGCCTTTGCACTGTTGTCGCCAACTGATATGGGCATCAAGGTAGCGCGTGAAATTCTGGCGCGCAGCGGTATTGCCGCTGCCGACATCGGCTCTGTGATCGCCGGCAACATGGCCCCTGGCGACAGTTTTCAGTATATGCTGCCGCGTCATATCGGCTTGTATGCCGGGGTCCCGGTGACTACGCCGGCGATCATGGTGCAACGTATCTGCGGCACCGGCTTCGAACTCATTCGCCAGGCCGGCGACCAGATCGAACGCGGCTATACCGACACCGCACTGGTGGTCGGTACGGAATCGATGACGCGCAACCCCATCGTCTCGTTCTCGCATCGCAGCGGCTTCCGTCTGGGCGCGCCGGTGGATTTTCAGGATTATATGTGGGAGGCATTGAGCGATCCGGCACCCGGCCTCACCATGCCGCAAACTGCCGAAAATCTGGCAAAAAAATACGGTATCACACGGGCCGCCGTCGATGCCTATGCGGCGCTATCCTTCGAGCGTGCTATGCGCGCGCAGCACGCGGGCTTCCATATCGACGAAATCGTTGCCGTCGCCAATGAAACTTTCACACTGGACGGTTATAACGACCGTCACCTGAAGCTGCAAGGCAAGCTCAGCGAAATCACGCTGGATACCCATCCACGCCATTCCCCCATCGAAGTGCTGGCCAAGTTGCGCACGCTCTATCCAGACGGTGTGCAAACCGGCGGCAACAGCTCGGCGCTGGTCGATGCTGCGGCGGCAACCATCATTGCCTCCGGCAGCTATGTGCGCAGCCACGACTGCAAACCCTTGGCGCGCGTAGTTGCTGCTGCCGTAGTGGGTGTGCCGCCAGAAATCATGGGCATCGGCCCGGCGCCGGCAATTCGCCTGCTGTTGCAACGCAGTGGTTTGTCGCTGGACGATATCGGTTGCTTTGAAATCAATGAGGCACAAGGCGCCCAGATCATCGCTGTCGAACGTGAACTCGGTCTTGAGCGCAGCAAACTCAATGTCAACGGCGGCGCCATTGCCATGGGCCATCCGCTGGCGGCCACCGGTGTGCGGCTGTCGATTACGGC
>Ga0302155_10002213_pt1 | contig 13366 bp, 13 predicted proteins | sample I_Bog_N3_1_FD_193508 | JGI IMG/M metagenome (GOLD analysis project Ga0302155, IMG submission 193508) | Peat permafrost microbial communities from Stordalen Mire near Abisko, Sweden - I_Bog_N3_1 | ecosystem: Environmental > Terrestrial > Soil > Wetlands > Peat | place: Sweden: Abisko, Stordalen...
GGTCTACTTCATGTGCTTGCTGGAGATTTATTTCTTTGCCAGCTGGCTGCCGACCCTGCTGCACAAATCCGGTATCTCGCTTGAAATGTCGGTCTATGCGACATCAGCCTTGCAGATCGCCGGCGCTATTGCCAGCCTGACGCTGGGCATTGTGCTGGAACGTTTCAATCCCGGTCGTGTTCTGGCGCTGCTCTATTTGTTGGGAACTGCGGCCATTTTTGGTATCGGTGCCTCGCTGGGCAATCCTGTTGCGCTGGTCATCGCCACCGCCCTGGCAGGCGCCGGCATCGTCGGCGGCCAGGCTTGCACGCATGCCATCGCCAGCCGGATTTATCCCACCGCGATGCGTTCGACCGGCATTGGCTGGGGCTTGGGCATTGGCCGCATCGGCTCCGTGATCGGTCCGCTCATCGGCGGCACCCTACTGACCCTGAACTGGTCTTCCGAGCATATGTTGTACGCCGGCGCGGTGCCGGCTCTACTTGCCGCGCTTGCAGCGGCAGGCTTGTCGCTCACCTTCTCTCGGGTTGATCGCGCTAACAAGGTCGCCGCGCAGCACGGCGAACCAGCGTCGCCGGAACTCACCACATTTATCTCGAGCAATACAGGTCATTAATCCCCCCATTTTTCACCGATAAAGGAGCCCCCCATGAGCAATCCAGAATCCAAAGATGTTGTCCGGCCGGCTAAAGTCGACTATGCACGTATCGCTACCGAGGAAGCATTCGCCCCGGCAGAACTGATGACGATCTACAAGAAGATCCTTGCCGGTAATGATCCTGATCCGGGTTTTGTCAGCTTGATGGGTTTCTACATGAGCAGCCCAAGCGCACGGGCGCGGCACATCATGGAGTGCCTGACCGACCTCGGTGAAAAGCGTCTGCAGCATATGGATGAAGCCGGCATCGACCGCCAGATCATTGCGCTGACATCGCCCGGCGTGCAAATCATGGATAGCGACACTGCGGTGTCGTTTGCACGTGTGGCCAACGACGAATTGTCGGAAGCCGTGCGCAAGCATCCAACGCGCTTTTCGGGGATGGTCGCCGTCGCACCGCAAAATCCGGCAGAGGCCGCCAAGGAAATTGAGCGCGGTATTCAACAGCTCGGCCTGACCGGCGTCATCATCAACTCTCATACGCACGGCGAATATTTGTCTGATCCAAAATTTTGGGAAATATTGGAAGCGGCAGAGGCCAACAACACACCGATTTATCTCCATCCAAATACGCCGCCGCGCAACATGATCCAGCCCTTCCTGGAATGCGGACTCGACGGGGCAATTTTTGGCTTCGGCGTGGAAACAGGCTTGCATGCGCTGCGCATGATCACGGCCGGTGTCTTCGATCGCTTTCCGAAGTTGCAAGTCATCCTTGGCCATATGGGCGAAGCTTTGCCGTTCTGGGCTTATCGTCTGGACTACATGCACCGGGCAACGGTGATGTCGGAACGCTATGCGAGCATGAAGCCGATCAAGAAGAAACCCAGCGACTATTTGCGTGAGAATTTTTACATCACCAACAGCGGCATGGCATGGGAGCCGGCGATCAAATTCACCCAGCAGTTGATCGGCATGGACCGCGTCATGTACGCAATGGACTATCCGTATCAGCATGCCATCGATGAAGTCATCGGCCTGGACGGCATGGCCATGGAGGCGGCAGACAAGAAACGCTTCTTCCAGACCAATGCGGAAACGATTTTCCGTTTGAACAAATAGTTTTTATCAGGCGTTCATGGCGTCAAACCCTCTTCCGCACCGGCAATCACTTCCTTGAAAAGCGTGATGAAGATCTGCGTAGCAAGGCTAGGCGGTCGATGGGCTGACACCGAATAACCGACTTCACCGAAGCTACAGTGGCGATCCATCGGCAACTTCACCATGAGTCCGGCGGTGCAGAACAGTTCTGCCAGTCCGGCCGACATGAAGGCGAGCGACTGCTGATCCAGTAGCAGTCCGATATTGGTAATGGGAGATAAAGATTCAATGATGTTCGATGGCAGCGGTAGTCCGGCTTCACGAAACAGTTGGTCGATTTTGTCTCTTACCAGCGATTCATGCGATGGAATGACCCAGGGATAGCCCAGCAACTCTTTGAGACTGAGCGTTTGCCGTTGGGCCAGAGGGTGTGCGCTGCCGGCGATGATGCACAAGTCATCGTGATAGAGAATGTGGTGGGTGATTTGCTCACTGACATTGAAGGACGGCGGTGGAATGGCGCCGATCACGATGTCGACTTTGCCTGCCATGAGGTAACCAAAAAGTTGGCTGCGGTCGCCAACCGAAACAGATACCTTGATGTTCGGATGACGTTCGCGCAGTCGGTGCAAGGCATCGGGCAGAAACAGCGACGTCGCCGTGGTCAAAGTGCCAATGATGATACTGCCAGCCTCGCCTAGACGCAGGGCATTCAAGGAATCCGTCATGAAACGTACTTCAGCGAGGATGACGCGCACATGTTCTTCCAGGCGCAACCCGATTTCGGTCGGACGCACGCCGCGATTGGTGCGTTCAAACAGTTTCACATCCAAGAACACTTCCAGTTCATGCACCGCCTTCGTGACGGCCGATTGGGTCATGCCCAGATGTTGGGCGGTGGTGACGAATGAGTTGGTTTTGAGAGCACTCTCGACGATCATCAATTGACTCAAGCGCAATTTTTTAGCCAGTCGCAGCGGCGAGTAGGCATGCGTGGAAGCCGTGCCAGGGCGTGCGTTCAAGGTCGGGCCATCGCTCATCAGTAACACTCCGGGAAATCAATTTCATGTCTTTCGCATCTTATAGTATTAACGCAACATCCAATGTCCATCCGGACAAAATCAAGCCTGACAATGTCGAGCAAGACGGCCTTGGTTTGCCACGGCGGTACTGGGCAGTGCTCTCGATTTTGCTGGGAACGTTTCTCGGCAATCTCGATGCTGCCATTGCCAATATCGCGCTGCCGACAATCGCGCACGATTTAAACGGTACTGCCGCGATGACCTTATGGGTTGCCAATGCCTACCAGTTGACGCTGGCGATTTCAGTACTGCCGTTGGCGGCGCTCGGCGACAGGCTGGGCCACAAACGCATTTACCTCAGCGGCGTGATCCTCTTCACGCTGGCCTCCATCGTCTGTGCGCTGGCGCCATCGCTGCCGCTCTTGATCATCGCGCGTGCGGTGCAAGGCTTGGGCGGCGCATGCATGTCGACGGTGGTGCCGGCTTTGCTACGCTCGGTTTTTCCCAAAAAAATCGTCGGCCGCGGCATCGCCCTGCTGGCCCTGACCGTGGCGCTGTCGGCGGCACTCGGACCGAGCACCGCAGCACTGATCCTGTCGGTGGCCAGCTGGCATTGGTTGTTTGCCGTCAATGTACCGCTGGGCATCTTGATCGTCACGCTGGCAACTGTCATCTTGCCGCGTGGTGCGGGTGTGTATAGGGCATTCGATTCGATAGGCGCCATTCTCAATGCGCTCGTCTTCGTGTTCTTGATTACCGGCGTGGCCGGACTGGGCAATCCTGCCGGTGACACCATCGCAATGATAGAAATTGCGGCGGCACTGGCGCTGGCCGGCATGCTATTTTTGCAGCAGCGCGCCCATAAAACACCGTTGGTACCCATTGATTTGCTGCGCATCAGGCAATTTACGCTGGCGGTGCTCACCTCCATCTTCTCCTACATGGCGCAGACGATCGCCTATGTCTCGCTGCCTTTCCTGCTGGAGCATCAATTCGGGCGCAGCGAAGTCGGCACTGGCCTGCTGATGACGCCTTGGCCTTTGGTCATCGTCTTCGTCGCGCCGCTGGCCGGTCGCTTGTCTGATCGTTTTGCGGCGCGTGATTTGACGGCAATCGGGCTGGCAATACTGGCGCTTGGCCTGGGTCTGTTAGCTGTGTTGCCGGTTGATGCGAGCTCGACCAGCATCGCTTGGAGAATTGCGTTGTGCGGTATCGGTTTTGGATTATTTCAGACACCCAACAACCGGGTGCTGCTCACTGCCGGACCGCGCGAACGCAGTGGTGCGGCGGGAGGCATGATGACCATGGCGCGGATGATAGGAATGACAATGGGCGCAGCGCTGGCTGGCTTGGTCTTTAAATTCAACGCTGGTCACGTATCGCAAGCGGCGCTAATGTTCGGCGCCGGATTCGCACTCGTTGGCATGGTGGTGAGCCGAATCCGGGGGTAGCAAGCGCCATCCTCTCAAGAGGATGCAAAAGCAGCAGGACTATTCCTGCCTACGTCTCTGCCTTGATCAAATTGCGTATCGTTCCCACGCCGACGATCTCGGTTTCCATGACATCGCCGGGCTGCAGATATTGCGGCGGCGTACGTGCGAAGCCGACTCCCGAAGGGGTACCGGTGGCGATGATATCGCCCGGCTCCAGCGTCATGCCACGTGATAGCTCGGCGATGATGCGCGGGATCTTGAAATACATTTGCTGATAACTGGCATTTTGCTTCTCGACCCCGTTGACGCGGCAAATCACACGCACTTCATCCAGGTTCACACCCGCCGCAGAAACGATCCAAGGTCCCATCGGGCCATGCCCATCCAGGCTCTTGCCCTTGAACCATTGACCGCCATGGCGCTTTTGCTGAATTTCTCGTTCTGTCGTGTCGTTATAGGCGCTGTAGCCGAACACATAGTTCATCGCATCGGCTTCACTGATATTGCGGCCACGCTTGCCGATGATGACTGCCAGTTCAGCCTCCCAGTCGGTGGTAGTGGAATTGCTTGCATCATGAGGAATCGGATCGAACGGTCCGTTCATCGTGTGTGTGCCTTTGGTGAAAAACACCGGGTGGTCCGGCAGCTTGTCGACGACTTTGTCGATGCGCGCGTGTTTGCCTTCTTCGAAATGATCCAGGTAATTCCAGCCGACGCAGTAAATATTGCGCGCCGGCGTGGGGATTGGTGACAACAGCCGTACGCTATCGAGCGCAGGAAAGACGATGCCGCTGCGGCGCGCACGTTCGCCGACGGTAATCGCTTGCGCCAGCGCGGCATCCCCACCGGCAATGAGGGCGATCATCGAATCGGCAGCAAAGGACAAGGGCGTGTTTTGACGCTTTGCTTGTGCTGCCAGATCAACGACCCTGCCATCATCGAGCACCAGACCCACACTTGGCGTTGTCGCGCCCTTGAACAGACAACTCACCAGACGCACCCCTGCCAGACTGCTCAGCGGAGGAATCGATTTCACTCCACTCCCCGCTCCTGTCTCACCGGCTACGGCATTTTCGCTGGCTTGCAAATTGACCATGACAGCGCCCATGACGGCACTGGCACCGACCTTGAGTGCATCCCGACGGCTTTTTTCCATGTTGATTGTCCCTGTTTTTTATTTGTTCGATACGCGTATCAATACGGCCATTTACATACCTGCTTTGAGCAGGCGCTTCTGATGGTAATGCATTCTGCCAAAGGTGAAACGTCAATACCTCTACAGGACCGAGCCAAGCTTCGTTGTAGCGTTTTTGTCTTTACATCTGAAGCACGATCACCTGACCGATCCATGCAAAACAAAAAAGGCGGGAAGTCATACCCATCAAGGATAAAACCTACCTATAAGTATGTAAAAAACGATCCGCAATGATATTTACATTCGTAAATTTGCGTTACAATTTGCCCCGAAATTAAAATGCTTTTAGACAACACTTGGCTTGGCAACATGCTTTGCAAACAAAACATCAAGGGTCTTTATGTTCAAAAAAACAGCATCGGCTGTAACGCTTCTTGCAACGATCACACTCCTTTCCGCATGCGTGACAGAAGAGCAGTCACGAGTCATTCCGGTAACGCAAACCGTTGCCAGCACGCTGCCCTACCAAGGTCCGCGCAGTGCGATTGCCGTGGGCAAATTCGATAACCGCTCCAGCTTCATGCGCGGCCTGTTCAGCGACGGCGCCGACCAACTCGGCAGCCAGGCCAAGACGATTTTGCTGACGCATTTGCAGCAGACGGGCCGCTTTGATGTGCTCGATCGCGACAACATGGCCGAAATCAGCCAGGAAGCCAAAATCAACAATCAGGCACAAACCCTCAAGGGAGCCACCTTTGTGGTCACCGGTGATGTCACCGAATTCGGCCGCAAGGAAGTCGGCGACCGGCAACTATTCGGCATTCTGGGACGTGGTAAATCGCAAGTGGCCTATGCCAAGGTCAATCTGAACATCGTCAACGTGGCGACCTCGCAGGTGGTGTATTCGGTCCAGGGTGCCGGTGAATACAGTTTGTCGAATCGTGAAGTCATCGGCTTTGGCAGCACCGCCAGCTACGACTCCACGCTCAATGGCAAGGTGCTTGACCTGGCCATTCGCGAAGCAGTCAACAATCTCGCCATCGGGATTGACTCCGGCGCATGGCGTGCGACGAAATAAAGAGAGCGGACACAGATATGAGCATCCTCTCCACAACCCGCACCGTACTGTTGGGCGGCCTGCCGCTGCTGGCCCTGAGTGCCTGCGTAACGCATCAACCATCGATGTACGGCTGGGGCGACTACCAGCAAGAAGTCTATCAATACTTCAAGGCTGACGGCAGCAAGAGTGCCGAAGAACAAATCCTGGCAATGCAGGAAGCCGCACAAAAAGCCAGTGCACGGGGCGAGAAACTGCCGCCCGGCTATCACGCACACCTGGGCTTGCTCTACGCCAGTACAGGCAAGGAAGACCTGGCGATTGCACAACTGGAAACCGAGAAAACCCAGTTTCCCGAGTCGGCTTCCTACATGGACTTCCTGATGCGGAAATATAAAAAATAAAGACTACGACATGACATTTTCAAACTTCAGGGCATCTGCCCTGGCCCTGCTGTTCGTACTGCTCGCTTCGGGCTGTGCCACTCAGCAAAAGCCTTTTGACTACGCCGCTTTCAAGCAAAGCAAGCCAAAATCCATCCTGGTCTTGCCGCCCTTGAACAGCTCTCCTGATGTGGCAGCCACTTACGGCATGCTCTCACAGGTGACTTATCCGCTGGCCGAATCGGGCTACTACGTCTTGCCGGTCACACTGGTGGATGAAACGTTCAAGCAAAACGGTTTGACGACGCCGTCCGATATTCACCATGTTGCTCCGGCCAAACTGCGCGAGATCTTTGGCGCCGATGCCGGACTCTATATCGACGTCAAGAGCTACGGCTCGAGCTATGTCGTGGTCAACAGTGTGACGACCGTGACCGCTTCGGCCAAACTGATCGACTTGAGAACCGGTGTGTTGTTATGGCAAGGCGCGGCTACCGCATCGAGCAATGAACAGCAAAACAACTCCGGCGGTGGATTGGCTGGAATACTGGTGGCTGCAGTCATCAAACAGATCGTTGCCACCACCACTGACTCCAGCTACAAGATAGCCGGCACGGCCAGTTCCCGACTGTTGATGGCGGGACGCAAGAATGGCATGTTGTATGGTCCGCGCTCACCGAAATACATGAGCGACTAAACTGACCGGCCCTTGATGTAAGGGTAATAAAAAAGGCGGGCGAGGATAATGATCCTGGCCCGCCTTTTTTCATGCATTGATGCGTATTGAAAAGTCAACACCGACCCCACTCCACCATTCCTGTTCCTTTTGCATCCAATAGGAAACCGTAGGATGGTTGCGCACCCAATCGCGTCTGATTTCCAGTTCAATACGATTTTTCATTTTCAGGCGGATGCCTTCGAAGTCCAATGTCAGGTGCGAGTGCATGAACATCACGGCCAGCCGCAGCGCCAGTACAGCCTTGGCAAAATCGACATCCGACAAGACTTCGCCGATCTTGCGCAAATTGCCCTTCTGTCCCAGGATCAAGGTGCTCATGACGCGTTGTTCGCGTGTGGTAAAACCGGGCAAATCGGCATTGGCGATCAGATACGCCGAATGCTTGTGATAGCTGCTGTGCGACACCACCAGACCGGCTTCGTGCAGCAAGGCACTCCAATTCAGATATTTGACATAGACCTCGTTGCCGGGCTTGAGCATCTGAAAAAAACCTAATGCAGTCTCGGCCACTTGACGTGCGCGCTGTTCATCGATGTGAAAACGGCGGCTGAATTCATCCACCGATTGTTCACGCCGGTCGCGCTGCGTTGCCCGCAATTGCAAATCCCACATCACACCCATGCGCAAGCCAGCTTCAACCGGCGTAATGACAGCCAGTTCAAACTCTTGCATCAAACCGATCAGTACTGCCAAACCACCCATGATGACGGCGGTGCGTTCGGGCTTCAAACCTGGCAGGGCAATCTTGTCGACATGGCCGAAGGCGATCAGACGCTGTTTGAGCGCCTCCACGCTGATTGCGCTGACGCGACCGTCACCCAAGCCGTTTCTGGCGATGGTGTCGGCAATCGCACGCAGAGTGCCGGAGGAGCCATACACCTTGGTGTGCGGTGCAACGCCATACTGCGCCACGGCATCTTCCACATGAGAGCGCGCTGACAGAATCGCGCGCTCGAAAGCATCTGCACTGATCTTGCCGTCAGGGAAAAATGCCAGACTCTGATTCACATTGCCGATACCAAAGGATTCGACGCATTTGATGTCGCTGCCGCGCCCCAAGATCACTTCAGTGGAGCCGCCACCGATATCGATCACCAGACGCTCTTCATCCGGCAAGCCCAGAGCGCCGGTCACGCCCATATAGATCAGACGGCCTTCTTCTTCGCCAGAAATGATTTCCACCGGACATCCAATGGCGCGCTCGGCATCCGGCAGGAATTCATGGGCATTCTTGGCCACCCGCAGGGTATTGGTTGCTACCACACGCACGGCATCAAGCTGGTAATCGCGCAAGATGGTGCGAAACCGCGCCAGTGACTCCACCGCTCCGGCAATGGCTTGCGGCGTCAGATTCCCATTACTGTCCAGACCGGCTGCCAGACGAATCGGGTCGCGCGCGCTCTTGACGACGCGAATGGCCTCGCCATCGTGCTTACCGATGTGCAGACGAAAACTGTTGGAACCTAAATCTACTGCAGCAAACATGCATTCCCTTTCGAGCGGGGGAGATTGGCGGAAATTATTTATCAATTTGAACTGTTGATGCTACGACACAATAGTTGTCTAGCATGACAATTTGATGACACTAGGGCCTGTTAACATTAAATACCGCCATCAGCGCACAGTCAGGGAAATGAACAGGCTCGCAGGCGGACTTGAAATGAGTTCTAATAGCGCCAACCTCTATTTTAACGACTTCAACATGCCTGGTATCCTTTATCTTGTCCCCAATACGCTTGGGCCGGCTGACTTAGCTGCCGTCGACATCTTGTCTGCCATCCTGCCCGCGCAAGTACAAGCCTTGGCAGCGCGACTCGATTATTTCATTGCAGAGAATGCCAAAACCACGCGCGCCTTTCTCAAACTGGTCAACGTTACACATGCATTGACCACGCCCTTGCAGCAAATAAAAATTTCCGAGCTCAACGTCAACACTCCGGCAGCAGCCTTGCCGGCACTATTGGAACCGCTGCTGGCCGGCCACGATGCCGGCCTGATCTCCGAAGCTGGCGTACCTGCCGTTGCCGATCCCGGCGCCAATCTGGTGCGTCTGGCGCATGAGCGCGGTATTCAGGTACGGCCATTGGTCGGTCCGTCATCGCTATTACTGGCAGTCATGAGCAGCGGCCTGAACGGTCAGAGTTTTGCATTCAACGGCTACCTGCCCACCGATGCGGCACAGCGCAGTAAACGTATCAAACAATTGGAAGAGCGCTCGCGCCAGGAAAAGCAGACGCAATTACTCATTGAAACGCCCTATCGCAACAGCGCCATGCTGGAAGCTCTCGCCACGAGCTGCAACGGCAACACGCTCATTTGCGTGGCCACCGACCTGACCTTGCCCTCCGAAACAATCCACACGCAGAACGCCAGCAAATGGAGGGCGCAGCTGGCCGCCGGCAAGATGCCCGATTTTCATAAAAAGCCGAGTGTGTTTTTGCTGCTGGCCGAATAAGCTGCGCTCACAAAAAAAGCCACAACAATCAGATTGCTGCGGCTTTTATCTGCGCGAACGCAACAATCAGTGCAGTGAAATACCGCTGGTCGTTAGCAAAAATTTGGCAGCGCCGCTGCCAACGGCAACTCCGAATTTCTTCAAAACGCGTTCCGGCAAACCTTCGGTCTGGGTGTAATCAACCAGATCTTCGGCCTTGATGACATCGCGCGCGACGCTGTCGACCGTACCGTAATCATCGGCCAGCCCCATTTCAATTGCCTTGGAACCAGTCCAAAACAGGCCAGAGAAGGTTTCCGGCGTTTCTTTCAGACGCTGGCCACGGCCTTTGCGCACCACATCAATGAATTGCTGATGGATTTCATTGAGCATTTCCTGGGCATATTCCTTTTGCTTGGGATTTTGCGCACTGAAGGGGTCAAGAAAGCCTTTGTTTTCGCCGGCCGTGAGCAGGCGTCGTTCAACACCAACCTTCTCCATCAGACCGGAGAAACCAAAACCGTCCATCAACACGCCAATGGAACCGACGATACTGGCCTTATTGACGTAGATCTTGTCGGCTGCAGCGGCAATATAGTAACCGCCGGAGGCACACATTTCCTCGACCACCACATAGATGGGCTTCTTCGGATATTGCTTGCGCAAGCGGACGATTTCATCGTTGATCATGCCGGCCTGTACGGGGCTGCCGCCGGGGCTGTTGATCTTGAGGATGACACCGAGCGAATCATCGGCCGCAAAGGCCTTGTCCAGCGCCGGTATCACCGCCGCCGCCGAGCCCCGGCCTTCTGCTTCGATGCTACCGTTGATTTCTACCAACGCAGTATGCGTTCCGACCGGTTCGGAATCAGACTTGGTGTAATTGAAGGCGCTCCAGATCACAAAAATGAACACCACCAGGCCGGCAATCTTGAAAAAATTGCTCCAGCGACGCCGCGCGCGCTGCTCTTTGACGGCGAACAAGGCCAGTTTTTCCAGCACATCACGTTCCCAACCTGGCTTGTGGTCGGCATCTCCGGCGGCTGTGCTTGGCGTGGTGGCGGCCGGCGTGGTGGAATTTGCCGGATTGGCTGGTTGCGAATCTGATGGTGATTCAGGATTTTCGAATTCGTTGTTACTCATATTGTCACTCTGATCTACAGCACGCACAGTTCGCACAGCAACTGCTGCCGGGTTCCCGCATGGCTTATGCCAGCACAGGCCTTACATAATCGTCGGGCGTCCAAAAAATCTGCTCCGCCTCTTCAAACACCGTAATCTTACGCAAGCGCGCCCCTCTACATGGACCACCCTCGCATTTCCCTGTGGTCGGCGCATAGACAGCGCCATGCGTGGCGCACATCAGGTACAGACCGCTGGACTCAAAAAACTGCCCTTCCTCCCAATCGAGCGCAATCGGTACATGGGCGCAGCGATTTAGATAGCCATACACGGTCCCGTGGTAACGCACCACAAAGCCGGTGGCATCATCGCCATGCACAGAAACCGGGAAGCGTCGGCCTTTGCCGCCATCAACAAGCTCAGCCGAGGCGCATACGGGAATGACCAGATCGTCCATTGCCTGACTTTCTATGCGTTTTCATTGAGCCATTGATGCAAGAGCGCAATCGAGCTGGCAGAAAACAAGGGGTTAAGGCTTTGCAATTGATCCACCGGATGCGCGCCGAATTCTACCGCAACGCCGCCGGCACCGGCATTAATTGCCATCTGCAAGTCGTGAGTGGTATCGCCAATCATCAGGGTACGTTGCATTTCCTGCCCCAGCTCACGCGTCAATTCCTGCAACATGGCAGGATGGGGCTTGGAGAAGGTTTCATCAGCGCAACGGGTGGCATCAAACCTGGTCAGCAACTTGGTGGTGTTGAGCGCACGGTTCAGGCCAACCCGGCTTTTGCCGGTGGCAACGGCGAGGAAATAGCCCTGCTGCGCCAAGTCATCCAGCATTTCGCGCACACCATCAAACAAGGTCAGATCTTGATCCTGGCCCAGATAATGATGACGATAACGCTCGACGATGCGTGGGTAGTATTTAGGGTCGACATCGGGAATGGCCGCCTGCATGGCGTCTTGCAGGCCGAGCCCGATCACGTAGGAGGCAGCACTCTTGTCGGGAATGGGCAAGCCGAGGTCGCGCGCGGCAGCCTGTATGCAACGAACGATCGTGGACGTGCTGTCCATCAAGGTACCGTCCCAGTCGAACACGATCAGATCAAACTGTTTTCTTGCCATATTTCACTTTTCAAACTATTCAACAAAATGGTTAGGGTGAGCGCGCTCAGGCGGCGGCACCGCTCTTATCCAGACTATCGAGAAAACGCTGGCATTCCAGCGGCAAGGCAGCCTTGAGGGTTACCGGTTTGCCGCTATCGGGATGCGCAAACGTAATCTGGTAGGCGTGCAAAAACATCCGTTTGAAGGCAATGCGCTCACCGACTGCTTTTTGCAAAGCCTTGTTGAGCGGGAAGTCGCCATATTTGTCGTCACCGACAATGGCGAAGCCGCTGGCCGACAGATGCACCCGGATTTGATGGGTACGTCCGGTTTTCAGCTCTGCTTCGAGCAAGGCAAACTCGCCGTAACGACGTATCAGCGAAAACACCGTATGCGCAGTCTGGCCATCTTCCTGTACCCGTACGCGGCGTTCGCCGTCAGCGGTGCTGTATTTATGCAGCGGCAGCTTGATGTGCTGACGGGCATTTTGCCAATCACCATGCACCAGCGTCAGATAACGTTTGTCAGTATCGCCATCGCGCATCTGTTCATGCAGATTGGTCAAAGCTGAACGTTTCTTGGCCAACAACAAAATGCCCGAGGTATCGCGATCGAGACGATGTACCAACTCAAGAAATTTGGCATCCGGACGCGACGCGCGCAATTGCTCAATCACGCCGTAGCTGACACCGGAACCGCCATGCACGGCCACTCCGGCTGGTTTATCGATCACCAGCAAATGATTGTCTTCCAGCAATATCTTGAATTCGGCACCGGGCGCAGTAGGCGCCGTCTTTTCGGCGATGCGAATTGGCGGCACGCGCACCACGTCGCCGTCTTCGAGCCGGTAGGTCTGGTCGATACGGCCCTTGTTGACGCGCACTTCCCCCGAGCGTAAAACCCGATAAATATGGCTCTTGGGAACCCCTTTGCACACCCGCAGGAGAAAATTGTCGATACGCTGACCGGCCTCTTCTTCCGAAATCGTGAGCAACTGGACTTGGGGGGAGGCCGATGCCGTGAGTGTTGCAACTGGCGTTTCGGGCTTTTGAGGCGCCTTCCCAGAAAATCTCGCTAAGTCCTTCATTTTGAATATATAATCGCTCGACGCTGGTCAGAAAACCGGTGTCAGTGTAAGAATAAAAAAGACCATTCTACACAGAGGTGCACTAGTCAGCCTCGCTAATTTGCAAATATGACAGAGGGAACCACGAAAAATCGCAGCATGCGGC
>Ga0302155_10002217_pt1 | contig 13360 bp, 15 predicted proteins | sample I_Bog_N3_1_FD_193508 | JGI IMG/M metagenome (GOLD analysis project Ga0302155, IMG submission 193508) | Peat permafrost microbial communities from Stordalen Mire near Abisko, Sweden - I_Bog_N3_1 | ecosystem: Environmental > Terrestrial > Soil > Wetlands > Peat | place: Sweden: Abisko, Stordalen...
GCCCCTGGAAACAAATTGGCAGTCGGGAACAGAAAGGAGATCCCTTTGCTGCCTAAATGAACACTGTACGGCATCCCGGGTAAATTATCCATATCAATAGATACAAGGGAGTTGGGGGCAAAGGTGGTGATACTTGGTTTGATGGTTGGTGTTTGGCTAGTTGGTCTTGATGGGGATCTGGATGGAGAATTAGATGGTTTCAAGGATGGATGGAGAGTAGTCGGGAGTAGTGTTGGTTGATTGGTCGGCTGCAGAGTAGGAGTCAATGAAGTCGGGCTCAGTGTAGTCGGTTGTAGGGTTGGTGGTAGAGTTGGTGGTAGAGTAGGAGTCAAGGTGGTTGGTAATATGGTTGGCTGTTTAGTAGGGAGTTGAGTTGGTTGTAGAGTGGTCGGTGTCAATGTTGGTGTCAGTGTAGTTGGTAATAGGGAAGGCGTCAGGGTTGAGGGTCGCGTCGGTGAATGAGATGGAGATTTGGTAGGGATGCTGGTGGTTGGTGTCGTGGTTGGTTTACTCGATGATGGGGATTTGGTGGGGATGCTGGTGGTAGGTGTCTTGGTTGGGTTACTGACGGTGGGGGATCGAGTAGGGGCTTGAGTGGGATTGGTCGGACTTTGACTTGGTCTAGTTAATGGGATTCCGTTGACACAGATGCAGAGGACATAGGCATAACTTGAACACCGAATTGATTTCAAGCCAGGAACTATATCTGCCCCGCCACAAGCTATGGTACTGGTCCAATTCAGGCAGTTGGTATATTGACCCCACCAGTAATTCTCTGTCAACGCGCTGCTCTCTCTTATGTTTTGTTTCATCTCGCCCCAAGAAGTAAATAATATCTCTCCGTGAATTCCATATATAATAGTATCTTGATCAGGAATGGGAGATACAGTGTTAAATAATAAAGTAGTTACATTATGACATCCATAATTCACCAAACCATTATCACATATATAATCATCTATAACACCTTGTTGCAATATCCCGTCTGTGTATATCATCAATAATTCTCTGAATGGGGGAGTCGGCGAGGTGGGTGGTGTTGGTTGGAGGGTGCTTAATAATTGAGGACAGACTGGATGGAGTGGTGTAGATGTCGCCCTTGTGAATACTGTGGCACAACATATCCTATTGCCCTGATAACAAGATGGAGTAGTGAACAGTGTGGTGCATTGTGAATCTATGTAAAAATAAACTTCCCCTAGGCCCTCAAAACATGTGGATTCATAAAATACCGCGCCAAATGATATACATCCCATACCTGACAATATTCTATTGGTTATCATGGAGGATGGATTATCGCTATAACAATTCTCTTGATATTCTTCTACAAAGGGGGAGGCATGGATTAAGAATCGGAGGAGGAGTACAATTAAAAACATCGGTTTGTGTTTTTTATATTTCATTTGGATATTAAAATGAAGACTGACTTACATGTTACCGATACTTTTTTCAATTTCCACCAATTCTGGGTCATCCTCATTTGCCCATTCCGCGTATTCTGCGATTCTCACCAATTCTGGATCGTCCTCGTCTGTCCACTCATACTTTACTCTAATATTTTCTTCTCTTCTGGGGTTCAATATAGATTTCGAATAAGCCGAATCAGAACTTTTTTTCGTCCAGTCACTCTCTTGGAGTTCTCTTTCCTCTTCCTCGTCATCTTCCTCATCATAATCTAATTCATGATTTGCTACTGTGAATTCTTTTTTGCTATCTCTAATTCGGACTGGTGATTCTTTAAAGTTTATTTTCAACCCATAAGTATCGTCCTCTTCCTTGTGTAATAATCCCGAATCCGCCGCACCTTTATTCATCTCCTTTTCAACCTTCGTCTTCGACACTGCATTCACTTGAATGGCATGTTTTCCAATTGCGGGGTCAGCGAATTTAGTATAACCTTTTCTCTGTTCCATAGGTTTCTTTTTTTCAGACTGGACATGAGGAGGTTTCGCGAAACTCATTTTGTGATTTTTAAAATATTTCATCTCTTTCCAATCGTCCTGCTGTGTCAATTCTGCTCTCCACTCTCTCTTTAATCAGACTCTTCCCCTTCTTCCCCATCCTCTACACCTTTATTCATCTCCTTTTTAAGCTTTATCTTTAACTTTTGCAATTCCACCACTCGATTGATATGTTCTTCAATATTTGAGTCAATGGTTTGCATCTCATCCTTTCTCTGTTCCATAAGTTCATTTTCATCATACGAAATGAGTCCCGCTTTCATTTTATTCAACAATTCCTTTCTTTGCATCTCCGATAAAGTATACTTGTCATGCCAATATTCAACCTCTGTTTGGACAATTTTATCTTTATAGATATGATAAGCAATCAAGTTTTCGACCTCCACTTCAACATATCGAATCCATCGGTCTTCCTCCGGGAATTCACCAACCGTGAGATACTTTTTATCAAGTAAATTCATGATATTCATCCTCTCCTCTTCACTGGAATCTTTACTCAATAAAGCACGGAGAGTAGTGAATGTTCGTCTAAATTTATTATTAGATTCTTGATCCGCGATAATGAGAAGAGTTTCAGAGGTATTCATTTTTGTGATTTTAAAAATATTTCATCTCTTTCCAATCATCCTCCTTCAAGTCTTCCTGTTGTGTCAATTCTGCTCTCCGCTTCTCCACTCTGTCCATTCTCTCTTTAAACATGCTTTTAGTCTTGGCCCTCTCCGTCGACTTTCTGATCCACTCTTCTTCAAGCTGGAGGACGAATCTCGCATTGTCACTTCTTATATCATCCTTTATCTTCCTCTCTTCATCCAACAACTGCTCAATCTCTGAATTCCTCTTCATTTGCATTTTGAATCTATAAGAGACACCACGTTCCATCAATTTAACTTTCTCCTGTTCCTCCACTTTGTCCATAACGTCACTCCATTGCTCATATATATTCAACAACCCCTGTGGAACTTGACTGCAATTTTGTATGGCCTGTGCTCTGTAATACGATTTTCTGCTTTCGAAATCCAAATCACTACAGTCGCATTCATACATCATATCGAATCGCTCAAACATTTCTTCCCATTCTGAGTTTGTGTATCGATTATCTAATAAGATCTGAAGTATAGTGAGATGGTGTTCTATTCCACCACTTCGCATGCAATTGATCAAGTATCTCATTGCACTGTTAAAATCCATTTGAATTTGTGTTGTATTTAATTTCTAAAAGAATTTCTCCACGTTTTCGGGATATATTCGTCTCTCCCCAGGGGCTGTCTACTAGTGGTCGGTGGTGTATCAAGTTCTTCACGCGGTTGCACCCATTTATCTCTCCCGGGTTGATGTCTGTTTGGTTCCTCGAATCCTCTAGGCTTCCCCCCACCATCATCTCTCCAAATAGGAGGTCGAGGTTGAATGAATGGTTTTGAATCTCGGTCCCATTCCTCTTTGTATCTTTTCACCGGGGGTCTCCATTCATCCTTTCTCTTTCTTAATTCATAACCAAGGGATTCAATTCGTCTAGTCTTCTCGACCACCTCTTTTTTTAATTCTTCTATAAATTTCTTATCGTCTTCATTGTTTTTATTTTCCACTCTACAATTTTGAATCTCTCTTTTGATCAAGTATCGAGTCACATATGGAGTCTTAATATCACTAATATCATCAGGGTACAATGATTCAATTTTTTTCAATATGTCCTCTTTCTCCTTCTCGGTATACTCATTGCATGCCAAGATACCAATCAAGGTAAGAGAATGTTCAATACCAGGGATGAATTCATTTTGATCCAAATACTCCATCGTCTCCTTGAAATTCATCAAATTTGTGAATTCATAAATTATGTTCCTCACCTCCTTGTTTTCCAGCCTTATTTCCTCCATTCCTGGGGCCGTCAGTCGTCTTGTGCAGACATCCTTTTCTCATGTCGCCAAATCCATTCATTCCTCTCCTCAAACCACTGGACCTGAACAAGATGAGAAGAAGATGGCTGTGGAAGGATCAGGTGTCATCGAAGCTACTACCACATTCGTAACTTCTACTCTCATCACCTATATCTTCTTTATCATCTTACCAGTATTCTTAGCAACCTTCCAATCTCTCTTTGAAAATGTCCATAATATTTTTCAGGAATGGATCGATGACACATTTGTCGAGACGGAAGATGGAGCTTATTACAGGGTCAAACGATTTCTCTGGTGGTTTTTCAGATTGATCCCTGTTGTCATCGATTCCTTCGTCCGCAGATTCCTTCTCGTCTTGTTCACTTATGGATTTCTGATCATCATGGGAGTCATGGTTGTTTTTGTTTTCTCCTATCTTTTAGAATGGCATAGGGTGGAATTTCTATTAACTATTAATATGCTGAGTGATATAGTGGTGGACATCTATAATTTATTGGGTGGAATCTTACAAGTCATGGCTGAAATTAGATCCTTGTTTGCCCCATTGACCAACACCGCGACCAGAGAGATGATGTTTGTGTGTCTTCATATCTATGATGGCATGGAATTCAGTTTGCAAGCATTCGGGGCCAGGAGATTGGCTATTGTTTATGGCGATTCCTTGGGCCAAGTGTTTGAAGAGTTAATTCTAATTTATGAGACGGTGTCGGATGTTTATCTTCAAGTGGTTTTGACTGTCATCGACATCTTCTTTCATACTGGCATGTTATTGGTAATAGATGCTTTGACGGATATATTCCAGGTTCTGGCCACAAAGTCTCTCTGTGCTGTGGCCGGACAATACTGTGCCTTCCTCGAGTTGTTCAATTACTTGGTCTATAATGTCCTCTTTTCCTTCTTTGAGTTATTCTGTCTTGGACTCTGTTCTCTTCCGACTAGCAATGATATAGCCTGCAGCTCTAATCAATTGGCCTCATTTGGAATCTATTCTGAATGTGCCGGCAATTTCTTCAGTGTAGATCCGCCTGGTCTTTACGTCAACGCTGGGCCAAGGACCAATTCCCGAACCCTGTTGCAATGCTACCAGGAAAACCAAACCTACATAGAATCCTACGGGGACACCATTCTCCATACAACCCTTCACGAACCCGACTCTTGTCCTCATGTGACTAGGGGATTTAATCCTCATGGGAATGCCTTGAACATGAAATTGTTGGACACCCACGATTGCTATTATATTTGTTACAGTCAAGACGTCCTGGTTAAAAAGTGCATCAACGGGGAATCCTTCGTCGGCACTTGTCCTTGGGGCACTCCCTTACCTTGGTATCACCAGAAAGTCAGGAGATTGAGAACCAGCATGAACAGAGGGGACATGATCAATGGGTTTAAGAAGAATGTTGGGGCAAACTCTTTTGATACTTCCATTGGCTCTTGTGATCTGTCCTTCGCCCCTGGCTCCATTCATGACGTCATCGTGGATGCCTCTTGTCTCTTTACTAAATTAATGGAGAGGGGAAGGGGGGTGAAGAAAGGGAACACTAAAAGTAAGAAAGGGGGCAAGAGGAGACAGATGATTTCCATGATCAGCAATATGAGACATAATATCCGCATCAAGTCCACTGTCAATAGGAACGTGTCCAGACATTTCAGAGATGCTCTCTCCTATTATAGACTCCGGCCCCCCATTCAGATTAGCAGGAGGAGGATGGAAGATACGCCCATGTGCCCTGGAACCCAATCATTGTGTCCTAATGGAATGCAATGTGTTGCTAATATTCAATTGTGCAAGGGGTCGACTAGCTATTCCCCCCTTGGGTGGATTCGTCAAGGTCTCAGTAGTATCATCAATGGAGTGGAGAACTTTGATGTGGTCACCGAGGTTCAGAATGTACTCACCTGTTGGAGGAATTACGAGACCAATCCCCAGACAGACCCCTATGATTTAGCCAATCTGTTGGATCCCACTGGGGCAGCCGACAGAGAAGTATGGTGCATTCCTATGCTCCAACCCAAGGTATTTACCTTTACCCCATCCACATTCTCATTCAAAACTTGGCTGTTGTCCAATTGCGTGGCCGAATCCCCCTCCTTTGGATCCTGTCAGTGTCCCATGTTTATTGAATACCTATCCGCCGATGTCACCTTTATACAACATGTCAATGAGGATCTCATGTTGATATTGTATAACGGATGGACATGGTTCAAGACTTTATTTATATTTATCATAGGTGATGGTATCGGTTATTTTTGGAGAAGCCTTTTTCCTGCTCCCACCTTTTCCACCTCAATCTCTAATTATTTCAATTTATACCCCGGGGTGACCGCTGACGAGTATTTGATTTGCATGGGTCTTAACGTGGGATCGGCTGGGTTGTTCATTTTGGTGATGATGTTTTTAATTCAAGTACTTAAATTTCTTTATGATATAACAAGCTTTATTAGGAACAATGGAAAGACAAACGATGAAGTGTATTATGTCAGCAGACTGAAAACATTCTCCGAGACCCATGACTTTAGTGAGATGATTGAGAAATCACTGCTTAGAAAGAAGATTCATTAATCCCCTTCTCCACCATATTAATAAAACATCTAATACTATTCCCACACTTAGGAATATCGGACAGAGAACATTTATCACCCATCCTTGTACTTCGTAATTACATATATAGGGATAGCAAGTTGGGGGATTAGTATAGATCACTACCACTAATCCTGTTATAAATAACCAAATCAATTGCGGGTATATGATAACATCGTCAACCAATAGATAATAGGATATGGACATGGCTATAGATATATTACCAAATCTACATAATAGCATGGGGTCACCAGTTATGAAAACGGATAAGTACATGGCGGGCAGATATATTCCCGACAGGATGATAAAAGTCTCGGCCGAATTCATATTTTTATGTTTAAAAGCAAGGAGTTCCAGATACCCTCTTCGTCCAGGGTTTCAAATTTGCCCCCCTTCTTCATCAAATCATGGAATGCACTCAGTTTCTTGAAATATCCCACAAAATCAGATCCAAAGTCACCCCCTTTGTATTTAAAATTATCCATATGTTTGCCTGCTTGAATCCAAATACTAATGTACTCCATAAACATCTCCTGTGTAATCTCTCTCTTTGGTGTATAGAAAATAACCGTTTGGAGTGATACTCCCGCCAGACAATTCTTGATATTATCCACATACTCCCATTTGTGATCTGTGATAAATAAACTTTGAAGATACTTACTTGTGTTCATAGCTTTTGCCATATTATCATCAATGATAGACACAGTCAAGGAGGTTGTCCCTGCTGGTAACTTGGACAAAGAAAGACCATCTAATTTCACGTTTGAAATTTTGGGGTTTTTGTCGATAAATTCTTCCAATACCCTCTTGAGATTGTCATCATGATGGTAATATACATCCAATCCCCTGACATTTGGTAATTTGCTTAGAACTCCTTTGAGTTTGACCAAGTCCGACTCGGAGCATGCATTTTCCAACTTTAAGATTATCTGGGAGATCGTGCTTGGTGACAGAATTGGCTCATCTATCCCACAAAACCCCCCATATAAAGTTGTTGCATTGATCACCCTAAAAATAATGGACATTGATTTTGTGCTGCTGACTAAAATTATCCCCAAACTCCCTGACAATCTCCGTGGACAAATTCTAGTATTCGATTCCACCCTGAAGGGCTATAAAACTTGTTTAAAATGGATGAATGACAACCAAGTTGATACGAGTATGAGATTAGTCATCCCTTATAGCACTTCTCATAGAGATTATATTGATTACGAGGAAGCCAAATCAGATGAGGAATTATTGCAATACGCAAATAAATTCTCCCCCGAGTATAAATTTGATATTCAAGAGGGGTGGGGGAAGGAGGATTGTACCAAAAATATCACCCTCTGGGAATCCGAACTGTTTGACAGGAGAGATCCCAAGACTGGCCAGACTACTATCCAGACATATCTATTAGGGTTAAGGGGGACAGAGGATGAGGAGATGATCATAACCATGTGTGCTCATAAATATGATGTCAATCCCACTAGAGTAAGATACGAATACGAGAAATTACCCCGAGTGATTGCGCCTGATTTACCATTTCATATTCTTTATGGGCCATTTCCTATCGATAAGGCAAGGGTGATAGAAGCAATTACCAAGTATATCAATTTAAACGAAATACCCAATTTATCTTTCCGTCCCTCTACCGATGGCAATCATGTGTTCGAAAAGAGAGGGGGGAAATGGTACAGTGTGTTTTGCCGGGGATTACCTTATGGAGTGTCCATCAGTGAATTCTCCCTCTTGAATAACCATACCTCGTGTAGCACTTGGTTTGATCCATTGAAATTTGATCGACCCACTGAATTGATGTGTGTTCCTATTGAGTGGGACCCGGTTTTCAGAAGGGGAGAGTATTTTGAAACCATTGAAGATTATTTATATTACTGGATTAAAATTACCCTGGACAAAGAAGTTCGAGCTATTATAGATTATAAGAAGGAGATTGAATGGCATGCTGCCAAGAGGAAATTTATTCAGAGTATTATCTTCTCCGTGCGATCAGAGGATAGTTCCAAGAGATGTTATCTGGACGAGAGCAAGGAGGAGAAGGTTAAGAGGGTGAGACGAGAATTTAGAAACCTAGACAATCCCGATGAGTTGTTGCTTCTGCCCATCATTGATTTGGAGGGCAAACTGATGTTCAGTGAACTACCACCTCCTGAAGAATGTGCCAGAGATAGTTTGCTTAAGAAAATTAACTTTGATTAATCAACCATAATATACAATAAATTGTCACTCCTAACACAATCGGAGATACAATGACAGCTACTATGATTCCAACTACAGCTCCTGTTTTTTCACTATATGGTTGATAGAGTACAGCTTGTTGAGATGGTATAATGAATGATGCCCCTTGAGTCGTTCCTATGCTTACTCCGTACATGGCGTTGTATAATTTCTGGGGAGAGAACAGGGTTAGGGATATAGTATATGTCTGAGTATCGATTCCCAAACCCAATAGGGACCATCTCAACCCACCAGTGTAAATACTATTTGGCGGAACGACACAGCTATGATCCCATGGGATAATCATCTGCATCAGTCCCTGGGACAATTCATATTGAAGAGGTTGGTAAATTTCAGGTGGATATGATCTTTCTATTCTAGGGTCCTCTGATGGAATTATATCCGATAGGTATACAGTCACATTTGGATGAGGGATGTTGAAGTCAGTGAAATTAGTGGTACAAGATGTTGTATTTTCAATTTGTTCGAAGCAAGAGATCAATCCATTACCATATTGAACAAAACTCATTCCACAATATAATACTCCTGATAATATGAAATTGGTGACCAAGGGTTGATCAAACATAAATCTTGATGGAGAAGTTGTCAGAATATCTAAACCACACACATTATCCTCCCATGTCAGGACCATTGGTAACATTTTTAATCTTCTTGTGTGATAATTTTTGTCTCTTTTCTTCTTGGTATGTGATTGGCTTTGTTTCATTATGGAATGGATGGATTATCTTATTATTGGCTTTATCATGGATACATCTAGGCAAAGGGGATATCTCCATGGCATTATTATGTTTTATCTTGTTATTCGTAGAGATGATTTATTATAATTGGCTTGGGAGTATTTCTTCGCCATCCCTGTGGTCTATTGGGTTATTCCTTTCTCCTGGTGGTTATTCCTCGTGTAGCAATCAACCTCATCCCGGAATACCCTATAATCCCCTAGGATGGGCCGATTACAACAATATAAACTGGGTATATCAATCCTCTGCCATCTTCTGTCCATTTGATAGCCTCAGGTGGAGTGATCCTAGCACCGTTGTGCTCACCGATCCCTCTCAATTGAATTTAAACAAGGGGAGAGGGTTGTTATATAGTCAACACTTTGTTCTCTGTCCTGGAACTATCATGACTCTCAATAGTAATAATGGGTTAGGGGTGGGTAATAAGATATGCTCTAATTGTGCCTATCAAATGGAGAACATGGGGAGACAATTAAACACTGCCAACTGTTCTGATATGGCCAATGATCTTTTCTGTTTCATATGTCCCGGGTATCTCCCTTTGGATAGTACCGATTATGTGGCTTTCAGGGTGGTTTGCTGGTTGTTGATTATTTGGATTTGTTATATACCTATTTATACACTGATTAGGGTAGTTGGATTATCCATTTCACATTGAGTCAAGGACTCCTCTTCTGGTTCTTTCATCCATTTATCTGTCTTTCTCTTGATTCTATCTTTGATAACCTCAAAATCAGGGGGGAGTCTACTCAAAATTGTGATTAATACCCTTTGAAGTATCATATAACAAATAATATATTCGTCATCTCCCTTGTATTTGTTGATCTCCATCACTTCTTTACCCACACTAAATTGAATATAATCTAACAAACCCTTCTCCAGCATATTTGTTATCTCTTCCATTGCTTTATTTGAACACTCCTTAAAACATCTCTCTTCTCTTCTGTTATGGTTCATCATGAATCCCCAACCCATCCTATATTTAGCCATTAATAAATTTAGTCTCTTACTTTTAAACACCTCCATATCCTCGCCATTGATCACCATCTCCCCCAATCCCTTTGATAATTCATACACCAAATCAGGGGGGACCCGAACTACTTCCGTCTCTTCATATTCATCCCACCACTTGAGATCCTTTTGGAGCTGAACCCTGAATTCAATTCTGAAATCACTGGTGGGCAATCCGTACATTCTTTCTTTTATTTCACCATAACAAATCCATTTCAATTTATGAATCCCCATATATTCCGCCTCTTTTAGGATTCTAATTATCATTTCCAATGGGCATTCTGTTATAATATACATGTCATATGGGTTTTGAAGATAATAATTTATATATAACAACAGTCTGGAGTCTATAGGGTAATCCACCTTGATCTCTCTCTGACTGGATTCTTGTCTCCATACATCCAATCTCCAGGATAACTCTATTTGAGACAACTCCAAGGAGATTGATTCTGTCGGGAAAATGTAGGTATAGGATTTAGACATTTTGTGATTAAAAATCTTCCTCCCCCTCCTCTTTGTGGTCCTCCCCTTTGGGTTTAATGTATACCAAAAATCTCGATGGTACCCAATCTAGTGGATTTCTATCCATCTTATAAATTGTATCCACATGGAACGATAAACATAATTTATTACCGCAATACTTGATATAATCCATTACCTTGATTTTATCCAACCCATAATCATTTGGCTTTAATACATTTTCGATATAATCTTCTTCCACTTTGATGGCAGATTTGATAATCTCATGAATTCTCGTCTGGTCCAATTTATGATCCAGGTTTTCATGAAGGACAAACATGAAATCCCTCTGGAGTAGTTTGTCGTCGTGAATCAAGTTAAATGTCTTGAAGTAAATGCCTCTTCTTTTTAACCAAAATGCACAACAGGCGATACCGGAATATAGAATACTCTCCGCCACGGCACAACTTACTACTCTCTCCTGGATATTATTTCTGCTGGGACATCCATGAGATTTGATCCACTCCAACTTTTCTCTAATTCCATTATCCATGGTCTCCACCCCTAGCAAACCAGAATAAACCTCCATATGGGTATTTTGAACACTTTGCTTGAATCCCAGGAAACATCTCACTTCTGTCACTTGAAACTCTTGAGACATTTCCACCGTGTATCTATTACTAATCTCGTCATTCATATAGAGAAGTCCGGTGATCATTTTATTGATAGATTCAGGGTATAACAAGGGAGGGGAGTAGTCATAACATTCTGCTGTCCATAAAGTCATTTCTGCTCTTTTGTACATTGACCAAATATCTGGATAATGTAATGGGAGCAATACAAATCTGGATGAATTATTAAGCAGCATAGTTTCCATTTTTGTGATTTTTTTTCTCTCACAACATGCCAAAAAAGACAACCAAGCCCCCAACAACTGTGAGATCCGCCCCTCCAACCAACATGCTCAGTAAATCAACCTCTGGGGTTCAAAAAATCAAACTGCCCCCTGCTTACCCAGCCAAGAAGAATACATTTTAGTTTTTTATATTCATAATTTTCATTTTTGATCACACATGAAGAGAACCATTTTAAAAACATCCGACGGCAAAACAATCAACTTGGATAGAAACAGGAGAACCCGTCCTCCTCCAGTGGCACAATACAATACAACCGTGGTGATAACCAGACACGAACAGAGAGTAACCATGATACAACACAAGAAGGAAGATGATTTTTGGTCTAACTAATATAACACCCCTTTTCTTCTTCACAATTAAATGGAAAACATCCCTATCGATATTATTCACTTTAAAATGTCTAAGTATCTCACCCCTGTTGATATATATTCACTTCAACAAGTTAGCAAAGGGTGGAATCTCATTTTCAAGGTGTTGATGATAAGATTATTCAAGACTGGTCTCAGGAGAGTCATGGCTTGCAATGGGTTACATGATTTAGATTTCGATGGCGCTGGGGTTATCACTGGCTCATTCATCCTTCAAGCTCTCCTCGGGAAGATATGGCGACATGATTCAGATCTCGACATAGTCTGCACCAATTCCAGCGCTCCTTGGGTCAGGGCAGTGTTAAAGTCCAACGGGATAAACTTTGTCTCTGCCGGGGTGAACACATATTTCGAAGACAGCTCCAGTATCCATCACAGCGAGGAGTACTCCACCTGTCATTTGTTCTCTCGTAGGACGGATCCTTCTAGATATTTGGAATTACTGTTTAAAGAACATGACATCCCATACGATCCCAAGTACAATCTATGCTATCCAGACGGAGACACCAAGTTTGATGTTTACAAGAATCCATTGCCAAGAGTTTTCACAAAGGTGGAACTCCTCATCTTGAACGACCCCGATCTCCCTTGTGATTTTGTCTCCAAGTTTGATTTGACTTGTGTTCAAAATTGGTTCGATGGTAAAATCCTCTATACCCTCCATCCTGAACACCTTTTCAACTATATTTCAACCATCAACCCCGATAGAATCATCGTGAAAGAGGGGAAACTCCAAGCAAGAATCCAAAAATACAAGGACAGAGGGTTCACCATTTTATAATAACACATTTCTTCCCGGGGGTCGGCTCGCCTCGTCCTTCGTATCCATTATAGTAGTGGTCGGCTCGCACCTGGGGGTTTATTTTTTTGGAAAAATTTCACTCTTCAAAAAGCGACAGGGCCCCCTTTATTATATTTTGGAAAGGGATGTTGGTCGGCTCGCCTCGTCCTTCGTATCCATTATAGTAGAGATTTGTGGTAGGCTCGCACCTTGATCTTTTTATTTTTTTGGAAAAATTTCACTCTTCAAAATGACGAATAGGGGGGGGGTCATCGCTATCTTTATGATGACCGGCTCGCCTCCATTTTTATTCTCTTTTCTTGTTCAAACTCCCGGGGGTCGGCTCGCCTCGTCCTTCGTATCCTGGCATTTTTATTTTTTCGGAAAAATTTCACTCTTCAAAATGACAATAGGG
>Ga0302155_10002222_pt1 | contig 13334 bp, 10 predicted proteins | sample I_Bog_N3_1_FD_193508 | JGI IMG/M metagenome (GOLD analysis project Ga0302155, IMG submission 193508) | Peat permafrost microbial communities from Stordalen Mire near Abisko, Sweden - I_Bog_N3_1 | ecosystem: Environmental > Terrestrial > Soil > Wetlands > Peat | place: Sweden: Abisko, Stordalen...
GGCGGGACCATAAATGTCAAACAAAACATCGCCCGCCAATCCTTCGAGCATCCTAAGAGCGCCCAACAGGTTCTTCATCGGAGAGATCCGCGACACGAAAACGGAGCGAAGCTGCCCTACGCGCTTGCGCCGCTTCGGTTCCGCAGCGCGCTGCGACGTTAAGTGCATGTTCTTCGCGATAGCAATCGCTCCTGAGTTACCCCTTTCATACTCCCCCGAGTTGGTTGACTGAATGCCTGCGCCGTCGATGGCCGGAAGATTCCCCATTACTCGTCGAATATCGGCCTCTTCCAGGCTGGTGGACGCATGCCAGATAATCTTCCGGTAAAAGTCAAGCCATCTTGACAGCTTGATGTATAGCGATTTCTCTTTCCTCTTAAGGCTGAGCGCACCCGGCGACAACTGACCCCGCGGGGCCAGCACAGTCGGCTTTTGCGGCAGTAGCCGTGCCTTCCTGCACATGAGTGGCAGCATTGCATATGCACGCTCAAAAAGGCCGTTTAGATATAGAACGTCATAGCTCTCCTGCCGCAGAGCTCGAACTACCATCCATGCCCCTGCAAGTCCAGGTGGAATCCGCAGCACGCTTGCTGAACCATACCTATACCAACGCCCCACCGGCTCACCCGCAAGTGACTGCTTGTCTCCAAGATCGCGATCCCCGCAGATAATCTTACACTCAAACTCATCATCCAGTTTTTCGACCAGCGCGGCTATACTTCGGATTGGGCCCCCAGCCTTAAACCCCGGCAGATAGTGGCTGACAAGAATGAGAATCGTCTTCTTCAGACCCTCGAAATCTCCGCCTGCGCTGCTGCGCTCTTTTGCCATCTCACTTTCTTCTCTCCTCGATCGCTCTTCGTATCAATAATTGCACATCTCCCAATAGTACTCTTCATGCCCGATTCTTCAGTACCAGGGCGGCTGCGGCCGCGCTCCACCTTGCTGGAGGTAATCGACAATTTCGACGAGGTAGCGCGCCACCTGCGGCCCCTCAATAGCGGACGACCACTGCCTGATCCGCGCGCTGGACTCTGCATCGCGCTTTCCGTGATCGATCCATCCTTGAAGTGCTTTCTGCAAGCTTGTCACCGAGCCAGCTTTGAAGACCGAACCGCGCCATGGTTCACGCAGCAGGTCCACGGCGCCACACCTATCGCTACAGACAACTGGCACGCCGCACATGAGCGCCTCATTCACGACTGCGCCCCAGCCTTCCTTTTTGCTCGGAAGCAGCAGCAGGTCCGCTTGTTCAAGCAGTTTGCCGACCATTTTATAGTTGACCGCAGGGCTAAAGCGAATTCGGTCGGAATGGCCGCTGGCGGCAGCAGCCCTTTTCCAGCGCTGCAGTTCCTCGCCGTTTCCAACCACATCGAATTCCCAGTCGTTTGCCGCAAGGCCAGCCAATGCCCGCATTGCCGTGACGCCATCCTTTAGTCCAATAATGCGCCCTAGATAAAGAATTCGAAAAGCGCCACTTATACTTCTTTCGCTCCCGTCCTTCACGGTCACAACTGGGCTCTCTGTCAAGTATCCAAATGGAAAGACGCGCAGAGCATCATATCCGGCAGAACTAAACCATCGAACTCCCAACTGCCCCATGGCAAGAACAAAATCCAAATGCCGGCCAGACCGATATCGATCCAAGCGATACTTAGTCCTGCGAGCCAATCCCAGGATGCCCCGGCTGTCTGGGCTCTCCGATATGAGTCCAATGAGCGCGCCGGTTTTAGCCAGGTGGGGAAGAACTCTCCGATTCAGCGCAACATCCGCCCATCCGCTGAGCAGATGGACCGATAAGGGCCCATTGCCTGCTTTGACCAGAAGCTCGACATCCGCGTCCGTCGGTCTAATCAGCACCCGTGCCGGCGAACAGTCAGGTGTCCTCCATCCTATGGATTTTCGATGCGCTCCAGGTTCCCCTTCTGCCACGACGGTCACCGTTTGATTCGGGAAAGACGCGAGACCTCGCTCCAACGGAGCAAGATGGGGAGATACAATGTTCTGCCAAAACGTCCAGTTCATCTGCGCGCGAACCTTAAAGCATAATGCGAAATGTCGCCTCTCACTGCAAAAAGCATGAGGATAATCCACATCAAAAGCCCAATTCCCCCAACTGAAAAGAAGATCATTTCTCCTAAATTAACTCCTAGAACCACGGCAAACAATGCAGAAGTTTCCCCGGACTCTTGCCGCGCCAATCTGAATATCAAATAGAGAAACGGCAATACAAAAAGCGAACCAACAATGCCGAGCTGGGCTACTGACGCGAGCGGCAGAAATCCCTGCTCGACCGGAGCGCTCAGCGGAATGCCCCCAAGTTGAACCCCGTTGGCGGCCATATTTGATTCAGAATCTCCATTTACTCCAAAACCGGCGCCAAACAAGGGATGCTCTTCAGCGAGTCCCAAGGTATCGAAGATCTGATGCCCGCGGGACGATTCCGACAAAGAAAGCTCCGGATTCCCAAAATCCACCGATTCACCCTGGTCCTTTTGCAAGTAAAGAAGGAAGTCTTCCTTTACCCCCGGCGTAATCAGAACGCCAATCATAAGACCTACAATCGCGATGACTCCAACGGGGCTTACGAGATAACGAACCCGTATATCTCTCCCTCTTCGCACAAATGCCTCGCACAGATAGACAACGCCTCCTAGCGCGAGCGCCATCAGGGGCGTTCGAGATCGCGTGAGAAGAATCATCAGCCATTGAGCCAGCCCTGCAACCACAAGTGCTCGCTGGAGCTGAGGCGCCCTGATCGCTGTAACGAACGCCGCTGCTCCAGTCATAAGAAGCAAAATTCCCAAGGCCTGCGGGTGGTACAGGATTCCATTGAACTTATCGCCAGCCCTGGAGCGGCCGGCACTCATTCCGAGGAGCGGGACGGAAGCAATGAAGACAGCCGTCCCCAGCGCGGCAATAAAAAGCAGCATCTCCGAATTTCGCTTTGCAGTCAGCATTGCCAGGCGAAGGGCGCACAGCAGCCCCAAGGAAAAGCTGATCGCCTTGAAAACAGAGATTGTCGGGAATATGCTTATGAAGAATGCATTGAACAGCAGAGCGGCAGTCATCGCAGCCCAGCAATACATAAGACGCCTATAAGCCGCTGATGGCTCAACGCGCGAAAATAAACTGCGCCCAAAGGCCGCAAACATGAGTACCCACTTAAGTACAGTCACCATCGTAGTGGCCGCAACGCCCGGCTCCCCAAAGGGTGAGCTGACGTAATAGATAATTGTTCCCGCGGCAAGGCACTCCAAAGCCAAGACTGGAGTAAAGCATGCGGCCACGATCAGAATGCCAAGGACGATTTCCTTTCCGTTTGAAGGAATGCACGCAATCCCCACAATCAGAAGTATCGCGGCGATTTGGATTACCATCGTGCGAACGGTCAGGGTCATTACTTGCATCTTGCCTCAATAACTCAGTTGGACAACAGTAATAGTCGACTAAGATTCAGCTTCGGAAAAGGGTTATGGAAACTCAATCCGCTCTGCGCAGAGGCGCCAGTTCGGAGCGCTCCACGCCCAGAAAATCGGCAAAACCGCAAACCATCGCCTCCAGGCCAAGCTCTACCTCAAGCGCTCTTGAACGGGCTGCCGAATAGCCTCTGCGCAAGTCCGTATCCCAGACGCACCGCTCGATGGCTTCCAACAGCGCCGCGGGTTGATTGGAGTGGCACGAGACACCAACCGGATATCTCTTAAGGAAGCGCGCGGGGGTTGACTCTGCGGGGCCGTGATACAGCACTGGCCTTCCGGCTGCGACATACGCGGGTAGCTTGCTCGGAAAACTCATCTCGACTGTTTCCGCGTACCGGCGATCAAACCAGTAAGGAAGATAGCAGAGGTCCACTTCAGACATCAGGCGGATTGCTTCAGCGGGCGAAACGGGCTGGTAGTGTTCGACAAAGTCCCTCCGGGGCACGCCGAGCCTCGGCCACCTGCCGACAAACCTGATTCTTATTCTTCTGCCGCGAAGGACTCCCTTCGTCGATTCGATGCTCCGAAGCAAGGCCCGCCACTCGCTCTTGCCGTACATGCTTCCCGCGAATCCGATGACGAGTTCCTCGGGATTTAGCTCTACCCGTCTCTCGGGAGCCCACAGCGATGGATGAATGCCGCTGCGGATCACCGTGCATACGGCCCCATAATCGCGGCCATATTCCTCGGCCATTTCCTCACTCACGACCGCGACCCGCCGCGAAGCCAGCAGACACGCGCTGAATTCCTCTCTGACGCTGTTCCGAGTGAAGGGATCGAAACGCATGTTTGCAGCTAAGTAGCCGGGCGGGTCAAGCACGCTTGAAACCAATGGAATATTCAAAGAGGCCGCGACTCGATGCGCCAGCAGATACATTGCGGGCGAACTCAGACTAGCCCAAAGCAGTTGCGGACTCTCGCGTTCGCTGAATGCGATCACGTCGCGCAGCAAGCGCTCTAATCCTCCGAGCCTGAAGCTTCCATAAGCTATCGAAGAGAGAATCGGAAGCGCCGAGCTGCGCAGCCTTGCGACCGCGCTGGGAAATCCAACCCACTCCTGATGGCCGCCGGGGGTTGCCTGCTGGACGGTTGAATACCGGCACAGCGAACCTTGCGGAAGATGCGCGGCGAGCGACCGCAGATACTGCTCTCCCGTGCCGCTGCCCCAGGGAGGGCTATTGACCAGAAGCAGCATCTTCAGGACGCCGCTCACACAACCCTCGATTCGAACCGCAGTAGAGACTGCCAACTGCCGCTCATACAGGATGTCCCATTGTCTGCAATTCCTCATACGCTGTCAGTAGTTGCGTTTCGACTTTCGATGGATCATGCCTTTGGAGGGCCGTGATTCTCGCGTTCGCGCCAAGTCGAGATGCAAGTCCGTCATCCTGAAAGACCCTTGCTATCTGCCAGGCGAGTAATGCTGGATCGCCAACAGGAAACATCAGGCCAGTTCGTTCCGGATCTATCGTTGTCGTGATGCCGCCCGTGAATGTTGCGACGGCGGGCACCCCCACCAGCATCGCCTCTTGCAGCGCGTTGCACCCGTTCTCCATAAACGACGGCATCGCATAGCAGTTGGCCAGTTGCAGTTGGCGCACCTGCTCGCAGGCATCAAGATGACCGGGAAAGGTGACGGCCTGCTCCAGTCCGCGTTCGCGGATCAGTCGCAAGACGAAGCGAGCATAATCGTTCTGAGGACGCGGCGCAAAGCCTGCGCTCGCCACGTTGAGCCTGACATCGGGGAATACGTCGCGAAGCCTATAAACCGCCTCAACGAGAGTGTGCAGGCCTTTCAGTGGCTGGCATCCACTCGTGCAGAATATCTGGCGCCGCTTGCACTTTTCCAGCGTCCAACTGGACGCTTCGGAAAAATCTGGCCGCATCATCTCATCCACATGCCGGTAACAGACATCAGACCGGTACGCGCGAGCCCACGCATGGTCCCACTGAGTCCTTCCTAAGATCATCTCAGCGGACCGGAGGATCGACTCCTCATAGGGGCTCCTCTCCTGAAATCCCTTCCAACGCCGATGGCATGCCGCTCTCAGCCCCAAAGTCCGGCCGACTATCCCGTAAAGTTGCTCCGGCACCAGCTCCCCATAGGCTTTGGCTGTATATGGAGTCATTAGTCCCTGCAGCGAAACGGCGACCGGCTTGTCGGTATATCCCCACGCCTTGATCAATCCAAATTCCGACTCGGTTCCATGGATATGCACAACATCTGGATTCCACTCATTCACAATGGAAGCAAATCGCTTGATCTGTGACCTGATTGGAAGTTGATCGCGATAACTTCCCAGACGGTTCCAGATCCCCCTTGTCAGCGGGATTTTGACAACAAAATACTCCACTCCATCGGCCTCAAAATGGCAATCACGCCGTCCCGCGCTCGCTACGACAGCCAGCTTGAGGTCACTCCGCTTCTTGAGCTGATCGAGCAGCACACTCATCCAGTAGCCGCTTCCCTTTGCTGCCGGGCGGCCAACATGCTTACTTGCATCCGGCATCAGAATGTTCGTGAACCAGAGAACCCTCAAGCCTCTTGCTCCTTTGACGTTGAGTCTGTTGGGATGAACTTCACAAATCTCTCGCTTCGGTCAGCATCACGGCGCCCCGACATCCTCCGCTATATAATCATCGATCACTTTATCCACCAAGGCGCCATCCTTAGCTGTAGCGGCAAGAACATCGTAGTACCAAATCGTTCTTGTGGAGCGTCCGATGTTCTGCCGCCACAAATAATCGCAAAGCTGACCCATCGCCCCCATGTCATTTGTACGCAAAACCACCTCGCCGTAATTGTCAAATATAATCCACTTTATATATCCTTTTGCCGCAAGGCTTGATATTGTCCTTTCATAACCGGCCTTTTGAGATGCCTGATCGAATTGGCATTCGAAGAATATCATAGGGGCGCAAGAGTCCAGAAGTAACTCGGCCGAGTCGATCACGTCATAGTCGAAACCGTCGACATCCGATTTAAGCAAGGTAACGCTCGCACATTTGCACTGCGCGAGAATGTCGTCAACTGATTTCGAGGATTTACAACCTGCCCTCTCGCTCACTACCGCCCTTCTGGTTCCGCCAGACCCTTCAAGCGACGCGCTCTGAATCTGCTTGCCGACTAACGAATCGATTATCGTGATTGATGCTTCCCTATCGCCTTCTCTTATTCGCCGCGCATTCGCTCGAAGAAACTCTACAAACACATTATCCGGTTCAACGCACACGAACACCAAGCGCTTATTAGAATTGTACATCGCAGCTAATGAGTAGCCGCAATTAGCTCCAACATCGAGAATAGTCGACCCCGGCGCTAAATACTTGCACAGATGCGGGAGAAATCTATCATAGAGCTTGTGTTTCTCCTGGAATGAAGGAAATAGATGCTCCGCAGGCAGTTCAATTGAGAAATCACGGTACTGATACTTGATGTTCATGTCGAGCGCTATCCTCACCCTCCGAATGCATGACGACCATTTCCCAGCCGTCATTACTCCGAAACGGTGACAAAAGGCATGCGGCCATCCTGTTACGCGGCTCATTCATTACCTCCGAAGTTGCAAAAGCTCAAATCCAGCTCCTTATCTTCAACCACGTCTAGCATTCCCACAAATCCAAGTTGCCGCAAGTGAGACAGGGCGGCGATATTCTTAATTCGCTCTCCAGAGTGTCGCACGATGCAGTGATTACGGAATTCCCACAAAGCCATCGCCGCCGTTTTCTGTCCCCTTTGCAAGAAGAGGGGTTAACTATGATCATCTCAGAGCAAGACTCGAACTGTGAATGTGACTTCATTGACTGCCTGGCTCACTGGCTCACATGCTCCGACGCAGTACACAGAATTTGCTCGCCCATTCCGGTGAGGGCTCTTTTGTATAGCTTTGTTCTCGCGCCTCCACGAACTCGTCGACAGCCGCTTGTGCGCCCGCTGAAAAGAAGCCATAGTCATCAACAATGACTACACCCCCGGCTGATAGCCTCGAGTCTAGGAGTTCCAGTGCAATTTTGATGGGCTCGTAGAAATCAAAGTCGACGTACGCAAAACAAACGTCCGCCGGAAGGCTTGCGTACTTGGCCGTCTTCTCAATAAAGCCCGGAACGACTTTAACTCTTTCCGATGGAAACTTGACAGAATTCAGCCTCCCGATTACCTGCTCCTGTCCACATGCCATGGTTCCCTGATACTGTTCGATTGAACCAAGATTAAAAATATCGTCTATAAGTATGTCACGATCAGTGGGCCTGGGGAGCCCTTTGAAGCTATCAAAGAGCCAGAGATTCTTATTGGTCTCACGAATCTCATTGGCAATTAACGCCGACGTTGCGCCCTGGGCAACACCGAATTCGCAGACCTCGCCTTTGATGTGGAGGACCCGGCTCAGGTGCCAGACTAAGTGCAGCGCCTCGGATAGTTGTGTCCCCATTAATTGCATCATCAATTCCAAACGGCCGATCTTTGGAGGAAGATCAGGGAAAACTGTCGCCCGCGCCAGTTTTTCCATTTCCCCTGCCGCCTCTTGTAGTTTGTTGCGATATTGGGACACCAATGGGGGTACCGAACCGCGACGACGTAGTTCGACGCCAAGAGGCGATATCAGCCCGTTGATTACGGAATTCAACTTTCTTCTCCCAATTGCGCTGTTCATTCATCGCCTCCGTAGCTACCACATTGCAGATCGAATTCTTCATCTCCGATCCACGTTAGCATTTTAACGAATCCGCTTTACCGCAAATGAGGGAAGCCGGCGGTGTTCGCAACCCGGTCTCCACAGATCCCTAAGAGACAGCTATCACTACGCTTCCGCGAAGCTACCTCTGCTGTCTTGTGCCCGATTTGCAAACGAATGCCTTAAATAGACGAGATAGGGGCCAAGCACTCCTATCAAATAGAGCAGGGTCATCGACCAGACAGCGCCAGGCAGGCCCGTTGTGGGCAAAACCCATATGATGCACCCAATCGTCGCCACGCCATAAAGCAGGGCGAGAATGATTTGAAACCAGAGCACGTGAGCCGCATTCAGCAACATGCAAATCGGCGAGCTGACCGCAGATGTAACGGCCCACACCGAGAAGCCGGCAACTAGCCATTTTGAAGCGAAGATTGCGCCATGGGTCCAGTGCAAAAGGATAGGGCCACTGAACAAAAACAAAGAAACGGAGAGCACCGTCGCAATCAGTGCATTGGCCGTGATGCCGCGCCTCAAGGCGCGAACGATCCACGGCCACTCCTTACGCCCCAGCGCTTCGCCGAACGCCGGCCACAATGGTGCGGTAATGTAGCTGATGATTATTGGAATCGTCGAATAGAGGCGCTGCACCACCGCGTACACTCCCACCGCCGCTGGCCCAAGGATATGTGCGATCACAATGTTTTGGGAGTCGAATGCCAGAGCGCCGGCAATTGCAAGGCCAAAAAAGAGCATACCTTTGTGAAGGAGCTCCTTTGCAATTCCCCTGTCAAAGCCCTTGAGCGTTGGCCGCAGGTCAGGCCTTTGAAAAAAGAACAGCACCAAGCCGTTGCCGAGCGCCGGCAGCAGCGGAGCACCGCTGATAATCACAACCAGCCATGGAATGCGCGCGTGATGAATAGCCGCGATGTAAACCCCAGCCAGAGAAAGCAGACTGCCCGCAGTAATCCAGAGGTTGGTTATGTATCCCTGCTGAAGAGACCGTTGGACCTGCTGCGCCATATTAACCGGGATGCCGATTGCATATAGCGCAACAAAGAGCAGAATTGCAACCTGTATTTCACCGCGGTCTTTCAGGCTTGCAAGGCCAAGCACGTAATCCCAATGGATAAGAAGCGTTGAAAGCGGAAACGCGACAAGTAGTACGGCTCCGATGACGCAGAGACATACCAGTACGCTCGAGATGGCTCGCTGGGCATAAAGACGGTCCCCCCTCCCCTCGGCCTGGCTAATGGCGCCTATAAGGCCCTGGCCCAATCCCAAGTCCGAGAACCTGAGGAAAGCCATCAAGGCCGAGAGAGACATCCAAGCCCCATATCTTTCAGGCCCAAGATAGCGGACGGTCAGCGGAACAGTAATGAGGAATGCCAGGAAACCGCAACCGTTCGCAATCGGTCCAGTGGCCGCAGTCAAGAGCAGCCTTCGATAGCGCTCTTTTGAGCGTCCGCCTGGATGGCTGGTATCAAATGGATGAAAGGTCAGTGCTGTCCGCACTTTCCTTATCTGAAAAACTTCCATTAGCCCTATAGACTTCATTCGGATTGCGAATCCCTCTTACCGCTCGAATTGACTTATTGCAGCGCCGGAGTCTTCACGTGGCCGTGCTTTGCTCGATCCGCGCTTGGAGGGCTTGCCGCTATCAGCTTGAGAAAGCGACAGAAAACATGACTTTCCGGCTCGCTGCGGTTGTGCGAATAAAATGCCACTCTTATCCTAATAAACGACGGTGGCATAGATGGTGGCTGTTGCCGCCGCCGTCAAGATGCCTTGGCTATAGGTAAGAATCGACTTAACCCTGCTTATCGGCACATACAGCACGTCCGTCGCGCGCAGTTGGATATCGGCGCTTTTCCCCTCCTGCATCTTATTAAATGGAAGGGCGATGTCGACCTCCGTGCCGTCCGCATTCCGGCGCAGCAAGTAGATTGTACCGGTCGATGCCGCCAGCGATGTCCCGTTCGCCAACGAGATGGCCTGCAATACGTTAAGCGTACCTTCTTCCTGCATTACAAATCCGCCGGGCCGGTTGACGGCGCCCAGAACGTAGACAATGCCTGCCCGTTTCACCTGGATAGTATCGCCCGGGTACACGATTTTATCTTCGACGGCCTTAGGATTCGTAGCTCTTGAATAGTGGACTAGAAGCGGCTCAACTTCTGAGTTCGCGCTCGTAATTTGAATCTCATTGCCAGCCATGATTGTGGTTCCGCCTGCCAGCGCGAGAACGTCCACCAGCTTGCGAGGGATGAGCAAGGGATATTTACCAGGACTAAGGACCTCTCCGATAATCGTTACATCTGGCGCCGCGTATTCTACGATCGACAGATCGACTTGGGGATCTCTTAGAATCTTCTCTTGCAGAAGCACTTCCCGGATTTGGACCCTCGCTTCCGATACGGTCTTGCCGGCAACGTGGAGCGTCCCAACAATAGGAAGCACGAGGTTGCCATCCTGATCAATGCGATAGGTTCCTACGAAGTCCGGATCGTCGAGAATGTGAAGGCTCAAGAGAAATCCGGGAGCCAGTTTCAACTGAGCAAAACCCGCCGGCACCTGGGCCAGGCTGGGTCTAGACGCAGCGGCGGCCGCATCCTGCCGGCTTTTGCCCGAAGTTGCTTCGCTTCCGCCGTACGAACTACCGCTCTGCTGCATGGACATCTGGGCCATACCCGCTCCCTTGAAGGAAAGAAGGCATGCGGCCACAACGAGCATTCCACGAAGAGATTTACGACTCATGTGAATCCTTCTCCTCATAGTAGGAACCATAGTTATCGTATTCATACCCATACCCGTACCCGGCCACCATTCTGGGCATTCGATTCACAATGAAGCCAATTACCGGCATCCCGTTGCGCCTGATCAGATTAGCGGCGCGGGAAAGCTGCGGCCTGCTGACAACTCCCGCCTGAGAGACCCAGACGGTAGCATCTGATTTTGTCGAGATTGAAACGGCGTCGGTAACCAGCAGCGCAGGCGGGCTGTCGATAAGAACGATGTCGTAGCGTGAACGGAGTTTCTTCAGGAGGTCGTCAAAAGCCGCCGACCCCAACATTTCCGATGGCATTGGGGGATGCGGCCCAGCCGGAAGCACATCCAGAGTGGGAACATGCACTCCGTGAACAATGGCCTCCTCTGCGGTATGTGTCCCGGCCAAAACGTTGCAAAGTCCAATCGTGCTGACTACGTCAAAGGCGTGCTTCATTCTAGGCCTGCGCATGTCAGCCTCGACGACGATCACCTTCTTGTCATGTTGGGCAAAGGCAACCGCCAGATTCGTCGCCAGAGTGGTCTTGCCTTCTCCGGGAATGCAACTGGTAATCAGAATCACTTTCGGCCCTCCGCCGGTGCGCGAAAGCATAATAGAGGTGCGGAGAGCCCGGAAAGCCTCTGCCGCGGCAGACTCCGGGTGAAGCAGTATCCAAACGCCAGAATGAGATTGGCTGGATTCCGGAGCGGTCTTGTTCTTATCCTTTCGTCGCCGCAAACCATAGACTCCAGTGGTTTCATCGAAATTCGGAATGACACCGATAACCGGGATCCCGGTAATCTCTTCCACCTCCAAAGGATCGCGCAGCGTCCGGTCCAGGCTGTCTCCGATAAGTGCGATCACGAGCCCAAAAAAGATTCCCATCAATAGGCCCAGTCCCAGGTTCATGCTGAGCTTCGGCCGGATAGGAAAAAATTGAGGGCGGGCGGGATCCACAATGGTGATGTTGGTCGCCTTTATACCGGCAGAAACGTTCGCCTCCTGCAGTTGGGTGTAGAGATCCTCGTAGAGTTTCTTCCGTGAATAAGCTTCCTGACTCAACACTGCAAACTGAACTGCCTTCTCATTCAGTTTGCTCGCCACCCCTTGCTGCTCGTCGAATTGCTTGCGAATCTGCTCTTCGGTCTGCTTTGCCAGCAGAAAATCGGCTTGAGCCCGTTTTGCGATTTCCTGCAATTCCAGATGAATCTGCTCATCCAACGCGCTTATCTGAGTTTGTATCTCCTTGAGATGCCGGTTGTTCTCCCCATAGGTTGTTGCCGCCGCGGCAAAATTGACTTTCAACTGGCTTCTCTGCCCTCGCAATTCCTGAAGGTTCGAAATTCCCCCACCTTGCGTAAGCACAAGCGATTTGCTTTGCACCGCCAGCGGGTCGTTGGCGAGACCGACGACCACCTCTTCATTGCCGGATTGCGCCAGGTGATAAATGGCTTCTTTTTCAATGCGATTGGCTTCAGCCTCAGTCAGCTCGGCGTTCAATGCATCGAGCTTCTGGATAACGACGCTGTGGATTCCGCCGCCACTGTTATTGCTCTCCCCAGAACCTGCAGGAGTCATCATGTCCAGGCTGAGAATTCCGGTTTCTTTTTGAAAGTCAGTGAGCTTCTTCTCTGAATCCTCTACGTTGGTCTTTAGCTGGGATAACTGCTTCGTCAACCAATTCGAAGCCTCGCTCGTGGCCTCATAATGCGATTGGAGATACTGACTCTTATAACTATCAATTATTGCATTCGCAATTTGCGCCGCCTGTTTCGCATCATGGCTCTCATAAGTGACCGTGATCAGCCGGGTACCATGAATCGGCTTCGCCGCCAAATGAGACTTGAAGATGCCCAGCAGCCGCGTCCGCGTTTTTGGTGCTTCTTCCAGCGGCAATCCCTTCTCGGGATTCCGATCACCCCCGTCCCTCTCGGCAAACGGTTCCTTCGATGCGAGGTCAAGCTGCTGAATGACCGCCAGGGCCAGTGAGTCGCCTTTAAGGATGGTGGTCTCCGTCTGGAGATCTATTTGAAGACTGTCTGCGTCCGAGGTGAACTGCTGGCTCAATGCATCCCCAACCCCGAGATCCAGAGAACCTGAGCTGCTTTTGTTCAGTTCAATTGTTGCGGTTGCCTCGTAGGTTGGTTTCATCATCAGCGTCACGGCAAGGGCCAACAACAAACAGATCAGAATCGAACCGATGATCCATCTGCTGCGCTTCGTCCATAAGCGAATGAGATTCTGCAGCGCGCCGGCATCCGCAAACTGATGGTGAATCGGAGCCCCTGTTGAGCCCCCCAGTGTTTCATCTCCTGAGTGCAAATCTTCGTAATCGCTCAATTGGCATCCTTGAATGTGCGGCAATTCATTGGTTCATGGTTGCCGGCTTGTGTCTGATCGCCGATCATGCGT
>Ga0302155_10002227_pt1 | contig 13314 bp, 23 predicted proteins | sample I_Bog_N3_1_FD_193508 | JGI IMG/M metagenome (GOLD analysis project Ga0302155, IMG submission 193508) | Peat permafrost microbial communities from Stordalen Mire near Abisko, Sweden - I_Bog_N3_1 | ecosystem: Environmental > Terrestrial > Soil > Wetlands > Peat | place: Sweden: Abisko, Stordalen...
AAATGGATCGCCACTTATGGAAGGTTTCCTAATGGGCCTCTATTCAACCGATCTGGTGGTGGAAAAGCCAACAGCGATCTCCCTGAAGATAGCCGCAGAGCAATAAGTTTACTGCATAAGGGTAACACTTACAGGAAGGGTATTCCGAGACCTGACTCTCGAATCAATAACAGTAGATCGGTTAGTGCTTTCCACAAGGATGGTTCGTTTCATAAGAGTTATTCGTCAGGTCGTTCCGCTTCAGCCGATCTTCCCGGAATATCTCAAAAATCAATCAGTTCCGTACTTCACGGAAGGCTTTCTTGCGCAAAAACTACGGTAGGTGAAGTCTTTCAATTCAGAGCTGGTGAAGATCAATCACCGATGACCCCTGTAGTATATCGAGACACATGGCGCACTCGACGACAAACATTGGAGGTATAGATGAGCTTTATTAAAACCGTTGGTGAACTCCTTTCTCAGCCAATTCTGAATGCCGATTCGTACAAAATTTCTCACGAGTCTTTTCAACATCCAAACTTCAAAGGCGAATACGCTTACATCGAAGCTCGCAAGGGCGGTGAATTCAATGAAGTCATGTGGTTCGGCCTGCAATACATCATCCAATACTATCTCACCCAGAAGGTGACGATGTTTATGGTCGATGAAGCAGAAACTGAACTGCTCAACCATGGCGTGCCGTTCAACCGCGCTGGATGGGAACGGATCGTAAAGGTCCACGACGGCAAGCTCCCCATCCGGGTCAAGGCGCTGCCCGAGGGTATGGTCGTGCCGCAGGGCACTGTGCTCGCCACCATCGAGTCCACCGATCCGCTGATCCCCGGCATCGCCGCCTACGTCGAGACCTGCATCCTTCGCGTCTGGGCTCCCACGTCACTCGCCACGCGATCGATGCGCTGGTGGCGCCTGCTTCACCAGTACCTCGAATTGTCGGGCACGCCGGAAGAGTCCGAGTTCAAGATGGTGGACTTCGGCGCCCGTGGCACCATCTGCACGGAGGCCGCTGGCATTCTCGGCATGGCGCATCTGGTGAACCATCAGGTGACCGACAACCTCATGGGCGTCCGCTTCGCCAAGCACGCCTATCGGACCAACGCGATGCCCGGCTTCACGATCCCGGCGACCGAGCACTCTGTCACCACGTCGTGGGGCAAGGAGATCGCAGGTGCACCCGATCGCGATGGCGAGTACGAGTTCTTCCACCGCATCATCGACGTGCATGGCGCCAAGAAGAACCCTCTTGGCGGTCGCTATGCGGTGTCTGTGGTCATCGACACATACGATCAGGATGACGCCGTTCGGATGTGGCTCGATCCGTCGCATCCATATAATCTTGCGCTCACGGCCGACTACAAGGAAGACCTGACAACTCGCCTTTACGCATCGAATATGCGTCTCGTCCTTCGGCCGGACTCCGGCGACCCGATCATCAACGTCGTCCACCTGCTCGATCTGGTCGGCAGCATCGTGGGCTTCACGGTCAACGCTAAGGGCTACCGCGTCCTTCCAGACCATGTCCGCCTCATTCAGGGCGACGGCATCAACGAGGACACGCTGCGCCGCATCCTTCAGCGCGTGACGTACCATAAATGGTCCATCGACAATCTGGTGTTCGGATCGGGCGGCGGCTTGCTGGTCCATGACTTGGAGCGCGACACGCATCGGTTTGCGATGAAGGCGTCCGAGGTGATCATTGGGTCCGAACCCCGTGCGATCCAGAAGAAGCCGAAGACCGATCTGAGCAAGTCGTCGAAGGCTGGTCGCTTCGCCGTGGTCGAACGCGGTGGGAAGCTGGTGACGGTTCCGGAAGGGTCGATCAACGCCACCGATCGCAACATGCTCATCACTCGTCTCGAAAACGGTGTGATGCACAACGTCCAGACCTTCGAGGTGGTCCGCTTGGTTGCCCAATCCTATCGGATGGCAGCATGAGGGCGCCCAAGCAGATGCGTCACTGGATAGAGGTGAACGGGTTTCGCCTCCGTCGGTGGAAGAAACGCTCATGGCGGGACTATCCGATGGCCATCACTCGCAAATCACGATTTTGTCAGGGGACTCGCGAGCAGCATCGAATGATCCGCGTCATCCCAGAACTGAACCGCATGGATATTTGCGATGGAGACTTCGACCGTTGGGCGAACTCGATGGGAGCATCTGTCCCTATGCCCAAGACGAAGGCCGAATTTGAAGCCGCTCTTGTACAATTGATCGATGAATCTCGATCGCGTTTGCGAGACTGACAATGACCAACAAGACCACTCAGATACGAAAGGACATCGAACGCACCCTTGAGCGACAAGGCGCGCAAGACATCACTTTCGGCCGGGATGGTTCAGGGCATCAAACGACCACGTTCAGTTACAAGGGTCGCGTCATACACTTCCACTTCGCCTCAACCGGTAAGATGCGTGGTGCTTCTTACCTAAACGTAATGAGCCGGTTGAGGCGAAAGATGCGCGAAGCTGAAGCATCAAAAACGAATCATTGACACTAAGGAAGATTTGTCATAGATCGATTCGCACACAACGACTCGACGGAGACTGACATGACCGCCCTTGCATTGACCGACAATCTGGATGACAACCTCGATGACCTGTTCGGTTCCGAGCCGTCTGAAGGTCTGAAGGAGTTCTACAAGGACTTCGATCTTGACGGCACCGCAAAGGCGCCGACACTCACGCTCGTTGAAGAGGCACCTATCTTCGTCGAGACGTGCAAAGCGTGTCGTGGCTCCGGCCGCTTCACCGGCTACACCGGTCGTGTCCTTGGCCAGTGCTTCAAGTGCAAGGGCGTCGGCTCGCACACCTTCAAAACCAGCCCGGAAGCTCGTGCGTCAAACCGCGATGGTGTGGCTCGTCGTAAGGAAACGAAAGAGCAGGCCGCGATCAACACATTCGCCGCCGAGCACGCCCAGACCTACGCATGGATGGTCTCCGCAGCCGCACGTGGTTTCGACTTCGCGTCTAACATGCTCGACACGCTCAAGAAGTGGGGCCACCTCACCGAGCGTCAGCTTGCGGCTGTGAAGACGTGTGAAGCCAAGGACGCCGCCCGCGACGCTCAACGCGCTGTGGAGGCCGTAGAGCGCGATCGGTTGACCACGGCCATCGACATCACTCGCATCGAAGCCAGCATGGCCAGTGCCATCGAGAAGGGCGTCAAGCGGCCCCTGCTCCGGCTCGACACCTTCCGCTTCGCCCTCAAGCCAGACCTGAACGTTATCTACGTCCGGGATGCCGATGATCGCGAGGTCTATTACGGCAAGATCGAGGGCGGCAAGCTCATCCCGGCGCGTGCAGCCACGGCCGAGATCATCGCTCGCATCACTGCCGTCGCGGCCGATCCGTCGGCATCCGCCAAGGCCTATGGACAGCGGACGGGCGAATGCTCGTGCTGCGGTCGGCCGCTCACCAACCATGCTTCGATCGACCTTGGGATCGGGCCTATTTGCGCCGGGAGGTTCGCGCTGTGAACTACGATGGATACAATCTCACACAGCTTCCTGCCGGTATCGAACCGAGGGTTCGAAAATATACAAGTGCGGAAGCTTCAAAAACACAAGGCCCTCTGAAATCTTTCCTTCACAAGGCACACCACTTCGAGCTTGATCTCGCTGCCAGTCAGGACTTCATGGAGATGGCCGACGAATGGCTTAAACATGATGGAGTCCCTAATGCCATCGAAGACCCTCACCCTTTTGAAGATTACAGCTTCACCCTTTGGTTAGGTATGCAATCAGTTATGGTTGAGACCCTAGTCATGAAGACAATGCAGAATGGGATAGATGTTACTTCGTTGATTAATCTCCCTTGGGGTGAAAAAATACCTGATTGGCGGGCTCCATTTGCATCGCGTCGCTTTGCTTTCGAAGCTACAGAGCAAGATATAGAATTGCAAAAAGCAAACAATATTGACGAAGCTGCAAAGGCATCTATGCTAATGGCGTGGCATTTCTGCGACATATTTAAGCGTTTGCTGATGCGTCCCGGTGCGTTGAAGATTGGACCCACCTCGAAGAACACAATCGGCGTCTTCAAAGGCACCCGGACCACTTATTACGGCGCGAGCAACATCACCATTGATCTCGATGCGGTACGACACCTGCCTACGAAAGGAAGCTCACCTTCGGGACGCAAACTTGGAGAGCACGATGTCCGGGCTCACATGTGCTACAGCCGCACCGTGCAAGCAGACTGTGACCACCTCTGGGAAGGCCACCCCGAAAACACACACAAACACGCCCGATTCACGTGTCCTTTGTGTGGCGGGAAGAAGTGGACCCGCAAGGGTGGAAAGCGCGGCGACGCAAGCATTCGCGTAGTTCCGAAAAAGACCTATAAGGTGCGGGCATGACCCTGACCAGCCAAGAGCTTCGCGACGCGATGAAGCGCCTTAATCTCACGCACCAAGAGGCTGCTATCAGGCTCAGCGCGGCGGTAGGAAGGATGGTTTCACTGAAGTCTATCCGGATATGGGCAGCAGAGGGTATCCTCAACAAATATATCGACGAGGACCTCGATGTCGCGATGCTCGAAGCCGAAAGCAGCCGTGCTTCACCGTCTCTCCGCAGGAAAAATAAGGAACCGCTTGTGAGGAAGACATTCGCCGAAACGTACACAATGCGCAGCCGCTTTTATCAAACCCTCGGACAGGGTGCGAAGGCGCTGGCGGACACATACGTCTTCGATGCCGACCTCGAAAACCGTGCCGCTTTCAAGGAATTGATATGGGATGCGGTCGTTCAATCGTTGATCGAGCACCACGGCTTCAGAGAGGATGAAATTTGATGGCCAACATCCCTGCCCTGACGCCCAGCAAGCGCGCCAAGCTGCAACGCATGATCGATCGCACGGCGAAGCTCAACGAGAAGTATCATAACGCCCAAAAGGACCTGAACGATTGGTGCATCGACCACTACGGGCAGGAGCCGGGCGACGTTGATGCTGACGGTATCATTGACGCACTGTTCGGCGGGTGCGGCGCGGGCAGCAGTATATCGGCCGAGAGCTTCGACAAAGAGATGCTGGCGTGCATTGAGAGAGAGCGTCAGTGATCAGTTACGAAGAGGCCCTTGAAAAGGTTAGATTATTTCTGATCGCGGCCGATCCACAGCACCTTGAGATGAGCTACGAAGCCATCAAGAGTGAGTACAACCATCTGAAAACACTGGCAAAGAACCTTCAACACGACCTCTTTCCGTTACTCAAGGAGCCTGAATAACATGTGGCCTTTCAAGAAACGCATCACTCGGCAGGCGCCTAAGCCCGATCCGACGCCGCCCCTCACGGAGCGTATGCAAGCACTAGGTTTCCACTGGCGGCGCATCGGCAACGACTGGGTGGAAGCGTGCAACACCTGCGGCGGCAACTGTGGCCAGTGCGGCACCAGCCTTGGCATGGGCGTACCCGCAAGCATGGACTGCCTGATCGACAGTCTTGAGAGCGGAAAGGGCGTATATGGCCGGTAGGATCACGCTCACGTTGACGCCGATGCAAGCCAAGGTCCTTTGGAACACGGTTGACGGTGCAGCGGACGCGGGTGCTTGCGAAGACGGGAACACGCCGGTAGAGGCTCAAGCCCTACGGGACATCATGGAAAAGATGCTCCCTCACGTTCACAAATGGAAAGGTCTCAAGCTGTGACCAAGCGCAGCCGCGATACGTATTGACATAGAGGAAGATTTGTCGTAGACAAAATCAACGACAAAGAATCACCAAGGAGACTCCCATGCTTCTGCGCGACGTTCTTCCCCGCGAATTCTTCCAAGAGTTCATCAACACGCCTGCCGCCAAGCTGCTCGACATCGAGGTCGCCGAGGAAGTCTCGATGTATCCGGACCGCTCGAAGTGGCGCCCGTGGCCCGGCCCTGCCAAGAACGTGATGAACTGGTGGCGGCTCGTGGACGGCCGGTGCGTGGGATGGAATGAGAACGATGCCCGTGGGTGGTCATTCCCGGTTTTTGGGAAGAAGATGAGTAGTTTGAATTGACATTGATTGACAGTTTGGGTAACTACGTGACATGACCCAACTCACTGACATCTGCCGTCGCATCGACGACGCTATCGCCGCAAACACGGACATCGTGCTTGCCCCGACCGAACTGACAGCGCTGCTGAAGATCGCATCACTCGTCAACGGACAGGGTGCTGCGGCGCCGGTTCCGCAGCCCGTCCCAGCGCCTGAGCCTACACAACAAATCCTCACGCTGATGACGCTTCAGGAAGCGGCCGATCTCATTAAGGTGAGCCGCCGCACGCTATGGCTCTGCCGCAAGAATGATCCAACCTTTCCGGCAGTCGTCCGAACATCGGCCCGCCACAAAATGGTCGTGCGGTCCGAGTTCGAAGCTTGGGTATTAAGCCGCCGCTGATTCAACTTCCGGTGATGGAAGCGCCAACAACGGCGCTGGCAGTTTGGGGACATCGAAGAGAACCTTGATGGTTTCGATGTGATCAGACCAAGCGATGAGCGCGTCTCTCTTCTCTTCGAAGTAGTCGTGCTTGTCGTAGGTTTCCTGAATACCGCCCTGCTTGTGAGCAAGACACAGTTCGATGATATCCTTGTCCACAACCCGGCGCTTATCCTTACGCATCGAATTAAGGCCTGTCGAAAAGGTCCGACGGAGATCATGAAAGCTCCACCGCGCCACGACCTTACCATCCTTCATAGCAAACCACCGCATCTTTGCGTTCAGGTCTTCCACCCAGTCGCTGTAACCTGTCAGAGGCTTCTCGCCCTTAGCCAGACGGCTTGGGAACACTAAGGTGGTCAGTACGCCATCACTCGCCTGCTGTGCCCTGTGCGCCTTAAGGAGGCTCAATACGGGTTCAACTAGCGGCACCATGTGAGGCCATTTGTTTTTCATTCGCTCTCTAGGGATAAGCCACTCACCCTTGTCCAGATCGAACTCCGACCATTCTGCCTCGAAGACCTCAGCGCGCCGCAAGCCGAGATAGATCAAAAGGTAGGTCGGAACAGCGAGGCGCGATCGGAATTGCGGAATGGCCTTGAGCAGGAGACCGATCTCGTAATCTTCAAGGAAGCGTGTCCTAGACGGTATTTTGTGGAGCTTGATGATATTGGCTGCTGGGTTGACAGTCATCTTCGTCAAGTCCGACCCACCCTTCACCGACCAGTTGAACCACGCCGACAAAAGAGACTCCAACTGGTTGCTTGCGGCCGGTGCGACCTTATGCTTCTGCCGAAGGATACCCATGAGGAGATCGTGATCGACATTGACCACTTTCATCTTCCCGATCTTAGGGGCGAGGTCCCGGTTATAGAGACTGCGAAGGGCGCCCTTGCTTCGCAGGTGGGCGATGCCATGCTCCATATAGATGTCGAACAGAGCGTCGCATGTGAGGCCCTTGAGGAACTCCTCCTTGTCGGTGCTGACCTTGACGATCTCGATCACGTCCTGCTTGGCGTCTCGGCTCTCGGTAAGCCTCGTAGCCCACTCCCGAGCGGCACCCAAGGTGTGTACCGACGAAGAGCCAAAAGTGATGTTGCGAATCTCGCCATCGACGCGACCACGCCAGACCCATGTGTTGGTCCCTGTCCCGCGAACGATAAGAGCCAGATTAGGACATCCGGTGTCGGAGAAGACCTCCTTGGTCTTCGTGGTCTTGGCTGATTCGACGAACTTGGCGGTGAGCATTTTTTGCGGCATAGGAGGCTCTCGACGTGTTTGTTTGAGTAACTTTTTGCGTTAACCCATAGTAACACCCGCTGACAAAAAGAGCAATCCTGTCTTTGCTACCTGTGCTGATCATTTTTTAGGCATTTGGACACACGGTAGACACACACCCGTGGTTTCCTTGGTATCACGTGATAACTCATAATAGACACATAAGGGCATCATGGTTGAGCTAAAATGGATGAAGCTCAGTGGCAAAAGATAACTTTAACGTGACACTGTGTGTTATCCTCGCACAACTCTTAATCAGCGGGTCCTTGGTTCGAGCCCAAGTGCGTCCACCATCCCAAACCTTTGAAAATCAACGATTTAACTGAGACGCTCTGGCGTCGTATTCGCTGATTTCGCCGCCTATTTCGGCCTAAAAAGCTACGGACACACGGATGGACACACGTTTCTTTAGCTAGGGAGCGTGCTTCTGTGTGTCCGGGATCACATTACCCGTGTGTCCGTGTGTCCGATCATCTGGGCGCCTAAAACCCTCTCCGATTCGCATAGGCATTCTAAGTTGACATTTCTGGTCCATATGATAGTCAGGATCAACATTTAGCCATTAGAGTTTATCAAAAATGACATCTCCTGCGTACCACGATGGCGGATTTGTGGGTTGGTTTCCGGACACACGTGTGTCCGGCGAACTGGTCTTCGACCCCGCTGATCCCAAGCTCCCCCACGAGGCCAAAAAATCTTCGACAGGGGAATACAGAGGGGTTTTCGAACACGTCAACGTGGTCTCGTACCGCTACGAGCCGCCCGTCGTCGCCCTCAATCACGACCTTGGGGAGGCGCTCGTCACACCTACCATTTCCGCGATGATGCGAGACCGGATGATGAAGAGGATGTGGGCACAAGAACGTCAGATCATCCAGACCTGCACGCTGGCTGATGAGACCACCGCACCGGACACGCTCACCTTCGAAAAGATCGCCGAGTTGATCAGCAAGTTCGAAGGCGAGGTAGAGCGCTATGAGCTTCCCCTCTACATCAGAGCGATCGAACTCGGCCTTACATTGATCTTCGTCGAAGACAGGAACTGCGATCGGCTGTGGATTGGTCAGAAGCTGTTCGAGGGTCCGATGCTCATCGGCCGCAATCTGTACGTCCCGGAACGCTGTCGGAGGTTGTGCGACAAGGCTCGGATGATCGTCGCAGCGCGTGGCGCACCAGAGACAGTCGATGTCTGACCCGCTGTCTAAGCGCCTGCGTGATCTCGCTGCTCCCGGCGTCGAGTACACGGTCAACCAGTTGCTCGATATGGCACGCGACGCAGAGATCATGGAAGACAATCTTTCGTACCTTTTGTCTGTGTCTGCGGCGACAGCCACGGAGCAAGCAGCCCGGAGAACAACCGCGAAAGGTGTTCTTCTGCGCCACCAGTCCATCATCAAAAGCTGCCAGATCGCCGCCCGTGGTGGGCGCATGTTTCGCAGCCCATTGACCCTTGATCAGTTGAAGGCCCGGCTGGTTCGGTCCGGTGACCGTCTCCAAGAAGCAATCACAGAAAAGGAAATGCAGAAATGATCCCATCGGATATCGGCCCTCATCCGGAAGGTCCGGACGGTCACTACATCGTCATGCGTGGTCCGACCTCGATGGGCGATGACTGCGGCGACCTGAGTGTTCGCCTCAACCTTGTCACCGAGTTGCCTGCGGACCCCCTCTCCGTTCGTCGCACGATCTCCGAAGGGGACAATGGACCCTATCTCGGCTTCTGCGCTGAATGGCTCCCCACGGAGCGCGAACTGGCGCTGCTCAACGCCGGTCACCCCATTCGCGTCAACATCCTTGGCGAAGGCCTGCCGCCATCGTCCGTCTGGGTCAGGGAAGTCGGCGAACTGTGATGGAGACGTGGAAGGAGTTCTTCGACAGCACGGAGATCGAGGAGAGCGACAAGACGACACTCCTCCGTCACTACGTCCGAGAGAGCAATCTGATCGAAGGCATCCACCGCACTCCGAGTCGTCGTGAACTGGCAGCGCATGTGTTCCTGTGCATGGAACCGGAGTTGACAGTCTCGGGGCTGTGCCAGTTCGTCAAGGCTGTTCAGCCCAATGCGAGGCTGCGTGTGAGCGCTGGCGTGAACGTTACCGTCGGGAAGCACATTCCACCACCGGGAGGGCAAGGCATCCTCTACGCACTCGATGAGATCGTGGCACGCGTCAACGCCGGAGCCGATCCGGTTGCGGTCCACCACGACTACGAGACCTTGCACCCGTTCACCGACGGAAATGGACGATCCGGCCGAGCCATCTGGATGCGCCAGCTTGGTCCTCGGGCGCTGGTCAACCGGTTCCTCACCGAGTGGTATTACAAGAGCCTTGAAAGGGGGCGGGATCAATGAGCCGTATCTTCGACCAACCGAACCATCCGCATTACGGACCTGTCCGTCGGATGCACATCATGATCATGCAGCTTTTCACGCCCTATCAACTCTCAGTGCTCGATAGTCATTACCACGAGGAGTACAACGAGAACTGGGACGATCAGCTTTCTCGGCTGATGTCGTGGGACCCTTGTGAGCCGATTAACAGTCGGGCTATCTTGAGCCGGGTTCTCACCCTTCCCACCATTTGAAAAGGCGCCGGTCACCCGGCGCCTTTTTCATTCCGATGCTCGAAGGCACGATCGACAGGTAACATGTTCCCGCCACTTCGAAACCTCGGCAGGCTTGTCACCGAAGAAAGCTACCGCAGCCCCGCCACCATCAGGACGCTTCCATGCGATCTTCCGGCCGCAATAGGTGTCGCAGCTAAGATACCAAGCAGCGTGTACCGTCACAGGTGCTCTTCGAGGATGGCCACGACCCCTTGTTGATAGAAGAGGTCAAACCCTTCGATCTTTTCCAAGCGCCCCACGGGGACATCCCCTGACCGGACTACACCGTGGTCGATGAACCGAACCCTGAAAGAGCCGGGACGATTCGCTGCCCTGACAACCTTTCCGGGAGTGACAAAATAGGGCGTGTCTTTCGCCCGAACCAGAACCCGGTCTCCCGCGTCAATCTCGACCATGTCCTCGACGTCGGCAAGGTCTTCGAGAAACTCGAAATCAGCGCGGACCTCATCATAGGTCATCAGTCGTTGCCGGTTGCTTTGAGCGGGATTTTCTGACCGCGCTCGCTGACAAGACTCTCGGCCAGTTCGATGCCGTATTTGTCGACGTAGGCCATGAAGAACTCGACGTAAGGCGGGGCGCCCGTGTCTTCCCACAGGCGACACGACCGGCCGAGACTGGTGAAGCCGAACACGCGATCGAGACGGGCCTGAGACAGGCCGTGCTTCTGGCGCCAGTCGAGCACCCGCATTGCCGGTACCTTGAAGGTTGAGGCCTTGAGAGCTTTGGTCTTGTAGTATTTGGTCTTGACGTAGTTCTTCTGCGCCTCGGCGATCACCACATCACGCTTCGAGGCCAGTTCCTCGGCAAGGTCGGTGCCGTAGCGCATCAGGTAATTCATCAAGGTATGGACGTGTGGAGGAATGCCGTTTTCTTCCCACCGAAGTGCGGCACGGCCTTCGCTGTTGAAACCGAGGATTCGATCGGCAGCAACATAGTGCTTGGTCGATGTACCATCGAGCCCGAGGAATTGGAGGAACTTCTTCACCCCAGACAGGTCGCCGCGATACGAGGTGCGGATTTCGGTCATCATTTTGGTCATACGGTTTTCACCCCCTTGATCTGTGCGAGAGCGGATTTAACCGCATCATGTTTGCTTTTGTCGAACTGAATGACGAGTGTCATGGTGTCAAGATTTTTCTTCCACGTCCTGAAGTGCGAGACAGCTTCAACTCCCTCACGCGCGTCAGGGTTTTGGACGTAAATGACTCCGGTCTCGATCGTCACATTGGCTGTGTCAGAAATTTCTTCCGGAATAGGGTCGGCCGTACCAGTGCCGTCAATGACAACCCAGACATCATCCCACCACGGATCAACACCGCCCCAGTCCGATTCGAGCCACGCCTTGAACTCGATGCCCTTACACTTCACGGGCATCGTGCTTCTCCTTCTGCCATTTGACGCGGGCGGTGATGTCGTCGAAGTGCATGGGCGCAAAGCCGGTGTGCTCGACGCTGACACAGAAATAGCGCGGATCGATCACGTCCTCCATCACTGGAAACGGTCTCGACAACCGCTGCGGACTGGTTCCGGGGATAGGAACACGGCGCATATAGTCGGTTTCCCGCGTCACCATCACTCGCCCACTGTGCAGGTGACCATGGAGGTTACAATCCCAGCGCGACAAGCTGTCAACGTGCATCGGGATATGGGTCAGCATGAACCTCATGCCCATGTGATCGATCGGCTTGCTGCCCTTCATCTCCTCGAAGTATTTGGCATAGTCGGCGATCGAGAAGATGTCGTGATTGCCCATGGTCAGGCGCTTGCGGCCGTTCATGCGATCGAGCATCGGGAGATACCGGCGATTGATGACAACATCGCCCAGCACCTCGACCTTGTCCTTGGGACCAACGACAGCGTTCCAGCGTTCGATGATCGCTTCATCCATCGCTTCCCGGCGCTGTTCCTTTTCCTCAGGAGACACGTCATTGACGGTTTCACCGGGCGCGAGAAGGCGCCCCCAAGGACGCAAAACGGCGCCTTCGGCTGTCTGGAAGAAATTGATGTTCGCGTGCCCTCCGTGAAGATCAGCGATGGCGTAACGTTCAGCCATGTGTGTTTCGAATCCTCCTTATGTCTGGATGATTCGTTTAAGCACAGAGCGGAAGATTTGTCAACAAAAAAGCCCCGGTTCTCACCGAGGCTTTTCGTAATATCAGATGGCTTATGGAACTCAATCCGATGAAGGCGGTCCATCGACAGCGGCCGGAACAACACCAATCGGACGACCGAAGGATGGAACGATCAACTGCCACAGCGTCGAGAAAACCCGAAGAGGTTCATTGCTGAATTCCTTCGACACATTGAAGAGGCCGAGGATCACGTTTTCCGACACAACCGCAGCGGCGCCGCAGATCGGATACACATAACGGCTTCCGTGGAACACCTGCCCGGCAATGGCTGAAGCAGCCGCACCAAGGAGAACGCCAACCACCAGAGTCTGCCAACTCCGACGGGTGCCATCGATGATCGAACGAAGGAGGACGAGCAGGGCACCCCCTGTCGCCATCCAGATCAGTTCAACTGTCTCATCGCTAAGCCGGATCATGACGCTGATTTACCCCAGAGAAATTCTACGCGGCTCTCAGGCTCGTGCAGTTCATGTTTGATATAAAGATGCCCCGCTGTGATCAGAAGGGCCGTACCGATTTGCACCCAGAGGATTGTATTCTCTGCTGTACCGTGAACAGACCATGAGTGCTTCAGGCCATACACGGAGAGGATAGCGACGCGAGCAAGCGAGAACGCTGTTGTTAGCGCCAACCACACGTAGAGGATTGCGTCTCGGCGACCCTTGAGGATGTCCGAGGGTTTATACTGAAAACGCTGGCCGTCTCCTACGACAGCTAGTCCACTTGCCAACGCTACCGCACTGGCGATTGTGGCCATTGCGACAATGGTCATGTGTTGTCCCGACGATTTGAAAGGAAATGCGAAGTGAGCGCACATGATACACGAACGCAACAAAAAAGGCAACCGATTACCAATCGATTGCCTCTTTT
>Ga0302155_10002230_pt1 | contig 13297 bp, 11 predicted proteins | sample I_Bog_N3_1_FD_193508 | JGI IMG/M metagenome (GOLD analysis project Ga0302155, IMG submission 193508) | Peat permafrost microbial communities from Stordalen Mire near Abisko, Sweden - I_Bog_N3_1 | ecosystem: Environmental > Terrestrial > Soil > Wetlands > Peat | place: Sweden: Abisko, Stordalen...
CAGCTACTATCCTAAAACGCCTTCCAACCCTGCCGAGGAAGATTCCCTTTCGCTCGGTTCACGCACTCCTGTTTGGAAAAACATCACCATCAGTAACCTGAAGGCCGTTGATTCTACAAATGCCGGTATCCTTTGGGGACTCCCAAAAATTCCGATCACGGATGTCACCTTCAAGAATGTTGAGATTGAGGCTGTGACGGGAATGACAATCCTCAATGCAAAGGGAATCCGTTTTGATCAGTCGTCGATCGCTGTGCAGAAGGGGAAAAAACTCACAACTACCAATGCCGATGTCAGTGGACTTTGAGATGACGATAGTACCCCGGATCTGTCAGACTCCGCATTGCCATCGGAAAACCGCAACCAAACTATATTGATTTTAGAATGATGAGGCGTTTCCAGGCACCCCTTCTATTCTTGCTCGTTGGGGCTTATGCTCACGCGGCGGTACTGACTGCGCAACCGATTCTTCTGCCTGAATTCGGTGCGACGAATGTCCCTCCGGACACTCTGATCGAGATTCATGCGGATCATGCGCTGCACATAGGTTCGGGAACCCTCACAGTCTCTAACTTGGAAGGGAAAATTGTGGATTTTCTTGATCTGGGTATCACCATTCAGACCAACACTGTGGGAGGCAAGAGCCTCCGATATATTCCTGTTATTTCAGAAACGAATACTCTCTTGATACAGCTTCATTCGGGGGTGCTTTCACCAGGATCGACCTACACGGTGTCTCTTGATCCGCAGGCGATCCTGTTTGACGATGGAAAATCAGCGCTGCCGGCACGCACCAATAGTTGGAGTTTCACCGTCAGACCCAATCTTCCAAAGGGAAAGCGAACCTGTACGGTTGGCCCCGGGCCGGATTGTGATTTTGCCACCGTGCAGGGCGCTGTTGATGCATTTCCCAATGCTGCAGATACGCATCCGGTGATTGTTGTTAAAAAAGGGGTTATCCATGGTTTGATCGTGATTCCCTCCGGGAAAAATCATCTCACGATACGGGGTGAGGAGAGGCAGGAATCAGTTCTCGAGGGTTTTAATAATAACACGCTCAACTTGAGTAGTTCCCTGCGGGCAGTGTGTGATGTCGAAGCCGACGACTTCAGGATGGAGAATCTTACGCTCAGGAACAGCACACTTTATAAAGGGTCACAGGCTGAGGCGCTCCGCATTCAGGCAGATCGTGCGCTGCTCCTGGGATGCGATTTCTCCAGCTTTCAGGACACGTTGCAACTGAGTGGAAGTGTCTATGTGAAAGATTGCTTGGTCAGCGGGGATGTTGATTTCATCTGGGGTGAAGGGACTGCGTTTTTTCAGGATTGCGAACTGCGTGCCCTGCACGATGGCTACTATCTCCAATCGCGAAGTGATGACGGTGGCGGATTTGTTTTTCTTAACTGCAGACTTACTGCGGCACCCGGCGTTTCAAACAATGTGCTCGCCCGCATTGAATGTGACCGTTTTCCCTACAGCGCTGCTGCCTACCTGAACTGCGCCATGGGACCTCATGTTCCAAAAGTTGGGTGGAACATTCAGGGGGGCTCCACGAATTCCCTGCGGTATGGTGAATCTGGAACAACTGATCTTGCGGGTAAGCCGTTAGATCTCGTCGGAAGGAACCCGATAGCGAGAATTTTTACTCCTGAAGAAGTCGTTGAACTTTCCGATCCTAAAAAGGTTTTCTCCAAAGCCTCGTTTTGGGATCCTGCTAAAGCTGCTTTATCCATTAAAACCTCCCCATGAAATTCTACTCCCCTCTTCGTTTCCTTATTCTCTTCAGTACATTTTTCGTTGCTTGGAATCTTCATGCTGCTGAAAGCGGTTGGACGCAGGTCCCGGAGATTCTCAAAAGGATTGTTCCACCGGCATTCCCTGACAAGGAATTCAAAATCACTGACTATGGTGCCGTGCCCGATGGAAAAACTCTCAGTTCGCAGGCCATCACCAAGGCGATTGATGCTTGTGCTGCTAGCGGCGGCGGTCATGTCGTGGTTCCTGCTGGAACATTCCTCACCGGTCCCATTCATCTGAAGAGCACTGTTGATTTGCACCTCGCCAAGGATGCCACGCTTTCCTTCAGCACGGATCCATCCCTTTACCTTCCACTCGTACCGACTCGATTCGAAGGAATGGAATGCATGAATTACTCTCCCCTCATTTATGCCAAGGACATGACCAATGTGGCGGTTTCAGGTGAGGGGACGCTGGATGGTCAGGCTGATTCCTCCTGGTTATTATGGAAGGGAAAGAAACAGGCATCTGATAGGGCGCGTCTCAATGCGATGGTCAATCAAGGAGTTCCTCTAGAAAAAAGGGTCTTCGGCGATGCTTCCTTTCTGCGGCCTAACTTTATCCAGTTCGTCGGGTGCAGGAATGTTTTGATCGAGGGGGTCAAAATTCGGCGCTCGCCGATGTGGGAGATTCATCCGATCCTTTGCACCAATGTTACGGTGCGTGGCGTCGATATTGAATGTCATGGAGCGAATAATGATGGATGTGATCCGGAGTCCTGCACGGATGTCCTCATTGAGAAGTGTCTCTTTGATACCGGGGATGATTGCATCGCCATCAAATCAGGCCGCAACAACGACGGACGACGCATTAATGTTCCTTCGAGCAATCTCATCATCCGTGACTGTGTGATGAAAGATGGACACGGTGGTGTCAGTATCGGGAGTGAAATCTCAGGCGGGTGCACCAATGTCTTTATCGAGCATTGCGAGATGAGCAGTCCCGAACTTGCTTGCGCGCTCAGATTAAAATCAAACGCCATGAGAGGAGGCACCATGGAGAATATCTTCATGCGGGATGTGCGGGTTGGCACGGTGAAGAAGAATTTTCTTACGATTGATCTCCTCTACGAAGAGGGGGCAAAGGGGGCGTTCATGCCCGTGATCCGTAATGTGGTTGTCGAGAATGTCTCCGCCGGGAAGGCTCCACAAGTCGTCAATGCACGCTCGTTTCCCGGAGCGACGGTAACCGGCATCAGGATCCTGAATTCGAAATTTGGAGGAGTGGAGAAGCCCGACGAGATTCAGAATGCTGATGTGAAAGTTGAGGGGTGTGAGATCAGTAAGGCTACTCTCTCATCGCCTCAATAATAACAATAGAGCGTTTTAAATAATAGTGTGGCCATCGATTTGTGAGTGTCATGAGTTGGTTGGCAAGGAGCAAGCGAAGCGGCTGTAGTCGCTGTGCTACAGCCCGAGCGATGAGACACCGCCAAACGCCCTATGCCACCGCAAAGAATGGCTATAGAATTAATTAAACCGCTCTAAAAGCCCGCTCAGGCACTCCGGTACCAAGGGAGAAGGCTGTGTGTCAGTGATGGATTTCTGGCAGAAACCCCAATCCAAAGAACATCAAGTTCATCAAGATCAAAGCCAATAAAGCCAAGTATTCTTCAGGAACAGTTTTCATGAGTTGAATGGGAACGGTTGGAGTCCCCACTGTTTTACTGAGCACTTGCTATGCCAAGAAATCACGGACTCACGCCAGCAGAGCTAGTTTGCCGATTCTGCTCATTCCCTAATACACTCTAAATCTCCGCAGAATAATTTTTCGCGGCATCCACCTGAACAATCTTTCCTTCCGGCAAGAGAAGCGCGGTCAATCTCCCTCCGTAGACACAGCCGGTATCAATTCCATAAAATTTACCCTTGATGATCGATGGCTCAGACTCGGTCGTGGAGTAGCGCTTGTGACCCACGACCAAAGGACGATCGAGATCTAAGTGATCCTTCCAACTGCGATCCAATGAGACACTTCCTGTGAGCACGCCTTTCGGCTGTTCATCCAAGGGAATGCCAGGAAGAAGCGCCCCGTGTACGGCGATAAAATCGTCCGCTTCCAAAAAGAGAGGCATTTTTTTAACAGCCTCAAGATATCGATGATAACTTTTTTCAGACATCATCTCCTTGGTCATTTTACCCTCCTCCTTGAGCTTGGCTTTCCCTCGGGATGCCTCCAGATGATTGAGGTCATGATTACCCTGCAGGCAGAGGCACTGCAGCGATTCGAAGAGTTCCAGAGTACCTTCGGGGTCAGGGCCCTTGTTCAGGAGATCGCCCATCAGTACCAAATTGTCCCCGACTGAGGGGGAGAGAAGGTCGATCAGCTTTCTGAATTCGAGACTGCAACTGTGAATGTCACCGATGAGGATCGTGTTTGGTGTGTTCATCACGATGAAGGGAACTAGCGTGTTTTCCGATTTCTGGTGATCAAAATCAACCTTGTTTCCTTAGAAGAAATTGCTCTTTTACTTCATGTGACCGGAGTCGATGCCACTCGACAGACGTCATACTGATTATAAGATTACTCCATGATCATTCTCATTCCCGCGTTGCTCGTGGTGGTCTATTTGCTGAGTTCGATCCGCGTGCTGATGCAATATGAGCGGGGCGTTGTCTTCAGCCTTGGCAAGTTTACCGGAGTCCGTGAGGCGGGTATCACGATGATTTTTGCCCCGTTCCAAACGATGACCAGTATTTCGCTGCGCACGGTGACGATGCAGATCCCGTCACAAAAAATCATCACCAAAGACAATGTCTCAATCGATATCGCAGCTGTTGCTTATTACAAAATCTCCGATGCCGAAAAGTCCGTCATCGCGATCGAAAATGTCTACAATGCGATCAACCAGATCAGTCAGACGACCGTTCGCAATGTCGTTGGGCGTTTTTCTCTCGATCAACTTCTTGCTGAGACGGCGAACATCAACGAGCAGATCAAGACGGTGATCGACGCTCACACTGAGCCATGGGGCACCTCCGTTACCGCTGTCGAAATCAAGGATATCATCCTGCCGGACAACATGCAGCGGGCCATGGCCAAAGAGGCGGAGGCAGAACGCGAACGCCGCGCCAAAATTGTTGCAGCAGAAGGGGAGTTTCAAGCCGCAACGAAACTAGGGCAGGCTGCCGATGTGATCACGGCACACCCTGTTGCTCTCCAATTGCGCACCCTGCAGACGATGGCTGAAATCGCCACCGAGAAGAACTCGACGATCATCTTCCCCGCGCAATTCATGACAACTGTCGAAGAAGCGCTAAGGTTGCTGAAGCAGGATTCCAAGAATGGGTGATAGTTTGATAGCGGAGAGTTTGCGACCTCCCCCTCGGGAGTCGCCTCTTGGCAGATGAAGATCAAATCGTTTCTTAGAAAATCTGGGAGGGATAACGCCTAGTCGGTTTCCGCCCTAGCAGTACATAGTGATTTAGTAATCGTTTTTTCGGAAGTAATGAACAGTCACTGGTTGCAATGCAGAAAACATCCCCACCATATCCTTCTGATGAAGCAAGACCCAAGGTTGCATGAAGTCGATACCGTTCTTTGAGTAAACGAGATCTCCAGCAAGATAGGTTGCTGAATGAATGCATTTACCATCGGGGGTAAATAGTAGCTCAAGATCTGTACAAATGCTGGGGTTGCTTATTTCATAATAATTCTCAGTAATAAATTTACTGGAAAATTTCGGATCAGACATTCGATCATCGGGATGGAAATTGAAGAAGTTCAAGGCCGTCCAATGGCAATCCGGCAACTTTTCTCCGTTCTTGGGAATCAAGGGTGTTTTATAGAGAGAATCCCGAGCGAGGGGAGAGAGCAAAAAACTGACGGGAATTGATCCTCCGTCAGGCAGCTGTTTTTGTGCATCAAAGATGGGTCTCAAATCCTTGATTTTGACTCCGGGCATCGGCAAGCCCCAATAGATGATGGGCAGTTCCACGTCATCAGTAGGTTTAACTAGGAGGCGTGCCATCACGGCTGATGTGCTTAAAAAAGACTTTTCTATTTCCTGAATTTTCTCCGGATCATTTTTGTAAAGCACTAAGAGGAAACTCAAATCGCTAAAATAGGTAAAACCGTTGCGTGGGTAGACCAATTTGGAAACAAGACCAATCAGATCCGATGAGTTTTCAAGGGAAGTCCCCTTGAAGATACCGGCAACATCACCATTCGGAATGTAAAATGGGTTGGCTTCCGCATCATTGAGTGGAATTTTTGAAAGTTCCAGATAGAGGCTGGATCTTGCCTCTGGGGAAATGGATAGAAGCGTATCATTATCTGGCTTCAAAATGATCGTGCCGTCCGTCTGATTGCTTCGGGTAGCAAGTAACTTGTCCACCTGATCCTGTGTGAGCCCGCAGCTTATTAAAAGTTGTTGAAGAGTAGGCAGGGTTGTTAATCCAGAATGCCAAATGGTTTCATCATGGTTGATTTTGTGGAAATCAGCGTACTCAGGTGGTACTTCTAATCGGATATTCCACGTTTGAAGAGTTCCCCATGGTCCCGTCACGATGGATGGATCGCTTTCTCGGATGCGCTTTTGATCGTGGTCTTTTACGAAGAAATAAATAGCAACGGATAATGCTATCAGCACAAGCAGCCAAAGAAAAAATTGATGTTTTTTTGTGATCATGAAGTTGGAATGCCAAGCGTTAAATGATAGGCACTAGGTTTTAAAAAAGTCCATTTTCCATAGATCATCTTGCTGAGTATTAAAGCTTCAACGATTGCCAAGTATCGGTTTAACCGCTAATAAACTTCGCTGCCCATCATGGAACTTCAAAGACAAACTCTGAGAAATGCTCTAATGATGAGCGTTTCGACAAGTCTTATCTCTGTAGCTAACTGATAGTCAAACGACCCCGTAGTTCAACGGATAGAATAGAGGTTTCCTAAACCTTAGATGGTGGTTCGATTCCACCCGGGGTCAGATTTTTTGGTCAATAGACCTCGACCGGTGAGCGTTTACCATCCTCAGGACTGCGCGCAGAAGCTCCTTCCTCACCAAGGGTTGCCACACGGAGATCCCAGACGCCCTGATCCAAATCCCTGAATGCTTCCTCGGAGAAGGGGGTGGGGGGAGTCATGCGGGACTTGAAGGCGGCGATGTTTGCCAAAGCCCGTTCGATCTGATCTGACGGGGATTGAGCCAGTAGCTTTGCGGCCTGCTCCGCAAGCTCCATGCGGTGGCAGATCATGAGAAGATCGTTTCCGGCAGCAAGCCCGAGACGAATCATTTCATCGAAACCATAATGATTGAGGATGGCCCCCATATCGAGGTCGTCTGTCATCACAAGTCCGGAAAATCCCATTTCCTCGCGCAGGAGTTTTGTAGTGACTTCCGGATCGAGTGAAGCAGGGAGTCCCGAAGTGGTGAGTTCCGCAAAGGCAATATGTCCGATCATCATGCTGTCGACGGAATCAGGACCGGGGGCTGCAAATTTCCGAAAGACCTTCAATTCGTGAGTTTCAAGCTCCGTGCGCGGCCTCGGAAGAGCCGAGAGTTCATGATGAGGATCGCTCGAGGCGGAGGAGTAACCGGGGAAATGTTTGCCGCAGGAGAGGATGCCGGTGGACTGCAGGGCGCGATTGAAGATGCCTGACATTTCAATGACCTGATCTGCCGTGGTTCCATAGCAACGACCCCGGAGGGAATTGTCAGCCTCGTCGTCAAAGGCAATATCCAGCACCGGACAAAGATCGAGATTGAAGCCAAAGAGGCGCAAGAGGTTTCCTGTCAGTTCGCCGTGGCGCTCGATGAGGGTGAGATCGCCCTTGTCACGGAGTTGTCTGGCATTCGGGGGCTCATTACCAAGCAGTTTCAGGCGTGAGACTCGACCCCCTTCCTGGTCGATCGTGATGATTGGTTCGATCTCGCTGAGTTCGCGCAATTGGTCGGTGAGTCTGCGAAGTTGCGACGGAGTCTGAATGTTCCTGCCAAAGAGAATGAATCCTCCCGGCTGGATTCTGCGGATGAAATCGGCGTACTCTGCGTCGATTTCAGTGCCAGGAACGCCGAGGAGCAGGAGTTGACCGGGAGCGGTGCTTTTCATAGCGTCCGAAGGAAACAGAAAATCAACTTTCTGACGAAACGATTTTTCCCAAGACTTTATGATGCTACGTGTTCTCCTTGCCGCCCTGATTTTTTCGTGTGCTGCGATCAACCTCCATGCCGTGGAACTGGGGATCGATGTGCTTCAGAAAAATAATTTTGATCTGCTCAGGGGGAAGCGCGTGGGACTGGTTACCAATCAGACCGGCGTCAATTCGGCAGGGGAGAAGACCCGTCTGATCCTGCGTAAACATGTCAATCTCGTGGCGCTCTACACGCCGGAACACGGACTCGATGGTGTGGAAATGGCGGGTGTGGATGTCCGCTCTCGGCGCGATCCTCTGACGGGACTCAAAGCTTATTCGCTTTATGGCGATACCCGGAAACCGACTCCAGAGATGCTTGCGGGCATTGATGTGCTCGTTTTTGATATGCAGGATATCGGCTGCCGCAGCTACACCTACATCAGCACGATGGGAAAATGCCTGCAGGCGTGTGCCGAACAGGGAAAGGAGTTTATTGTGCTCGATCGTCCCAATCCCCTGGGGGGCAATCGTGTGGAGGGGATGGGGATCGATCCCAAATGGATCTCCTTTGTCGGCCAGTTTCCGATTCCCTATGTGCATGGCCTCACGATGGGAGAACTCGCCCTGATGGCCAATGCCAAGGGATGGATGGGCCCCAGGGCCAATCTTCAGGTGGTAAAGATGCATGGCTGGTCACGCTCCATGACCTGGCCGATGACCGGCTTGCGATGGGTTCCGACATCGCCGAACATTCCGCTGGAGATGTCGCCGAACTATTATGTCATCACCGGCGTGGTGGGAGAGTTGGCAGGAGGTCTCGATCAAGGACTCTTTTCACCGAGGGCCTTTCAGATTCTCTGCGCGCCTTGGGTCACGTCGGAGATGCTCTACTATCTGCGTGCCAAGTGCCCCGGTATCGCCGTTGATCCCTACGCGACGACTTCAGGTCCAGGAGTGATCTTCCATGCAAATCCTGCGGGCGGAGGCAATCTCTGCACCGCGGCGCTCTATACCCTTGCCGAGTGCAACAGGCAGTCTCACGGGGCAATTTTTTCCAGAGCCTCGGGGGAAAAGATGAATCTCTTCTCCAAGGTCTATGGCAGCGATACGATCCGACACGATCTGGCGACAAAGAAGCCGGAACAGATCATCGCTTCCTGGCAACCATTCTTATCACGATTCCGTTCGGAACGTGAACCATTCCTGCTCTACCAGTGAGTGATTCCGGTCTGATCAACCAGAGGAAGAGAATACCTGGTCATGTCGAGCGGGTGGGGCTGTTCGGGGGATCGTTTGATCCCATCCATCTTGGGCATCTGATTTTGGCCCAGGCGGCCCTCGAGGAACTTGAGCTTGATCGGCTGATCTTTATTCCGGCTTCAATATCCCCGTTTAAAAGTCATTTGGCTCCCCCACTCTCGGCAGCAGACCGTCTGGAAATGATCCGACTTGCCATCGAAGGGGAACCACGATTTTCCGTTGATGACCGGGAGCTATATCGGGAGGGGCCCTCCTACACGATTGATACCGTCCGTTCCCTGATGGGGGATTTTCCCGGAGTCAGGTTTCTGTACCTGATCGGAGCGGATAATGTTCCTGATCTATCAGCATGGCATGAGAGTGAGGAATTGAAAAACCTCATCGATTTTGCCGTCTTTATTCGTTCTGGAGAAGGGTCTTCTAAGACAATTGGGTTTCCTGTCGTGCGGCGTCGGATCGATGTTTCTTCCACGGAAATCCGCGAACGGCTGGCCAAGGGGCTTTCGGTACGGTACCTTCTCCCGTCACCCGTTTACGAGTACATCACGACACACCGCCTCTATAGATCCCTTTCCGATGACCAAGTCCAAGACTAAGACAGTAAAAACAGCGCCGCAGCCCGTTGATCCAGAAGAGGCGCTTGCCCGTCTCTGCGCTGATGCTGCGCTCGACAAGAAGGCCGAGAATGTCGTGATACTCGACATGCGGGAGATCTCCAGCTTCACCGATTTCTTTGTCGTCGCCTCGGGTACATCGGAACCTCAGCTCAAGGCGATTGCCTCGTCAATCCGTGGAAAAGTCCGCGACTCCATCGATCTGAGACCCATCGCGGAGGATGGATTTCCCGGTAGTCAGTGGGTGATCATCGATTACGGAAGTGTCATCGTTCATATCTTCCACGTGGAGAAGCGGGATGTTTACGCGCTCGAAACCCTCTGGGGGGATGCGCGAAGAATCGAAATATCCGAATAGCGAAGAGACCTGAGTATGGATTGGCTCGAAGAAGTTCTAATCCAGTGCCCCCAATGCGGGGAGGAATTTGCCATCCAGATCGAGACTGCCGTTGATGGGAGGGTTGAACTCGTCGAGGACTGCGCCGTCTGCTGTCGTCCAGCGCGCGTGCTGATCACCACGAAATCTGGCGAGGTAGAGTGCCTCGAGGTTGAGGCGGCTTAATGGAAACACTGAAAATTTTCGCGCAAAGATGCAAAGAGGCTAAGGAAGAGGTTTTCGGGCAGGAGTTACGGCACTGGCCTTATACCAATCACCATCAGAAATGATACTATCCGTCTGGTTCTTTTGGCGCGTGGCAGCGTTGTCATCCCTCTGGTTATCAGAGATAGCCATCGGTCTTCCGCCTTACCACACCCCAAAACTACTTCGCCGCTAAAGTACCATTTCTTCCTGTGATTGGTATTACTCCGCATTTCCGGCTCCTGTCCCACTTTGCGTCTCCGCGTCTTTGCGCGAAACTCTGCATGTGTTCAGCGCTTCCTACTGTGGCTTCGCCGCAGGAAGTGCGTTCATGAGATCGCCTCCTGTTGCTCCAGAATCCGGTGCTACCGTAGGCTTTTGATTCTCCTGATTTTCCTCAGCAGCAGATTGCGACTCCGGTTCGGGAGGAGTGATCTCCTGCGGTTCATTCTCTTTGGCCTGTTCCTTTTCCACGAGAGCCATTCCTTGCTGGGCTATCTGGGCAGCTTCGCCGCCGAGTAGGAGTGATTGGTTGAATGCTACTTTTGCATCCTCATAAAAACCGTAGGAGTATTCAATCACCCCGCGATAGGCCGGGACGAACGAAGAATTGGGATCGAGTTTCTCCGCGTAGTCAAGAGATGAGATCGCGGAAAAATAATCGCCGTCAGCCGCCTGCGCCTGAGCCAGTTTCAGAGCCAGGCGTGAGTCGTAAGGGAATAATTTCAATCCCGAGGCAAAGGCTCCTACTGCTTCCAGGCGCAGCCCTTTGGGATCGGCCTCATTTTTTTTGCCTCCCTGCATGGCCAACTCGGTAGCCGCCTCGCCACGGTAGAAATAGAGCTCAGGATTGTCCCGGGTCTTCAACGTTCCTTCGCGGGCCCAGTCGAGGGCCTCCTGCGGGTGACCGTCTCTCAGGGCGATTCTGGCGCGCTCAGCAAGGTATTCCCCGCGGATCATGGGAACTCCGTAAATCAGGAGCATCAGGGTGAGAAAGGGGAGGGCGACTCGCAGGGTAGTGCGGAATCTCTCGCCGGAATCGGTTGATCGTGATTCCTCAGTTGGTGCGCCGGGATTTGCAAGAATAGCAAATACGGCAGCCATCATCAGTGCGTTCAAGGGAAGCTGCATGTTGAAGTCGACGACAGAGTGAACCATGTAGGCGCCTACGGCGGCGATCGCTGCGATGTTGAAGGCAAGCCTGTCGCTCTGGCTGTCCGGCGAATGCGAGGAGAGGGATGAAAGTTTCAGAAAAGCGAATCCGCCCGCCCGCAAGTGCAGGATCAGAAAAATGACAAACAAGGCCATTCCGACGATTCCGTAGTCGGCAAGAAGCTGCAGGTAGTCGTTGTGAGCATGGATTGGGTCATTTTGAACCGAGGGATCCCTGAAGAGGCGCCCGTAGTAGAGATAGGAAAATCCGCCGGTTCCCCAAATCGGGGAAAGGTGAAACTGCTGGATCGCTGCAGGCCAGAGGATGAGACGGGGGTTTTGCGGGTCATTGATCTGCATGACACGTTCCGCAATCGTGGGACTCATGAAGACCAGCAACAGAACTCCTCCAAAGAGCGCAAGCGCCGCGCCGACTGACAGGAGAGAGGCGAGCAGGAAATGCTCCCGTTGCATCCGCCGCCAGGACACGAGCGAAAGAATCAGCAGCACACCCAGACCGAAAACGATGCTCAGATACCCACCACGACTTCCCGAGATGGCAACTCCAGCGATGCAAACGAGCGCCGTATATCCGGTGAGGATCCTCGTCATCAGCGTTGTGCGTCCCCAGATGGTATAACTCGCGGCAAAGAGCGCAATGACTTCCATGAAACCAGCAAAATGATTTGGTGAAATGAAGAAACCGCTGGCTCTCCAGAAATGATCACGGCGCTGCGCCCAGGAGAGTGGCATCCACTGATCGCCCTGAGTGAACTGAATGACGGCGGGAACCATCTGGATCAGGGCGAGGATTCCCAAAAAGAAAAAAAGACGCTTGCGATCGATGGGACGGGTGAGCACCAGCGTAAAAAAGAGATAGATCAGGAGGCACCCCGCCATAATGAAGAACTGAAGTCTCGCGATGTATTCGATGTCCGAAAAACGGTTGCGCACCAAGACATATGCCGCGAAGAGTAGGCTTGATATGATAGCAAGCAGATCCCCTCGCTGGCTTGTTTTGATCCCCCTGTTGGAGATGAAAAAGGAGCAGAGCGCCAACAGCGCTACTCCGGGGACAGCATAGAGAAGTCGTGCTCCGCCGATGAAAACTTCAAGAAAAGCAAAAGCTACCAGAATCGGCAACAGGATGAGAAAACGCATGCGCCATTCTACACAGCATCGTGAGTCATGATCCAGCGGGGATTAAATAAAAACGATTCTATGCACACTCGTGCCTCATCTAGTGGTTTCATCATTTTATCACCACCATATGGTGTGGCTATCAATTTCGATTGTGGCAAAATTGTCACAAAAAACTCATTCCAATCAAAGAGCACCTCGTGTAAGAGTAATGATGAAAGTACGACCAAAGTGATCAATCCAGTTCCATAAGAGAAAGTAATAAAAAAAAGTTTTGACAAAAAAGAGGTTTTCTCTTAGTCATGGCTGTAGTAAATCTGTAAAAAACAAATTTCAAAAAAATCAACGCAGTAGAACCGATACAACACCCAACGAAAATACCATGAATACCTCATTCAAAAAAACACGGCGAATCGTTGCGGCGATAGCGCTGACGACGCTAGCAACTGCCATGACAGCTTCTGCGGCGAGCCAGCAGAATAATCAGCTTGCCCTTCAGCTCGGTGCCATCCAGCTCGGCTACACGACAAATGCAAATTGGTCTAATAATGCACAGCTTCTGGCGAACGCACTGACACAGGGCAACAGCGCTCTTGCGGCCACCACGACCAACAAGTACACGACCTATGTTGGTACAAACTCGGCTGCGACGAACAATATACCTGTAGCACAGTCATCC
>Ga0302155_10002235_pt1 | contig 13288 bp, 14 predicted proteins | sample I_Bog_N3_1_FD_193508 | JGI IMG/M metagenome (GOLD analysis project Ga0302155, IMG submission 193508) | Peat permafrost microbial communities from Stordalen Mire near Abisko, Sweden - I_Bog_N3_1 | ecosystem: Environmental > Terrestrial > Soil > Wetlands > Peat | place: Sweden: Abisko, Stordalen...
CCGAGCTCGTGGTCGCTTCGCAACAACCAGTCTACTCAGGTCGGAGGAGCCGACGCTGTCATGTAATCAACCTCCTGGTCGGCTGTCCTGTGGGACTCCAGTCCCACGGGAGGAGATGTCTGGCGACGCGGACTCTGCCAGTACAGCCGGTCTCCCACCCCAAGGAACAAAGACTGTTTCTTGGGGACCCTGGTCCGGAGACAGCGCTACATTCCTTTCTCAATTTACGGACAAGCTCTAAGAACCTGTCCAAAAACTATTTTTTGAAGGGTACGGGCTTCAGCCCGTACGTTGAGAGCCTATTTCTGATTACCGGCTTTAGCCGCTGAGGGAATGCAAACTACCGTAAAAGCATACCTAAGGGGCTAAAGCCCACAACGACTTCTGCCTTTTAAGTACGAGCTAAAGTCCGGCCCCTTCACCCAAAACCGAGTTATTGGACAGCTTCTAAGAACAACCCTGCGAATGGTCGAATAACTGGTTGAAACCTGTTCAGGGTGGTTTGTCGCAGAACCACCCTGAGCCCGAACTCCCAGCCGCCTCCTATCGCGCGCCGCTCTCCGAGGGCCTTTTCGACCCCAATAATATCTCTGTGCCCACATAGGCAATCCAGCTTGGCTCGCTGTTCTGGCGCGTGACCGCCCGTATGCCCCGCCCGTCCACGCCCAGCGTCATAATCTCAGGTCAAGGCAACTTTTGATAAGCTGATTCCGTCAATTGCATGAACGCACTCAGCTTCCAAAGGTTCTTTCAGGATTTGATAATGACATCTGCTGCACAATCCACCCCTAAGACAGGCGAAATCCTGTTCAGCAAGGTTCCCGAAGTCACTCTCATCTTCTGGATCATCAAGATCTTCTGCACCACCCTGGGCGAGACCGGCGGCGATGCGGTCACGATGTCGATGAATCTGGGTTATCTGGTCGGCACCCTGATCTTCGCGGCGATTTTTCTGGTCGCGGTCGCCGCCCAGATACATGCCAAGCGATTTCACCCTTTCCTTTATTGGACAACCATTATTGCTACTACGACAGTCGGAACCACGATGGCCGACTTCTCCGATCGCTCTCTCGGCATTGGCTACGCGGGCGGCAGCTTGATTCTGCTTGTACTGTTGCTGACTTCGCTGGGCGTTTGGTACTGGTCCATGGGTTCCATCTCCGTCGACACCGTCAACACGCCCAAGGTGGAGATGTTTTACTGGGTCACGATCATGTTTTCGCAAACCCTCGGTACAGCCTTGGGTGACTGGAGCGCCGATAGCGCAGGGCTTGGCTATAGCGGAGCGGCCGCGATATTCGGACTGCTTCTCGTTCTTGTGGCAGCTTGCCATTTCTGGACAAAGATTTCAAAAACCGCGCTCTTCTGGGCGGCATTTATCCTGACGCGGCCGCTTGGCGCCGTGGTCGGCGATTTTCTCGATAAGCCCCTGGCGCATGGCGGCCTCAATTTGAGCCGCTATTCCGCCTCTGCTGCGCTAGTCGTTCTGGTGGTCCTGTGCATTTTGGTTATTAAGCAGCGGCCGGGAGAACATCCCGCTAGTTGATCAGGACGTCAACCGTGTTCTTTGATCTGCAAGCAGTTGGCGTCAGGCGTGAAAAGTACATCTGCAAAGTTCAGAGTTTCTCAACGATCACTTCTCCTCTTCCTTCGGCCCAAACAAAATCTGAACACCCACATAAGCAATCCAGCTTGGTTCGCTGTTCTGCCGCGTAACCTCTTGGATGGCACGGCCTCCCAAAAAGAGCAGACGTAGATGCCCGGAGCGGTCCAGCGTCTGCCGGCCACCCACGTCCAGCGTCAGTGCGCGCTGCTTGGGCGCAATGCCGATGCGGTTCGCGTCCTGCAGGTCATAAATCTCCGCATATAGCTCTGTCCGCTGGTTGAACTCGTGGCCCGCAATCAGCCCACGTCCCCAGCGGCTGGGCGTCAGCTTGTTGCCAAACCACCGGCCTGCCTCGCCGTTGAAGTTGATGGGACCGAGCTTGGCGGTGAACTCCGCCGGCAGATAGTACTGCGGCCCGTTCTCGACAATTCCCCGGCGCACGGCGCTGGTGGGGTTGTTGATGAGAGCCTGCGGATAGGTGCCGAGCGAAAAATTCATGTTCTCGTCGGACTTTGGTTCGCCCGCGCGATGATGCTCGAAATAGCGCCACTTGATGCCAAACTGTGTCTCGCCCAGGCCGGCTTTCGTGGTGTTGTGCTCATCGGTGGCTACGGCCAGAGACGGCGAGTACATCAGCTGAATCCGGTCGCCCCAGCCGTAGTTAATGTCGATGTTCGGCACCTGATAAGTGGAGTGCGCTGGATTGTGGTTGGCGACCGTGCCCAGGTTGATCTCCCATTGCCGGTTCCCCGGCGTTCCGGGGTCGTCGGTAAAAAAGGGAGGTCCGCCCTGTGCTTGCGCCGTCGCAGCGCCCGCAAGCGGCACAAGCAGCAGAAGCAGTTGAATGAACCCGCGCATTCTTACTATCGATATACTCCGTAAAATGGTCTTCCCCGAAATTAGAGACATACACGCTCAAGGTATCACTCTAGTCGTGCGCTTATTTGGGCCGGACACCTAATACGCGGAAAGGTTGAAATTGCCGAATCGGCTGTTGGACTGTGAATTACGCCCGGTCCAGTTCCGCAAATAGCTCGCTCAGCACCACACGAATAGGCGTGCCCGGCACGGTGAGTTCGCCGGTATGCACTTCTTCCAGTCCAGCCGAGGTATATCGGTAAGCCAGGCGCGGCTCCGGGTCGATAATCCAAATATTCTCTATGCCGAAGCGAAGGTACTCAGCGGCCTTTGCTTGCATGGCGCGCAGCGTATCTTCCGGCGAAAGAATCTCGATGGCGATAAGCGGAGGATGGGTTAAGTAGCGTTCAAAGGATTCCCCCGAGCGAACGGCGAGAATATCCGGAACGCGAAAATTCCGGGCCGCAACCTGGGTGCGAAGTTCAGGAAAGACCTCAACGCCCCATTCCGCTCGTTTCAGCATGAAGAGAAATGTAAGATACCGCTGAATAATGGAGTGCTCTTTCTCGCCCAAGTTCCGTTCCTCGATCCGCCCATCCACAAATTCGCGGTCCGGGCTCCAACTCGTAGCGAGGTATTCCCGCACGGTCCAGAGGTCTTCCGAGGTGGGCAGAGTAGCCATGCACTGATTATCGCCTCAAATCGGAAACCCTGCCAGTGGAATCCCGCAGAAGCTCCCGCTGTTTCCTTCCATTTCCCCACCCACCGACGGCCCGGCTCTGCGATACTGAATTGTTATGCCTATCGATGACCTGCAACTAGCCGCTCAAAAGATCGCCGGATTCCTCGCCACCCTCAACAAGCTCGGTGGTCTGCGCCTCAAGTACCGCATCAGTGCCGGCGACGGCACTCCCGACCCCGAAGGACAAGCTCCCGCCCTCTGCGTCGAGCTGGGCGGACCCGATGTGGCCCTGGTCACCCAGCACAATGGCGAGTTGCTACTGGCTCTCGAAACCATCGCGGCGCAGATCCTGCGCGTCGACCAGCATGAAGGCCACCTGATCAGCTTTGACGCCGCCAACTTCAAAGCTCTGCGCGCCCAGGAACTGCGCATGACCGCCGAAACCGCCGCGGAAAAGGTGCTCCGCTCCGGCATCCCTTATGCCTTCCCGCCCATGAACAGCCGCGAGCGCCGACTGATGCACATGGCTTTCAAGGGAATCGAGGGCGTGGAAACGGCCAGCAACGGCGAAGGCCAGGACCGCTTCCTCGCGGTTTATCCCGCGGGCAAGACCGATCTGCCCGTCGCCCCACCTGTCAGACCCCGCAGCTTCGGCGATCGAGGCAGAGGTTCTGGAGATCGCGGCCGCCCTCGGCGTTAGCTCAAGTTTGGATCGGCTTTTCCTGCCCTCGAAATTGAAACAAGTATCGCTCCGCACACGGCTCACCTGCGGCCATGCGTCTGCGCCGGTTTCTTTTGGGAAGGCGGCGACGCCGGGGCGGGCGCTGGGTTCTTGGCGGCCGCTTTCGTCGCAACCACATGTTCGGCAATCAGCTCGGTCTGAAACCGGTTAATTGTGTCTTGATCGGTAAAGATGGACTGGGTATTGTTTTGCGCCTTGTAACCCTTGCCCGGATTCACCGGCCCCGCAGGAGCTTTGGGCCCGATGATGTTCCACGTCCCATTCACAAATACTCCTTCGCCGGAGGCCGACCAGTTCGTCGACCCTTCCGCACCCACCTTGCCATCGGCCACAAAACCCTTTGTATGGCTGATCTGTCCAGTCAAGGACTGGCCGATGACGAAGTGCGTGTTGAAGGCTGCAAGATTGCTCTTCTGGTCCGCCGCAATCAGCGCCTTTTCATGCACCCCTCCAGCCTGGCTCTGATCCAGGGTGATCAGCATGTTCACGGTCGGGTCCACAACCTTGGCCATCAGGATGGCATTTAGCTCATCGTCGTCGAAACCGAACATATTCAAATACAACGACACCCGAACCCGCGAAAGCACATACTTCAGAATCTCGTGCACGTTGTCGCGGCCAACATAGAAAAGATGAAAGTCCCTGCTGGCCGTGTTCGAGTACACTCCCTCGAGCGTGAACTGTTGCAGGTCAGGAAGCTCAAAGTCTTGCAAGCTCTGGCCAGCCTGGCTCACGGCGTTCACCAACGCCATATTTTTCACTCTCCCTGTTACGGAGTCATTTGGAAGCATGGGGAAATCTCCTTCGTCCGCAGATGCGGCTCGCAGAGATAGTAGATCTCGCTCTCGGAACGTAGCAATCGTTCTTTGATGAAAAAATGATCCGGTTGATTGCGCGGCAGAAATAAGCTCCGGGCGGCTTGGCGTCGCCTCGCCGGTATGCCACAATAGCTGTTCATGAAAACCAAGACCCTTCTGCTTCTTCTGGCACTCTCCGCAACCTTATGCCCGGCGCAAAAACGCCTGGTGATCATCGACCAGGACGGCGCCGGCCCCGGCGGCTCTGACCAGATGTCCATCCTGGCGCTGCTTGAAGCTCCTCATGTCGAGGTGCTGGGCATCACCATCGTCACCGGCGACCAATGGCGCGACGAGGAAACCCTGCACACCCTGCGCATGTTGGAGCTGACCGGCCACGCCAATATTCCCGTGGCCAGGGGCGCGGTTTTCCCGCTGGTCCGTACGCAGGAGGAGACCCGTCTGACCTCCGCGCTCAACGGCAAGGTCGAGTGGCTCGGCGCATGGGGTCAAAGCCTCTCCGAGGAGCAGATCTCCGGCGTAACCCCCGGCATGCCGGTAAAATCTGAGGCGCATGGACCGTACGAGATTCCGCCCATGCCCGAGGGGCAGCCCGCCATCAAGCCCATCGACGAAGACGCCGCCCACTTCCTCATTCGCCAGGTGCGCGCTCATCCCCATCAGGTCACCATCTACGCCGCCGGCCCGCTCACCAACATCGCCGTCGCCATCTCCATCGACCCCGATTTCGCCACGCTCACAAAAGGCATTGTGCTGATGGGCGGCAGCCTCAGTCCGCAGAGTGACGACCCGGAGTTTGCCCTCGACCCGCGCCATGAATTCAACCTCTGGTTCGATCCCGAGGCCGCGCACATCGTGCTTCATGCCGATTGGCCGCGCATCGACGTGACCACCGTCGATGTCTCCATCAAGGCGCCCTTCACTCAGCAGATGCTCGACGAAATCGCCAAATCTTCCTCACCTGCCGCGCGCTACATCGCCGCCTGGAGCCAGCGTCGCTACTACCTGTGGGATGAACTCGCCGCCTGCGCCTGGCTTGACCCCACTCTCATCACCCGCGAGAAGCTGCTCTATATGGATACCGACCTGAGCCACGGGCCCAGCTACGGCGACACCCTCACCTGGAACGAAAAGACGAAGCCCGCGACCGGCGTGCGCCTCGTCCACGCGCAGGTTGACCTCGACCTGCCGCGTTTCCAAAAAATGTTCGTGGATCTGATCACGAGTACGGGTACAAAATAGCTGGAGGATAGAAATTCCCCGAGGAGGTGCTGTATGCCCAAGGAGTCCATTCTGGGCGAGAGCAATGTAATAGCTTTTGCGCCCGTAACCGACCTGGTGAAGGCGCGCGACTTCTACGAAAATGTACTTGGACTGCGCCTGGTCGAGGACGAGAAGCCCTTCGCTCTGGTCTTCGATGCCAACGGAACCATGCTCCGCGTGACCCCAGTAGGCGAGCACCACCCTGCGCCGCACACCGTGCTTGGCTGGGAAGTGGAATCCATTGAACGCACTGTCGAGCAACTCACCGCGGCCGGTGTCGTCTTCCAGCGCTATCCCGGCATGAACGACGACGACCCGCACGCCATTTGGACCGCACCCGGCGGAGCCCGCGTCGCCTGGTTCCACGATCCCGACAAAAATGTCCTGAACCTGACACAGTTCTAAAGAAGAACATACCGAAGCCGAATCCGGCGAAAACGGATTTTTCCGGTGATTTTCAGGGGCCAAATCTCACTATGCGGGAGAATTTTGCGGCGAAAAGTTTTGCACAGGCACTGATTCAAAATGGGTTAAAAATAATCTGCAAGGTTTTGAAGGAAATTTTCCCTCCTTGGTGGAGGGGGGAGGGGTACCTAAAAAACAGCGGTTATGGAATAGGGAACAGGGAATAGAGAATAGAAAGTGCCCGTCCTCTGGACCTTGTTCATACTATGATTGTGCACCGAGACGGGGAAATAATCTGCAAGCCCCTTCGGCTTGAGGTTCATGGTTTCCCAGGTTCGAGAATCCAAACCTGGAGCAATCGGCGAGTATACTTATGCCATCAATTTCGCGGAAGGACGGAAGTTTAGAATGCTCGATTTTTCATGTCCGGTATGCGGCAGACAATACCATGCTGATGAATCTCATATTGGAAAACAAATTCAGTGTTCTAACTCCAAATGCTTAGAAATCATTACGATAGCTTGGCAAGATGGCCGTTACACCAAATCCGGCCAGGGCCTCCAGACGGATAATGGTCGGCAGGAGAAAGGCTTCAGTTTCTCCCAGAGTTGGAATCAAAGAACGGCGCTCAGAAAAGTTAAATGGAATCGCATCCTTTCCTTGGCTAGTTTGGCTGTCCTTTTCGTGGGACTTTTGACCGCATGGTACATATTGGTTCATGTCAGAAATAACGAGCTGGGACATGTGACTGGCGGAGCAGGAACAGGAGCTCCAGAAACTAGGGCCGCAACGGTTAATCCGCCTTCAAGCATCTTGGAGCGCGATTCAGGCACTCCGGAAATTCCAGTGCAATCCCCCGGTCTTTCACCGGAATATCAATCTCAGAAAACCACCAAACTGCCCGTGAACAATCCGCTAATGGAGCCCTTCACCGCTGAAGCAACAGAACGTTTCCACTCAAAATCTGGCTCCAGTCAAGAACACATGGCAACCTCGGCCCCCACGCACAGGGAATCTCTTCCAGCAGTTTCTCTTCCTACCGGGACTCGGATCATTGCAGATCAGGCCACGGGCGGAAACGGAGTGCTCAAAGCCTTGAACGGCACGCCCTTTGATGCATGCGTCATTGCCGTGGACGCTGGTACTCAGATTAGAGTGCGGCAGGTCTACATTAAAGCCAACGATTCCGCTACTTTAGACCGGATAGATCAAGGGAACTACAGAATAGTATTTGCGACAGGATTGGATTGGGACAGGGCGGCAGAAAAATTTAGCCGTGGCGCGTCCTATTTCGAGTTTGGAGAGATACTTTCCTTCCAGGAGCATAGCGACTCAGAGCGTCTGCACTACGAGCGATACACGATTACGCTAAACCCTGTCATTAACGGAAATGTTCGACCAAGGCCAATCTCCGAAGCTGAATTCCATATCTTATCTGGAAGGCGCTAGCCAACAGCCCTAATCATCTACTAATGCCCACTCATTGCCTTTTTTGCGGCTTCTGTCGCTACATTCACGATGATTTTTGTAAGCACGTCACCCGCCGTGGGGCCAATCTTGCTCATTAACTTCATGAAGCGATGGGCTGCTAACTGGGTTCGCGGAGTATCGGTGGTGAGTTCGCCAAACGTCGCTTTCAGAGTGTCTTTGTCGTCTGAGCTAATATCCAGCTCGTCCGTATACTCTCTCGCGGCTTTGAGTGTCGTTTCAGTCCATGGGAACGCCTTGCCGCACTGCCGGCAATATCCCGGTCTTGGACCGCAAGTAATCTTTGTTTGGCAACGCTGACACGAATCCAATGTCGGCATTCCACACACAGTGCAGAATGGTTGACGCGGCTTTTGACTATCCCTGAAAGCCTGCCTAACATCTTGGATTCTGAGCGGTCCTAAACGAATGGGATCGTGTGTCGATAGGTCGTGGCCGTTCTCGCAGAACAGGATTATTGCCATCCCACCACTACTTTCTGCACAGCGCTGGTGTCACAGTTCCCTGGCGAGTCTGTAAAACCCCTAAAGTATGCCCTGGATCCCGATTTTTGGCACTGCCGCTCCAGCACCCGGCACCCCTATAGATTTCTACCGAACGTCGCTCGAACGCGTTTTGAACGCTTGAAATAAACAAACCAAACGACCAGCATAATCCCATTCCACAGCAGATAGCCGAAAGCGTTGTCCTGCGACCCAGCGTCCAGTCTAGAAAATAAAACCAGGAGACAACCATCAATGGCTGCACAAATCAGGAAATATATGATTAATAACTTCAATGCGTAAGGCCTGACCAAATAAACACAGACTCCTACGACTATCGAAAATACTTCTATGCTGAATAGAACACAATACAGCATCACCACAAACGCCATCACCAAATGATTTGCCTCGAACGTGGCGGCAAACTGTTTCAATTCCAAATACGCATCTAGCGGAAGGTATAGTGCGTATAGCGAACCTGCCAAAACATTGGCGAAGCACCAAAAGAGAAGCCAGCCCCCAACTCCGACTGGAGCTAATTGCTGCTCCCATAGACTAACAATCGGCACACCCGGCTCAATCCCTTCATCGCACAGAGAGGCAAGTTTCCTTCGTTGCGCCTCCGACTGCAGAGCTACGCGGGCATCGTCTAGGAGTGACCTCTCGTCAGATAGAACACGAGATAACTCTTCGTCAGTCATCTTGGAATACGTGTCGGCAAAATCGACGCGGTCCTTCATTCCAATTCTCACCTCGCGGGAATCACCGGGGCAAAAGTACAGGCCGCAGGTGCCTATGCGTTCAACTGCTCCTGCAGCTTGTTCAGCGTGCGGTGCAGGTCCTTATCCGTGCGGCGCAGCTCGTCGATTTTGGCAATCGAGTGCATCACCGTAGTGTGGTGCTTGTTGCCGAACTGGCGGCCAATCTCCGGCAAGCTGGCTTCGGTCATCTGCTTGGCCAGGTACATGGCAATCTGCCGCGGCACCACCACGTTGCGCGAATTGTTCTTCTGCTTCAGGTCAATCACTCTCATGCCGAAGTTCTCGGCCACCACGCGCTGAATGGACTCGATGGTGATCTTGCGCACCTGCATATCGATGAACTGCTTCAGGCATTGCTGCGTCGATGCCAGCGTGATCTCCATGTGGTTCATCTGGCACCACGCGATCAGCCGCGTCATGGCGCCTTCCAGCTCGCGCACATTGGTGCGCACATTCGAGGCCACAAACATCGCCACATCGATGGGCAACTGCACCTGCTCGGACTCGGCTTTTTTCTGGAGGATGGCGACCTTGGTCTCCAGATCCGGCGGCTGAATGTCGGCAATAAGGCCCCACTCGAAGCGCGAGCGCAGGCGGTCCTCAATCTCCGCCAACTCCTTGGGCGGACGGTCCGAGGCAATCACAATCTGCTTCATGCTCTCGTGCAGCGCGTTGAAGGTGTGGAAGAATTCCTCCTGCGTGCGCTCCTTCTGCGCGATGAACTGGATATCGTCGATCAGCAGCACATCCACTGAGCGGAAACGGTCGCGGAAGCTCGTCATGCGGTCGTTGCGCAGCGAGGTGATCATCTCGTTGGTGAATTTTTCCGCTGAGACGTAGCAGATGCTGGAGGTCGGCTGGCGGCGTTTCACCTCATGGCCGATGGCATGCATCAAGTGCGTCTTGCCCATGCCCACACCGCCATACAGAAACAGCGGATTGTAGGCTTTTGAGGGCCGCTCGGCCACTGCCAGCGAGGCGGCACGGGCAAACTGGTTGCCGTTCCCGATCACGAACGCGTCGAATGTGTAGCGCGAGTTCAGTTGCGCCGCGGTTGACCAGTCGAAGCGCGCCTGCTCCGGCGTGCGCTGCGGCTGCGCGGGAGCCGTGGGCGCGTGCGCGGGAACCGGCCCGAAGCCGCCGTCCTTGCGCTGCGGCGGAATCGACGGATCCTCTTCCGCGGTCACAAAACAAACATCGTCGAGCTCGAGCCCCTGCTGCTCGATGGCCTCCTGAATCAGGTCGCCATAGCGCTCTCCCAGGTTTTGAAACTGAGGTGAGGGCACACGCACGTACAGCGTCCGGTTCACGACATGGCTGTATCGAGACGGTTTCAGCCAAGTCTCGAAGGACTGGCGAATTACCTTCATCTCTAGAGCAGCTAAAATCTGGAGCCAGGGATTGAGAGCCGTCGCCGGCGAAACTGAAAATGCCATCTTGCTGATCCTTGCTTCCGTGGTCTGGTCGTGGCCAGGCTGTTCATCCATCAATCTTGGGCAACGGCTCTCCATTGGCGCAAGGCCTCGTGCCTTGCATCCGAATTGCCGCTGGTCGGCTCCGGGGTTTTATCTCGGAGCCTCGTATGAGACTTGTTCCGTAGGTCGCGGGAAAATTACTTAGAACGGTCCCAAGAGTAGCACATCTTAGCGTCGCTGCAATCAATCTTTCACATAAGTTTTTAGTCGTCTTCTTGAGTTGCACCATCGCTGGTGAAACTCGTCGCGCAGGTTACCAGAGTGTCTGCCAACTGCTTACTTATGTGCGCTAACCGTGGCCGATTCCGAGCGCCTTCATGCTTAGTATAAGGCCAAAACACCCTCATGCTCGCCGCTGTTCTCTTCAGCGTAGCGCAATGAGGCAGAAGAAATCCGCATCTTCCCTTTTTGTCGCTCAATGTGGGATGGTGCGCTGATATGCCCCTTCGGCAAGCCTCCGCTGGATTCCTGGCCGATCCTCAGGTATACTTAAAACTTGCCGTTAAGGCGCAGATTTTCTTTAGGAAACAGGAGCGCATTTTCATGCCCAAGCGCACATTTCAACCCAATCGCCGCAAGCGCGTGAAAACCCACGGCTTTCGTGCGCGTATGAAGACCAAGGCCGGCGCAGCCGTTCTCAGCCGTCGCCGCGCCATCGGCCGCAAGCGCGTGTCCGTCAGCGCCGGCTTCCGCGACTAACCTTCGCCAGTTGCCCACACCAGTTGCTGGAACCGGAACGGGTCGCGCCTGCATGCGCTTCCGGCCAGCTCCTCCCGCGCAGTTGCCATGACCACCATTCCCCAGCCTGACCAGCGCCGCTCTCCCAGGCAGTCGCTTACAGAGGCGCGCCTGCGCAAGCACGCTGACTACCAGCGCGCGTATGCGGCCAGCCGTAAGCGCCAGTCCGCGTCCATGAGCTGGTTTCTCGCCCCGCAGACTCCCGCCTACTCTGGAGCCGAGTTTCCGGCTGGCCCCCGCGTCGGCCTTACCGCCGGCAAGGTCATCGGCAAAGCCCACGAGCGCAACCGCATCAAGCGCCGCATGAAAGAGGCTCTGCGCCGCCACATCGACCAGCTGCCGCCGGCCTGCGACCTGATCCTCCATCCTCGCCGTACTGTGCTCACCATCGAATTCACGAAACTTGAGGCGGAGATTGTGCGTATCCTTCAACAGGCAAAGACCGAGGCCGCGCGCATGACCCCGGCGCCGAAAAGCACAACGCCGGCCCCGCCTCAGGTGACTCGATGACTCACGTTCAATCTGAGGCGGCGCAACATAATATTGTCCCGGACCAGGCAACGCCTCCCGCATCGCGGTTGACCCACATTTTGCTCGACCTGCTCGACTTCTATCGCCGCTGGCTCTCTCCGGCTATCCACTCGCTCAAGCCGGGCGGCTGCCGTTACGTTCCCACATGTTCTGAGTATGCCTCCACCGCTATTGCCATCCATGGACCCCTGCGCGGCGTTCTGCTCGCATCCTGGCGGCTTCTGCGCTGCAATCCCTTCGCCCGCGGCGGCCTTGACCAAGTGCCTCTGGCTCCGATTTCACACCATTTGCACAACAAACCATTACCATAGAAAGGGCGGCGGCCTGACGGCGCGCCCCTAACGATAGGACGTAATCCATTGGCAGAATTTCGCAATCCCAATCTACAGGGGCAGGGCGAAGGCGGCGGCAGCGGCGGAGATATGCGCGGCCTGATGTCGGTCACTCTCCTGGCCCTCGTTGTCCTCCTCGGCTTTCAGTATTTTTCCAAATCAAAACAGCCAGCCACGCCCGCGCCCGCACAAACGCAGAGTCAAGCGCAGCAGCCGGCACAATCGGCCGCAACCCCTGGCCAGCCCGCCCCAGCGCAGTTGGTAGCAGGGCAGGCGCCGGCTCCAGCAGTTGTCACTCCGGTTGTCGCCGCCTCCGCCGTGTCTGAGACGACGGTCGAGAATGACAATCTCAAGATCGTCTTCACCAACCAGGGCGCGCAGGTCACGCACTGGATTCTGAAGGGCAAGCAGTACAAGGACCACCCCGATCCCGGCGGCCAGCAGCTTGATCTGGTCAATCCAAAGACCGCCGACGCCGGGCTTCCGCTTTCGCTCTACACCTATGAGCCTGAGCTGACCAAGCAGTTGAATTCGGCGCTTTACCAGGTCTCCGTCTCCGGCGCGTCCGCGTCCAATGGCCTGCTTCAGGCTCCCGGCTCGGTGACCTTTCACTACGCCGCCAACGGCCTCGATGTGGTGAAGACCTTCCGCTTCGATGCGAGCTACGTGGTGACGGCTGAGGTCGAGGTCAAGCGCAACGGCGTGCCGGTGCGTGCTCTGCTGGCTTGGCCGGCAGGCCTTGGCGATCAGACTGAACCCATCCAGTTCGCCAGTGGCAAGTTTGACTGGTCCCTGAACGGCAAGGACGATTCAATCGACGCCAAGAAGGTCAGCAACGGCGCCACGCTCGACCAGCCTTACGAATACGCGGCCATCGCCGATCTCTACTTTGCCGCGGCGTTTCTGCCCGATGCACCCGTGCGCACGTCCGTGGTCACGCTGCACAGCTCCATTCAATTGCCCACCGATCCCAGCGATCCTAACAGCCAGAAGAAGCCCGTTGATGTGCTCGGCCTGGCCGTGGGCGACACCAGCGGCTCAACCCGCCTGCGCTTCTTCGCCGGCCCCAAAGACACTGACCTGCTCAAGACCATCCACGCCACCGGA
>Ga0302155_10002249_pt1 | contig 13244 bp, 7 predicted proteins | sample I_Bog_N3_1_FD_193508 | JGI IMG/M metagenome (GOLD analysis project Ga0302155, IMG submission 193508) | Peat permafrost microbial communities from Stordalen Mire near Abisko, Sweden - I_Bog_N3_1 | ecosystem: Environmental > Terrestrial > Soil > Wetlands > Peat | place: Sweden: Abisko, Stordalen...
TAGCCGCCTAAGCATAGGGCTCAAAGGTCCACTGACCGGCAACCCCGATTCCTTTGCGGCCAGGGTAATTGAACGGCTAGATGAAGGTGTTTGTGCAAATGCTATTTGCGCCCAATATGGCAGCGGTGAAAGCGAATCACGTTGTGGTTGACCTCAGACATTCTTTGGGTCGTTTCGCGACATGAATACTGAGTCTCCTAGACGGCTCAATGAAGCATCCGGATTGCTTCTTGCGGTGGTTATACCCCTTAGCGCTGCGGGACTGTTTGCAGGAATGTACTTTGATAAAAGGGTGGGAAGTGAATCGGTATTCGTCGGGTTCCTCAAAGTGGCTGCGGTGTATTTGTGTTATATGATAGCGCTATTGGGGCCCATTAGTTTCTGGTTGCTGATGTCCCGCCGTGAGCAGGGGCAGCGGATTTCTTTCCTTTTCCAAATTGGGGTACTCGTTCTGTCCGGGTGGTTGGGCTATGAGAGCGTTATCAACGCCTATGAACTCTTGGTTTCCAAATCCCACTCCTTTTGGGACTGTGTGGAGGCGTACGGTCTTCTCTACCTTTTCTTTGGATTTATGTACGCTATCTTTGTCTGTTCCGACATGAATCTGTTCCGACGGGCGGAAGAGTCCAAAAAATCAGGTTGATGGGGGCCTCAACTCTTTCGTTTTGGCCGCTTATCTTTTAACGCTATCGCGGCCAGGCGACTCAGGAACTCCTCCTTTGAATTGTTTTTCCAGGATGTCTCGGCGCTGATCCAAGCGGAGGCAATTGTCCTAATTTTCTTTGAGGCTAATTTTTTGAAGACCCGCAGGTCCAATGTGTTGTTTATGATAGGCAGCGGGTCGCCGAATACAATATGGGTAGAGGTTTCGTAGGTGAAGCGCTTTACACGACCCTCGATCGTGCAGGTGAAGCCCATTTCCATTAGCCGAGCCTCGTTGGCCTGTAGCTGGGCCGGCGTGATGTGCGGCTCACAAATATCAGGTTCCCTCATCGGATGGGTGAGATAGACCACATCTTCCCTGCAACGGCGGTCTCTTTCAGCTTCGAGATCCTTCCCGTATAAGGGTTCAGTTCCTGGGAAATCAGATGGGGCCACGCGCAGAGTATGGGCATTTTGGCGTCGTTCACCAGCTCAGTCGGGGGGCTCGGCGCAGTCGATATCGAGCTGATGATAAAGGTGACAGCCAAGCGGCTCCAGATATTTGCTCTGCTAATCGTGCTTCGTGATACTCGACAATATCCGTCACCATAATACCTCTCAGTATAGACGCTAGAAGCGGAAAAGCTCGCTCATACCGCCGAGCAGTCCGAGAAGGCTCACGCATTGAGCTACTCAGATAAAGTTCAGAATGTAATGGCTCCTCGGGGCTATGCTGCGCCTTTGAACGGTAGATTTGTCCTGCTCGCGCCGCCGCCGCTACAAGTAGCCTGGGCAGGCAAGCAATACCGCTTTCAGGTGGAGCAAGAGTCCGTCTCCAAGGAATGGCGGCTCTTCGCGGTGGACGTCGAGTGTGAGAGGTCGGGGAGCTACAGTGCCTACCTGCTGACAACCTCAGGAAAGAAGGCGGACTTCGAAAGGAAGCTGTTCAGCGACGGCGTCACCAGCGAAAGCCGCCCCAGCTTTGGAATGTTCCGACAGCTGCAACGCGACGGGCGGGCCAAGGAAGTAAAGTAGCCTTTGAGCTATCGTTGAAGAAGCTCTTCCCAGGGGCAGCCTAAAGCCCTTCGCAGCCGGACGGCGGTCGTAACTAGAATATTGGTCTCACCGGCTTCGATTTTTTGCAGCGTACGGATATTGAGATCTGCTAGCTCAGCCAATTTCTCCTGCGTGACGTTCCGCCGCATCCGTTCACGCCTCAGATTCGCCCCGAAAACTCTCAGCTGACGCGAAATTTCGATTGATGGCACGCCCCATCATGCCGTAAAGCCTCCGTTCTAAGAACGGCACAACATGCCGTAAACGATTCGGAGACCGCGACAGACCCAAATGCCTACTTTTCCCGAGCGCGGCAACCTGAAGGCCGTGCAAGCTATCAAGCTCTTTCGTTTATCCCTCGATAAGGATTCCAGTCCGAGAGACCGGTCGTGGGCAATGAGCCAGTTCATTGAGGCCAAAAAAAACTTCAGCCACAAGGACCTCGTCGAGGCCATCAACAAACAGGTAACTCATAGCCGTCGTCTTCGAGCTAGCTTGAAGAGACAACTCCGGGAAATGCGCGGCGACTCCTAGAGGGCGGTAACGGCGGCCAGCTTGCAAGGCCTGATGCGGCAGCAACAGGCCCGCTCCCCTGCCCTTCGGGTCGCAGGGATCCGCGCCCGGGGGACGGCGCCGGCGCCATTCAAAGTAATGTCCTTCCTTTGCTTGGCATGGCGTCGATCTCGCGCTGCATTAGAGCCATCAAATGCCCCTGCAGGCGGGCGAGATAGCGGCCGGAAACGCGGGTAATCTTGCCGGCAAGGTGGGCGCGGCGGGTGGCGATTAGTGCGAGGGCATAGGAGCGGCAAGCGCTCCGATTAAGTAAGCGTGTATTCGTTTTCATAGCACGCCCATTATATCAAACGCGGTTTCCGCTCTCGGCGCTTTTTAGACGAGTAACAACACGTTGCAAAAACGACGCCCCGGGAATTTTTCCCTTGACCGGGTTTTTCTAAGAGACGCGAAACCGCCCTGAAGCTCGAGGAAAGACCATGCGGTGTATTCAAACCCTCACATGAGCCCATTTACTCGCTCCATGGCCAGCACCCTAAACACTACCCTCAGCAATTCGGATGTCGTGAATGGCTTGCGGACGAAGGCATCGAACCGTGCCCACGGATCGTGATTCAGTTTCGCAACATCATCAGCATCCAGCCTATCTGAAGCCACGATGACAAACAACGCCATGGCCGCCACTCGGATGCGGCGGACCAGGGCCAAGCCGGAGGCTTTGGGCATGATGTCATCGGTTACCAGCAGGTCGTAGTGACTGCCTAGCAGTTCTGCCCATGCAGCTTCGCCGTCCTTTGCCGTTTTGACCTGAAACCCGGTGTCCTCCAAAGTAGCGGCCAGCAACCCGCAAATAAGAGGATCGTCGTCTGCTACGAGTATACGTTTCGTTGCACATTGCCCGGCGGATGGCGCCGGATCCACCAGGGACGAGCGATCGCTTGCAAGATCTTCGTTCACATACTCACCGCCCTCCAGAGTGGGACGAGGTATAATGGCGGCGTTTACTGTCATGGATAACTAAGGTTCGCCAAAGCCGGACATCCTTAGTGAATGGGCGTCCCGTCCAGCCTGATCCCCCAGGGCGTGCGGCTCGCGACTGGGTTGCCGCTCGTCTGCAGAATGGCCACCGCTATGCGACGTATGCGATGACGAGGTGCCTTTGATGTGGGCCGACGCCGTGATCCAGTTGTCGACCTCGTGGCCGGGCTTACATCCATCTCTCTCGTAGAGTTGATAGGCTTTGGCCAGGATTGCGTCATCGCAGGGTATGGAACAAATCTCGGGGTCGGTCTTTTTCTTTTTCACGGATGGGGTTCTTTGGGGCACGGAAACGCGAGTGCAGCCAGGGTTTTGATCATGAGCCTGGAGCCTAAAAGGCGCCATGGGGTGAAGACCCCGGGCGCTATCATTGGTGCCTCAAACAAACAGGATGTATCAGGTTGGCGATCAGTCGGCTTCCTTCGATCAGGTACGGAGGTGTCCTAAAGGGGTAACCTCCAATTCTTGTGGCAAAAACTAACAGGTCCGAACTACTCAATGGGAAATCCCCGTTTGGGTTCGTCTCGTATCGCACCCTAAACCGTGAGCAGCGCTTCCGGTCCACCAAGGAGACAGACCTCGTTAAGACTGAGGCTATCGCCTCCGCCATTGAGGACGGTCTTGGCAAGGCAAAGGTCGGCGAATTCACCGAAAAGCCAGCCCGCTCAAATCGTATTATTGGCGTCCGTTTGGTAGTTACTTGACCGCATAAATCTCCACCAGGCCTGTACCGCTGGAGTTGTTGGCCCCGGAAAGCTGGGCGGTGTAAGCGCCGGGAGCGAGCGTGACTAGCACGGATGAATCGTTGCTGCCCAATGCGAGCGCGAAGGCACCTGAGCTGCTGGCCGCAGACGCAATGATGCTGGCTGTGGCCGGCACCAGTCCCCCGCTAACGGTGATCGGTGTGCCCCACGCCTGGTTTTGGGCGATCAGATTCTGGTTGCTGTCAAATATGCTAAGCGACGGCGCCGCCAGCACCCCGGGCACACCGAACTGACTCAAACCGGGACCGATGCCGCGAATGAGGACCGTCTGCGGGGAATTCCCTTCGATCACGAATCCGCCGATCAGTATGGTCGAAGTGCCCGCCACAGCACCGATCGAGGACTCGTTCACCAATGTCGCAAGAGGCTGGGAGGAAATCGGGTCGAGGTCGTAGATCTCGGCCAGAGCCTTGCCGCTGTTTCCGCCGCCGGTCACCTGCAGGTAGTAGGTGCCGGGCTGCAGCACCGCGACCGCAGCTGCGTCCAGACTATCGGTGGCGAGCGAAAACGCTCCCACCTGGCTGAAGGCCGCCGCCAGGGTGGGGTCTCCGGCCCAGCCGCTGTTGGTCACAACCGTGTTCCTAGAGGCGTCGAGGAGCGTCAATGTCGGCGTAGCCAGCACTCCCGAAACGCCGAAGGCGCTGAGGCCGGGGCCAACCGCACGCACGAGAAATTGTTTCGGACCAGAGCCGGTCACCACAAATCCCTCGCTGATAATCGTGCCACCGGCCACCTCCTGCAGCGTGGAGAAGTTCGCGAGCTGACTGATGGCGGACGTGGTGGAGGCAACGCCGGAGACGCCAATCGTGCCGCCGCCATTGGGCAGCGTGATCGTCGCCGTGGTGCCTGTCGTCGCAGCGTCCACGGTTCCGGAGACGCTCACCCCCTGTGCCGTTGACACGGTGAAGGAATTGTCAGCCGCAATCGTGCCCGTGCCGGCGGCCACGCCGCTCGGCGTCAGGGCGAGTTCAAAGACCTCTCCCTGGGTGCCGACAATCGTGTAGGCAGCGCCTCCGGAACCGGTGGCCTGGTAAAGCCCGGCAACCGCAGCCGAGGAGCCGGCGGCGGGATCGACCGTCGCGGAAAAGGGCAGCGACAGTTCCGCGATCGTGCCGGTCATCACGCCGTTGGCGATGCTCCCGCTGAACGTGAGCGTCTGTCCGGTGCCCGTCGTCGAAGTCAGCGCCTGGGTCTGGCCGGAGAACGTGTTGTCGGCGTTGACGGTGATATCGACCACGAAGCCGGAGTTGATGCTGGCGATATAGCCGACGAGCTCGCCGGTCGTGCCATCCGGGTTGAGGATGGCCGCAAGGCTGCTCGAAGCCGACGCGGTGCGAGCCTGCAGGCCGGAACCGACCGACGCACCTGAGGTGCCGAAGCCGCCAAAAAAGATCTGTAAAGCTTGGAGAACGGTGGGTGTCAGCGAATGACTGCTGTCGCTGCTCCCGCCATAGGAACCACCCGGGTTGTAGACCGCATTGATCGTGTAGGTACTAACCTCAGTGCCAAACGGCAGGGGATAGGTGACGGTGGCAGCGCCGTTGACGACCGTGCTTGAGGTGACCGGCGTGCCCACAACGGTGCTGCCATTCGTGAGCGTGAACGTCACTGTTCCCGCGTTTACCGTGCCTGCGGAGCTGGTGACCGTCGCCTTTAAGGTCACCAAGCCTGCTGTGGTGATCTTGCTGACGGTGTCGTTGCTGTTGTTCGAAACATAGAGGTTTCCCGCTTTGTCGAAAGCCAGTCCATTAGGACCGCTTAACCCTGAAACGAACGTGGACACGCTGCCGGCCGGCGTCACCATGCTGATGGTGTTGTCCTGGTGACACGCAACATAGAGATTGCCCGATGAGTCAAACGCCAGTCCAACCGGCTCATTGAAACCTGAAGCAAACGTGGAGATGGCGCCCCCCGGTGTCACCTTGCTGACAGTGTCGGCGACTACGTCCGAGACATAGAGGTTGCCCTGTTGGTCGAACGCTAATCCAAAAGGCTCATTGAAACCTGAAGCAAACGTGGAGACGGTGCCACCCGGTGTCATCTTGCTTATGGTGCCACCATGGTAATTCACAACATAGAGGTTTCCCGCTGCATCGAATGTAAATGCATTTGGTCCATTATACCCTGAGGTAAAAGGGGTTACTGTCCCATCAGGCACCACTTTACTGATGGTATTTTCGCCAAAGTTCGAAACATAGAGATTGCCTGCTGAATCGAACGCAAGTCCGTCGGGCTCTTTGAACCCTGAAGCAAAAATGGACGTTGCGCCGCCAGCCGTAACCTTGCTGACCGTGGTGCCGTTATAGTTCGAAACATAGAGATTGCCCGCTGCATCGAAAATAAGTCCATCTGGCCCATCAAACCCTGAAGCGAACGTGGATACCTTGGTATTATAACTGAATGTTCCCGAGGCCGAGGTTGTGGTCGGAATCAGCTCCACCGATAGCGTTGTGCCGCTGGCGCTGCTCGCCGCAAATGATCCGCCCCCGTTGTAAGCGACCAGAATCGTATAGGAACCCGGCGCTGTGCCGGCTGGCAGAAAATAGCTGGCGGAGGCGGATCCGTTGGTGACCGTGCCCGAGGTGACAGCCGTTCCCACCGGGGTGGTGCCGTTCTCGAGCGTGAAGGTGACCGTCCCGGCATTTACCGGGCCGCTGGCGCTCGTCACCGTGGCCGACAAAGACACCGTCTGAGCGGTGGAGTCGAATGTGACCGACGGCGCGGATGCAGCGACCGTCGTCGGCGTGGACGCTGCGACCGTAAGCGAATGCGTGCTGTCGCTGCTCGTCGCAAAGATTCCGCCGGAATTGTAGACGGCCTGGATCGTGTAGGTGCCCCCCGCGGTGCCCGCCGGCAGCGTGTAGATGGCGGTGGCGGCACCGGCCGTGACCGTGCCCGAGGTGACTGGCGAACCCACCACCGTGCTGCCGTTCTTGAGCGTGAAGGTGACCGTCCCGGCATTCACCGTCCCCGCGGCGCTCGTCACTTTGGCCGACAGGGACACCGTCTGGGATGTGGAGTCGAACGAGACCGGCGTCGCGGACGCCGCGACCGTCGTCGGGCTTAACATTAACACCGTCAGCAACTGGGTGCTGTCTGTGCTCGTAGCAAAGAGTCCGCCGGCATTGTAGACGGCCTGGATCGTGTAGCTGCCCGCCGCAGTGCCGCCCGGCAGGGTGTAGCTGGCGGTGGCGGTGCCCGCCGTGACCGTGCCCGAGGTGACCGCCGTACCCACCTGAGTGGTGCCGTTCAAGATTGTGAACGTGAACGTCCCCTCGTTCACCGTCCCTCCCGAGCTCGTCACCGCGGCCGACAGGGACACGGTCTGATCCGCCGGGCTGGACGTTGCCGATGCCGCCGCCGCGGCTACCGTCGTTGCTGAGGCTGGGATCGAAAGCGAATGCGTGCTGTCGCTGCTCGTGGCGAAGGTGCCACCCGCATTGTAGACCGCCTGGATCGTGTAGCTGCCTGCCATGATGTTGGCCGGCAGAGGATAGGCGACGGTGGCATTGCCCGCCGCGACCGTGCCCGAAGTGACCGCCGAACCCACGACCGTGCTGCCGTTTAGGAGCGTGAAGGTGACCGTCCCGGCATTCACCGTCCCGGCAGTGCTAACGACCGTCGCCGTGAGGGTGGCAACGTTTGCGTTGGCGAGCTTGTCGACAGTGTTCCCCACATAGTTCGCAACATAGAGATTGCCCGCTGCGTCGAACACCAAGTAAGAGGGAAGACTGAAGCCTGAAGCAAACGTGGTCACCACTCCGGCCGGCGTGACCTTGCTGACGGTGTTGCCGTCATTGTTTGCAACATAGAGATTGCCCGCGGTGTCGAACGCCAGACCAACGGGTTCGGTGAACCCTGAAGCAAACGTGGTCACCGCTCCGGCCGACGTGACCTTGCTGATGGTGTTGCCGCCACTGTTTGCAACATAGAGGTTACCCGCTGCGTCGAATGCCAAACCCTGCGGAAAATTCAACCCCGATGCAACGAACGTGGACACCCCGCCGGCCGATGTCACCTCCTTGACGGTGTTGTTGGCAAGATCCGCAACATAGAGGTTGCCCGCAGCGTCGAACGCCAGACCAAGGGGCTCACCGAGCCCTGAAGCGAACGTAGATACCGCGCCGGCGGACGTGACCTTGCTGATGGTGCCGCCTGCAGCATTCGCAACATAGAGGTTGCCTGCGGCGTCGAACGCCAAACCTCGCGGAGAATTCAACCCTGATGCAACGAACGTGGAGACTGCGCCCGTTGGTGTGACTTTGCTGATTGTGCCGCCTGCAGCATTCGCAACATAGAGGTTGCCCGCAGCGTCAAAGGCCAAACCAGCGGGATTATTGAATCCCGAAGCGAACGTGGACACCGTCTGCGTCACGCTGAATGTGCCCGACGCCGTAGTCGTCGTTGCGTCGGAACTGACCGAGAGCGAAGTGCCACTGGTGGTGCTGGTTGCAAAAGAGCCGCCCGCATTGTAGACGGCCTGGATCGTGTAGCTGCCGACCGCGGTACCTGCCGGCAGCGTATAGCTGGCGGTGGCGGTGCCGGCCGTGACGGTGCCCGAAGTGACCGGTGAACCCACCGGGGTGCTGCCGTTTAGCAGCGTGAAGGTGACTGTCCCGGCATTCACCGTGCCGCTGCCGCTCGTCACCGCGGCCGACAGGGACACCGTCTGGTCCGCTGAGCTGGATATCGCCGAAACGGCTGCGGCCGTGGTCGTGGTGGCATTTAAGCCCTGAACGGTGACGCTCTTCGTCGCAGGCGCGCTCGTTGTGATGCCGTCATTTACCGTAAAGCTTACGGTGCGGGCGGCGGTCGAGGGGCTGGAGGCAGTGTCCGTATACGTGACCGCCTGCAGCGCGGCCTGCCATTGGGCCAGGGTCGCGGTGCCGCTTGGGGAGGTGAGGGATAGAACGCCGCTCGACGCATTGTAGCTGGCGGAGATGTCGCCGAAGGTGGCCGCGCTCGTGTTGGTGAAGGCGAGAACGTCCCCACTTGTTTGGAATGCGCCTGTGATCGCAACCGTGCCTGAAGGAAGCGTAGGGTGGGCCAGGTCGCCCACCAGCACGCCCGCATCTACGGCGACGGCGCTCCCCGTAAAGCTGCTGGAGCCGCCTGTAGTCAGAACGACGGGCGTTTGGTCCACCGCGGTCACTGTGACCGTCTTTGTGACCGTATTGCTGTTCTGCACGCCGTCGTTGACCGTGAAACTCACCGTCCGGCTCAGCGTGTTGGGTATGATGGCCGAGTCGCCGTATAAAACCGAATCGAAGGCGGCCTGCCACTGGGTCGGTGTCGCCGTGGCGCCGACGGAGGTGAGGGTCAGTACGCCCGTCGCCGGATTATAGCTGCCGGAGATGTTGCCGAAGGGCCCCGGACCGGGATTCACAAAGCCCAGCATATCCTCGGTGGGCTGGAAATTTCCGGTGATTGCGACCGTTCCCGAGGCGAGCGATGACTCCGACGAAGAAACCGTGAGCTCGCTGTCCACCATAACCGGCATCGAGGGGACATCGTCACCCTCGGTGAAAGCGGTGGAGCCGCCGCTCGCCGTCAGCACCGGTGCGGCGATGGGCGTTGCGACCGCAAGGCCCAATGGAGTGTTAAGGCCCGTGCCTGCGCCGCTGATTGTCGTCGTGGGAGCGAGATTGAGGGTGCCGCTTGTCACGCCGCTCAACGCGTAGGTGGTGACCGAATCGTTGCCGCCGCCGACGTCGTTGGTAACGTAGATCGTCGTGGCATCGACCGCGATGCCGAAGGGGTTGTTCAGGCCCGTGCCGAGGCCGTTGATTGTCGCGATTGGCGTGGCGGGGCCGTTGGCGCCCAGCGCATAGACGAGGATCGAACCGCCGTTTACGCTGTCTTGGTTGGCGACATAGATGTGACTTGAGTCAACCGCGATGCCAGTGGGCACAAGGGCGCCGGGCAGACTGCCTGCCGCGGTTATAGTCGCGCTGGGAGCGAGATTGAGGGTGCCGCTTGTCACACCGCTCAACGCGTAAACAGTCACCGTGGAGTCGTTCGTTACGTAGAGGCTGCTGGCGTCGACCGCGATACAGGCCGGGGTGAGGCCCGTGCTTCCGCCGCTGATGGTGGCTGTCGGTGGGGCATTGCCCGAGGCGCCCAACGGGTAAATCGTAACCGATTGGCTGACGTCGTTGTTTATGACGTAGATGCTGTTGGCATCGACCGCGATGCCGTTCGGGGCGTCCAGGCCCGTGACGCTGCCGCTGATCGATCGGACCGGCGCGAGGTTGCCGTTGCTCGACCGCCCATAAATCGTGATTATCCCGGCGCCGGCGCCGTCGTTGGTCACATAGAGGTTGTTGGCGTCGGCCGCTATGCAAAGCGGCGCTGTCAGACCGGTGCTGCTGCCGCTGATTGTGCTGCCTGGGGAGGCATTCCCGAATGCGGTCAAACCGTAGGCGGTGACCGTGTTGTTGCCGGCATTGGCCACGTAGATCTGCGCGTCCAGCGAAGGTAAACATGCCGCGGCCCACAGGAGCGCGGCAACGCCGAGTGCGCACCTCGGACGACCCACGCCGCATGGCACTGACGATGGGTGCGCAACCGAATCCGTACGGTCCGATTCAAGCGGGGCGAGCTGTGTCTGGGGTGTCATGAGTTATATGAGGATCAAAAAATTCGGGGAGCGACGTTTCATCATGCACGTGCGTTCAGGCCTGCAGAATACGCTTCTGCCCGCCTTGGCCGGCTTTGGCGCGATTATCGTAGGATCAGAACGATAATTTATAATTACCACGCCCCACCTCTACCATCCCTCATGCCATTCGTAATCGTACAACATCATGATTACTAATGAAGGGTCAACGATTCTGTAGACTGTTCGTTCCAATTCGCGCCACTGAGTGCGCAGTCTGGTCTGGGGGAGGCAATGGAGGGTTGTAACGGGAACGGCACATATTGCGTGAGAAATAATCCGGGATTTCCCATTTGGCTTGATGGTTCGGGTTGTTTTTGGTGTCAGTCGGCGTGAACGAGTGGAAATCTGCTCGGTCCTCGTTCGAGAATCGAGATCCTGGTGGCTCGGAGCGTCGTTGTCACCCAGATTTCGTCGTTCTTGCCCGACGCGGGACCAAAATGCGACGAGGTCGTCGGCCCAAGGAGACACTACTCCCACGGTGTCCGGCGCTGTATACTGGGGTTGAAGGAAAACGATCATCCGGGAGTCGACATAGGCATTCTCAGACGGTCGATCGCACACAAGATGGCCTGGAACAACCTCCGGGGGACCGCCACCTCCGCCAACTGGAAGGTGACCTGGCGAGCGTGGCGAACGACCTTGGCTCCGATCTTGATCAGTTTTTCCCGAGTCGTCGTCAAGGTCCAGCGCCTGACTTCCCGCGGGAGTACCAGCTGCCGGAGGAAGTTTCCGAGGTTGTACGCCAACACGAAGAGGTGTAGCCGCACCTGGTTGTCGACGAAATCATGGCACGACAAGCGCGTCCACTTTACCGCATTCTTGCCTTCCTTGATCCATTGTTCTGCCGTTCCCCGCTGGTTATAGAAGCGGACGACGCGTTTGGCCGGACGCGTGAGGTTCGTCACGATGAACCCGACTCTGGGAAACAACTCGCCTTTGTGCCATTCAACCTTGGCGACCACCCGCCTGGAGCGGTTCCAGCTCTGGGCCTGGTAGGAAAAGTCAGCATACCGGACTAGCGGCGCATTTGACGGTCGGCCCACGGGCCGCGTCAAGAGGGGCTCTATCTCCCGCTGCAACACGTCGTTCCCTGGGAGGCGAATGGCATAGGAATATCCTTCGTCCTCCAGAAACCGGTAGAGCTCCGGCTGAGCGAATGCGGCGTCAGCTCGAAAACGACGGGGAAGCCTCCGGCCACGGTAGCGTGCCACGACCGGCTCCAAGACATTCCTCCAATCCTTGGCGCTGTGGACGTTCCCCTCCCTGAGCATGGAGCGTTCGACGTCTCCAAACTGGTTGAAGCAGAAAAGCGGGTGATAGCAGGTGCAGCCAAAATGCCCGTTGTAGGCTGTGCCCTGCTGCTCCCCGTAGGTTTCGCTGACAGAGCTGTCCATATCGAGGACGACCTCCCGCAATCGCCTGCGGTCCCGCAATTGATCGATCCATTCACCGGAGGCCTTCGCAAGAGCGGCCAGATTGCGGGGGTGTGTCAGCACCTCGGTCTCGAAACGTGCCATCTGGCTTGTCGACGCTGCCGAATGCTCAGTCGCTCGTCCCCCGACCACTTGCCTCATGACCGGATCAACCGCGAGCCGTTCCGCATCGTTGGTGTCTTCGTAGCCTGCAAGCCGACTATATATAGACTGGCGAATCAGGGCCAATATAGAATGCTGCGTGTTCTTGCCTGTCCGCCAGTCGCTCAGCAGTTGGCCGCTCATCGTTGTCAGTCCGAGCACCTCGTCCATCTCCCTATAGGCAAGCAGCCCTGCGTCGGACGAAATATTGGCGCCGTGAAATTCCAACGTCAGGCGCCGGTCAAAACTCAGCTTTAAACCATCGGTTTTGGTCGCACCCATTGGATTTCGTGTTCTCAAGGTTTCAGGAGTCTTTATACCGTTCCATATCAGCTTGTTAGGTATACAGATCGTTAGCAATCCTCATGCCAATCTGGGAAATCCGGGCTTAGGTGTGGCGCACTGCGATGTGAGACGTGAGAGTTCCCCGCTCGCGAAGCTAGTCGGTTTCTTTCGGCCCCAGATGCCACCTGGGCCTTGTGCTTTCGCAACCTGTCCTCCTCGTGGTGTTTCTCATTGCTGAGGGCCTTTTCCTGTCTTTGCAGAGTGGTACAGGTGACCTTTTACCTCCAGTTTTCGGTCTGGGTATCTGGCGCATTGGGCACTTCACTGCATCCCGGCAGTTCCAAACGGGCTAGTATTTTGTTTGCCCCAGGTGTCGCAGTTGGTCCATGCCCCGAGAGTGGGTGGTTAGGTGATCCGTATTCGGAATACGCATTACGGCTTCCACATGGCTGCTTCACCAAGGAATGACATCGGGTGTACGATTCAGGCTGGTGAGGAGGATGTCTTCGCTGTCGGACATCGTTATCAACGAACTGGTGCTGAACACTAACTAGTTAGACAGAACACGAAGAACTGGTGCTCCCCTTTAGGGGTCTTGAGCGGCTACCTGGTCGAACGGTCCGGGTAGCCGCTCTTTTTTACGAGATTTCCTAGGCCTCAGATAGCCATGGTTCTCTGCGATCGTATCGAGAAATTCATCTACCTCATGCA
>Ga0302155_10002262_pt1 | contig 13189 bp, 10 predicted proteins | sample I_Bog_N3_1_FD_193508 | JGI IMG/M metagenome (GOLD analysis project Ga0302155, IMG submission 193508) | Peat permafrost microbial communities from Stordalen Mire near Abisko, Sweden - I_Bog_N3_1 | ecosystem: Environmental > Terrestrial > Soil > Wetlands > Peat | place: Sweden: Abisko, Stordalen...
GTATGCCTATCTAAAGGATGTTCTCACGCGCTTGCCGACACAGCGGGCGAGTGAAATCGAGCAGTTGCTTCCGCATAAGTGGCAGCCGGTTTAATTACGCAAGGCGTGATGCCCAGACGCATACCGTAGTCGGCGCTTTTTGGCGTCTGGCTGCTGCATCTATGGTGGACCGCGCGAGGCAGGCTTCGGCCTGGCCGGTTTCCTTGGTTGCCGGTTTCTGACCCTCGTGCGGTCCGCCACCCTAACCGTGTCAGAACGGCGGATGGCGGTTCCTTAATCCAACCAGGGACCATAAGGAAAATGACCTACCCTCCTTTTACGCCCGGGCACCGCCCACTCCGTCTGGAGTCGACATGTCTCGATCACGGAGAACACCTCCATGATTGATCGCTCATTACTCTCCCGTTTGCCCATCCCCTCGCTCATCAAACTCGCCTCGCTGAGCCACGACGAAGCGGTCGATCGGTTACGTCATGCCGCCCGGCTCTGCCTGGACGGTGCCCGCTCGCTCGCCTTTGAGGATCAACAACAAAAGGATTTGGCTGACAAACTGATCGAGGATGCCCTCGCGCTTTACGATCTGGCCTTGCAGCGGCGGCATCCCCCGCCGTTATCCGATTCACCGGCCATGGTTCGCGTCAATGCTTCAAGCGATTCCCCTTCTGTGCCACTTACACCCTGGGATGATCAGTTTGCTCAGGAAATCGCCAGTGGAACGCGTTGCGCGGAGCGCTGGCTGGAGCGACAAAACACCCAACCGCTGTGGTGGCAACTGACGCAGGCGCGTATCAACCATCCGGAAGGGGATCGGCGCAATGCTTTCGAGGCGGGATTTTTGAGGAGATTGCAGCATCACTTGATCGCGTCACAGCGTCAGCATGTTCGAAGGTCACCGGGGTGAACGCTCTGAGCGGTGGACGACTTCCGCGGTGACTTCCGCGGTCGCCCATCAGGTCCCGACGACTCGGGACCTGATGGGCGACCTGCGTAAAAAAGCTCAAATCGTCCGTGTCTTGACCATGCATCATTAACCACCACACCGGAGAACGAGATTTCCGATGCCGCCACCGGCGACATATCTTCATCACGTGACCACATCGCTTAGCGCGGACAGCTCAGACACCAGAGTTTTCATAAGTCACATAACGCCCGCCAAAACCGAGCTTGCGGTTGATACGACGAGAACCTGTGTCCAATACGATTCCTCCTGGCAACTGCAAGGTGCTGCCCGTGTTGTATTCACGTGCAGCGCACCCAGCCTGGGTCTTCACACCAAGTTTATGTAGAACCTGCGGCGCCAATACTTCAAGCGGACGAATCGGGATTGGCCTCCCCGTCAGAACACTCGGCTTTGCCTTTGCATAGACGCCAAGCCCCAGCCTGACCAATACGCCACCGGCGATCAGATGACGCAGGGCGCGAGACAACTGCGCCGGACTACCGAAGCCGGAAAATTCTGAGCGTAAAAAAACCTCGGCCTTTCGCAGGGCGATGGACCTTTTCAAACGTTCTTCGATAAGCATGGCTCACTCCAGAGGTATCACCCAGCCATAAGGACCAGCCAGCTAATTGTTGGTAACCGGAACGAACTATTAGAGGAATGGAAAAATGACATCTATGAAACGCCCTCGTCTAAAGGCAGTGCAGGCACACCCAGGGTTCATGCTGAAGCTGACCTTTGTGAACGGGCAAATTTTCGACCTAGACCTGAACAACGATATTGAGCACTACCCGGGCTTGAAGCCATTGCACGATGCTGAAGCGTTCGCTGCTGCTGCCATTAGCAACGATGGCTGGACCGTTGAATGGCCGGAACTGGATATTCAGATCGGTGCTGACACGCTGTACCTGGATGCCTTGACCCAATCGGCTCCCGATGAGAACACACTCTTTCATCAGTTGGCACGCCCGGTTTGGAGACCTCGTTCGCAGGTGGTGGCAGCGTTGAATGCACCATCGCAATCGCCGGCAAGCCAGCTCCTACACAGGACCGGCTTCCACAGGTAGGGTGGTGTTTTGCCTTGGGCAAACATAGTTAACCAGCACATCAAGGCTGTCTGCCGCCCAACGTCCTCGCTGACCATCAGCATTTTTGACTAGCAAGAGCGAATTTTCTTACATGTCGCTAAAACGCGATTTCAGCGACACGTTCTTCTCTCATGTCGCCGCCAGCGACAGATCACAGGACGTATCTCGACCTTAAACGTGTGCTCGGGTGGTCAGATCTACGCCGAATGCCCGCATCACCGCCAGAAGGGTTTTCAAGGTCGGATTCCCCTTATCGCTGAACGAGCGATAAAGCTGCTCACGAGACAGCCCCGACTCACGGGCCAGATCGGTCATGCCTTTAGCTCGGGCAACGACTCCCATCGCTTGGGCGATATAAGCCGCATCGCCCGTTTCGAAAGCATCTGCCATAAAAATAGCAATCGACTCAGGGTCGCCTAACGCGGACGCAGGATCATAGTCATAGAGAGGTTCGTTCATTCTGGACTCCACTGGCTCGCCAGGTTTTTCGCTATTTCGATATCACGGCTTTGAGTGCCCTTGTCACCACCACACAACAGAATGACAAGTTCGCTCCCCCGCTGCTGGAAATAAACCCTGTAACCCGGACCATAGTGAATTCGAAGTTCGCTGACACCCTGGCCCACAGGGGAAACATCACCCATAAGACCATTCGCCAGCCGAAAGACACGTGCTGCGATTAGGGCCTTAGCTTTGTGATCTCTGAGTTTCCGTTCCCACGCCACGAAGGTCGCGGTCTGTTTTATCTCAAGCATCTGCCCTCAGTGTAGTTTAAAGACTACAGTTTAAGAACCCCCCATGGATAATCAAACTGCCGCACCAGCGCCCCTCCGCACCTGCACTCATCGAATGGGCGACCAATAGGCTCAGGAGACGGTAGTGGTAGAACAGAATGTGATATCGCAGCCGCTAGCAAGCAGACTCCCACAAACAGGGGCGGTGCTTTGCCTTGAGGGAGCAGGATGGAGGCCTTGGTCGAAATGTTATCGGTTACAGGAGAGGGCTGACCCAGCGAGGTCGGCCGTACATACCCTGCCTTGGGCACGCATCGTTAACCATCGCACCAAAGTTGTCTGTCACCCAACGTCCTCGCTGACCATCAGCATTTGGGACCAGACAGGAACGAAATTTCCGACGTGTCGCTAAAACGCGATTTCAGCGACACGTTCTTCTTTCATGTCGCCGTCAGCGACATATCCTCACGGTGTCTCGTCAGGGATAACTAAACCGCCTCGCCAACGTCAGCTCCCCCGGTGCCCGCATCGGCACAATGAACGACTCCATCTTCTCGTTCACCGTCCCCTCTTCCGTAATCACCGTGACCTTCGCCGTGGTCAGTGGCTGCACGGCATTTTCCTGTCCACCGCTCTCGTCATCGTCACTGCGATAGCCACCACCGAAGTAGTTCACATAGATCAGGTACTGGCCCTTGATCGGCGCAGGCATGGAGAAAATCTCCGGGCCATACCCAGTGGTCACGTCCACATCCAACGCCGCGCCATTGGGGGCAACCCGATCGCCGTACCAGATATGCGCACCATCCGGCGTCACCACATGCAAATCCAGGTCAGTGCCGTCCGTATCCCACGACAACAAAATCCGCAACTTGGCCGGCGTAGCACCACCGCCCACATTCAGAAACTGCACGCGCTTGCGCTGCTGCCCATCCGGGCTGCGCACTTCAACGCTGTTACTCCCAGTGGGAAACGAAAACGGCCGGTCGAAATTCCCCGCCTCATCAATCTTCAACGGCATGCTCACACCATTGATGATCAGGTTCCCCGGCACCCTGGCGGTCTTCGGGGCGCCCTTGATCATACCCATGATCCGCGCCGTATCCGCCTGGCCCGCCGGGGTGTTGACCGACGAGGCCGGGTAGTTGACGGTCTGGCGGAAGTGTTCGCCGTCCGGGGAGCCGGCGTGCCAGCCGCCCTTGGGGGTGTCGAGCTGGATGCCGCTGTCAGCATGGACCGCGTTCAGCACAACCAGGGCGCTGAGGAACAGGACTACGGTGGAGATGCGCAATTTCATGGCCTATTCCAGTAACAGGTGACGGGCAAGCCCTTCGACGTAATCTTCGTCCTGGCCATTCGGATGAGCTTCGAACGCCAGGTGCAGGTATTCATGGGTCAGGTCGAGGCGATCCTGTTGGGTCAGTACGCCTCGCACGTAGATGCGCTGGCGTTCACGGTCGACATAAGGCCGGCCGTAGGACACCCGGCAGACCGCAAACTGGCTCAATTCGTTATAGCCGACTTCCTGATCCAGGCGCTGACGCCACACGCGACGCTGTTTGAGCAGCCACTCCTGCGCTGCCGGCAATGGCTCGCACGAAGCCACCGGGTTGTCCCAGCGGCTCAGGCTTGCACGCGGGTAAGCGTGCTGGAGAATCTGGTCGTAACGCTCGCCGCCGTTGGCCTGTTCCACTGCCTGTTGCCAGGACAGCTTGTCCGGGCCGGCTTGATCCGAGTGGTAGGTCACCGGGCTGCCCGCCAGCACGAGGTCGCTGGTCCAGGCCGCGATGCCCCGAGCTTCGGCAGTGGCCGGACGTGGAGCAACGCGCTGACGTCCGCTACTGTCGTCGATACTCAGGCAGTCGCCGCTACGGCCAGCGTTCTGCAACAGGTAGGTGCGAATCGCCACGGCCAGGGCCTTGGCGGCTTCGATGGGTTCGGTCTTGGCTTCGCGTTGCAGGACGCGGGCGACATATTCCTCGCGATCCAGCCGGGCTACCAATTGCGGCTGGCCGGCGTTCTGCAACAGAAAGAGTTCGCCCGCGCTTTCGATCTCCAACTGGTTGCCGTTGGCAAAATCGACCCGGTAGTGACCTTGCAAGACTCCATTGGGAGCGGCTTGGCCATCGGCGCGAGTGACACCCTTGAGTGGATAGCGGGAGAACAAGTCGACCTGCACGCAACGCCCCGCATCTTCCGCCGACGGCGATGGCAGGAAGCTGCCCAACACATCCGAGTAATGCCGCAGCACCATCTGACTGGTGCCACGACCGCCCACCCAAAGCGGCGTACCGTCCTCCAACCAACCGGCAAAACCGCCTTGGCGTGACTGCGAGTCATGGTCGCCGAGCCAGCTCCAGGTCTTGACCCGCACGCGACCGCCCAACAGCCCGACCGCCTGACCATCGGCGGCATTGAGCACCACGTCCAGCAGCAGTTTGCGCGCAGTCCCCTGAGCCGGAAGCGTGCGTAGCGCTTCCAGCAATTGCACCACGGGTACACGGGTTTGCGGTTGCAGTTGATTGAAGCTCAGCAGCCAGGTGGGCGCCTGACGTGCCTGCCAGTAGCCACGCCATTGACCGTCATCGATCTTCAAACGCTTGGGATCAAAGTACAAACCACAGGAGCGGACCAACGCAGCATCTCGGGCAATGCTGCCGCCCGGAGTACAACAATAGACTTCCTCGTGATCCTGACCGTGACAGTCGTAGGCCGGCTCTTGCTGGTTGGTGTCCACCAACCAGGCATAGACGAAGAGTTTCCACAGGCTTCCCAGCGGCGTTTGCAGATCCGCCGGCAACGGCTCGCGGTTGAGCACCTGGGTGGTGTTCAACTGCACCAGCTCATAACCGTCGGCGGTTTTCCAGGCCAGACGCAAGGGCGCTTCCTCTGCCGTCGCCAGCAGAGGAACGATGCACAACAGTAGCCAGGCCAGTGGGCGGGTCATGTCATTCGACCGTGATCTGCCCAAGGGCCGGCTTCTGTTCCTGGGCCTGATGCTCTGGCGCATAGATCTGGCTGAAACGCGCCGGCGGCAGCTTGAACTGGCCCTTCTGCGAGAAGCGGATCAGGTGGCGCAGACGTACTTCACCATTGAGGCTGTTGACCGGCACACCGTAGGCCATCTGCCCCGGTTCGAAGTGCGCCTTCTCCAGCGGCGTCGCTTCAGCACCGGCCAACCCGGCAAGGTTGACGCCCCAGGTGGTGCGCTCAACGTCCGCACCCGGCGGCAACGGCACTTCCAGCATGCCGTAGCGCAGCGGTTTAGGGCTCTTGGTAGTGAGGATCACTTCGTCCAGATAGAGACTGTCGCTGGACAACGGTTTGTCGCCCACGGCCTTGAGGCTGAAGGTGTAGGCGTCATCGCCCGGCACCAGTTCCAGCAGGCGACGCTTGATCTGCACCGGCAGGTCGTCCGGGACTTTCTGCTGGCTGAGGTAGCTCAGTTTGGCCCGCAATGGACGCTCCTGCGCCCCCGTCACGGTCAGCACGCTCGGCACACCCGTGCCCTGCCATTGCCAGTAGTTTTCGCCGGTCCCACCCTGACGCGCTTGCCAGCCTTCGCCCGGAGTCAGGTTGACCATTTTCGGGGTCTGCTCGACGCTGCGTTGCAGCCAGGTCAGGGCCAGGGCACGTTCCAGGGTGGATTGCTGCGGCAACAGACGTTGCAACAGGTCCTGGGCCAGATCGGCGTTGAACGGTTTGATCGACAGGTTCAAGGCACTGGCGAACGGTTGCGAGCTGGCACCGAGACGCTGTTCCGCCGCGGGCAGTTGTTTGCTGAAGGCATCCGGCAAGGCGACTTTGCTCTGGCGGGCCAGGGCGGCGGTCAGCACCCGCGCACTGGCCAGGCCCAGGGCCGAGTCCGGTGCGCTCATGATCAGGCTGTCCTGGCCATCGTCCATCAGGTTGGCGTCGGCGCCCTCGCCGGCTTTCGCCAGTTCGTCCATCAGGCCGCTCAGCAGGGTGTTCACCGGCAGTTGCATTTCCTTGGCGAACGACAGCACCAGCGCCCGTTGCAGCAACGGCGTGACGGTGGCCTGTTTGCCGTAGACATCCAGCACCCGCTGCCAGTGATCCGGCGGCAGGCTGATGCCCAGTGCCTTGCTGGCATGCCAGTCGGCGTAATAGGCGTAACCGGTGAGGAAAGCATCCGGAGTGACATCTTCGCCCCACCAGGTGAACCAGGCATCCGGCCCGGCCATCGAGACCAGACGCAGGCGGCTGTTCTGCATGATCAGGCGCAGACGATCGCGGACCTGGGCGTTGGCCGACAGCGCCGGGTAGGCGATGCTCAATGGCAGCAGTTGGCTGGCGGTCTGCTCAACACCGCCGTAGGGGTAGCTGAGCAGGTCGTCGAGGTTGGCGCGGAACAGCGCTTGCGGGCTGTCATCAAGGCGCAGGCGAATATCGCTGGCGTCTGCCGGCAGGCTCAGAGGCGTGTCGCCGCTGGCCACGCTGAGGCTCTGGCTTTGTGTCACTTGCCAGCCGTCACCCACTGCACTCAGGTGCACGGCCAGGGCGTCCTGGGATTTGCCGTCCTGTTGCAGCTCGGCGCTCCAATCGCCACTGCTCAACGGGGTCGCCGGCAGCGGGATGTAGTTGATGCCTTTGTTCAGGGACAGCGGCAGGCGTTGTTCCTGGCCGGCGTAGCGAATCACCAGTTCGGTCTTGACCGGCTTGTCGGCCTGGCTGAAAGCGAACAGGCCAAGCTTCGGCTGATCGCCGCTGCGGAAGTGGGTCGGGCCGCTCCATTTCAGGTACAGCGGTTTGTCGGAACGGATGAACTGGTTCTTCTGCCCCACTTGCCCGGCATCGGCGATGGCCCGGGCGGTGATGCGCCAGCGGGTCAGGGAGTCCGGCATGCGGAAGGTGAAACGCACCTTGCCGTTGGCGTCGGTCACCAGTTCCGGCTGCCAGGCAGCGGTGTCGACGTCTTCACGACGCGGCCGCTCCAGCACTTTCACGCCACGCTCGCTGCGGTTAGCCTTGCCCGGCGCGCCAGGGCTGCCCGGCAATGCCACGTCGTAGCTGATAAACGACAGGCTGGCGCTGGTGCGCACGTTGTTGCGCCGTGGGTGGTAGAAGAACTGGTCGATGCTCGGCGCCACTTCCGGTTGCAGCGCGTAGATCATTTCATCCACCACGCTGACGGTCAGGTGCGCCGGAATCGGCTTGCCGGCGAACTGGGTGGTCAGGTCCACCGAGACGGTGTCGCCCGGCTGGTAGCTGTCCTTGTCCGTGGCGATGGCCACATCGATCTGCGGCGTGGTGACCTTGAGGCCGGCGTTCTGGAAGCTGTATTCGCCGCCCTTGGTGTAGAGCACCGAGAAGGTCAGATTGGGGGCGTAGTTGTCCTTCACCGGAATCCGCGCACGGTATTGGGTGTCGCTGATTTTTTCCAGGCGCAGCCAGTCGCCGCCCTTGGACAGCAACGCGGTGGCCTCGACCTTGTCGCGTTCCAGAGACAGCAGCGCGTCGGTGACGGGCTCCGGGAAGGTGATCAGCGCCAGGGCTTCGTCGCCGGTCTGGTACTCGGGTTTGTCGAGAAGGATTTCCACGGTGCCGGGCACGGCTTTCACGCCATCGCCGGTCACCGAATGGCCGGTGGCGCCGAGGATGCGTTCGTGGTCATCCTTGAGCGACAGGTTGTAGGTGCCGGGACGGTCGAAGGTGACGCTGAAGCCTTTGTCGCCGGCAGCGAGTTTGCCGTTACCGGTGGACTGGTCTTCCAGGCGGACCCAGTTGTAGGTGCTCGGCGTGCCAGCGTTTGGCTGAGCGACGGTGGATTCGCTGGCGTAGCTGAACGCGACCTTCTCGCCGGTCGCACTGAAACGCTGCGGCGCCGACAGGCGATAGCGAGCCGCACCGCGCTCGATGAGGATTTCCTTGGTGGTCTTGACCCGATACGCCGCGCCGTCGCTGGCGAACACAGTGAGCATGTAGCGGCTCGGTTTCTCCGCCGCCGGCAGGTCGAGTACGGCCTGGCCCTTGTCGTCGGTGGTCAGTTCGGTGCTGGTCAATTCCACCGGGAATTGCCCGAGGTATTGCAACTCGTTGTCGACCATCGACAGTTGCTGGGCACGCAGGCTCAGTTGCACACGGGCGTCGGCCACCGGTTTGCCGTCCGGGTAGAGCAGCAGCAATTTTCCCTTGATCGGCTCGCCGGTGCGGAAATCCTGCTTGGCCAGGTCCATGGAGATTTCAAAGTGCGGCTTGATGTACTCGGCAACGCGGAAGGCGCTGCTGTAGGTCTGGTCGCGGTAGTTGAAACGCAACTCGTAACCACCGGCCACGGCGTTGTCCGGTAGCTGGAAACGGCCCTGGGTACCGGACTTGGCGTCCAGGTTCAAGTCCAGGGTCTGCAGTGTGGTGCCAGTGGCATCCAGCACGCTGACGCGTACCGGGGCGGTGGTCGGGTTGACCGAGTCGCGGGCGTTCTTGAATTCGCGACCGACGATCTTCATCGACACCCAATCCCCCGGCCGGTACAGCGGCCGGTCAGTGAAGGCGTAGAGTTTGGTGTCGTAGATTTCGCTGTCGTAGTAGAAGTTCTCGGAGACGAACACACCGCCCTCGTCGTCTTCGCCGATCATGAACGAGCGCTCCGGGCTGACGTGCTTGAGGCGCAACAGGCCATCGGCATCGGTCTCGCCACTGCTCATCACGCCCAGGCCGTCGGTCCACAGCACTTTGACCTTGGGCACCGAGCTGCCTTCATGTTTGCGTGCCGCCCACACCACCAACTCGTCGCCAGCGATCTTGCTCACGGCCACGGTGTTGGAGACGAACACCACGGTGGTCGCACGGTATTTGCCGATCAGCGCTTCCACCAGGTACAGCCCCGGCTTGAGTTTGCCCAGCGGGATATAGACGTTGCCGGGCGCGACGCTGATGAACTGGCTGGAAGAGCCGGCCAGGTCGACGCCCTTCGGTGGCTGGATCGGCTTGGCGTCCCACAGCGGGTAGCGGAACTGGCTGACCAGCGGCAGGCCGGGCAGCGGCGCGTATTGCGGGTGGTTGTCATACGGGGTCGGCGCGGCGATGGCCTGGCCCATTTTCAGTTCCGGCACTTCCTCGGTCACTTGTTTACGCGACTCGTAGGAGAACGCCCGCTGCATCACGCGGCGGGATTTGCGGTACCAGTTGTCCCACAGGTAGGCCAGGGTGTTGGACAGCCCCTCGCCCTTGAACTGGCCGTCGCTGACCACCCGGTGCAGGTTCTTCTGGCGCTTGAGGAATTCCAGCGGCTGGTCGATGCGGTACACGCGGATATCCGCGCCGCCGTAGGGCTCCATGCGGAAACGCCGATAGTCGCGGCCCGGTGCTTCGAGGCGGACCAAGGCCTGCTCGTCGCTGGCGAAGCTGCTGTCGGCCAACAGGAAGAAACTCTCGCCGGCCACCGGCGTGTAGTTGCTCGGCGGCACCGAGTCATCGGCGGCGCCGGCGACAACCGGCAGCAGCACGGCCAGGGCGAAAACCATTCGGGAAAACAGACGCTTCATGGGAGACCCGTTCATCGAGAGAGGAAGTTCAGCCGGTAGACGCCGATGAAGTTGGGGTTCGTTGCATCGGGTATCCATCGGGTGTCCTTCCATGTCATGAGTTGCTGCACGCTGGCGGAGCGCATGCCGTTATCGGTGGGGGTGGTGGTGCCGGTGTGATAGGCGATGTTGCGGCCCATCCAGATCATCAGGTGCTGGTCGTCGCCCTGGTCGAAGAACAACAGGTCACCGGGCCGCGCCTGGTTGAGGTCGCGGCTGACCAGTTGGCTGTTGAACTGGATCAGCTTGATCGCATTGACGTAGGGCCCGACCTTGCCGCCGCCCTGCTGCCATTGCTGGGCCAGGTTGCGCTGGCCCTCGCTCAGGACCAGTTCGGGCGGCAGGTAGCGGTTGGACAGGCCATTGGCCCGCAACCATTTGTCGTCATGGGTTTTCAACGCTTCGTTGGCGGCGAAGCGCACCAGGCCGGCGCAGTCCTGCTGGTACCAGCGCGGGCTCGGGCCCTGGGTCAGTTGCTCCTGGGCGATGCGCACGAACCAGGCGCGGAACACCTGGGACTGCTCGACATCCAGGGGCGGTGTTTCGAGGGCGAACACGGGCGCACTGAACGCGGTGTTCAGTAGCAGCGCCAGCAAGCCCAACCTCTTGAACAGAGGAATCACATTGCACGCCATTGCAAAGGCAGCCACTGCCAGTGGCCGTCCGGCTCGCTGCCTTCCGGCAGGGTCAGGGCGTATTTGCCGAAACCGGCGAGCTTTTGCAGTTTGGGAATCAGGTGGGTCTGGGCGGCGTTGCGGAACACCGGCTCCATGTCCTGGGGCAGGCTGTCGAGGGTTTCCTGCTGCATCAGTTGCGCCAGGGAGTCCGGGCCGAGGTAGACCGGCATCAGCACGTCCTTGGGCAGCACGTCGGCCAGCGGCGGGAAGTGCTTGTCGAGTGTGCCGAGGGCCTTGTCCACCAGCTTGTCGTCCAGGGAGAACAACAGGGTCGAACCGTGTCGCGCCAGGCTTACGCGAAAGAAGCCCTTGCCGGTGATGGCGTCGGGGTTCTCGGCTTCCTTGGCGGCGTACTGGCCGAAGCTCGAGCTGACCTGGCGTTTCCACTCATGGACGCCGTCTTTCTGTTGCTCAGCAATAGGAAACAGGCCGCCGTCGACGGCGCTTTCCTTGCTCCCGACCATGGAGCCGAAGAGTTTGCCCAGGTCGGCGTCGAGGCTGTCGTTGTCCTTGGTCAGGTTGGCCACCAGCAACGGTGTATAAAGGCGCGAGTCGGCGTACCAGCAGAGTCCGGCGGCACCGCTCATGTGTTCGGTGAGTTTCTTCGCGGTGGCCTCGTCGGCGCCGAGTTTGACCAACAGTGGTTGTTGCTGCTCGGCGGCCAGTGGCAGGGCAACGCAGGCGCTGGCGCCTACCGGCATGGCTTGCCAGATCGGCTTGAAGTCGAAGTCGGCGGCTTTGTCCTGCTCATCCAGGGCGAGGAAGCTGTGCCAGCCCTTGTCGTCCATATCCAGGCGCAGGCCGGCGAAATTGGGGATAAAACGCTGATAACCCATGGCCAGGACGCTGGACGCAATCGAGATGCGTTGCTTCACGACGGTTTCGCGGGGCTTGAGGCCGAAGGCTTCGGGGAACAGTTTGTCGCCATTGAGCAATGCTGCCAGGGCCTGGGTCGAAACCTCGCCCGGCGCCACTTCGCTGTCGTCGCTGGTTTGCTCGTAGAGCCTGTCCGGGTTGGACAGCACCACCAGCTTGTCGCCACGGGAGGCGAACAACAGGGCTTTGCTGGCGTTGTAGGCCAGGCGATAGAGCGGCACGCTGTCGCCGCCGACCTTCACTTCGCCGACCTTGGTCAACTGGGTGTCGTCCAGGGCGACATGGGCCAGGGGCTCGAGCAGTTTGGCCAGGCCACCGCGGTCCATCACCAGCAGGAAGTCCTTGAGCCGACCGTCGGCACCGCGCCACAGGGCGATATCCGCCGGCTGGTCGAAGAGTTGCTCGATCAGGTTGTCCTGCAACTTGAGGTCATGCTCGTAGATGATCCGCCGCAAGCTGCCGATCAGGCCCAGGCGGTCGCCGTGGGTTTCGTAGTAGAAAACGAAATCTTCGGTCAGGGTGTCGCGCAGGAACGGCACGCTGAGCAGGTCCTTGGGCAACTGGCTCAGCGACGCGGTTTCCAGCAGCGCGTCCGGGCGACTGACGCCGAGCTTTTCCAGGGCCAGTTCCGGCGCCGGGGCGGCCGGCTTGTGGTGGAAAAACCAGCCCAGGCCGCCCGCCACCGTACCGGCCACGCAAAGCCCGAGCACAAGGCCCAGCCAACGGCGCGAGCCGGCAGGTTGAGGGGCAGCCGGTACAGCGGCGTCCGGGGAAGCTGTGTTATCGCTCATGTTCGCAAAGCCCATTCATCCGTGGAGCGGGATGTTCAATAGTTGAAGGTCTTGACCAGCAGCAGGTCGCCGATGGCTCGCAGGGGCACAGTGAAGCTCTCGCGCTTTTCATCGACGGTGTTTTCGTTGAGCACCAGGTTGATCTGCGAGGTGATGACCTCGTTCTGATTGGCGCGCTCGGTAAAGTTATAGCCGTCGCTGGCGCTGTAGTTGCCCCAGTAGTTCACATAAATCAGGTAGGTGCCGTGCAGCGGCGCGGTCATGGTGAACATTTCCGGGCCGGGACCGTCGACACCGTCCGGGTCGAGGCCGCCGCCGTTGGTCAACGCGGGATGCGCGTAGAAGGCGTGCTGGCCGTCGGGGGTGATGATGTGCAGGTCGAGTTCGGCCTTGGGGTCGTCCCAGCCGAGGACCACGCGGATACGCGCCGGGGTGATCTGCTTGTTGGCTTCGTAGAACTGCACGCGCTTGAGGGACTTGCCCGTCGAGCTGCGCACTTCGACGCTGTTGGAGCCGGCACCGAAGGCATAGGGGCGCAC
>Ga0302155_10002263_pt1 | contig 13187 bp, 15 predicted proteins | sample I_Bog_N3_1_FD_193508 | JGI IMG/M metagenome (GOLD analysis project Ga0302155, IMG submission 193508) | Peat permafrost microbial communities from Stordalen Mire near Abisko, Sweden - I_Bog_N3_1 | ecosystem: Environmental > Terrestrial > Soil > Wetlands > Peat | place: Sweden: Abisko, Stordalen...
GTCATGCATGAAACCTCCATCGTTTGCGTAATGTTTGCGTAATGAATGACCCGCAAACTCCTCGCCAAAGAAGTGAGGGTGGCGGGCACAAGACAGGGTTGACGAACCGGCCATTCAGACAAAACCGGCATACCCGAAGGTATCCCTGCCAAGGCCCGCCATAGAGGCGTGCAAAGGCAGAGCAAAAGGCCGCATGATCGCGGCCTTTCACCGTCTGAATGAAACAGGTCGTCAAACCCGGTCCCTTCTTTTTTAGGGACCCGCAAAGAATAGCGGTTGAGAAAAATGAGGTCAATGATTATTGTCAGATTGGCACCGCAGTTGTGCACTGCCTGGGCCGATGATGCACGGTGACTGATCGTGGGGAAAATTGCTGATTGGTGCGAACTCGTAAAAGAAAAAGCCTCTAAGTTGATGCGCTTTGATCACGGCAGCGCCCTCCATCACAGAATCGTTCGATCTTCATAAACAACTCATGAAATGTACCTCATGAGGTACAATTTAACCAAACATGAACAAATTGAAGCAACGCCCTAAGCTGAATGCCAATTTTTACATGACCGATAAGGGGAACGAGCCGGTACGCACTTGGTTATTAAAGTTGCCCAAGCAAGATCGGCAGCAAATCGGTGAAGACATTGCTTATGTTCAATACAAGTGGCCAATTGGTAAACCACAAGTCGATCATCTGAGCGGACCGCTCTGGGAAGTTCGCACTACACTCAAGACGCGCATTGCACGCGTGCTGTTTGCGGTTGAGGATGACCTCATGCTTTTGTTGCACGGTTTCATCAAAAAGAATCAAAGCACGCCACGTGAAGATATTACGCTGGCGCTGACACGCTACAAGGATTGGAAAAATCATCATGACTAAATTGAACAGTCGTACTGGATCAAGCTTCGACAATTTCCTGAAGGATGAAGGCATCTATGAGGAAGTCACGGCGAAAGCATTAAAGCGTGCCTTGACTGAGCAGTTACGCGACACCATGCAAGCGCGTCACATTAGCAAAGTCGAAATGGCAAGCCGTATGGCGACCTCGCGTACACAGGTTAACCGTTTGCTGGATCCTGACAACTTGCGGATTCAGTTCGACAGTCTGGTCCGCGCTGCTGCGGCAATCGGAAAACGTGTCGAAATTCGACTGGTCGATGAGCCCGCTGCAAAACCATCCTCCTTGCGGTCGGCGCGAACTAAAGTAGCGTGATGCGTGTGTCTGGTTTGCCAGGATGGAATAGTCCGATCAATGACGAGAAAATTTGCAACACTGGCGACATGGATATCGTTAACTTCGCGTGAGCATATCGATGCAAAGTTAGTCGCCAGGCCACTACCGTATCCCCCCTGCCCCCAACAAACAAGCTCGGCCAGGGCTGATTAGAGACCTCAGATTTTCTTGCCTCTCGCCAAAATTAATCTCATTTGCGCACAATCCGCCAAAAGAGGATATTCCTGTTTTCGCAAGCGACTGAGTTGATGTCATTGTCTCTACGTAAATAACTATTGGCAGAACATGCTTTGCGGCTTCGATGGTGATGCCTCGACAACCTTGCAGTGCAATGTTTCCCGTACAGCAACAAAGCCAGTCGACACTAGAAATACTGATGGATAGACTAATCCTGAGAAAGCATCGTGAAAACCTATTCTTCTATTTTTCTCCTTCTGGGCTGCGTTCTGTGGACGCACTCTGCCATGGCCGCCGAAGCTGTCCCGGCAGCAAAAGAGACCCGCGTCTTGCAACGTATCCGCGTACAGGGAACCGATCGCGAAATGGGGATGGGGATTGCCCTATTTCCTCCCAATGCCGTCAAGCCACGCCGCCGGGCGATCGGGCCTGAGCTCTGTTATGTGCTGGAGGGAGAAATCATCGTGCTCATCGATGGCGTGCCTGAAAAAATCGTTCATGCCGGCGAGAGTTATCAGCTTGCGGCCACCGACATGCATACCACCAGGGCAGGTCCATCGGGAGCGAAGACCATTGCCTCTTGGGTCACCATTCCTGGCAAGCCATTTAACATCGACGCTACTGACAAATAAAAACAGACATTGTCTGAGCGCTGTTTCAGCGTCGTTTGATTGCGACAACATAGCGGCATGGTGGTGCGACCGGTCACGGTCCCATCCCTTCCTGTATTGATTCAACCTCTCTTATCCAATAAGGATTTTCATGACTAAACATACCTTACGTCACACCGCACTTATGGCTGCAGCAGTGCTGCCATTACTCTTTGGCGCGCCTTCATTGCGGGCGCAAACCTCCTCGCAGGCGAGCACGATTGAGCAACAACTGGCGGATCTGGAAAAGCGCTCCGGCGGCCGTCTGGGTGTGGCGTTAATCAACACTGCTGATAATTCGCAGATCGTTTATCGCGGCAATGAGCGCTTTGCGATGTGCAGCACCAGCAAGGTCATGGCGGTATCGGGGGTGTTGAAGCTGAGTGAAACAAGCAAGGATTTGCTGAGCCAAACGGTGGTGATTAAAAAATCAGATTTGGTCAACTACAACCCGATCACCGAGAAACACCTTGATACTGCAATGACGCTGGCCGAATTAAGTGCTGCGGCCTTGCAATACAGTGACAACGCCGCCATGAACAAGCTGATCAAACATCTCGGCGGACCGGCCAAGGTGACCGAGTTTGCGCGTTCCATCGGCGACACGACCTACCGCCTGGATCGCTATGAACCGACGTTGAATACTGCCATCCCTGGCGATGAGCGCGATACCACGTCTCCGGTGGCGATGGCCGAAAGTCTGCGCAAGCTGACGCTGGGCAATGCACTTGCCGAACCACAGCGCGCTCAGCTGGTGCAATGGATGAAAGGCAATACTACTGGCGCCACCAGTATCCGCGCGGGCTTGCCGGCTTCGTGGCTGGTCGGTGACAAGACCGGTAGCGGCGACTATGGCACGACCAACGATATCGCCGTTATTTGGCCTGCCAACCATGCGCCATTGATTTTGGTGACCTATTTCACGCAAGCACAAGCGGATGCAAAAGCGCGCAGAGATGTCTTGTCCTCGGCTGCTCGCATCGTTACCGAAGGCTTGTAGTCTGTTTCATGCGATGGGATCGGCCAGCCTTGCCGTTTTTTGCGCCTCAGGTTTTTTGCGCAGGGTCCATAAAGACGCCGTGACGATCATCAAGCCGCCCATCCAGGCGGTAAGGGAAAGTGATTCATTGAGCCAGTACACGGCAAACATGGCGCCGAAAACCGGTTCCGTTCCCATCAAGAGGGAAACACGTGTGGGCGTGCTGCGTTTGAGAGCGTAGTTCTGTGCAAAGAAGGCGAACAAGGTACAGAACACGACAAGAAATGCGCTCGCATACCAAAAAGCTGCCTCACGTGGCAGTGGTGGCAGCCCTCCCGGTAATGTTGTCATCGCTAACAGCATGCAGCCAATGCCGACCACGCCGGTTTGCACTGCCGTCAAGGGCAAGGAGGGAATATCCTTGCCCTTGGTCAGCTTATTGGTGCAGGTGACCATCACTGCCCGCAGCAATGCGGCGACCAGCATTAAACCGTCGCCAAGATTGAATGACAAAGACACGCTCGATGTGAGCAACCAGGTCCCGATCAGGGAGAGACCTGCGACAACAACACTGCCCATGCTTGGGCGTGCACGGAGAATGATCCATTCCACGAAGGGTGTGAACATCACACAGAGGCTGATGAGAAATGCGGCGTTCGACGCCAGCGTCATCGACAGGCCATAGGTTTCACTGACAAAAATGGCGAGCAAGATGCAGCCCAGCGGCAAGCCTGTTGTCAGCGTCTCGCGTCTTTGTTTTTTCGTGAGCCCACGCCAGGCGGGCAGCAACAGCAGCGATGTCACGCAAAACCGCACCGTCAAGAATCCCAGCACGGGATAGAAAACAACTGCGCTCTTGGCCAGCCCATAACTGGCGCCCCATACGACGGCAACGAGCAGCAGCATGATCTCGGCCAGCCATAACCGAGGAGCGAAGTTGAGGGGAAGCGATGCTGTTTTCATGATCTGCCGAAATGAAATGAGTTCTGGATGTTCTCATTGGCGCTACTATTTGTACAATTGAATTTTATAAACACAGCTATCAGATATCCTGATGAGACAACTTAGCCTCGATCACCTTCAGACACTGGTTGCCATTGCCGATTTGGGCACTTTTTCTGCTGCGGCACAGGCTTTGCATCTGGCGCAACCGACAGTGAGTCTGCACATCAGCGAACTGGAGGCGAGGATGAATACAAGCCTGTTGGTCCGAGGTGGACGACGCGTGACACCTTCGGCCGCCGGGGAGCTCTTGATCGAACACGCGCGACGGCTATTACGTGCAGCCGATGAGGCGTTGACGGCCATGAAGCTGCATGTTGAAGGTGCAGTGGGTCGTGTGCGCCTGGGTGCATCAAGCGGTGTGTCGATTCATTTATTGCCGCAAGTGCTGGAAACGATGAAGCACTCTCATCCCGAGCTTTCGGTTGAAGTCTGCATTCTTGGATCGTCTGAAATCATCGAGCGAATCAACCAGGGCAGCCTGGACGTGGGCTTGGTATCGTTGCCGCAGAAATTGCCCGGTGAGTTGGTGATGACACCTTGGCGCAGCGATCCTTTCATGGCATTCATTCCTGCGGGCCGGCCAACTCCTGAGGTGGCGACACCGCAATGGCTAGCCGATGAGCCCTTGATTTTTAGCGATCCTTCCACGCACATGTATCAAATGACCGTTGCATGGTTTGCAGCGGCAGGGTTGTCGCCGCGTGGCCGCATTGAGCTTTTGTATACGGAAACCATGAAGGACTTCGTCGCCGCTGGCTATGGAGCGGCGATTTTGCCCATGGAAGATAAGGAAAGAATTCAGGTGGCAAAGAAAGTGACGGTGCTTCCCTTGGCTCCACCATTGACGCGTCACATTGGCATCATCCACCATCGACTATCTGCACTCGATCATTGCACAGATATTTTTCTGCAAACCTTGGCGCTATTTCGGCAAATACAGACTGCCGATGGGGTTCCGGCGCACCGACGCAAGCCTAAAAAACATCCATGACATGGATCTCCTGCGCGTATTGCGCTATCGCCTAGCTTACCGTGTTGAGATCGCGTCCACGTGTTTCAGGCAGCATCAGCGCGGCAATCACCACTAGCAGGTAGGCCGCACTGGCACAGATCCCCATGGCAGCACCCAGTCCTATCTTGCTGCTGATGACGCCGACCAACGTCGGCATGATGGCGCCGAAAGCACGGCCGGCATTGCCGCACAGTCCTTGCGCAGCGCCACGGATACGCGTTGGAAACAACTCGGCAATATAGGCGCCAGTACCGGCTGCGGTGCCCGATTGCAAGGTGCCGAGCACAAACCCCAGCAGCAACGTAATGGCCAGATTGATCGGCGCAAGCGTGTAGATGGCGACAGCGACGGCCTGGCAGCAGGCGATGATCATGAAGGTCTTGCGGCGGCCAAAGGCGTCCGCCATCCAGCCGTTGAGAAAGGCGCCGGCAAAGGAGCCGAGGATGTTGATCGCCAGATAGCCACCAACATTATTGATCGACAGATTCAGCTCCAGCTTCAGATAGGCTGGCAACCAGGTAATCATGACGTAGTTGCCGCCGTAGATGCCGAAGGTGAGCAGGATCGCTTTGAGGGTGGTGATACGACTGGCGCCACGAAAGACTTCCCAGATATCGACCTGGTCGTTTTTGGCCTTGGCGCGCTCGCTGAGGTAGACCGGCGCTTCCTCGATGTTGCGACGAATCCAGATCACCAGCAGTGCCGGCACCACGCCGAGGGCGAACAGCACGCGCCAGGCGATGGCCGGCTCCAGGTAATTGAACAACAACGTGGTAAGCAACACGGCAATGCCGTAGCCGACGGCCCAGCCGGCCTGCAAGGCACCGACCACGCGCCCGCGCACGGCAGGATTGATGGTTTCACTGATCAAGACCGCACCGACAGCCCATTCGCCACCGAAACCGATGCCTTGCAGGCTACGTGTGAACATCAGTTGCCAGAATGAATCGGTGAAGGCCGACAGGAAGGTAAACAGGGAGAACCAGGCAATGGTGATCTGCAAGACGCGCACCCGACCATAACGGTCGGAGAGAATGCCAGCGGCCCAACCGCCAAGCGCGGCCATGATCAGCACGGTGGTGCCGAGAATGCCGGCCTGCCCCTTGGTCATGCCCCACAAGGCAATCAGGGTGGGAATCGTCAATGCATACATTTGCGTATCCATTGCATCAAGACCCCAGCCGCTGAAGCAGGCCCAGAAAGTGCGTTTTTCCGGCTTGGAAAGTTGTTGATACCACGTTGCCATCGATTGTTCTCCGCCTTTGTTGTTTGCTCTATCAGAACGAGTTTTATTGTCTCGAACCACTTTAGCTTGACGAAAAAACCGCGTCAACGAAGAGTTTCCGTGTTTTCACCGAGGCCTCGACGGCGTCGCATTGATACCACGTCATTAAGTAAATTAGAACGGATAAGCCGCTACAACGCAACCATGCCCGATGGATCCAAGGGGATACTTTTTGAGCTTTCATACGCCATTCACAAAACGACAAACAAAGGTGGCTTGCATGGCAATACAAATAACAATGGCAGCGACCACCCATCCCGCAATTTTTTGCGTGAAATTTTTGAGGAGACAAAGATGAACACAACAGTGCGTCAGCAATACAAATCCGAGGCGGCACCGGCAGGTGTGCACAGTCAGTTAAGCATCATCAAGATCGGCATGATCAGTGGTTTGCTGGGTGGCGTGTGCATCTGGATCTATGAGGCATTGGTCTGGGTCGGCATACAGCACTTGATGCCGATGGGCGGCATTCCGCGCAATGCAACCGGGCTGGTGTTCGGCAAGGACTTCCAGATGGCCATCGGCATCTGGGCTTATGTACTGGGCACCGTGATTCATTTTGCCTTTGCCATGTGCTGGGGCGTGCTGTTTGCCAAGATCTGGCCGGCCTTGCAACGGCGCGGTATTGAGGCGACGTTGGCGGCGCTGTTTTACGCCATCATTGCGTGGATCGTCATGCACGTGGCCATCATGATCGCCTCCAGCAATCATCCTGACTATTCCGACCCTGCCATTGTGATCGGCGGCTTCATGTCGCATTTCATCTTTACCATTCCTTTGGCATTGAATGTGAAGCGGCTGCTGGGTCGTCAAGCGCCCCATTGATGGACATCTACGCTGGCGTCATTGCCATCTTCTACTGATTGTTTGAGTTACCTTGCTCGGCACCGATCCGGCCACTTTGGCCGGATCTTTTTTGTCTGTGCGGACCGATTAAAGAAACCATGAAGTCCATCCAACTCTCTCTTGCGGCAAAACTCTGGGCTGCGCTTGCCTTCATTGGCGTGCGCAAAGTGATCGGGTGCGCTGGCTGGATGCGGCAATATGTCGCACCCGAAAAGGCCTCTAGGTCAGCAGATCGTCAGAATTTCGCATGGCTAAACGGTTAACATCCTAGACTAGCTTTGCTGTCACGCAATGCTGTGCGCGGAGCGGCGCCGGTACTGACGATGACAGGAAAAACGATGCCATCTTTCTGCGTGGCGTCACCCTCACTGACCGGAGCAACATCGATGTTCATCAAATACCAAGCTGGTCTGCGCTTTGCGCTGCCATTCGCCCTGAGTCTGCTGGCACCCGCCGCCGCTCATGCCTGCGCCACCTGCGGCTGCTCCCTGAGCAGCGATGCGGCGATGGGCTATTCTGCCGACACCGGCTGGCGCATCAATCTGGATTACAACTTCATCAACCAGAGTCAGCTGCGTTCCGGCTCTGGCGCCGTGCCTGCCACACAAGCAGCAGGTATCAACGATGCCGGTGGTACGCAGGAGGTCGAGCACAAGACCATCAACCGTTACATCAATCTGGGCATCAGTTATACCCCCAGCGCGGATTGGAATATCTCTGCCATCATTCCTTACATTGACCGTAGCCATACCACCTATGGCAATGCCGGCGCCGCCAGTCTCACCGATGCCAACCTCTCCAGCGCCAGCAGCACCGGCATTGGCGATATCAAGCTCATTGGCAGTTATCAAGGCTGGTTGCCGACGCATAATCTGGGCGTGCAGTTGGGCATCAAGCTGCCTACCGGTAACTATGGCGGCCAGAATGTGCTGACAGGCGCCACCGTCGGCCGCAATCCGGTGTTTTTTTCCAGCGGTCCCAATGCCAGCGCGAGCCAGGCGTTGGATACCAGCCTGCAACCGGGTACCGGCAGTACCGACCTGATCCTTGGTGCGTATTACTACCAGCCGGTGAGCCAGAATTTCGATGCCTTCATCAATGGCCAGTTTCAATTCGCGGTGGCGGAAAAACTCAATCAGGCCGGCGCCGATTACCGGCCCGGTAATCAGGCCAATATCAGCTTTGGCCTGCGCTATGAAGCCAATCCTGACGTCGTGCCGCAGTTGCAGATCAATCTCACGCACAAGAGTGCTGACCAAGGCGCGCTGGCTGACACCGCCAATACGGCTGGTACCGTTGCGTATCTGAGCCCTGGCGTGACTTTCGCCGTGATGAAGAACCTGCAGGTCTATACCTTTGTGCAAAAGGCGGTATACAGCCAGCTGTCCGGCTATCAGTTATTTCCACGCTGGAGCGCCAGCGTCGGTGCCAGCTATGCATTCTGATTCTGATTTCGATTCTGCCTCGTCACCGTCGGCAGCGCGCCGGGCATGGTTGCGTGCCGCGCTGGCTTGCTCAGTGGGCGCCAGTCTGGGTGGCTGGAGCAGTGCTGCCAACGCCAACGCATTGACCGTAGGCAAACCGGCACCACCGCTGGTGTTGCATACGCTTGATGGGAACAGCATCGCCAGCAGGGATTTGCTGGGTAAGGTGGTGATTCTGACTTTTTGGGCAACCTGGTGCAGCCCTTGTCTGGCCGAATTGCCGCTGTTGTCGGACTATGTGACACGCTATCGCAAACAGGGCCTGGAAGTGCTGGGCTTTAGTCTGGATGGTCCTGACAAACTGGCAGAGGTACGCAAATTCGCCAGCCGCTTGAATTTTCCGGTCGGCCTGCTGGGTAGCGCCTGGGCCGGTGACTACGGACGCATGTGGCGCATCCCGGTGAGTTTTACGATAGGCCGCGATGGCAACCTGGTTGACAACGGCTGGGATGATGATGACCCGGTCTGGACCGAGACGCGTCTGGCGCGGATCGTGACGCCGTTGCTGAAGACTTAACGGCGGATGGTGTCTTTCAACGCTTCGGGGCTGATCGAGAACGTCTTTGCTTGCGCCTGAGGCGTACCTGATTCGCAGGCACTGCAATTGCTGCAGCCGCCTTTTTCAGACACCTTGACGCTGGCTGCCTGCAGTCTTTGCGCCAACCCTGAGCAAGCACAACGTAGCGCCAGCGCGGCCATGCGCCGGGCGATTTCCTGACGCACGGCGCGCGGCAGATAACGCTTGAGTACCACCCAGCAGGCGCTGAGCACAATGGCGGCGACGATGATCTCTTGCATTGCGTTCCTCACAAAAAAAGTCGTGCCAACTGATACGTCAGCAAGGACCCCAGATAAGCCAGTACAAACATGTAGGCGGCCATGGCCAGGGCTGGCTTCCATGAATTGGTTTCGCGTTTGACGATGGACAGGGTCGAAATGCATTGCGGTGCGAACACATACCAGACCAGTAGCGAGAGCGCCGTCGGCAATGTCCACAGCTGCGGCAACATCGGCGACAAGGCCGAAGAGACGGCGTCACCGCTGGCTGACAAGGCATAGACGGTACCGAGCGCGCCAACGGCGACTTCTCTGGCAGCCATGCCGGGAATCAGGGCGATTACGATCTGCCAGTTGAAACCGATCGGTGCAAACAACGGTTGCAGCAGCAGACCGAGCTTGCCGGCCAGACTGTATTGAATGGCCGCCCCGGTAGCACCGACCGGCGCCCCCGGAAAAGTCGACAGGAACCACAGGATCACCATCAACGCCAGGATGATGGTGCCCACGCGTGAAACAAAGATCTGCGCACGTTCCCATAAACCCAGCGCCAGATTGCGCCAATTGGGTAGGTGGTAGTTCGGCAATTCCAGCATCAAGGGTTGCGGCTTGCCTTTGGCGACCACGCGCTTGAAGACATAGGCCACCGCCATGGCGCTCAGGATGCCCAGCAAATACAGGGCGAACAGGACCAGGCCCTGTAAATTGAAGATGCCGATGTCTCGATTGGGGATGAAGGCGCCAATGATCAGCGCATAGACCGGCAGGCGCGCCGAACAGGTCATCAACGGCGCAATCATGATGGTAGCCAGACGGTCGCGCGGGTTCTGGATGGTGCGTGTGGCCATCACGCCAGGTATGGCGCAGGCAAAGCTCGACAGCAACGGAATGAAGGCGCGTCCGGACAAACCGACGCTGCCCATTAGACGATCCAGCAAAAAGGCAGCGCGCGGCAGATAACCGGAGTCTTCCAGCAGCAGGATGAAAAAGAACAGAATCAGAATCTGCGGCAGGAACACTAGCACGCTGCCGACGCCGGCGATGATGCCGTCCACCAGCAGACTGCGCAACATGCCATCGGGCAAGAAATGGGTGAGCATGGCACCGATGGCGTCGACGCCGTTTTTGATCATCTCCATGGGCAACGCAGACCAGCTGAAGACCGCCTGAAAAATCATGAACAGCAAGCTCAGCAAAATCACGTAACCGAATACGGGGTGCAGCACCCAGGCGTCGATTTTGTCTTCGGTGGTATTGACCGGCACTTGTTCGGTGACAGCGACATTCAAGATGTGGCGCACCGCTTGCTGCCTTTGCGCACCGGTCATGGAGGCATTGGCGGGAAAACGATCTGATTTCCAGTCGGCCTGCTGGTTGCCACCCAGACGCCAGGCGTCAATGGCGTCTACCAGCGCTGCCACACCGTGCTTTTGCACGGCAATGGTTTCGATGACCGGGATGCCAAGCTCGGCGCTGAGTTTGGCAGCATCGACGACAATACCGCGATGGCGCGCAATGTCGCCCATGTTGAGTGCCAGAATCGTGGGCCGGTTCAGACGCAGCACTTCGATCACCAGCTTGAGATTGAGTTGTAATTTACCGGCATCGACGACCAGCACGATCAGGTCTGGCGGCGTTTCGTCTTGCCGCTCATTCATGAGCACGGCGCGCGTGATGGCTTCGTCAGGCGTCAATGCACTTAGGCTATAGGTGCCCGGCAGATCAAGAATCCGATACGGCAAGCCTTGCTTGGACTCGAAGCGGCCGGCTTTACGTTCGACGGTCACACCGGCGTAATTGGCAACTTTTTGGCGTGCGCCAGTCAGGCGATTGAACAGTGCGGTCTTGCCGCAATTGGGATTACCGACCAGCGCCAGGTTCAGAGGGATAGATTGCGACATGATGTTCTAAGCTTGCGACTCAGGGTCTTTCAACATGGATCATCTGCGCTTCGTGGCGGCGCAGGGCAAACGTGGTATTGCCGATACGCACGGCAATCGGGTCGCGCGCCGGATAAGAAATGGCGACCACACGCAGATTTTCGCCGGGGACAAAACCGAGCTCTTGCAGCCGCTCGCGCAATACGGTCTGCTCGGCATCTTGCGCCGGCGCCAGCGCGCTGATGCGGGCACGATCACCCTTGCCCAGCGCGCACAGTGACTCGGCAGTAGCCGGTACGCTGATGGTGGCAGTCGATGGTTGGGGCATGATCATTTTTTGGACGCCGCTTATCGGCTTGAAATGCACATACAAATGAGAATCGCTATCATTATGATGCAATTCTCATTTCTATGTTGGGACAAATTGTCGCAGCCGGATCAAGCTGTGCAAGCGCATTAATGCGCTGGAAGCGTAGGAATAGGTGCAATTGTTTGCAAAAACAATCCGTACAGATTGTTTTCAACTGCATTCCGCGCTATGGTCATGCTCCTGACGCAGGTCCATCCTGCACGCTGAAGAAAACCATGGACAATACCACCCGCTCGGAACGCTCGCGCAGCATCATCATCCAGGCCGCGCTGACCATCATTTCACGCGACGGTCCCGGCCGCCTGACGCTGGACGCCATTGCACGCGAAGCCGGCATCAGCAAGGGCGGCCTGACGCATCAGTTTCCCAATAAGGAGGCGGTATTGCGCGCCTTGCTTGAACATCAATGCATTCACTTTGAGCAAGTCGCCAAGGACTACATGCAACAACATGGCGCCAACTCGTCTGAGGCCAATCTGGCGACCAATATTGAAGTAGCACGTGCGGCGCTATCGCAACCACAGTCGGTGGCATTCGCCATTCTTGGCGCCATCGGTGAAAATCCTTCGCTGCTGTCGATACCTCGCGACCTCGATGTCAAACACCTCGAGGCTATTAAAGCTGAAGCTGCCGATCCAGAACTGGCCACACTACGCTGGGCCGCCTCCCGTGGACTATTACTGACCTCGCTGTTTGGTGTATCACCAATCTCGGATGCTGAACGCGACAAACTGTTTGAACGCCTGCTCGATAGCAGTCAGTGGAACCTCCCCGCCGCCAAGAACACCCCTAGCTAAGCACACGCAAAGACAAGATTGCACTGCTGCAACTAAGCTGCGCAAATACAACAAACCGACTAGGCGGTTTGCAAATTCAAAATTCGATGCTATATTGCATTCCTGAGTCAGCGTTGTTGCAAACACCAGTCCCCCGGCTATCGGGGTTTGCAACTTACCCCCGCCCAGGGACGCTGACTCACCCCATTCTTTATTGATGCAGACCTGCCCATGCATGGCGGGAAAGCACCTGATCGTCTCGCACTTTGAAAGGGAATTGCCATGTTCACCTCCATCACCATGACACGCATGATGCATCTGACGATCCTCGCGGTGTGCGCCCTGATGTTGACTGCCTGCAGCACCACCAAGCCGGTTGCCTATTCCGGCATTGCCTCGGCGCCGCTGCTGACGCACAACCTCAACGATGAGAGCGGTCGCGTCCCTTACAGCTATACCCCGGTGGTCGATTGGGAGAAATACCATGCCGTGATCCTCGAACCGGTCGTGGTTTATCGCGGTTCCGACCAGCAATTCGGCGAACTCTCGGAAGTCGACAAGAACACCTTGGCGCAGTACATGCAAAGTCAATTCAGCGAAAAGCTGGCCACCCGCTTCACACTCAGCAATACCGTCACGCCTGCCACGCTGCGAGTACGCATCACCCTGACCGGCGCCGTCACCAATACACCGGTGCTTGGTACGCTATCGCGCTTC
>Ga0302155_10002265_pt1 | contig 13183 bp, 10 predicted proteins | sample I_Bog_N3_1_FD_193508 | JGI IMG/M metagenome (GOLD analysis project Ga0302155, IMG submission 193508) | Peat permafrost microbial communities from Stordalen Mire near Abisko, Sweden - I_Bog_N3_1 | ecosystem: Environmental > Terrestrial > Soil > Wetlands > Peat | place: Sweden: Abisko, Stordalen...
GAAGCTGGATAGTCCCTGGCTCTTTTCCCCTTTCATAGCGAGACTGAACATTTTCTTGGCATTGACGCGGTTGTAGACTCGGTGCGCAGTTCCGAGTCATCTTCTAGCAGCCCAGCGAGAATCTCCGTGATCCGTTGAGTAAGGAGTTCAACCACCGGATGTCTTGGATCACAATCGAGTTCCGTTATCAAACTGGAAAAACCACCAACTGGGAGACCCAAACTCGTCTCCTGCGCGGATAGAGTCTTGGCCGCCACAACAACTCGTGTATGCGCCGGGTGTATGTGAAGGTTGCGATGAGTTGATCTTGCCCCATATGGATTTGGTACGATTGCAATGCTGCACAACTTTTAAAATATGGCGAAGGTACCCAGTTAATGGAAAGAGGAAGCGACTCCAGTCGATACCTGGCATTGGTGTTTTGTGTCCCCGTGCTGCTTCTGGCCATTGCGTTCGCAGCTGCCAATACGAACTGGTTCTTTTACCACGATAACTACTTCATGCTGCGCAATATCGGGTATAGCCTCACGCTCCATCATGCCGATTGCCAGGTGGTGTTGACGGGTGACTCCTCCGCTCTTACGGGCCTGGATCCATTAACCATAACGAAGGCCACGGGATTGAGCGCATGCAATGTCGCCGAAGGGGGGACGGTTACAACGGTCGCGGGCTGGTATCCACTCGATGCTTATCTTCAGCAGAATGCCGCGCCGAGATACATTGTATTCATGTTTACGCCGAGCCTGTTCCGGCCAAGCCATTCGTGGCGGGACTATAGCTCGTACTATGAGGGAATTGTTTACCTGCTTCGGCACGAGCGCAATAAAGGCACTTACCTGAAGCTATTGGCGCATCCCTATGAGACATTCACTTTTTCCGCCTGGGCAGCTCAAAGCATCATCGCAGACACTCTAGTCCGTCTGACCGATCCGCACAAATACGATGGGGTTGAGGATCCAGCCTTGCGGCGTCAGAGGCATAACGGCCTGTTCACATTCTATTCAGGCCCGGAGACAACATGCTTCCGGAATGGGTGGGACAGAAAACTAAGTATCGCAACGGACGCGAACTGGGTGTCTGGATTGCGCCAGAAATACGGTGTCAACGGCACACACGTAATTGTGAATGTGGCTCCCGTTGCAGATTGTGACGACATGAAGGACGTCTACGAGCGGGCACTACAGGGTGTGCATGATAATCCGTTGGAAGTTCTTCCGATAAAAATGTTCAATAATCAGGACGTTCACCTTACGCCGGACGGCGCGGAACGGGTTTCACTCGGCGTTGCCAACCAGATTCTCGTAGATGAAAGGAACAGCAAGCCATGAGAGCGCTATTGAATTGCATGGGCGCGGTTCCCATTTGTACCCTGCGTCTGGCCGAGTGATGCGGCGCTCTTTCAGAGAACATAATGGCGGTCCGCCTACGTCCGATATACTTGCTGGCATAATCGCCTATGCTTTTTAACAGTCCTATCTTTCTTTTCGTCTTTTTACCCATAGCGCTTGTCGGCTTCGCCATTCTGGGTCGATTCGGACGCCGTTCTGCGATTGGTTGGCTCGCGCTGGCGTCCATCCTCTTTTACGCCAAGTGGAATCCCGCATTCGTGCTGGTGCTGCTTGGTTCCATGCTGGGAAACTTTCTACTGTCGCGATTAATTGAAGCCAGCAAATCAAAGCCCCGCATGCAAAGCTTCTGGCTGATCGTTGCCATCGTCGCCAACTTGGGCACGCTTGGATACTTCAAGTATCTATTTCCGCTGCTAAACTTCTTCACTCACATCGGAGTAACTCATCACGAGTGGGGCAGCGTTGTCCTTCCTCTCGGCATCTCATTCTTCACATTTACACAATTGGGCTACCTGATCGACTTAAAACAGGGAGAAGCTGGGCCGCAATCCCTGGTGAGTTACGCATTGTTTGTTACATTCTTTCCCCACTTGATTGCTGGTCCCATCTTGCATCACAAGGAAATCATGCCGCAGTTTGCGGAAGAGCGTCGCTATGGCGTGAATCGAGATGATTTCGCGGTTGGGCTGACCTGGTTCATCATGGGGCTCTTCAAGAAAGTAATGATTGCGGACATGCTCGCACCCTATGCTAATTCGGTATTCGATGCACCGGGACACCAGACAATCGCCACTGCATGGATTGGCGCCCTGAATTACATGTTGGAGTTGTATTTCGATTTCTCTGGTTATTCGGATATGGCGATCGGGTTGGCAAGAATGTTTTCAATCCGATTCCCTCTTAACTTCAACTCACCATATAAGGCGACGAGTGTCATCGACTTTTGGTCGCGTTGGCACATGACATTAACCCGTTACATTACGCTCTACCTCTATACACCCATCTCCCTTGCGGTGAGTCGCTCACGTCTCGCAGTAGGAAAGAAAGTATCAAAGAAGGCTGCTCTGACATTCAACGGCTTCATAGAAATGATCGCTTATCCAACCATCGTAACCATGTTCCTGGCTGGCATCTGGCATGGAGCCGGCACGCAATTCATGGTGTTTGGCCTGATTTTCGGCGTCACCATGACGCTTGAGCATGCTTGGAACCTCATTCGAGCCTCTAGGAAAAGCTCTCCCGCCATCTACCTGAGAGTGCTCTCCGTGCTGCGCGTAAATCTTGTGGCATTGATCGCGTTTGTCTTCTTTCGATCCTCATCCACGGACGACGCACTCATCTTGCTGCGAAGCATGACGGGGCTGAACCCTAACGCGCACCTCAGCGTACAACCACTCTCATTGATGGTGTTCTTGTTTCTGCCAGTCGTATGGTTCCTGCCAAATACTCAGCAGATTCTAGCGGAATCCGGTAGTGGAATCGATTTAGCCGCTGAGCGACGAGGTCTTCATTGGAAGCCGAGTCCGACCTGGGCAGTTGTGATGGCGCTTGCATTCTTTCTCTCGATCATTTACATGGGCGCCGGATCCACGTTTCTCTACTTTCAGTTTTAACCAGGAAGCGAAACTTTAATGAAGACTTCATCGCCAAATTCGCCAGCGCGCGTCTTCGACTGGGCAGCGCAGGCGCAGTTTTCGCAGCTCTCCGGCGACCGGAATCCCATGCACATGGACGTAGTCGCAGCTCGGCGAACGCACGCGGGGCAGCCGGTGGTCCATGGAATGCATGCAGTACTTTGGGCTTTGGAATCGATTGCCGGCAAAGGAGATATTCAGTTCCCGATTGCACAGATCAAGGTCCGCTTTCAAAAACTGATTTACGTTGGCGATGAGGTGAAGCTCGAATTCATCCGGCACGACATAGCCGGAATTTCACTTCAGCTCAGTGTCGACAGTCTTCCTGTTTCGTCAATCACAATTGGGTTTGGCGAAGGGTTGCAAGATGCGCCACATGAGAGCATTTCCGATGCGATCCCACCGCCAGGCTGGCCGGAAGAACCAGTAAACCTCTCCCTGGCTGAAGTTGAGAAGGCGAGCGGTTGGCTGGCATTTGCTCAAAATATCGAAGCATCAACGCACGCCTTTCCCCGATTGTCGGCGGCCATTGGACCACGTCGAGTTTCTGCTCTTGCTTGTATGTCACGACTCGTAGGAATGGTCTGCCCAGGCATGCACTCTACCTTCTTCAGCTTCACGGTTCGCGCGATTGAGCAAGCGGGGACGCGGAACGCCATACGATATGAGGTCACAAGTGTGCACGACCAATTTCGACTCGTGAAGCAGACGGTTGAAGGGGGGGAATGGTCCGGTACGGTTGAAAGCATCGCCCGAATTCCGCCGGTTGCGCAACCGGCATTGAATGACCTTGCAGGCCTTGTCCATCGGGACGAATTCCAGCATACGAATGCGCTCATCGTTGGAGGGTCCCGTGGATTGGGTGAGCTGACTGCCAAGCTGATTGTTGCCGGCGGTGGAGCGGTCACAATTACGTATGCGGTTGGCCGCGACGATGCAATCGAAGTTCAGCGGCAGATACGCGACTGGGGAGGCAAGTGCGAAGTCCTGCAATATGACGCGACCCTGCCGGCGACGAATCAATTCGCACAACTCTCTCCCGCACCCACATCGCTCTATTACTTCGCAACTACATCCATCTTTCTTCGTAAGACGCGACTTTACTCGCCGGCAGTCTTTGAAAAGTTCTATCGCGTGTATGCGGAAGGCTTCTATGAAGTCTGCACCTCGGCACTTCGCGATTCCAAGCCTGGCTCATCGGTCTTTTACCCTTCCTCTGTCGCGGTGGAAGACCATCCCCTCGACATGACAGAATATGCCATGGCCAAAGCCGCCGGCGAGATACTCTGTCGCGATCTCGCACGTTCCAACGAAGGATTCCACTTCATTATCGAACGCCTTCCCCGCATGCTTACAGACCAGACCGCAACGGTAATGCCAGTCAAGACGATTGCACCCCTCGAAGTCATGCTATCGATCGTGCGCCGCATGGAAGCTCGCGCGATTTCTTGAACTCGCGTATAACGAGGATCTGAGGAGAGTTGACGCTTTGACAAACATCACCTCATGGCCGGTTGATGCAGCATATCTGGCGCGGAATGCGCGGAAGCTGATCCGCCAACTTCGCGGTCAACCCCTGGAACGAAAGATCCGGATTGCCATTCTTGGCGGCTCCACTTCACAGGAGCTTGCCTTGTTTCTCGAGGTTCTTCTCCTGGCGCGTGGTTTCGATCCGCAATTCTGGCACTCGGAGTATGGCCGTTATTGGGAAGATGCGGCGCTTGGCAACGACGAACTGAATGCGTTTGCGCCGGAGTTGATCTATGTCCACACGGGATCGCAGAATATCCGTAACTGGCCGGAAATCAATGTAAGTGAAGATGAGGCCGAAGCAGCAGCCAGATCAGAGATTGCGCGCTTTATTCAGATATGGGATGGCTTGCAGTCGCGCAGTCAGGCCGTCATCCTCCAGAATAACTTCGAGCTGCCTGACATACGCATCCTGGGTAACTACGACGCCGTATATCCCGCGGGCAGGGTTCGATTTACTGAACGCCTGAATGCGCTCATCGCAGACGAGGTCCGACAGCGGCCATATCTGGTTCTCAATGATGTTTGCTATCTGTCGGCACGCATCGGTTTGGATAACTGGTACGATCCTGCGCGATGGTTCAGTTATAAACTGGCAACCACGCCACAGGCGAGCGCGGAGCTGGCATTCAATCTCACAGCATTGATCTGCGCCCGTTACGGCTTGAGCAAGAAAGTGCTGGTCCTGGATCTGGATAATACCGTTTGGGGAGGAGTAATTGGAGACGACGGGGCCGACGCAATTGTGATTGGCCGCGAAACGCCTCGTGCTGAAGCCTACACCCACTTTCAGGAATATGTACGCCGCCTGCGCCAGCGTGGCATTGTGCTGGCTGTGGCTTCAAAGAACGAAGACGCTACCGCCCGCGAAGGCTTTTCGCATCCCGATTCCGTGCTGAAGATCGGCGACTTCTCAAGCTTCAAAGCCAATTGGGAACCCAAGCACGAAAACATCCAGAACATTGCGCACGAACTCAGTCTTGGCCTGGACAGTTTTGTCTTTGCTGACGACAATCCCGCGGAGAGATCGCTGGTGGCCTCGCAGTTGCCCTCCATCGCCGTACCGGAGATCAGCGAGGATGCCGCTGCTTCCCTGCGAATTCTCGACCGAAACCAGTACTTTGAAACACTCTCATTGTCTGAGGAAGACCTTGCCCGCTCCTCTCAGTACGCTGGCAATGCGAAGCGTAATGAGCTGCAGGCCAAGTTTGCCAACTACGGTGAATTCCTGGCTTCGCTTGAGATGTCATCCGAAGCCGGCCCGTTTGCGCCACCCTATCTGGAGCGCATTGCGCAACTAACCGGAAAAACCAATCAGTTCAACCTCACGACCAGGCGCTACTCGCTAGCCGAGATTGAATCAATCGCACGGGACCCCGCATATATCACGCGGTACATTCGCCTGGCAGACCGCTTCGGCGACAACGGACTGATATCCGTCGTCGTTGGCAGGTTAGACGCAACGACACTGCACATCGATCTCTGGCTGATGAGCTGCCGCGTCCTGAAACGCGATGTGGAGTTGCTGATGCTGGATGAACTGGCAACAGCCGCGCGGCAGGCCGGGGCCAGAACGCTGCGCGGATATTATGTGCGCACGCCGAAAAACAACATGGTCGGCAGGCACTATGAAAGTCTCGGCTTTACGCTGGTCGCTGGCACAGACGACGCTTCAGAGTGGACCCTCGCACTCGATGATTATCAGGCGAAGAACAAACATATCAGGCAGGCAGGAACGTCACAAACGGCAGGCTGATTCCTTCTCCCCTAGCGCCCTTGCTCAGCCAGCTTCCTTTCAATGCGATCAACCAGCGCGCCAACATTGTGCATGGTTTCCAATTCTGCCGGTTGAAACTTGATGCGGAATTCTGCCTCGATACTGATGATCAGGTTGATGTGGTTGAACGAGTCCCACCCGGGAACGTTGGCCGCCGTCGTTTCCGGTGAAAGGACAATCGACGGATCGTCAAATAGATCGTGAAATATCTCGGTAACTTTTGCGAGGATTTCTGAATTCTGCATGGAATCCTGGGATGAAATTAGAGGACGCTTTCGCAATCATAACAAAGTGCGTCGCACACCTGATCGCATTGATGGAGCAATGACGCCATCACCATTAACACTGAATGCTGACCGCAGACCACACGATCATGGCGCTTGCGGGCCACATGTCGAGGAAGATGATGGAGCGATATAGCCATGCCAGGAACGAAGCGAAGCGCAAAGCTGTAGAAGCGCTAGATATGGGTGGAATTCAAAGAGACTCCCTCCAATTCCCCCCATAGCGCCAACAATCGGCAACCGAAGGCCATGCCTAAACCACTGATTCTAAAATGGTGGGCGAGGCGGGGATTGAACCCACAACCCCCGGCTTAGAAGGCCGATCCCGGCCACTACTCCCAAGTACCCGATTTTTCCATATATTACTCCAAAAACACGAGTTAGAGCGCTTTCCGGCACGTGGTCTTTACTCTGGCTTACCCTTCCTTTGCAGTTAGGGTCCCCCCAAAATCCCCCACAGTCCCCTTCAGCGTATTAATGAGTCGTACTTCGCCCGGAGAGATCTGGGAAGTCAAGGAGGACAGTCCCATTACATGTAGTGCTTTGAGTTTGAGAACCTGACTTGAACAGTTTAGAACCCTTCGGTTAACAGCTAGACATTTGCACTTTTCAGGGTTGCTCATCATTGCTATATATTGCTTACTTTCAGCAACTTGCAGGAGTTCGTCGTCACAGCCAAATTGTGGGGACTACCCACAATTACCCACTATTTTGAAGCAGTCCCCCCACAAAATCCCCCACAGTGAATTGCGGACAAATTTCCGGGTTAGGTCCTCACGGCTAGATGCCATCTCTAATACAGATCGCCTTCGCTTGATGAGCCTTTTCAAACGCTGCCGCATCTGTCGACGGGAGGGCATGGAAGTGCTGGCAGAAACAACACTCTTCCCCGGCCAAAGGTGGAAGCAAGAGAACAGAATGATTCCACTCTTGCGAAATCAGTCCTTTTGAATGCATCCTGGACTTCTGTCGCGCCTGTCGGCCACTCCTACCTTAAAGATGTTTGCCCAGCCTGGTGTCTGACCTGGTGGGTCACGGTTGCCTGCGGCTTGTTCAGTACCTATCCGTAGGTTGGAAGTGGATTTTGCTTCCCGGGTCTCGAAGGCGACACCAGGGGCACCCAGATTCTTCTGCGGAGAAGATAAGCTACTTGCCTTTTTCGGCCACCGCCCCCAAGGACTTGTGGCACCCTCATCTGGCTGGAAAAAGTCACCGAGACCGGGGCGCCGGCGCTTTTCTAGAATGCGGAAAGCCCCGTCCGTTCCCGGGGTTCGACGAGCACGACTGACCGATCATCGAGCTACGATCTTCCGTTTTGCAGTCTTCTTCCTAGCCCTTCTAAAGCGCGCAGTTCCAGCCACAGAGTCGTAGGTGACCGTCCCAAGAAGTCTCGCCCCTTTTAGGGACACTGAATTGGGCCCGTTGGCCACCAGTGAACGCAACGTCTCACGGCCAGATATCGAGTCATGGTCATTACGTTGAAACATCGATTCAGGTCGTTCAGGCACACCTGCAAAAAGCATGCGCTCAAACTCGCGGAACGCCTCATATGGATTTGCCATCGTATTCACTAACTTTCAAATCTCGCATGCGGCCCAACGGGCCAGCCATTGCGGAGTAAACTTACAACCGCTTGCCACCTGCGACTCGGATTGGCCCCGACGCATGCTGGCAAATTCCCAACAAGAACTTCGAAATCTCTTCCTTCTTCAAATGCAACGGCACTACGTTACGAGCCAGCATTTCCTGGTCCACGCTCGCATCGTAAACCTCGTCTTCCGGCAGAATCCAAAACCCTGTCGGTCGGGTATCCTCTAGCACCGTGCCAGTAACAGACAACAAAGGCCCAATCGCCCGATCCCTAAATGAACTCACAGATAGGCCGATGAAAAGCGCGGTGCCTGTCGAAAACACGTGCCGTAGAAGTTCCTGCCACGGGTTTCCAGGCTGGCCGATGCGCAGATCGACGGACCTTCGATCAAGTATTACAAAGTCACTACCGTCAAGTTGGAGACCGGGATGTGGCAGGAACCCATGAGGATGATATACTCGCACATCCTCAGCTCCCTCCTCAACTGGTGGCTTGATAATGACGCTCGGCACAAAGCCACACAGCGATAAATACCACTCCAATATACTATCAAAATTGAAGCTCACGACCCGTTTCGCACTTCCGCGCCGACTGCCCATCATCAATGCGCCCAATGAAATCAATAGTTTATCGGGGAATAAATTCTCGAGCTGCACCCCCCGGTAAAGGCAAGTATGGACGAGCTTAGCGAATGCGGCATCTTCGTCTCTTCGGAATGTCAGCCGAACTTCCTCGGCAGCTTGCTGAAGAGAATCCGCCGAATCGTTCAGCCCCCCGTTCGGTAGCTTCACTTCATCCCTCATTCTCTCGACGAGCGTGCGCCAACGTGGCAGATTAGCGCCCGACGACACACCAGCTCCGAGGAACAGGACAAGCGTTCCCTCTTTTAGACAATCTGCTAAGAACACAGTTGCGTTTTCCTGCGATGTTAAATGGTCGATTTCCATGAATTCCCTCATTTGAAGTCAGTCGGCGAGTTCCTGCTCGATTCGCCTGAGTGGATTGCCTTGGACTTTCTGCAGACACCCTGCCGCGCGAATCTGTGCAATCGCGTAAGGCATCAAAGCGGCATTACTACACGAAGAATGCATATAAAACTTATAGTTGCCGAACTTGTCTATGTGTAGGCGCGACCGAATCGCTAGACCCGGCGAGATTGCCTTTTCGTCCTCTTTCCTCTCAACTTGTCTCTCACACGCCAACACACATTGGTCCGGGAGCCACAGCCTCTCCTCAAACTTCTTTCTCAGAAACAATTCATAGATTTGGGCGTGGAAAGGATCATGCCCCCCCAACCGAACTGCCGTCAGCGACTTGTCATCTGTAACAACAAACTGTACTCCGACAACACTTGATCCAAGTCCCTCATATGTGGGTAATGGCCTTCTGTCCTCGCTAAGCAGCCGTCCTAAATCAACTCCCTGGAATTCCGTATTCTTCAAGAATCCCCGGTCAAACAAATAATCGATTACTTCCACCGCAAGAGCGGCAAATGGGAATCCAAACACCAAGTACGTGTCTTTGCCAAACCCAACCAAGCAGGCGAACAAGTCATAGAGAAATGGCGGCCGTCCTCTACCTTCCTCAGACAGGCGCTGTGCCACTTCGCCGCGAGCATAAGACCTGTCGAGCCGCAGCTTGCGATGCTCAAGAGTGAATCGAGGTGATTCGACGCCAACGTGCACCTTAGGGCGTTCTATTGCGCCCATTCCGCGCAATTCCTTCCAATACGCCGCAACGCTCGTGCTGCCCTTAACGACAATGAAGTGATAGTACCGAGCGTCTGCGACGCTGTTTATGCCACAAATTCTCTCAGTCATTGAGGGCTCCTCGAATTGGATTTGAACAGCATGCCAAGAACAGTGAAGTTGTTTCAGCCTCAAGTGCCTGATCGCTTGGCTGACTCCCTGGTCGCGTCAATCTGTGCAACAAATACGCGGTTGGAGAAATCACTCGATCATCTACGAATCCCTCCGCCATGTCGTATGTGAGCCATTCCTCTTGTTGCGCCGTCAGTGTTCGCCTCAAGTGATCATCGCCGCCATGAATTTCACCCCGAACTGCGGAGGAGGTAAGCACTCGCTGAACAAGATCAACCAAAATCAGACTTGCTGAGAACGGAAAGAACAGCTCATTCTGTGCTTGCTTGCTTTTCAACATCACAATCGCTTGGCCAACCGCCTGTGAACACGCGCCATCAGCATCTATCAACGACTGCAGATGCTCTTCGAGCTGCGTGAGAGCTGTTCGAAATCGATCAAAACGCTTTCCGTCCGTTTGGGCCGCAATCACGAGTAGGCTGCGTAAAACGTACTGCCTCACATCCCCCAAAACTTGCGGCGCATGACACCAAGATCGCCAGATCAGCTTTATGTAATGCGAAATGCAGCTAGAGTAGAAATAGTGTAGGTCAAGGACATGCACGAAGACTTCGCTAATATTCCGACACTCAGATGCAAAGAGCTGCCGCAGGTCTTCGCGGGATGGCAACCAAATGCGCATTGTCGTCCGGGTTGCGGTCGCTCCATTCTTGTCAGAGATTTTCGTAAGCGAACCTTGGGTAACGGTATTACAGCAGTACGATAAAATCACTGCTCTTATGGAGTCTAGAAGACACTCGTCAGCTGGCGGTGTGCCATTGCACCACGCATCAAATCGCGAATAGAACTCGTTCCATTTGTCGCTTGGACTACCGTTTGGTGCATCTAGAAAGAGAGTTGACAGGAGATTCCTTACATGACCGTGCACCATCTCATGTGTGACCGTGAGAAAGCTCCATTCATGGCTTGCACCTGCAGCGACAGTTTGAAGAGCGGCTGAAATTGTGTATTCTGATTCGCGAAAACCCAAGCGACCGCTGAAGTACGGGAGTTTGGGACTCGACTTTCGGGGCGATACCAAGCCGTTTAGCGTGTCAACTGAAAAGGCGCTCCACCTTCGGGCATCGTAGTCGAGCCGCCTGAGACCCGGCAGCGGCTTCGCCACTGCCGCCTTTTTTAGCACTTCCTCAAGCGCCCCGTGCGCGAAGGCACGCTCGATTGCGTGCGCCATTCTGGTGAGCGCCAGAACGGCAGTTCCAATACCGAGAAGCGTGTATCGCCGAATCAAGCTCCGTCTGTCGAGAATCGGAACCGCACCAGAAAGTGCTTGTGTGGAAACGTAAGACAAGGCAGCGTTTATTTGCACTAGTCGATCGACATTTTGTTGGACTATGCAATTACATAAATTGGGATTAGTGAACTCTGCCCTCGGATATTTTGTGAGCGTGGTAGGCGGGTCTCCAACCGGATTGCATACGTATGTCATCTCACTCACGAGTTCGTTAACTGCTTCAATAAGGCGAACGAACGTCCCGATCTCGTCGGGGGCGTGAACTCGAATTTTCGAAACGATGACTGCCATGCTTGCGACGAATTCATCGACAGTGCTTCTTGGAACAAGCGGTAAGGTGTCGTAGGGCAGCACCTCTAGCTTCGCAGGGTCCACTTCGATAGGAGACGAGCACTCGCAATCGAATTTTTCAATCCTACCCGCTTGAAGCCTCCATATCTCTCGGGCACGTGCTGGCACTCCAGAAAGATTCTCAAGCTGCTTCGTCAAGGTTCTCTTCTTTGTGATCAAAAGAATAGAGGCTAGGCCGGTCGTGTAAAGCAGTCCGGCCTTCAAATCAGATGGGGCATCCTTAACCAGACGACCCAATACCGGGAAAGCTGGATCGAAGCAATAAAAACACAGATACCAGATCCCCTTATTCAATTCCGGAAAGATAAAGTCCTTAGTGTAGTCCGCCATGAATAGAGTCATTTATATATCGAAGGTCATCTCATAAAATGAGGGGACCTCGATATGCGTGTGGCGTCTGCGATTTCATTATCAGAAGAGACTCGGCTTCGGTTGGAGAAGTTGGCGCGTGGGCGCTCGACGCCGGTTCGCATCGTGCAGCGTAGTCGGATTGTTCTTCTGGCTGGCGACGGTCTTCAGAACAAGCAGATTGCAGAGCGGATGGAGGTTGCGCCTCGGATGGCGGCATTGTGGCGCAACCGCTTTCTGACACTGGGCGTCGAGGGGCTTCTGAGGGACGCCAGCCGACCAGGACGGGCTCCCTCCATCACTACGCAGACGGTGACTCAGATCATCGAGAAGACGACACAGAGCAAGCCTGCCAACGCTACTCACTGGTCGCGCAGCACCATGGCGCGGGAAGCGGGCGTTTCCGAATCCAGCGTCGGGCGCATCTGGCGCTCACACGGCCTGAAGCCGCATCGAGTGACAAGCTTCAAAGTCAGTAACGATCCGCTGTTTGCGGACAAACTGGAAGCCATCGTTGGGCTTTATCTCAACCCGCCGGAGCATGCGCTGGTGTTGAGCGTGGATGAAAAGAGCCAGATCCAAGCGTTGGACCGTACGCAGCCAGGCCTGCCGATGAAGAAGGGCCGAGGCGCCACCATGACGCACGATTACAAGCGCAATGGCACAACCACCTTGTTTGCTGCGTTGAATGTCGCCAGTGGCGAGGTCTACGGCCTGTGCCAGCAGAAGCACCGCCATCAGGAATGGCTGAGGTTTCTGCGTATGATCGATCAGACCGTCCCCGCTGGCAAAGAAATCTATCTGATCTGCGATAACTACTCGACGCATAAACATGAACGAGTCCAACGCTGGCTGGAAAAGAACAAGCGATTCCACGTTCGCTTCACACCCACCTCGGCTTCATGGCTCAACATGGTCGAACGCTTCTTCCGCGACATCACACAGAACAGCATCCGGCGTGGTGTCTTCAAGGACCTCGAACAGTTAATCATGGCCATCGGAGATTACATCGACGGCCACAATCAGAATCCCAAGCCCTTCATCTGGACCGCCAAAGCCACTGACATCCTGGAAAAGGTCACACGCGCTCGGGCGGTCTTGAATAAATGACCATCTGTGTGGTGGACTACACTAGTCATTAACCATCGTTGCGTTCAATTGGCCGTTGGCGGGATACTCACCGAATTTGTTATTGAAATGTACGCCAG
>Ga0302155_10002268_pt1 | contig 13175 bp, 10 predicted proteins | sample I_Bog_N3_1_FD_193508 | JGI IMG/M metagenome (GOLD analysis project Ga0302155, IMG submission 193508) | Peat permafrost microbial communities from Stordalen Mire near Abisko, Sweden - I_Bog_N3_1 | ecosystem: Environmental > Terrestrial > Soil > Wetlands > Peat | place: Sweden: Abisko, Stordalen...
CTTCAGCGCTGGATGCCGGCGTGTTTCGCATGCCTGAGAATCTCTGGGCGCGCATCATCTTTGACTTCGTCGTCGCCTACAGGCTGCGCACCATCAATCGTGGACACCTGCTGGGCGCACTGATTCCCCTGTATCTTGCCTGGGTCGCAGGTCATCTGAACGTTACGGCTTCGGGTACGCCTTCAGAGCGCCATATAGAAGCTGTTGCCGAGGCATTTGAAGCAGACAAATCCTACCTGGTAGCGCGCTGGCGCTGGCCAGACAGGTTTAACTCATAATCGCAATTTGCACGATCGGTCGCATTCCAGCGGGGAGAACGGGAAGAGGAGCAAAACTTATGCATAACCTCACGGCAAACATATCGGTGACAAGTCGATTGGCACTCGCAGCTCCGCCTTACCTCGACGACAGCACCATCTGGCATCACATGTCGGATGCACTGCACCAGTCCATGTATCGCGTGCTTACGCTGCTCATCGCAGTGCTGCCGGGAATCCTTGCCTTCTTTGTGGCTCTCACAATTTTTACCCTTTGCGGCATGCTGATCTCGTTCCTGTTGCGGCGTTGTTTGTCATGGGTCAAATTCGATCTGCGGCTTGCGCGTCTAAGCGGCGATGCCTGGGTGCCGTCCAGCCCGCCCACTGAAATCGTCGCCCGCGCTTCGTTCTGGATCTGTGTGCTCTTCGGGCTCATTATTGGCGTTTCGGCCTTCGATGCGTCGTACGCGACCGGTACCGCACTGCCCATATCGCTGCTTCCCTATGTCACACACGCAGTCGGCGCAGTCTTCATCCTGATTGCCGGTGTTGTGATTGCCCGCTTCCTTGCGCGATCGGTTTTGATCGGCGCCGTAAACGCCCAGTTGCAGTACGCGCGGTTTCTATCGCTGGGTGTCAAGTGGCTGGTGATGGTGCTAACCGCCGCCATGGTGCTCGATCATCTGGAAATTGGCGGGAATATTGTCGAATTGGCATTCGGCATTTTATTCGGAGGCATTGTTCTTACACTGGCTCTCGCTGTCGGCCTCGGATCTCGCGATCTGGTCAGCCGCTCGCTTGAAAGCCATGTGGACCGCACCGGCGAGCGAGCGCCCCTTCCGCACAGTCCGTCATCCCCGAGCGAGCAGATTCGCCATTTCTAAGAACGGAATCCCGGAAGCCGCCTACTTCGACGCAACTCCCGGCTTCGCGCCAGCTTGGCTCTTCGCCTCAGCCGTCATCTGATCCACTTGCGCTTTCCCGGCATAGTTAGGATCTATGGCCATCAGCTCCTTGAAGTCGGCCAACGCTCCCGCTGCGTCCTTTTTGCCGCGCCATTTCACCAGGCCACGATTAAACAGCGCGTTGGTATTATTCGGCGCGGAGGCCAGCACCTTGTTGTATTCCGCAATCGCCCGATCCGCATCGCCCGTGTACCAGTAAGCTGTCGCCATGTCGGTACGAACCGACGCAGCGTCTGGCTTCACCTTGAGAGCGCGTCCGTAGTAGTCCACGGCACTCGCGTATTGTTGCGCATCGTAGTAGATGTTTCCAATGCTGGTAAGCAACTCCGCATTATTGGCATCCAATTTCAATTTCGCCATCAGCGGCGCAACCTGCGTATCGGCCATGGCCTTGAGTTGCGCGGGACTCGGGGCCGGTGCCTGGGCCGCCGCCACGGGCGCCACCGGAGCCGCCGTCGTAACAACCTGCGCCGGCTCACTCGCTGCCGAACTCCGCCACGCTCGAATCGACCACCCGCCTGCAATTCCCGCGATCAGGCAGATTGCCGAAAGAACCAGCGCCTGCTTCTGCGTCCACTGCTCAATTGGGGTGCGAACCGTCGTCGTCATTTGCCCGGTGCTCCTTCCTTCGCCTGCGGATTGCCCGACGCCACGCTGGCCATCAACCCCTGTACCTGGGCTTTGTGGTCCGCATCCAGTTGCGGATTGCTCTTCAGCAACTGGTGCCACGCCGCCAGCGCCCCTTTGTTATCCTGCTTCCCTTGCAGTTTCACCATGCCAAGGTCAAACAGTGCGTTGGCGTCCTTCGGGTTATAGGTCAGCGCCTGATTCAATTGCGCAATTGCCCCGTCCGCATCGCCGTCGCGGAACAAACTTGTCGCCAGTTTCACGCGATTCCCGACATTCGCCGGCTCCACCTGTAGAGCCCTTTCGTAATAAGCCGAAGCTTCCTTGAACTGCCCTGTCGTGTAATAGAGCGCCCCCACCTGCATCAGCGTGGCGCTGTCGTTCGGGCTGTTCTTCAGCTTTTCCAGCAACGGCGCAGCCTTTTTATCGACCATTTGCTTCAACTGTTGCGGGGAATGCCCATGTCCCTCGGCCAGCGACCCCGGATGTAATGGCGCCGGCACAGCAGTCACCGCGGCGTGCGTCGACGGTGCGGCCGATTGCCCTCCCCGGACCAGGTACCCGATCGCCAGTCCCACCAGCAGGTAGATCGCCGCCATCGCGTAGACCCGCCCCCCAGGCAACGTCCTTATCTCTGCGGAAACCGCGACTGATTCGCCCGCCATACCCTCTACCTCCCCACTGAAGCCTGCCCGGACCCGCTGGTTCAAATTCCGCGCCTTTCGTGCACTCGCCCTGCAGCGCCAAATGCTCTGCAATGGCACGTTTAGTGGACCACTCCCCGACATTTGGCGGTGTGATGCAGATCACTCTTTAGTTTTTTCTAATGCCTGTGATTGAAATCACAGAAAGTGATCTTGCTCACCTGCAACTATGAGCCATCACTCCGAGAACCTGCGGAAGCGTCGCAGGAGCCCGAACTGAATCATCGAAAGTGACGGTTCTCACGCATGAGCACGACACCCACAGGATCAGATCACCGCAGGGACCTTACACAAAGGTCGATATGCCGGACCATCCAACCTCGGTTGGTGAACTTCGTCACATCTCCCGGCCCCTTCGCTCGGAGTCTTTTCATATCTCATTCTCAGCAATCATCCATGAGATGCGGCTCTAAAAGCACCGCATTTCTCCGCAGCAGCGTCGCTCTTGCAAAGGTTCTGCAACGAGATAGCGCTGAAGACAGAACCAGCCTGATCGACGTCAATGTCCAGTCGAGCAACACAAGCGAGCTTTAGGAGGCTCTCTTCAATGAAACGCATCTGTTCAATAGCCCTCTTGTTCCTGGCTTCCGCGGGATTCGCGGCGGCCCAATCCGGCGCCTCACCCGCAACTGACGTTTTGGGCGCTCACCTTAACTACGGCCGCGGCTGCGCCGGCTGCCATGCACCGCACAACGGCGCATACGGCAACGGCAACGCCAAGACCGCCGATCTGACCTCCGGACAATCGATCCTCTGGGGCCAGGATGTGGCCAGCCTGTACGGCCAATCCCTTGCCTTCGGTGGAGTCACCGGCCGCGGCAGCTACGCCGAGACACTGCCCAGCAGCATGGCGGCGACCACGCCAGACGTCAACGGCCTGCTCACCTGCCTCAGCTGCCATGACGGCAACTACGCCGAGGGCGCCATGATGAAGGATCAGGTGTATGAGACCCTTCCCAGCACCTACGGAACCTTCAACAAGGTCCCCACACTGCTTGGTATCGCCCCCGGAACCGGCGGCGCAGCCAGCTACCTGCAGGACCACCCAGTCGGCTTGAACGCGAAGGTTAGCTGCGGCGGACAGTACAACTGGGATTGCACGCAGAGTGCAACCACGGGCGCCATCAGCATGAACGGCCCCAACTCCAGCAAATTCGTCACCAATTACGGCTTCTTCACACAGCCCACTGCCTACACCCCGACCGTAGCCGGCGTGGCTGGCACACCCGTAGCGGTAGTGGTCTGCACCACCTGCCACAACCAGCACTTGATGAACGTGGTCAAGGTCACCAACGGCCCGAACACCGGCCTGACCAGCGGTTACTACTCCACCATGTTCTTCATCAACGCTCCTTACAACCCCGCCAGCGGTACCGCGGCCAGCAACCAGACGGCGCAGTTCTGCCGCCAGTGCCACGGTGGCGAGGCCAACGAGTCCAACAACGGAACAGCAATCACCACGTTCTAATTCGATTTGCAAAAAAGGGGAGGGAAGACTATTTCCCTCCCCCTTTTTTTCCCAAACAGGATGGTTAACATGAAATCCCATTTCCCCTTTTGCTCAATCCTTTTAGTTTCTCTTGCTGCTGCTCACGCGCAAGTTGCCTCACACGCGCCCACGGCGATCGCACAGCCTCCCGCATCCGTTCAGCCAGCGCAGGCGCCGGCCCGGCCGGTTGCGCGTGTCAACGGTTCGGTGCTCACCGATGTTGACCTGGTTCGCGAGGAGTACACGATTTTTCCATATGGCCGCCAGCACGGTGGTCTGCCCAAGGACATGGAGCCCGACATCCGCAAGGGCGCCATGAAGATGATGATCTTCGAAGAGCTCGTATACCAGGAAGCTCTGCGCCGTAAGATGACCGTTTCACCCGCCAGGCTGGATCGCGCCGAAGCAGCATTCCGCAGGACTTTTTCCTCGCCCGATGATTTCAACGCGTTCGTGCAGACCGACTTTCACGGATCGCTTGCGCAGGTGCGGGAGAAAATCAAGCGTTCGCTCTTGATTGAAGCGCTGCTGAAAACCGAGGTTGAAGACAAGGCCATTGTTTCACCGGTTGAGTTGAAGGACTACTACGATAAGAATCCCGCCCGCTTCGAGCATCCGGAACAGTACACCTTCCAGACCATCTCCATTCTCCCTCCTGAAAAGGCCACGGCCGATCAGTTGAAGGAAGGGCGCAAACGCGCCGACGACGCACTGAAGCAGGCAAAGACGACCAAGACAGCCGAGGAGTTCGGCCTGCTGGCGGAGAAACTCTCCGACGATGATTTCCGGGTAATGATGGGCCAGCACAAGCCAGTGGAAACCAGCAAACTGGCGCCCATCGTTTTGGATTCGCTGAAGACGATGAAGCCGGGCGAGGTCAGCGGTCTGATCCAGCTCGACAAGGCCTACACCATCGTTCGCCTTAACGAGCACAAGGCGGCGGGCGAGGCAAAGTTAGCTGAGGTGAAGGCGCAGCTTGAAAAAGAGCTGCCCCAGACCAAGAGAGACAAACTGCGCTCTGATCTGGACCGAAAGCTCCATGAGAACGCGAAGATTGAAGAGCTTTAACAGCAAGATCGAAGAGCTTTAGGCCTGGGCGGTAACGCCCGAATTCGTGGCTCGGCCACGAGGATGAAACAGGTTTTCCGAGACTGGCAACGGTGCTGAAACAAAAAGGATCTCCGGCCGCAAGTTGAGCTCGGAACAGGCGAAGGCGGTTTTAAGGTGGGGGCTCATTTGCGAGGGTCGTGGCTGGTACCAGCAGGGTTTTTGCTGGTCGGATTGCCAATTGCCGCACAGCTTCAAGTGGGCGAAACCTCATCTCGATTGAGCGGGATCATCTCTCCCGGCTACACCGCGGATTTCAGCAATGTGTCGGGCTCCGATCACTCCTGGACCATTGGAGGAACACTCAATTATTCGGGCAGCTTCCACAATCCCAATTTCCTCTCCTTTGATGCCAGCCTCTTTTTGAACCAGTCGCGAGCCAATTCCGACTATCAGTCCATCTCCAACGCAAGCGGCGGTACCGGAAGCGCGACATTCTTCGGGGGAAGCCATTTTCCCGGCACAATCAGCTACTCCAAGGCATACAACGCCGAAGGCAACTACGCGGTTCCCGGGATCGCAAATTATGTTACGCACGGCGACAACGATTCCTTCAACGTGAACTGGAACGAGAACCTTCCGGATGCGCCGAGTTTTTCGGTCGGATTCCAAAAAGGGGCGAGCAAGTATTCGGTGTATGGAACCGACGATCAAGGCACAACCGGATATCACTCCCTCAGCCTGCACTCGGGATACACGCTGGCAGGCTTCAGCATGGGAGGCTACTACTCTGACGGCACCGGCGATTCGCTGATTCCGGAAGTGATCTCAGGCGCGGCGGATACTGACTCGAAATCGAACAATAGCAATTACGGATTCAACCTTACCCACAAGCTCCCCCTGCATGGCGCTGCTTCCGCCGCCATGGCGCACTCCGCATGGGACAGCTCGTACGAGGGCACTTCCTCCACCGGCAGCATTGACCTTTTCAACGCCGCCGCGTCGCTGCATCCGTTTACCAAGGTCGCCTTTTCAGGAAGCGCAAGTTACTCTGACAACCTGGCAGGTCAGCTTGTGGAAGCAGTCATTGCATCCGGAGGCGTGGCCACTGCCGTAACGCCCGGCACGGGAACAAATTCGCTGGACCTCATGGCCCAGCTCAGTTATGCACCGCGCAGGAACCTGGACTCCACGGCCTACGTGGAACGGAGATCGCAGACCTACAATGGAACGGATTACGCATCGGACACACTGGGTGCCAGCCTCTCCTATGCTCGACCGCTCTTCAACGGAAACTTCAATGCCTCAGTGAATTTGGGCGAAAACTCCTCAAACACCACTGGCGACGATTCCCTGAGCTTCACCACCACGGAGAATTACACCAGCGAGATCAAGGGATGGAAAACGGCCGGGTCATTTGCCTATTCGCAAAACGTCGAGACTCTGCTGGTCACCTACATGAACTCCTTTTACCGGTTCTCCGGCAACGCGCACCGGCACTGGGGTCTGTTCAGCGTAAGCATGGGAGCGGGCGGTGGTCGCACTGCGCTCACATCGGAGGCCGGGACAGCCAATAGCAGCGACAGCTTTAACGGGAGTGTCGGGTTCAGCAGGTTCCTTACTGCGAATGGCAGCTACTCCCGATCGAGTGGTCAGGCACTGGAAACGGGATCGGGGCTTGTACCGATTACGGTTCCTTCACCCATTCTGGATTCAAGCCTGGTGAGCCTCTTCGGCGGAACCAGCTATTCGATGGCCTTGTCCAGCGCTCCAATCAAGGGTCTCTCGATTTCGGCCTCGTATGGAAAGTCAAACAGCAATACGAGTCTCGGTGGCGTAGCTTCGCTCAATGCGTCCAACGAATTCAATTCGCAAGTTCAGTACCAGGCGCGCAAACTGTGGTTTCAAAGCGGATACTCGCGACTGGGTCAGAGTTTCAGCGGGTCCACCACAGGACCGGAAGTTGTATCATCGTTGTTCTTTGGAGTCTCAAGATGGTTCAATTTCTTTTGACACGCGAGTGGCGGCATCGCATGCGCGCAGGCCTGATTGTGGCCGGCGCCGTGATGTTGCTTGCCCCGGTGTGGCCATCACCGAAGACCAAGCCGGTGCCGGAGCAATGGGAGATGTCCCTCGATGGCGGCCGCAAGCTCACATGGGAGCATAGCTTCAGTTCAGAACAGGAAGTAAAGCCGAATCGCGGCTTCTGGAACAAGCTGGTCGACGTGATTGCCGGTGCTCCCGATTACCGCTCTCTGGTTCGGCCATACAGCGTCGTCACCGATTCGCATGGTCGGATCATTGTCACCGATCCGGGTGCCGCAGGCGTACACATCTTCGATTTCGCCGAGCGCAAATACAAGTTCATTCAGCGCCAGGGTAAGAGCAAGAACGCGATGCTCGCGCCGCAATGCGTGGCAGTGGATGCCCAGGACAATATCTACGTCACGGATTCGAATGCAGGCGTGATTTTTGTTTTTGAGCCGAGCGGAAAATTTGTCCGCGCCATCGGCAGCCTGAAGGGCGGAGAAGGTTACTTCAAGCGGCCCACCGGTATTGCCGTCGACTCAGCCGCACAGCAGATCTATGTCACCGACACGCTGCGCGATGAAGTATTCGTGCTGGACATGCAAGGAAACATCCTCAAGACGATTGGCAAAACAGGGGATGGCAACGGCGAGTTCAATTTGCCTACGGAGATACGTCTCGACGGTCCAAATCTGTTAGTCGTGGACGCGATGAACTTCAGGATGCAGTCCTTTGATCGCTCCGGCACTTTCCTCTCCGCGGTGGGAAAAATTGGAGACAGCCCAGGCGCGATTTTCCGGCCGAAGGGAATCGGTATCGATTCGGAGGGCGACCTCTACCTGGTGGATGGTCAGTCGGCCATGGTGCAGGTCTTCAACCGCCAGGGTCAACTGCTCTATTACTTCGGTTCACCGGGAACGCACGCCGGCGAGTTTCAGTTACCGGCGGGGTTGTACATTGACCATAGCGACCAGGTATTTGTAGTGGATTCATTCAACCGCCGCGTGCAGGTATTCCATTACTCCGCCTTGAAGCAACCGATTACCGGGGGCACAAGATGAAGTTCAGAATCATGCTCCCAATACTGATCGCCGCGCTCGCGGTAGCAACTCTTGATGCGCAGATCACGGGCGACGTCCTCGGAATGCACAGCCTCGGCCCAGGCACCAAATCGCCTGTCGTAGGCGCGCGCCCTGACGCATGCGCGTATTGTCACGCGCCGCACTCCGCAACTACCTACGGCCTGTGGAACCAGAAGCTCACGACGCAGTCCTACACGCTCTACACCAGCACAACGGAGGCAAACTCCGGCAGGCAGCCGAAGCTCGGCTCCGACAGCAACAAGTGCCTCAGTTGCCACGACGGCACCGTAGCCGTCGGAGACACCGTGGCCTATGGCCAGGTCACCATGCAGGGAAACATGTTTACCGCCGACATCCTCGGCAGCAACGCGCCAACACCGCATGACATGCAGACTTCGCATCCATTCAGCCTGTCGTGGCCGCTGAAAGACAATGTCGATCTGGTCGCTTCACTGACCAAGTCCCACAAGACGGCGGACCCCACCGGAGCGGTGCATCTCGTCCTGGGAAACGTCGAATGTACGTCCTGCCATAATCCACATGTGCAGGCCAAGGACCTGGTGAGCCTGAATTTCCTCGCGAAGGACAGCTCCAGCGGCCAGCTTTGCCTCGCCTGCCATGATCCCACGCGCACAGTCACCAACCAGGTGAACCCGCTGGCGGATTGGGCTGCCAGCGCACATGCCATTTCACCGGATGTCATCTCGCCAGCGGCTGGCCTGGGCAGCTACACCACCGTGGCCAAAGATGCCTGCATCGCCTGCCACGCGCCGCATAATGCCGGAGCGTCCGCCCGCCTGCTGCGCGGCGTCAATGAGCAGGACTGCATCGCATGCCATAACGGCGCAAACGTCTCTCCCATGGCCACCTGGGGAAATGTGTTTCCCGAATATGCGACCCCCAAGGTGGGACATCCCTTTCCAAGTACGTCGAATCCGCACGATGCCAATGAAAAAGTTCTGTTGGACGGCAACCGCCATGCCACCTGCGTGGATTGCCACAATGCGCATGGATCGGAGCAGGTCGGCGTGTTCCCGCTGCCGCCCCTGCTTCGCGTTTCACAAAAAGATATAGCTGGAATCAGCGCCACAGACGGAGTGACGCCGCTGACGCCAGCCATCAATCAATATGAGAATTGCCTGCGCTGCCACGGCACAAGCCTTGGCAAAGTGGTGCTGCCCATCTATGGATACTCCCCCATTCGTGCTGTTGCGGCGGGCGATCCACTCGACCTCACCAAGCAGTTTGCCACCTCCGCTACTTCGAGCCATCCCGTCATGCACCCCAGCAACAGCCCGCTTCTACAGCCCAGCCTGCTTCCGGCCATGCTGACTCAACTAGGTGCGGCCTCAACTCGTACCATGGCTGCCAATGGCGTCGGCGTCCAGATTCTCTGCACCGATTGCCACAACAGCGATGACAATCGAGAGTTTGGAGGCAAAGGCCCCAACGGCCCCCACGGATCAGTATGGACACACATCCTCGAGCGGCGTTATGAGTTCAGCCAGACTGGCACACCCGCAAGTCCGGGCGGACCGATCGTCAATCTGTTTCCCACTCCCGATCTGAGCGTTGCGGGACCCTATGCAATGTGCGGAAAATGCCACGACCTGCAAAACCAGATCATGCAGAACACCAGTTGGAATCAGCACAATTACCACATCACTGCTGGCTTCAGTTGCTCGGTCTGCCACACCGCGCACGGCATGGGCGCCGTGAGTCCCACCATCAGTGGCGAGCGCCTCGTCAACTTTGACGCCAACGTGGTAGCCGCAAATAACGGCACTCTCTCCTACAACCGCGCCGCCAATACCTGTGTGATGGTCTGCCATGCAGCCTCGCACAATCAGGACGGCACAGTAACCATGGCATCCCCCCGCAGAGGCATCCCCATCAGGAAGTAAGCAGTTCCCTAGAACACCGTTCCCGCCATCCCGCCATTCATCTCGTTCGACTTGTCCCCATGGCACTGCCGGCAGAACTGCGCCGTCTGGTTCGACGCTTGATTGGGATCGGCCGGGTTATACGGCGCCTTCAGAAAGAACATCGTCGCGTAGTTGCCCGCCGGCAGCCCCGACGTCGATCCGTTGCTCACCGTCACCACGTTCATCACGTGCGGCTCGTGGCACGTTGTGCACACCACAACAGCACTGTTGTTGTAGTTCCCCGGAGTCACAAAGAAACCGTAGTTCTTCACAAACAGGCTCGATTTCGCTCCGTTCATTCTCACCACACCGCCGCTCACGCTGCAGTCCCACCCCGCCCCGCCACAACTCAATTTGGCGCTCAATCCCACCGGGTGTTCGTTCAGATAGCTGCCCGAGCCTCCCACGCTGTTGCCCAGCATCGTGGGCACCGAGCTGTTATTTCCATATGTGGATGGAAGCTCCTCGTAGAGCTTGTTCTTCATCATTGCACCCGATGCGAAGTTGCCGTCATGGCAGGTCAAACAGGTCAGCATGCCTTTCACATCGGGCGTACTCGCTGACATGCTGCTCGGCAGCACTTCCACGTAACCCCCACCCCCAGTCGTAATCGTCCTGCCGTAGAGGCTGGTCGCATCCTGACCCCAAAGCATGGGCGTGCGTTCACTTATTTCGACAGTCTTTGCACTTCCGTTGCCGCTTGTTCCACTGTGCGGCGAGTGGCAGGCCGCGCATCCACGGCCGTAATTCAGATGGGCGCCCAGCACATCGCTCGTCGGCGCTGCAATCTGCCCCGCGGCGGGCACCGCGATCAAAACCAGCCAAGACCAAAACCATAGTTGCCGTTTCACGAGCCGAACCTCCCTGTGCCTACATCTTGTGAATCGGCTCATATTCGCTTCACCTGAGTCCCAAAAGCCGACCCCGGCAACGCCTTGGTAACCAGCAAATTCAGCTTGGTTGTCTCAGGATGATTCGTTTCCGGACGATGTGCCCTTTCGCTGTGCCACAGCTCTCCACACCTCTCTCAGCAGCACGCCATACCCCTGTTTCCAATAGAGGAAAGCTGCAGATCACCCCGCCTCTTTGCCGCTTCACCTGAAATTCCTTCACCGACTCACCGTGCACACAACAAATCACCCATTGTGTGATCTAAATCACCGCATCGGCGTCGAGTCGCCGTATCTACTTGTCTCTTGGAACTTCGCTCATCAAGTCCCCTGTTCGCAGCGCTGTCGCCTTCGCAATTCGGCAGCCCGCGTCCCACAATCTTCCCTCCAGGTCTCGGAGTCTCGGAGTCGGTATGAAGTTGGTTCTTCATCGCGTCTGGTTCAGCAATGCGGACAAGTGCCGATGCATTGTCGCCCGCTTCTGCCTCAGCGTGGCACTCCTCGCCATGCTCTCCGTGCGCGCCATCGCTGCGGTACACCCCGTTCCGCTGGACCCCAAAGTCGATTCCGCCAAATGCCTTGAGTGTCATGAGGACAAGTCAAAAGGCAAATCCGTTCACTCCGCAATGGCCACCGGCTGTTTGAGCTGCCATGAAGTCCGCGTCAATAAAGATGTCACGCGCGTCAAGCTCATCACCGCAACGCCGGCCGCGCTTTGTCTCACCTGCCATTCCGACAAAACAGCGGCGGACATCAAGGGCACCGTGCATCCTCCCGCGGTCCGCAACTGCCTTGCCTGCCACGATCCGCACGCCTCCGATAACAAGAACCAGCTCCTCAAACCCGTCTCCGGAGGCGAAAAGGAAAACCTCTGCCTCGATTGCCATAAGACCGGCCTCAATGTCCCGGAAAAGGGCAGCCGTCATGCCGCGCTCGATATGGGCTGCGACACCTGCCACACCACCCACAAAACCGGAGCGGATCCAACGATGGAGAATCGCTTCCATCTCACCAAGCCCGCTCCTGCGCTCTGCCTCGACTGCCACGACGCCAAGGACGCCGACCTGCAGAAAGCGCATCAGGGTCAGCCCTTCGCAACCGCCAATTGCATGGAGTGCCACGACCCCCACCAGTCGGCATCGCCCAAGCTCATGGTCAAATTCCAGCACCCGCCCTATGAGGCGCGAAGCTGCGAAATGTGCCACGCTCCCGCCAAAGACGGGAAAATCGTCCTCACCCAGCCAGACGCCAAAACCCTCTGCGTCACCTGCCACGACGACAAAGCCAAGCAGATCGAATCTGCGAAGGTACCCCATCCCGGAGCCATGGGCGATTGCATCGATTGCCACAGCCCCCACGCCAGCAGCGAGCCCGGCCTGCCCAAAACCGACGCCGTCTCCATCTGCCTCGGATGCCATAACGATCTCGACGATCTGCGCAAGAAGCCGGTGCATCACCAGCCCGCATTTGCCCAGGGATGCGCCACCTGCCACACTCCCCACGGCGGCGACATTGATCACTTATTGCGCGCCAAAGGCAATGCACTTTGCCTTGAGTGCCACGGCCCCGATTCCGTTCCCCAGCGCGACGACGCGAACCATCTCCTGACCATTTTCAACGGAGCCGTCAAGCTCCCTGACGACTACTTCGCAAAGAACAAGGTCGCCATCCTGCCCCTGCGCTTCGGCCTTGGCCATCCCATCGAGTATCACCCTGTCTCCGACGTGATGGACCCCACCGACCAGACCAAGGTGAAGACGCCGCTCAGTTGCCTGTCCTGCCATCAGCCGCATGCGTCGCTGCAGGCAGACTTGCTGATAAAAGATCAGGCCAACAACATGGCCTTCTGCGACAACTGCCACAAGAACCGGATCGACATGAAACAGACCAGCCCCATCGCCAAATAGCACCCACTGGAGATCACGATGTTTCGCTTCCCTTTCAACCCGACCCACAGTGAAACCGTAGCGCCGATCTCCAGATCGGCTGTCGTGCGGGCGTCCTCGCCCGCGCTCTCCAGAGTAGCGCCGCTCTTCAGAGTAGCGCCGATCTCGACAGTAGCGCCGATCTCCAGATCGGCTGTCGCGCGGGCGTCCTCGCCCGCGCTCTTCCGGACCGGACGACTCTGTTTCTTTTTAGGCTCCAAGTCCCTAGCCCTGCT
>Ga0302155_10002269_pt1 | contig 13173 bp, 10 predicted proteins | sample I_Bog_N3_1_FD_193508 | JGI IMG/M metagenome (GOLD analysis project Ga0302155, IMG submission 193508) | Peat permafrost microbial communities from Stordalen Mire near Abisko, Sweden - I_Bog_N3_1 | ecosystem: Environmental > Terrestrial > Soil > Wetlands > Peat | place: Sweden: Abisko, Stordalen...
TTTCACACCGCCTATAATCACAAACAAACCAATGAAGATAACTAATAAATTGAAATCGATACTGGTATAAATTTTATTAGGCTTAATACGCCGTGTAATCAATAAAAATGCTGCCCCTAAGCTGGCGGTCAGAACAATATCATGTCCACCGATATACATCCCTAAAACCAGACATAAAGTTAAAACGGTCTTAACTAGTAAATACGTATGCACATATGCTTTATCAAGTGGAACCACAACCAATGACCCTTGCAATCTTTTTTTGTAGGCTGTCGACAAAAACAAATAAGTCAAAACAAGTCCCAGACATACAATCGGCAATGCCACTTTAAAATATGCCATGAAGGGTAATTTGGACAAGCTTCCAATTAAAATATTTTGCGGATTCCCTAAAAAAGTCGCTGCACTGCCAATGTTAGAAGCCATCGCCAGTCCCAGCAGATGCGGCAATGGATCACAGTTTCCTTTGCGGCAGATCAAGATAACCACTGGCGTCAACAGCAAGCAAATAATGTCATTAATAGCCACTGCTGACAAGCTGCCGCTAAGCACAATAATAACGAGTAATAAGACGCGTTTCGAATGCACTCTCGACAATACCATTTGACCTAGAAATTCAAAAAATCCGGCAATTTTTAAATTAGCAACTAATACCATCATAGAAAATAGAACTGCCAAGGTTCGATAATCGACGGTCTGGACTGCTTCATCAAAAGACAGAATTCCCAGTCCCAGCATAGCTACCGCGCCAACAATCGAAACACCGGCACGATCCAGGCGAAAAACAGGGCTTTTCCCTAATGTGAAAACCAACAATACGATTCCCAGAATCAGTGCCGCGGAAACTTCCATTTCTATTTGCATCAAATGTACTCCTCTTCCCTAAAAAAGCTTATTGGCTTTTATATGCTGTAATATCATGACAATGCAGCAAACAAACATCACGACCTTTCGTCCATTGTATCCTTGAAACGGCAGCCTTGAACCACAATTTTCGTTTTGGCAGATAAACTTCCTGTGAGACATGATCCAACGAATCCGTAAGAAAAAGCATTGGACAGTAATCACAGGGTCCGTCTTCGCAGCTAATAAACTCGTAACAGCGTCCGCCAATTTTATTTGCGCCAAAAAATTCAATTGCTTTTTTATTTAAGAACAGCGTTTCATGGGAATTTTTATCGATAACATACACAAATGATTCAATATTGTCTAAAATTTCTAAAGTTTGTAAGTGTACAACCTGCAATTTATCCATGGCTCTTTTTTTAAGCAAAAAAGTACTTAAAATTTCTGCCGTAAAAGAGAGTGATTCAATTTCATCACTTTTCCACATTCGTGCGTATTCATTGTATTCAAAACCAATAAGTCCGGCTTGAATACCGCCTTCCATCATTTGGCATTCCAGCAGAGCTCGCACGGGAGTACCAACAAAATATTGCCGCAGTTCCTTTGGTAGCATTGCAATATTTACACAACTAAAAATTCCATTTTCATCAAAAAATGGTTTAAATTTCTCAGCCGCTTCCCTAGGAATGTCTTGTTGTTCCGCTTGTCTGGATTCAACATCGTAATTACACCATTCAAACGTATTCACATACCCGCCCACTGCCGTTCGCTCGAGAATAAACATGCGGCTAATATCATATTTTTCACCAATTACCTCTAAGATCAAATTAATCGCCACATTTGCATCTTGCGTATGATATAGAATTTTAAAAACATATTCAATGACATTCTCATGAAAACTTTTTTTACGCCGTTTCGTACTATCTACTTTCTGTTCCATTAGCCTTGAATTGTTATATGCTGGCTGTGGCAGTTTTTGATGATAGAGTGCATAATTATTTTTGCCATGGTCTTTCACATAATAAAGGGCATGGTCCGCCTTATTGAATAAGTCTGTAAATAAAGTGCCATGATCTGGGCAAAGAGCAATGCCAATACTAGCGGAAACAGCATAACTCTCTCCATTGCTGGAGTACGTTCGCTTTAGGTATTTCAACAACTCCTGCGCTTTTTGCTCGATGAGTTCCAACTTATTGATATTCTTAATCAAGACGATAAACTCATCCCCGCCAATTCGCCCCACAAGATCCGTCTCACGGAATGTTTTTTCAATACGCTTCGCCAAATCAGCAATCACCGCATCCCCAAACAAATGCCCGAAATGATCATTTACTTCTTTGAAACCATCAATATCAATAATAAATAATGCCTGTTTTTTATCCGGCAGACAACTGTTTTCGAGATATTCGGTAATCAGAGTATTGGCTGTTATTTTATTATAAAGTCCCGTCAATAAATCTTTTTGCGCCTGATAACGCAGCAACTCATATTCTTTTTTCTCCTCATCGATATTTGTCATCATTCCGAGGACTCGATCAGGATGCACCTCATCCATGTATCGTAAAATCAAACGCAGTCTGAACCAAATATACTCTTGTTTTTTATTTTTGAGCCGTATTTCGATTTTTAGATAATTTTGGGTAAAGGACAATTTTTCAGGTCTGGCTTTAATTGTGTTTACATATTCAAGCAGTTCTTCCCTATCATCGAGATGCATTAAAAAATTTTGTTCTAGGTTTTGACTGAAATTTTCCGTAATGGGCTCATAACCAAAGTTAATTTTCCAATTCGCTGAAGCAAAAAAACAATCCGTATTGATTTCCCATTCGAACATAACCGCTTCACTAAGTTCAGCTAAAATGCGATAACTATCCACGTCAAATTGCCGTAAACGCATCATATTCTCACTTTTTCCTTTCTTAATAAACTTGCCTTCTAAAAATTCAATAAAAAAGGCACTTCCATAATAATACAGAGTATGCCAAAAAAATTGCCTTAAAGAAAAATACTCACTTTAAATTTTATTAATCTGTAGACTTTTTAGCCAAACATATCACATTTGCGATTCATCCTCCTGCTTGTTTGACTTATAGAATGTAATATAATAAGGAACTATTCTTAAATTGTAATTTCTCCATCAATAGAAAATCCCCTTTATCCTATTGTTAAACAAAAAAATAATGTCAGACTCTATAAGAATCCAACATTATCTATAAATAAGATCATAAAATAATTATCTGCCTTGCCATACGCAGGCTCACCGGCATCGGATAAGAAGAAACATATCCAACTCGCAATAAAAGCTGCAATTCAGGTTCCATACCTAACTGCTCGGCTGCTGCCTGTTTAAAAGGAACTTATTCTAGCTCATCATGAATTGCAATCCTATGAGCCCTTACGTAAGCCAGGTTCGTTCTAATTAACGTCGGACTGGAATAAGCAGCTACCCACTTCCAGCACCGATTTTTCTGAATAAAAATTTTTCACATACCATCTGAGAAAACCTTCAATTTCCATAGTTTCAGCCGTTAGCCCGTTGCGAAATTTCGCAATATCACGATTGGACCAACGAATCCATTTTGCCAGTTTGATCTGTGCCGGTTCTTTATAATTCTGTATTTTGTTAGCCTCCACTGTCTTTGCCGCTAGATATTGCCCCGGGGGATTGCTGAGAAAAATAAAACCACGTCTCCTTCTGTTGACTGCACAAAAGATTCATATCTTCTACTGACAACGACTTTGACAGCATATTATTACGTATCGTACGACGCATTTCGATGCTGCTGCAATCAGCGGCGCAAGACACTGTCTCTTTTTGAAATGTAATGTCCATGACCGCCTGATGCGAGCAGCATCAAGCCACTCCGGATTAAAAAACTTCGCCGATCCATGCTCCATTCCTCCATAAAAAAGATCATTATTTATTGGCTAAACTTAGTTGATTGACTTTGTCGCCAATGATAACGGACGCATTTTGAACAGCTTTCTGAACGGTTACTTTTTTGCCAACACCTGTATATGGTATCCAAGTTGTATTTTGATCTGTACCAATCACAGTTTCTCGCATGAGGTATTTTTGACTCTCCCGATCATATAAACGAATTTGTAAGGTTGCTTGCGAACGAAGTTGTTTGTAGAATATAATATCTTTAAAATCAGATTTTGTTGGCAAAATTTCTACAAATAAAATCTGCTTAGCATTTTTTTGTATTGCCATTGCCCGTAGATCAGCTTGCTCTAAATTTGCTGCAGCAACATCTTCAGCAATGAGCAGTCCCGGTATTGATCCTTGCAGCTGCTTATAAACTAGAGCTGTAAGTTCAGCGCCATAGGTCTCTTGTGACAGATCATCTATCACGAGCAAAACCTGCTGTTCCGTATGGGGAGAAGAAACCACAGAACTTGCAAACACGGCTGGACTTACCGTAACAAAAAAGAGCAACACAACCGCTGCAAAAATAAAAACTGTTATATGTTTCATAAAAATCCTCATTTCATTTATTAATTTAGTTTTATAAAACTAACTATAACTATATATAAAACCCGCTGATGCGGATAGTATTGTTACTGTGTTATTTTTTGCAGAAGCTTAACAAATTCTACTTTTTCAGCTTCTGTCAGACTTTGTATAACCTGACCGGCAAACTGATAATATCCCTGATCTTCGATTTCAATTAAACGTTTGCCTTGTTTCGATAAGCTGACATGGACAACACGTAAATCACTCTGTGATGCTGTTTTTTCCAAAAAGCCACGCTGTAAAAGTTTATTAACAGCAACCGTTACCGTTGATTTTTGTACAGCAAAGATTTCAGCAAGTTCCGTAATCGTCGGAGCTGTTCGCTCTTTGATTACATGAAGATAATGCAGTTGTGTGATAGACAAGTTAAATAACGCCTTACCATCTGCTGTTTGTTCTTTATATTTCCTCATGCATAAACGCATTTCATCGGATAAAATATTGATTGCTTTGACGATAAGATCTTCCGTTGCCATAATCAAATTCCTCTTTCAATAATTAGTTTCATATAACTAATTATATATTCATAAAAAAACTTGTCAAGTAAAAAAATTGAGTAACAGGCTTGCTTGAGTGGTAATATTTTACACTTAATTTACAATAAATTCAGATAAAATTTTACAATGAAAATTTATCTTTTATTTATAGTAGTGAAGGTGTATAATGTGATTCATACAAAAAAATTAATGGCTTAGTTCTTATCATAAGAAGCGGAGGAACCAAATTTTTTGGGGTTAATTCTATTCAAGGGAATAGAAAGGATGTTTTTCTCTTATCATCCTACCCGTCAGCTAACTTCGTCGGCCAAAATTAGGGGTACAAGACCACCCATGGTCTTTTTTTTGTGCATTTTTTATCTGATTGACAATCCAAAATGCTTTGCATTTTTTTATAAATATATTTATATTAACTGGAGGTTGACACAAACTATGATGCGTTTGCTTAGGCGATTATTAATCGGCAGGCCGCTGCACAATCAAGAAATTTCAAATGAAAAACTTACTAATTGGAAAGCCCTGGCTATTTTTTCTTCGGATGCCCTCTCTTCGGTCGCTTATGGACCAGAGCAAATTATGATCATCCTAGCTGTTCCGGGGCTTTTAGCATACGGCTACTTAAGCCATGTTGCGATAGCAATCTTACTCTTACTAGCAATTGTAACGATTTCTTATGTTCAAGTAGGCAAAGCGAATCCTGGTGGTGGCGGTTCTTATGCCGTAGCGATTGAAAATCTGGGTGAATTTCCAGCATTAACAGCCGCAGCTGCCCTATTTGCCGATTATACACTCACAGTAGCAGTTAGTGTTTCAGCAGGTACAGCCGCCATCATTTCAGCGTTTCCTAATCTATTGCAATATGAAGTAAGTATTGATTTACTGATCTTATTTTTAGTTCTCATGCTCGTTAATTTACGAGGTATACGCGAATCTTCTACTGCTTTCGTTTTTCCAACCTATGCTTTTATTTTTGGTATTTTAGCCTTGATTGCAACAGGTGTCTACCAAGCCGTTATGCAGCAAGCACCGATTATTCCAGCTGAATCACTCGAACGTAATTTTAACTGGAGTATGGTTTTATTGTTACTGCGGGCTTTTGCCAATGGCTGTAGCTCCATGACAGGTGTCGAAGCTATTTCAAACGGTGTCCCTATGTTTAAAAAACCTGAAGTTAAAAATGCAACACAAACAACGTTTTGGATGTCGGGTCTGCTTGGCTTTATGTTCATTGGTATTTCGTTTTTAATCATGCATTTTCATATTTTACCACTGGAAGATGCGACTTCTTTATCAAAAATAGCGGAATTGACTTTTGGTCGTAGCTGGTTTTATTATTATATCCAGATTACTACAATGTTAGTACTTTATTTAGCCGCCAATACATCTTTCAATGGACTGCCGCCACTGCTGTCTATATTAGCCCGTGATGGCTATATGCCGCGTTATCTTGGTGAACGAGGTGAACGGCTTAGTTTTTCGAACGGGATTGTTTTATTAAGCATCGCTGCTGGTATTTTGATTTTCATTTACCAGGGAAATACAGATCATTTGATTTCTCTCTATGCGATTGGTGTCTTTTTATCTTTCACAATTGCCCAAACTGGGATGATTATCCATTGGCGTCGTGTCAAAGGACCATATTGGATTTTGCGTGCTTCAATCAATACCGTCGGTGCTATCGTGACGGGCGTTGTTGTCTTGATTATCGGCATCAGTAAATTCACGCATGGGGCATGGATGGTTCTCATTTTTATCCCACTGATGATTTTTATTTTCAAAAAAATTAAGGATCATTACAATAATATGGCTGAACAGCTTCATCTACCAATCGAAGATATGAACCCTGCTTTTGCGACAGAAATACAAGGCGGGCAAAATATCGTCATCGTTCCAATTTCAAGTCCAACTAGCGTAATCGCTGAAACCTTAAAATATGCAAAATCCATCGGCGATGATGTCATGGCTGTACATATTGCTACAAATGAAGAAATTGGTAAAAAGGTACAAGAAAAATGGAATTGCTGGAATCCAGGTATCAAATTAGTCACAATTTATTCACCATACCGCCTCGTTGTCCAGCCGCTGATTGATTTTATTGAAGAACTGTCCAATGAAAAGGGTCCAAATGACTATATAACTATTTTGATTCCAGAATTTGAAACTAGAAAATGGTGGCATCGACTTCTACATAATCAAACTGGTTTGATTTTACGAACGCTGCTCATCTTAAAGAAAAATGTTATTGTCTCAACGATACCATTTCATCTAAAAAAATAAAACTTTTAAAGCAAAATAGCCAAGGTGTTTTTAATACCTTGGCTATTTTATTTTAAAATCTTATATTATGAACAAAAATGCACCTCTATTTCGCATATTCGATATTATTCAAAGGCTGAAACGACCTATTTGTAGCGGAAAATCAGCCAGCTCTTTCATTGTGTTTTCAGTATAAAGACATATACTACTATACAAATATACTTAAATAAATTTAAAAATGGAGTGTAAAGAATGGAATGGATTTATTTACTAATAGCGGGATGTTTAGAAATTGTATGGGCGATTTCATTAAAATACACAGACGGCTTCACCTGCTTTTGGCCATCACTCTTGACCGGTGCCGCTATGCTTGGCAGTATTTTCTTATTGGATGAATCTTTAAAGAACATTCCCATTGGCACAGCTTACGCTGTCTGGACCGGTATTGGTGCCGTTGGCACAGCCATTATCGGTATGCTCTATTTAGGTGAGCCAAAAGAATTTGGTCGAGTTTTCTGTATTATTTTAATTGTGCTCGGCGTAATCGGTTTAAAATTTAATTTTTTCACTATCAAATAAATGGAAAAGCCATGCTATATTTTAGGAGTGTTACTATGAATAAAAATAATCTTGCTATGAAAAATTCATTGCAACCAACAGAAAAAGAACTTTGGGGCTTCGAAACATTCGTTGAAAGCGCTGTTGATGAAGGGTTTTTTCATGAACTGTTAACGACAACAAAACCAGTCGGACCAACCATCTGTTATGAAGATAAAGAAATGATCAATTTTGCCAGCATCAATATACTGGACTTACATCATGAAAAAGATGTTTTAGATCATTTTCATACTGCTTGCGATAAGTATGGATTAACTACCGGTGGATCACGCGTGACACAAGGTGTCTGTGAAGCTCATCTCGCTATGGAAAAAGAACTTTGCCATATTACCGGCAAAGAACGTTCTATTTCATTTGCCAGCGGTTTACTAGCAAATGTCGGATTTATCAATGCAATGACAAGTAAATTTAATTTCAGTCCTACCTGTAATATCAATAATAGCAACACTGTTTTTATTTTAGATCGAGACTGCCATTGGAGTTTGTGGAAAGCAGCCTCCCATTTGGAATTTGGCAAACAGCTTTTTGCTTTTCATCATAATAAGACCGAAGATTTGGAACGTGTTTTAGCGAAAGTATCGCAAAAGCACGAAAAAATTGTCGTCGTTTTCGAAAGCGTATATTCTGCGGACGGCTCTATTGCTCCCATAGGACAAATATTGGACATTTGTGAGAAATACCATGCGCTAAGCTATGTCGATGATGCAAATGGATTTTTAATCTATGGTCCAGAAAATCGTTTATTTGCCGAAGAATTTGCCGCAATGCGCCGAGCTACGTTTACTATGGTTTCCTTTTCCAAATCAATTGGTTTGGAAGGCGGTGCTATTGCCGGTCCGAAAGAATATATCCATGCCTTTGAAGTTCTCTCCGGTACTTCTCTGTTTACGGCAGCTATACAGCCACCGACGGCAAGTACCATTCATTATATTATGCTAAAACTCCAAAACCATCCCGAAATCATGGATGATTATTTGAAACGTTCTTTGGATTTAAGGCATCGCTTGGAAGAGAAAAACTTTACGCTCAGCCCCGTTCCATCCTATATTACTTCGGTGCTCATTGGTAATGATGAAAAAGCCGTACACGTATATGATGCGTTTTTACAGGCAGGGTTAATTGTGCCGATGTTCCGTTATCCGGCAGTAAAGCCGGATCATGCCTTAATTCGAATCATGCTAAATGCCCATCACACCCCAGAACACATTGAGAAATTGATTTCTGTGTTGGAACATTTAAAGTTTAAATATCAAATTTAAAAATCATACTGCAACTCATGCTAAAAAACAGCTGATAGGAAATACTTTTTAAAAGTGTTTTCTATTGGCTGTTTTTTATAGGCTCTTGTTATAATTTTAGAATAAAGACAATGCTGCCACCACCGTCCCTATTTAAACTGCCAGTTTCTTTTCTATACTCTGACTAATACCTGCTGTTCAAAAATACGAAAGACCTTTCATAAAAATCTATGAAAGGTCTTTCGATTGCGTTGCATTTTATTTTCAAATTGCTTGTTGCAAGATTTTTTTATAAACTTCAATATAATCTTTCACCATTCGTTGTTGGGAAAAACGTGCCTCTACTGTTTTGCGGCAGGCCAATCGATCAATTTTTTTAATATCTTGCAGCCTTTCGATCATCTGAGCTGCATTCGTTACTAAAAAGCCATCAACGCCATTGGTAATGATTTCCGGCATAGAACCTTTCTTGAAAGCAATTACCGGTGTACCGCAAGCCATTGCTTCGACTATAGTCAATCCAAACGGTTCATTGAAGGCAATAGGGTGCAGAAGAGCCAAGGCATGTCCCAGCACACGATCACGGGCATCTGGACCAACCGAACCAATATACGTAATATCATGATTCAAATATGGTTTTACACATTCATCATAGTATGCCTGATCCTGAATAATTCCCGCAATTACCAGTTTCATTTTGGCTGCCCGAGCCACTTCAATAGCCTCTTTTGTCCCCTTATCAGGATGAATTCTACCGAAGTAAACTAAATAATCGCCCGGTTTTTCACGCAATGTAAACCGTTCGATATCTATACCATGATAAACCGTCCCGATATAATCAAGCTGATCACTGCGGTCAGCATCACTGATTGATACATAGTGTGTTCTTTTGTTATATTTCTGATAAACCGGTAGAATTTTCTCTGAGGAAAATCCATGAATCGTTGTTACCATTGGTGTTTTGATTAAAGCACTATATGTCAATGGCAAAAAATCATAATGATTGTGAATCAGATCAAATTCATTCGCGTGCTCCATTACTTCTGATATATGCATTGATTCCCAAACTTTAACATCAATGCTTCGGTCTTCTTCATATGGAGTCTGGCAAACACCTACAAGTTTAGCCGCAGTTTGTGAATCGCCTGTGGCAAAAAGCGTAACATCCAGTCCTTCTTTGACCAGACCTTCCGTCACCAAAGAAACGATTCTTTCCCATGGACCATAATGACGCGGTGGAGTTCGCCACGCGATTGGTGCCAGCATTGCAATTTTCAAAATAAAAATCCCTTTCTGTTTTTAACCCGCCACAAAGTTTTTTTATCGTTCAAAGCAACTTTGATTTGTCATAAAGGTTGGTGTCGTAAGCTTATGTTTTGATAAAGCCAGTTTTGCCATAGTGTATCCAACGATACTTTCCGCACCTTGATTCCGATTGACTCCAGTTGGCGTAATACCATCAAAACAGCCACCGGTTTCCGGATCGATCAAACTCTGTCCCAACGAATTTTCGCCTAAATACCAGGCAAAACTTTTTTGAGCAAATTCAAGCATCTCCGGCTGCGCTGTAATTTCAAAAGCAACTAAATGTGCAAGCGTAGACATGGAAGCTTCGACTGGTTGCTGATCATACAAAGCTGGTTCTTTGTCTTTTTTATACCAGCCATCACAACCAACGGGACGGAAAAATCCATCGCGAAACGTAACCATATCGACAAAAGCCAAACTCTTGCGGGCAATATCAAGAAAACGCTGTTCCTGCGTCGTACGATATGCAATAAACATAGCCCATGGTAAAACGGTATTATCATAGGTCAATTCATCTTCAAACCACTGCCAATCACTATTTGCAGTGCATTTATCAAAAGAATCCGCTAACTGCGTAGCCATTTCACAAATTCTTAAATGCGCCGCCTCGGTCTTAAGAAAACCTAAGCCAATCAGCACATAAGCCTGACTTCTAATGGATTTAATAGCAAATAATTTTGTATCCAAAGCAGCAGCAACCGCTCTGGCACAAACATCTTGTATACCCTTTGGCATAACTGCTGATTCCATTGTATGCCCTAGCGCCCAAAGGCAACGACCAAAACAATCTTCCGACCCCTCGGCTTCGATAAACTTACGATCGTATGTCATAAAGTTGCGAAAACGTCCCGTTTCATTTTGTGAATACAATACAAATGCCAAATAACGATAAATTAAAGCCAAATAGCTCTTTTTCTGTTCTTTTTCATACAGCATGACTGCCATAATGAGCGCTCTGGCATTATCGTCTGTCGTATAACCTTTGGATAGATCCGGCACCCCAAACTTCGCATGCTGAAACATACCCGTATCATCTGTCATACGAAAGATATGTGTCTTATCAAGCTGGCTTTCAAGGGCAAGAGTGTTCATGCTTTCAGCCCCTTCACTTGACTGGTTTTATTAAAAGAGAATGTCATTTTTTTTTCAAGTGGAACCAATGGAATCTGGGTATCACTTTGCAAAGGATCACTGTTTTCATCAATGGTCTTAATACATAATTTCACATATTGACTGGCTACATTTTCCCAAGTCATCGTCCGTCCTACAGCCATTGTCTTGATTTCCATATCCGCTTTTCGCTGCGGATTACCAAGAACGGTTCGTATACAATCTGCTAATGAATCTTCATCTCTAAATCGAGCTAAGAGGCCACGACCTTCGCCCAGCATTTCCTGTGCATAACGATAAGGTGTCGATATGATAACCCGTCCATAGCCCATAGCATATGCCAAGGTACCACTGACAGCCTGTTCCGCTGACAAATACGGCGTCAAATACATATCTGATAATTGTAAATAGGTAATGACTTCTTCTTTGGTCAAATATTTATCAACAAATTGGACATGATCTTTCACGCCTAATGTTTCTGCCAAATCCATAAGACTCTGCCGATAGGTTTCACCCATCTTTTCTTTAACGGTAGGATGTGTTTTGCCTAAAATCAAATAAATGACATCATCATATTGTTTTACTACTTTTGCCAAAGCTTGAATTCCATATTCCAATCCTTTTGCCGGACTGATCAAACCAAAACTGCTAATGATCTGCTTATTTTTCAACGCCGGATAATACGACTTCAGTTGTTCACGCGATACCATTTTCATACTCGGTACACCATGTGGTATAAACATAATTTTATGTCCAACAATATCGTAACTGCCTTTTAGCACCGGAATCGAACTTTCTGCCATCGTCACTACTTTCGTACTCAATTTGCCAAGTTCACGTAAAACAGATCTTTGTTTTGACGTTGGGCGCAAAAGCACCGTATGAGTCGTAACAATAAAAGGAATTTGCAAATCTTTCGCAAAATCAATAACATATTCGCCTGAGGTTCCGCCAAAAATACCATATTCATGTTCAATAATCACCAAATCAACATGTGTATTGGCCCATGCAGCAGCCTCCAAATAACTAGAACGCTCTTCCTGTTTCACTTGAAATGCGACACGTGGGTCCGTATATTCTTCATTTTTTGTCATTGCCATAATGCAGGTTTGCACGAAAGAATTTTCCGCATTTTTATCTATTGCATTTACCAAATCTTCCGTAAATGTAGCTAATCCACATTCTTTCGGTGGATACGTACTTAAAAAAGCAATGCGCTTAGCGCTATTTGTCTTCATTTTTTTATCCTTTCTTTCTCTTTTCGCTCTCTTACCGCCAAAATTTCCGTCCATTAATAAAAGTCACCATGCGACGGTTCCGGACAGCGGCAGATATATTCTAATAACTCGCCGATAGTACTTGTAGCCAATGCAATACAAGTATCAGCACCGCCATAATAGATTCTGATAACCCCTGTTTTTTCATCTAACACCCAGCCACAGGAAAACACTACATTTGCAACATCGCCTTGTGTTTCATAAGGCATTTCTGGTCCAAAAATCCACTCATCGCTGCGATGCAATACTTTTAATGGATTTTCTAAATCAAGCAAGGCCAGCCCAAGTCGATACAAACAGCCCGAACCAGTTTGCCGTACACCATGATATAAAAGCAGCCAACCCTGGGGAGTTTCTAATGGTGGTGCTGATAAGCCAATTTTTCCACTGTCCCACCAACCGCCAGAACGTGCATGCATCAAAACCTGCTGATCACTCCAATGAGAAAGATCATCCGAATAGGACAGCCAGATATGAGCACCTGCTACATAGCTTGCTACAAT
>Ga0302155_10002291_pt1 | contig 13115 bp, 14 predicted proteins | sample I_Bog_N3_1_FD_193508 | JGI IMG/M metagenome (GOLD analysis project Ga0302155, IMG submission 193508) | Peat permafrost microbial communities from Stordalen Mire near Abisko, Sweden - I_Bog_N3_1 | ecosystem: Environmental > Terrestrial > Soil > Wetlands > Peat | place: Sweden: Abisko, Stordalen...
GAACATTAAAGTGGTGGGTATTCCGGGCCAACGTGACCGGTCATTCCGGTTGAGCGTGACCGGCGATTCCGGCGCATCGTGACCGCCGATTCCGGTCGAACGTGACCGATTTCAGGCATCGGACCGGAATGACCGGTCACGATACCGGAACGGTGTAGTACAGCATCAGAATGGTGTTACGCAAAGAACCCACCTAGCGGGTACGCTGCCAGCTTTTTGTCTGGAACAGCATGCCCGCGCCAAGGATTACGATGCGTAAAATCAAGGACGTACTGCGTCTCAAGCTCGAGGCCCAGCTCTCGCACGAGCAAATTGCTGTCGCGCTGCGCCTCTCCAAAGGCGTTGTCGCCAAATATGTCGGGCTCGCTGCCGCCGCTGGTCTGGATTGGCCCGCCGTGCAGGCCTGCGACGACATCACACTGGAACGACGGCTCTTGGTCGCGCCACAACGGCCACGCGCCCATGTGCAACCCGACTACGGCCGCATTCACCACGAGTTGCGGCGCAAGGGCGTGACGCTGATGCTGCTGTGGGAGGAGTATCAGCTTGATCATGCCGATCGACAGACCTACAGTTACTCCCAATTCTGTGAGAATTTCCGGGTCTTCGCCAAGCAACTCAAACGCTCGATGCGGCAGATCCATCGCGCCGGCGAGAAGCTCTTCATCGACTTTGCCGGTCCGACCATCCCATTGACCGGTGGCGGGCGTGCCCACATCTTTGTCGCGGCCTTGGGTGCCTCCTGCTATACCTTTGCCTGCGCCACGCCGAGTGAAACCATGGCTGACTGGCTCAACGCCACGGGGCGGGCGTTGCACTTCATCGGCGGCGTACCGCAGTTGATTGTTCCCGACAACCCCCGCGCCATGATCGCCGACCCGGATCGCTATGAGCCGCGAAGCAATGACTCCGTGCTCGACTTCGCCCGCCATTACGGCACCTCGGTGCTGCCGGCACGTCCCTATCATCCGCAAGACAAAGCCAAGGTCGAATCGGCGGTGCAAATCGTCGAGCGCTGGATCATGGCGCGCCTGCGCCATCAGGCATTTGCCAACGTCGCCGAGGTCGATGCTGCGATGGTGCCACTGTTGACGCGGCTCAATGCCAAGCCGTTTCAGAAACTACCAGGCAGTCGTGCCAGTGCCTTTGCTGCGCTGGATCAACCTGCGTTGCTGCCATTGCCGCTGCAGCGCTATGAACTCGCCAGCTTCAAGACCGTCCGGGTGCATATCGACTATCACGTCGAGATCGACGGGCACCGTTACAGCGTGCCACATGCGTTGGTGGGGCAAGTGCTCGAAGCGCGCATGACGATCGGTGCGGTCGAATTGCTGCATCGTGGGCAACGGGTTGCCAGTCATGCCCGTTCCCCTCGGCGAGGCGCATTCACGACGGTGCCACAACATATGCCGGCAGCACACCGCGCGCACATGGAGTGGACGCCGCAACGACTCATTCATTGGGGCCAAAGCATCGGTCCGGCAACGGCGGTGGCGGTCACCCGGCTGCTGGAAGAGCGCAAGCATCCGGAGCATGGCTATCGTGCTTGCCTGGGCCTGCTGTCGCTGGCCAAGCGCTATGGCAAACCAAGGCTGGAAGCGGCCTGCAGCTTTGCGTTGCAAATCGGCGCCTGCCAGTATCGCCACGTGCGCGACATCCTTGCCAACAACCGTGACAAGACCAGTGTGCAGGGCAATGCCGGCGCATCCGACGAGTGGGTCAGTCCGGATCACGCCCACGTCCGCGGCCCATCCTACTACCAATAAAAATGGAACAGATCATGATGATGCAAACCACCCTGGCGCAATTGCGCACCTTGAAGCTTGACGGCTTAGCCACCGGTCTGGAAGAACAACTGACACAGCCCGGCATGAGCGCCATGAGCTTCGAAGAGCGCCTGGCACTCTTGATTGACCGTGAGGTCCATTGCCGCAATGATCGCAAACTGGTGCGCCTGCTCAAACAAGCAAGATTGAAGTATGCCCAAGCCACCATTGAGGATATCGATACCCGGCCCACTCGGGGCGTGGACCGCCGTGCCGTGATGAGTCTCGCGCTCGGCGATTGGGTCAGCGCCGGGCATAGCGTGCTCATTACCGGCCCAACCGGTGCCGGCAAGTCATGGCTCGGTTGCGCACTGGCGCAGTACGCCTGTCGGCGCGGTTACTCGGCGTTGTACCAACGTGTACCCCGTCTACAGGAAGAACTGCGCATTCGTCACGGCAGCGGCACCTTCGGCAAATGGCTGCTGCAGGTCGCCAAGACCGACGTCCTTGTGCTCGATGATTGGGGGATGGGAGCGATCGATAACACGACCCGTTCAGATTTACTGGAGATGATTGACGACCGCGCCGCCAGCAAAGCTACGATCATCACCAGTCAACTGCCGATCGAACATTGGCATGCATGGATCGGCGACGCCACGATTGCCGACGCCATCTTGGACCGGATCATGCAACGCAATCATCGCTTCACCTTGACCGGCGATTCAATGCGCCAATTCAAGCCAAAATCAGAAAAAGAGGAGAAAAATATCGACCCATCGTGACCGACACCATTACAATTTGAGCGCGTAATACCATTCAATGCGCAACGGTCACGTTCGACCGGAATGCGCGGTCACGTTCGCCGGAATACCCAACTTGACGCCCTTGGCAAGCGCGCCACGCTAGCAACAGCACAATGCCACCATCAAACAGACCTTAAGAGATCACACCATCTTTACGTCATACCGATAGCAAGCTAATCAGGTCAGAGAGAAGACGACGGCACCAAGCCCACTTCCAGTGCGTACTTGAACAAATCGGCGTCGCTAGCGACGCCGAGTTTTTTCATTGCACTATTTTTCTGTGAGCTGACCGTTTGTTTACTACGATGCAGCTGGATGGCTATATCGTTGATTTTTATTCCAGAGACGTATAAACGAACGACTTCTGATTCCCGCTTGGACAAATTGACCGTCTTCCGGTCATCCATTGGCGATTTCTCCAGTATCTGAACAATTGTATTGACGGTCGGAGAAAAATACTGCCCGGAAGAACTAGCAATATGTATCGCAGGAATCAAGTGACTGGCATCATCGGATTTACTGATGATACAACGCACTCCCAAAGCAATCAGGGTACGCAGTACGCCTGGGTTATCCATCATCGTCATGACGACAATCTTGATATCTGGATAACGGCGCAAGATAAACTCGAATAACGGTAAACCATCCCCAAACTCGCCCCCGGGCATTGCGTAATCAGTTACCAGTACATCAGCATTGCCTTTGTCTAACAGCGCGATGATTTCTGTCGAGTTACGCGCGGCATCCATCAGTTCTATCGTACTCACGGCAATCGATTGCTTGATACCCTCAATAATCGCGGGGTGATCATCCGCAATGATGACTCTGATTTTATAGGGGTGCATTCATAACCTTTCAAACAGATCAATCCCTTTACGAGATAGTCTTTTTTTCCAATGCTTGCAATTCCTCTTCCCATATTTTAATCATCTGTCGGCGCGCCAACGGCGAAGCGATCAGATACTGATTCATGCCAGTCGTAAATTGTTTAATCTCAGTCTTGGACAATTTAGAAAAGCCCAACAATAACCTCGCAGTATTCACAATATTTTCCTATATCCAAATATAGACAAACGTTTTTCATCACAAAAAACATAAACCAGAAAAAACGACTTCGCGAAAAATGACAATTTCCACTCCACCACCTCATCCAATTTTGCTTTCTGCTGCCATGGATTAACGGTTACCAAGAATCTACCTCTTCAGGACGCTCGATCATTTTGAATATAAAACTGTCGAGAATGCCATTAGAGACAACCGAAAATCCGACTCCTTGATTTAGAACTCCATATATTGACGATGTATCCTCACCGTTATCTTTCAATATGCCCATGATCTGTGCCAACGCCCCTGTATGCGAACGAATATTTCCATAGGGAGAAACGCCATCTGCGGCAACAAAATTACGCATGTGCTCAATAATTTCTTTCGAAGTTATGTTTTCATTATCTCCCCATACCTTTTTCAAAGAGGCATAAAGCTGCTCAATGTATTGATCACCATTACTTCCTGAACTATCTGACAATAAGCGCTGATCCAGATTTTCCAACTCTGAAGCGGCCAAAACCGACGAAGGTAACTGCGTCTCTAATTTCAGTTGATTTATCATGACATTTCCTCTGGCAGAACCCTATTTTCTTTTTCCGATGAGCCAGAAATTTCCTGCTCTCGCGACGCAAACAACACCGCCAGATGTTGACGACAACGATTAGCGACAGTGTGATGTTGGGCATAAATCGATGGCAGATTTTTCATGACCCGGGCAGACGCGCGAACAACGAAATCATCTGGAACAAACTCCACAACCTGATCACCCAGGCGCAAAACGAATCTGGCTTCTGACCAATATTCAATATTGATCTGACCATTGACATGCGGCTGCAAGCGCGCTACCAGTTGCCGATGATTGGCTCGCATATTTTCTGGCATAACAATTTCCAGACGCTGAATAAGCATCTCCCCTTGCTCAACAACCGCTTCTTCAAATGCGGCCATGATCACATCGGCATCGCTGACACAATGTCGCAACAGTTCGGCAACTTCTTGCAGCAATTGTTGCTGCAACTTGGTTGTCAGTTCGGCATGCGCCGAAAGATATTGCGCCATCGCCTCGGCAGCCTGAACAATTCCTGCGATATATCCTTCGGCTTTGGCTTCGAGATAGACATCCTCAGCACGCTGCTCCGATTGCAACAATAAATCCTTGGCACGCCGACGAGCTTCCGTCATGAGAGCCGAAGCCTTGATATCATTGCGCAGGTAAGCACTGCGTACCAATAAGGCCTCGTCAGGTACGACATCAAACAGGGTTTGGAGGATTTTTGGCATATAGCATCGCCTGTAGTATCAACAATAAATCAGCGGTTTCTAGTGGTTTGCGCGCATGCTCAAAACAGTTATCCAGCTTTGGCGAAAACAATAACCGCATCATTCCCAGCATTACCACCGGTGCTTGCTGCTGCCAGTCCAGTACCCGCGACAAACCCACCGCCTGCACCTGCAACAGAGGATTTTTTTCTTCACCATCAAACGCACTAGTTGCAATGTCCTCAAACATATTTGCAGGCGCCGCACCCATGTCCTGCAAAGGCAAGGAAATAAAAAATCGCACTGCAGCCGGCAATTTCAATATCCGTCCACGCCATGCGAGATCCTGCTTCATAAGCTGCGCCCCCACCAGCGTGCAGACATAAGGCAACTGATGCCAGTGCGGCAGGAGTTGCCGCGCATATTGTGCCGCCGCCATCCAGTCCTGTGAACCTGCTATACCGGCGAGCAGCATCTGGTTGACGATGGCACGCTGCTGCGGAGTATTGAGCCTGCACGACAAGCGCAGCCGTTCCGGGTGAATATAGCTCAGCGGATTGAGCATGATTGTCGCAGCCAGATCACCGCGCAACGTCAAATCAAACTTTCGGTCCATCGAATTCTCCCTCACCAATTTGCGGCTTTTTCTTATAGCGCCACCACAAGCCACCCATCAAAGCAAGCGCTATCACGACAACCGCCGCCAGTATGTTCAACGGCAAAACACTATTGCCGACATCCAAGGACTTGGGTGCTTGATGCTGCAAAGCACTTCGTTTAGACAGTACGACGGAGATATTGTCGTACTCCACTTCGGCAAAGCTATTTTTAAGAAAGCGTTTGATATCGTTGATCAGTGCTGCCGCATCGACGTCACTTTCATAGCTTGCCAAAGCAGACAAATGTACCGGCCGTGTCTTTCTGCCCCCCTCTCCCGCATCCAGATCGTAACTGACGTGCACTCTCGCAGAAACCACTCCGGCGATCGTATAAAGAGACTGCTCCAAACGTTGTTCAATCCCGGAATACAACCTGGCCTTTTCGGCTCGCGGTGAAGCGACCAGACTGTCGGATGGAAACATGTCGGCAATCTGCAGAGGCTTGCGTGACGGCAGGTCATAGGATTTCAAAATATCCACTGCGGCGGCAAAATTTCGCTTTTCCACGAAAATACTGTAACCAACTTTGCCTTCGTTTTTTTTGTCAGCGTCGATATTGTGACGATGCAATACCGCCACTACCTCGTTGGCTTGCCCTTGTTCGAGACCCTGCAACAGACTATCCTGCTTACACGCAACCAAAGACAGCAACAATACCAACATCATCAGCCGCCGGATCATGCGCGCAACAACGTTTCCGCAGTAGCCACACCCTTGCGCGTCAAAGCACTGATGACTTCCATCTGCTGTTTATATTCGCCCAAACGTACCTGTAATTCGAACAATCCACCGGGCCTCGAAAGAAAATCCGGATCATTTGCCATGGCCATGATGCTGTTATATTCCTGCTGGGTTGCCACTGAAGTTGTGGAAAAAGCATCACGCAAGCGATCATCCAGTGGCAGCAAACCCGTTTCCTGCGGCGAAATATCGACTACCTTGATACTTTCAATACTTTCTATTGTTGAAATTACTGGTACAGCCACGTCAACCTCTTTTCAAAAAAATCAACGGAAGTTTGCGACAATGCTCGCATCCATGTCTTTAAACACTTTCACAGTAGAAGACTGTGCATTGCGTAAAATACTAATTTCAGAAATGAGCGCCTGATATTCGGCAAGTTTGGTCGGATCTGAACTACCGCCCGCAGCCAATGCGTTCCGCGCCAGCTCCTCTTTAGCAAACAAGTCTTTACCACCATCTTCAAATTTTTTTGCTGTGTCCACCATAAGCCCCATAATTTACCTCTCGTCAAAAATGTTCAGGAAAAAACCAATGTTGCGGAGTCATCTTGACGTAGCCTGACGCCCCATATCCGAAAGACTTGCTCTTAAGCCAATCATCCTTCAGAGCCACTGAAAAATTGATATAACGCACACCAAAATCACGATAGAAATCGTCCGTAAGTGTTTGCAAATGCGTCAGCTCAATATCATTCAAATCTCCTTGAATACTGTAATTGATGCTGTTTTCCGCGCCGCTACGCTGATAGGTAACACCCAGCCTTTCCAGACCCGATCTGGCACGCCTATCGAGCATGACATCAGACAGATTTTCCGCACTGACTTTTTCGGCATAAGGCATCCATGACATCAGGCTGGCAAAGAGCGCCTGACGTTCCTGCGGGCTAAGATGTGTTCGCTCCTGACTCAACAGCAACACTGGCTTGGCGGGGGTATTGAGTTTCAGTCGATGGAAATTAAGCGCTGGATAATTTTCTAATATCAGTCTATGAATACGCATTTCTTCGTCTCGCGATGTGGATACACGCGTCGATGCAACCAACCCCTCCCGAGACAACGCTTGCCTGGCCCACGACACGTCACGTTCGCTATTGGCGAAAATATAGACGATGCCATTACGCCCTTTGAGCGTCTGATATTGTTCACTGGAGCCAGAAATAATGGCAGAGACTTCCGTTACGCGTTTTTTTTCACTAGACATCATCCACAGTGCCAAAGCGGCGCCAATCAAGACAAACAAGGCGACAGCCACGATCACAACCTTGATCAACAAATTCTTGCGCGTCTTCACGGGCTTATCGGATGTGATCTGCTCATCCTGAGCAAGCACTGGCTCCCAATCGGTGTACGCCGAACGCACTGCAAACTTGAGCGTGCCGACCTGGCAAATTTCCTGATACTCGCGCAACTGCTCTTCCGGGTCTTCACCCAAAATGCGCAAACGGAAACTTCCGCGCGCATTGTCGTTAATAATGATTTCGAAATTAATTCCACCATCGATCGGAACAACAATGGCATTGGAGGGAAACTCCGGTATTTCAGCATCTGCTCGATCACCTAACAAGGTATCTGCAGCACCTGCAACAAGCAATGTCGTCGTTGTGGGAAGCCGATACTCGCAACCGGATAGTGGTCCACTTAACAGTCGAAGGACTGGCCAAGCGTCCTGATTTCCCTCTTCTAAAAGCAATGACATGATTGAATTCTCTGATGCGTTCTATGAAATTGGTTTGTCCTCCATGCCTGTGACGGCAATATCCAAAAAAAACAAACCGATCCGCTATCGAGCAATAGCACTCTCGTTGCAAGATCACGAAGACACAGTGTAGAGATTTTAAGCTTCAATCAATATCTGACCAGAACCAAAAACAACCAACTTTCCTTATGACTAGTAAGAAAAATTATGTAGTCAATAAAATTTTCGACGTGAAAAAAATCCGTAATTTTATACACAGCTCAATTTTTAATGTTTGTTGATATAGATTTTCAATTGCGAATACACAGCAGTTGCTCATCCGTTTTCTCGCAAGACAACATCACTGGCCGCAGTGTCCGATGCCTCTGCACAAGCGCGTAGACAAGTGATTGCAGAGCTGCTGCAAGGACATGATGCATGCGCCCTTGCCAACACGCTTGCCTGGTGAACGTATTGAAAAAACAATATCGAGAGGCGATATGAAAATTGCAGCAAGTGGTGATGGCAAGTCGAATCGATGCAGAAGCTGCCAAAACCAACAGGGCCGTACTAGACACCAAGCATTATTTGATCAGCCACGCCAAGCCATTTCCTTGAGTATTCGGCGAATCAATGTCTGGAATATTTCCACCCGATCAAGAAAATTAGCTGGCACGACTACTGCGCACTCTCGTTCCAATTCGCGACAAGCATTAACCACTTGCACTTGCTGTTGCATGGCGAAAGCCCCTTTAATCGAGTGCAAATGCTGCAGTACCAGATCGCGACACTGAGACATACTAGCAGTGCGAATTTGTGCCAGAGATGTCTCACTGCTACATTCCAGTTCTATAAGCAATTGCTTCGAAAGAGGTATTTTTTTTTGTCCAGTTGATGCTCCTGGCGCATGCGAATGCGACACAAAAAAATAACGCCGTACCATCAGATCGATTTCTTGCAGTGACATTGGCTTTAACAAAATTTCGTCAATACCCGCATCACGACAACGCTGACGCTCATCAGCGATGGCACTGGCAGTAATTGCAATGATAGGTAAGGAAGCTCCCTGTTGACGCAATATCCGAGCTAATAAATAACCATCAATACCCGGCATGGAAAGATCCGTGAAGACAAGGTCATATTCCCCGCAAAAAAATAACTGCAATGCCTCGTCCGCACTGCCAGCGAGACTGACGACATAACCCAGCAAACGCAACTGCTCGCCAATCAATTCGCGATTGACAGGATGATCTTCCACGACTAGTATCTGCGCCGTTTTTTCAGCAACATTTGCGGTGGCAGATTGATACACAGCCACTTCTGACACCTCGGTTGTGCTGGTTGGATGCGTATCACCACCGGCCATGAGCAAGGCACGCTGTAAGCCATCGATAGAATAACAAGAAACCAAAATCCGATTGCCCTGCAAGATAGGAAAACGTGGCCCATTTTCCCGTGCATCAACTAATTGAACATTTCTGGCAATTGCCTTCTCTTCTGCCATAACGCTCCAGAAACGCGTCGCGCCGAACAGCAACAGCACACCACCGTCTTTATTCCATTCTTGTGGCTCATTAAGCAGCTTTACCTGCATGCCCCAAGCTTGCAATTGCACGATCAGATGTACTCGCCACTCTTCTGACTCGCACAGCACACCGATCTCGGTTTGCTGTAGCAATGCTGCTTTTAACTCGCCTCCTTCTACTGCGTATAGTGGCAGCTTTACGGTAAATATTGTGCCGCAGTTGGACTCGCTTTCCATCTCAATGACACCATCCATCAGATGTGTTAACTGCTGACATAGTGACAAACCCAGGCCGGTACCGCCATATTCCCGCGTTACTGAAACATCGGCTTGCATAAACGGGCGAAATATTTCCTGGCGCTGGCACATTGGAATCCCGATTCCTGTATCGCTCACCCGTAATAGCATCCAGGCCTTACCGTGGTCTTGCGCTGGGTCGATTTCCAGTGCGACAATTATTTTCCCCTTGGCGGTAAATTTGATCGCATTGCTCAGCAGATTAACCACGATCTGCCGAAAACGCGTGGGATCTCCAATGTGATAGCGCGGAAACCCGCACCCCAGGTAATAATACAAATCCAATTCCTTGTCGTCAGCCATAGGTAAAAATATCGACAAGACTTGCTCAATCAGATCAATCACATCAAACTGAATTTTTTCAAGTTGCATTTGTCTAGCTTCTATTTTTGAAAAATCCAGCACATCATTGATGATATCAAGCAGGGAACGCGAAGAATTCGTGATGGTTTTCAGCCGATCTTGTTGTAGCTCAGTCAATGGGCTATAGGAAAGCAATTCCAGATTGCCGAGTATGCCGTTGAGCGGAGTCCGAATCTCATGACTAATCATCGCAAGAAAGGAAGACTTGGCTTGATTTGCAGCATCAGCAGCTGCACGAGCCTCCCGCAAACTAAACTCGAGCTGCTTGCGTTCAGTAATATCAGAAAAGCTACACAACAAATATTGTTCACTCAAATAAGAGGTCGGGACGAGATTGACCAACAGATGCCGTCTTTCATTATTGTCTACCGTTACAGTCAACTCGTGTATGTCGATCTTGGCGTTCTTAAGTACAGGGGCGTCATGCGCAAGCGTCAAAAACCGTTGTGACAAGGACTCATCACCCTTGTCATATACCCTCATCAATTCATTTTGCAGCAGTATTTTTCCACTTCGCACCGATACCAGACACAAGCCATAGGGTGCAGTTGCGATAATGGTGCGATTGAGGTTTTCACTATCGAAAACCCGCTGCGACCGGAATAGCAACGGATTCAATATTTTTTGAAGATAAAAATAAATCAATGCCCACAACAGCCCAAGCAATAACAAGGTGCTGGCAATATACATAAGAACAATCGAGCCGCGTGCCGCGAGGATGGTTCGCCATGAATGGGCATAAGAAAATATCCACCCGGTATCGGCCAACGCTTCACTAAACACAAATATGCCATCGCGATAGAGATAAGCGGACGATTCAAGTTGCTCTCTCCACAAGCCTGAATCCAGCACTTTTTGACTTAATGCAGAATCAGTAATTTTGCGACTCCAGCTATTGAGAATCAAACCACCTGCCTGATCAATAATCAGAAAATTTCCGCCATAGCTGGTTTTCCTCAACCATTTATTGAGGACGTCAAAAGAAATATTGCTGACAAAAACAGCGAAAGGTCGAATACCTTCAAATGCCAGCGCGGCCACTTGCAATACCATTTCACCCGTCAAAGGATCGACCATTGGCGGCATCCAGAACACCCGTCGATTTTCCCTTAGCGATGACAGATACCTTGGATCAGTCAAATCACCAATATCCGGTGCCAAGCGTGCCACCAAATGATGGACATCACCAGGTCTCATTTCCTTGAACAAGGAAGGGGCTATGGATGGCGCTGAAATCGATAGGAATGTATGTTCTGGATTAAAAAAAAATCCTGCGAAAAGCTCACCTCGTTCGCCCGTACTGGCAGTCAATTCAGCGGCACGAATTTCGCTGAATGCGAGCAGGCGCGAAAAACTCTGCAGCGTGGTTTTTGCAGTGACATCCGCCAGTAATAACTGAGGGACTACATGAGGACTAGCTTGCAACAACAAGCGTCCCTGCCGGAAATCATTGACCGGATTTGGCGTGCCAATGGTTCGCCAAATCAGTTCGGAATAAATGATGCCGCGCCGCGTGGCTGCCTGCTTTTTTTCAATCTCTTGCGTTACCAGGGCCTTGTTTGCGATGAATAAAGCCCTGCCTTCAGCAATATAACTCTGAATATCTGCCCATATCACAAGAGACACGCCGCATATCAGCACCAATGAAATAAGCAAGCCCCCGCCCAACATCTGCCTGCGCTGATAGCGGCGCAAGAGTCTGATTTCACAGGATTTTCTAGCTGCACCCTTAGTCATTGTATTTTTACAGTGCATAGACAACAGCTCATGCTTAGCGCCTTCCCATTCACGCGCATCACAACCCGTTTATCTTCAGCATCAGATCAATGCTTACGGGGCAACAAAACGCAGAAAGCCTGGCATCCTGTTGGACTTAGCTTGAGTCGGCTGCCAAAGTTGCTGAGTGGCGCCTCTTCCGCCGATTTTTTTCTCAACAGTCCCGCGATTGACCAATAGTTCAGCAACATCTGTCCCCACCGAGCTACTTTTTCGCTTGGACTCCCTAAGCGCCACAGACTGCTGGTACGATAAGCAACAGCAAATACGTCTGCCGCACTCAACTCTCCGTTACAGAATGAGCCTGCAAACGCAACTGCAGCACCACATCAAAAACACCGCCGACAGTGAGCATGCGAGGCAGACAGTCAACATCAATCTCGATGTCGAACATGTCATCTAACATATGGACGACCTGAAGCAGGTCCAAAGAATCGGCTCCCAGATCATCGACCAGCAAAGTGTCCTCACTGATGGGGGCATCTGCCATGAAATACTCTGCCAAATAAACACTGACCTGCCCTCGCAAACCTGCCATGGAAAAATCATATCCAGCTGGTGCCATCATAATCTCAGCGGGCGTCATTGGGCTGAATTAAAATTGGATTTTCGCTGCTCGAAAGACGCCCAGCAGCAGTTACCGAGTACTTATTTTGTAATGTATACGCTTTCCAGTTTAAAAATTGCATCCATCGCTTCTTTTTTGCTGACCTCTCCAAGATTGTTGTTATCCTGCTCCGGAGAATTGATCAGCTGGCCGTTTTTTATATAGTCGTTCTCTAACTGGCGTTGAAATGTTAATACTCCCTCTGCGAGGTTTTTTTCCGCAAGTTTTCGTTCCTCATTGTTTCCCTTTACATCGTTTACCATCAAGAGAAAAACGTGCCGCCACTTCGGCAACGCGTTCAGATCCTTTTGTGATCACAATAAACTGTACGATTGTGACAATCGAGAAAATAACAAATCCAACAATCAGGGTATCCCCGATCACATATTCACCGAAGGTTGCAATAATTTCGCCAGCATCGGCTTGTGTCAGAATCAGGCGACTGGTGCTGATTGACAATGCCAGCCGAAATAATGTTGTGATCAGCAAAATTGTTGGGAAAGTCGAAAAATTCAAAATCTTTTCGACATAAAACGATCCCATGAACAATAAAATGGCAATGACAATATTGAGCGCAATCAGGAAATCAACCAG
>Ga0302155_10002304_pt1 | contig 13082 bp, 8 predicted proteins | sample I_Bog_N3_1_FD_193508 | JGI IMG/M metagenome (GOLD analysis project Ga0302155, IMG submission 193508) | Peat permafrost microbial communities from Stordalen Mire near Abisko, Sweden - I_Bog_N3_1 | ecosystem: Environmental > Terrestrial > Soil > Wetlands > Peat | place: Sweden: Abisko, Stordalen...
ATCTTCCTCTGGGGTACGGACAAATTGCTCGAATTTCTCTTGTATGACGTAATTTTGGGCTGGAAATAAAAATGAGCGATAGCACACAAGACAGCGCACCGATTGGTGCGCAAAGCGTTTCAAGCGCAAGTAAAAAGCGCTGGTACGTGGTGCATGCGTATTCCGGCATGGAAAAAAGTGTGCAGCGTGCATTGACCGAACGCATCATGCGTGCCGGTATGGAAGAGCAGTTCGGCCAGATTCTGGTGCCGACCGAAGAAGTGGTCGATGTCAAGAACGGTCACAAGTCGGTGACTGAGCGTCGTTTCTTCCCAGGCTATGTTCTGGTAGAGATGGAAATGACGGATGAAACCTGGCATCTGGTGAAAAACACCAGCAAGGTTACTGGCTTTATCGGCGGCAAGTCGAATCGTCCAACGCCGATTCCGCCGCATGAAGTTGACAAGATCATGCAGCAAATGCAGGACGGTATCGAAAAGCCGCGTCCAAAGGTACTGTACGAAGTGGGCGAGCTGGTGCGTATCAAAGATGGTCCATTTACCGATTTCAACGGCAACGTGGAAGAAGTGAATTACGAAAAATCCCGCGTGCGTGTTTCGGTGACGATTTTTGGTCGTGCTACACCGGTTGAACTTGAGTTCGGCCAGGTCGAAAAAGTTTAAGCAAAAGATTCAGCGCCGGCAGGAGCGTGATGAAATGCAAATTTCATCAAATCCGGCAGTAGCAGAGGAGCCTCAGTAAGGTGTCGCAAGACAAATGAACAGGCGCTAATACTCAATTAACGTAGGAGCCATCATGGCAAAGAAGATTATCGGTTTTATCAAGCTGCAAGTTCCAGCTGGTAAAGCAAATCCATCCCCACCAATCGGTCCAGCGCTGGGTCAGCGCGGTCTGAATATCATGGAATTCTGCAAGGCATTCAACGCCCAGACCCAAGGTGTCGAACCAGGTTTGCCAATTCCGGTCGTGATCACTGCTTTCGCGGACAAGTCTTTCACATTCGTGATGAAGACTCCGCCAGCAACGATCTTGATCAAAAAGGCTGCAGGTATTCAAAAGGGTTCTGCCAAACCACATTCGGACAAGGTTGGCAAAATCACCCGTCAACAAGCGGAAGAAATCGCTACCCAGAAGAAGCCGGATCTTACCGCTGCTGATCTGGAAGCGGCTGTGCGTACCATCGCTGGTTCTGCACGTTCCATGGGCATCACGGTGGAGGGTCTGTAATGGCTAAGTTAACTAAACGCGCAAAAGCAATGCAAGGCAAGATCGACAGCACCAAGGCTTATCCTTTCGATAATGCCCTGGCACTGATCAAGGAATTTGCCACTGCCAAGTTCAATGAATCGATCGATGTATCCGTCCAATTGGGAGTGGATGCAAAGAAGTCGGATCAAGTCGTTCGTGGCTCGGTCGTGTTGCCTGCAGGTACTGGCAAGACTGTTCGCGTGGCTGTGTTTGCATCGGGCGAAAAGGCTGAGCAAGCTAAGGCTGCTGGTGCGGACGTGGTCGGTATGGAAGATCTGGCTGAACAAATCAAGGCTGGCAACATGCCTTTCGACATCGTCATCGCTTCGCCAGACACCATGCGTATCGTTGGTACCCTGGGTCAAATCCTGGGTCCACGTGGCCTGATGCCAAATCCTAAGGTCGGCACAGTCACTCCTGACGTCGCTACTGCGGTCAAGAATGCCAAGGCAGGTCAAGTGCAATATCGTACTGACAAGGCCGGTATCATTCACGCTACTATCGGTCGCAAGTCGTTTGCTGATGCCGATCTGAAGTCGAATCTGGTGGCGCTGCTCGATGCACTGAGCAAGGCTAAGCCAGCGACCAGCAAAGGTATTTATCTGCGCAAGGTGTCGTTGTCGTCCACGATGGGCGCCGGCGTTCGCGTGGATCAGACTTCGTTGTCAGCGTAAGTAAAGAATCAAGTCCTCGTTGCCTGATGGCGGCGAGGCGCATCTTTGGGCTGGATTGTTTGCTGCTGAGTTCAGTTGTAACAATTCAGGCAATCAAAGACCGTTGGGCGGCGTGCAGTTTCAGGCACAAAGTTAAAACGTTGAAAACTTGTTTTCGACAACCCAACGCAGATGGTGAACCCGAACAAGTTTTGCAGTCTCGCGTAGCGTTTAGAGTAATAAGAAACGTTGCATTGAACTCCTAACTTCGGACGCCGTGTTCGAACCGATGTAAGGCAAACAGGTGTTGTGCCTGTGTGGTGGCCAAGCATCATTTTTGGAGGTTGATCTTGAGTCTCAATCTGAATGACAAAAAGGCCGTTGTCGCCGAAGTCGCTGCCAAAGTAGCAACTGCGCAGACTATCGTCGTGGCCGAATACCGTGGCATCCAGGTTGGTCACTTGACGCAACTGCGCGCCAAAGCGCGTGACCAAGGTGTGTACCTGCGCGTGTTGAAAAATACACTCGCGCGTCGCGCTGTTGAGGGCACCGCATTTGCCAATCTCGCTTCTGAAATGACTGGTCCGTTGATCTATTCGATCTCGGAAGATGCCGTTGCTGCAGCTAAAGTCATTGCTGACTTTGCTAAAACCAACGACAAGCTGGTCGTCAAGGCGGGTAACTATGCAGGTAAACAGCTGGATAAAGCAGCTGTCACCGCATTGGCAAATATCCCAAGCCGCGAAGTTCTGCTGGCCCAGTTGTTGGGCATGATGCAGGTTCCGGTCGCTGGTTTTGCGCGTGGTCTGGCTGCCTTGGCAGCCAAGAAAGAGTCCGAAGTCGCGTAAGCATGAGGGCCGCAGATGCGGCTCTGTGTTGAGCATTTCGCATTTTTTGCGTCAGTACCGATTAGATGTTATTACCGAAATAAATTAGGAGTTTCAAATGGCAATTAGCAAAGACGATATCTTGGAAGCCGTAGGCGCCTTGACCGTGTTGGAATTGAATGACCTGGTTAAGGCATTCGAAGAGAAGTTTGGCGTTTCCGCAGCGGCAATGGCTGTTGCTGGTCCAGCTGGCGGCGCAGCTGCAGCAGCAGTTGAAGAGCAAACTGAGTTCACCGTTGTTCTGTCCGAAATCGGCGCGAACAAGGTTGGCGTGATTAAGGCAGTTCGCGAAATCACCGGTTTGGGCTTGAAAGAAGCTAAGGATCTGGTTGATGGTGCACCGAAGCCAGTCAAGGAAGCAATTCCTAAGGCAGACGCTGAAGCAGCTAAGAAGAAGCTGGAAGACGCAGGCGCGAAAGCAGAAATCAAGTAAGTATTACTTGAGCTGGAAGATCCGCCGGTTCGCTGGCGTATTGTTCCACCGGAGTCAAAGTGCAGAGTCCTTTGAAAAAGGGATTCGGCTTTGGCTCCTTTGTCGTTTCGAAATTTTGTATGCGAATTTAATTCGTTAAGTGGTTAGCAATTTTTTGTTCCGAGGCATCGTTGTCCGGGCAAGAAATGGCGCCAGCCCCGACTGAAGGGCCGAGATTTGAGGTTTCGCCGCAACTCATCGCGGCGATAGGCGATGCAGGCGAGTCCTGAACTCTCTATCCTTCCTGTCACTCACGGAGTGTCCATGCACTACTCATTTACTGAGAAGAAGCGTATTCGTAAATCTTTTGCGAAACGCGCTAACGTCCACAACGTTCCGTTCCTGCTAGCGACTCAGATCGAGTCATACCAGACATTTTTGCAAACGGACAAAACAGCGTCCCAGCGTAAGAACGATGGTCTGCAATCGGCCTTTACATCAATTTTCCCTATCGTTTCGCACAATGGTTTTGCGCGTCTCGAGTTCTTGTCCTATGTGTTGGGCGCACCGCCGTTCGACGTCAAGGAATGTCAACAGCGTGGTCTGACGTTCGCGTCACCCTTGCGCGCCAAGGTACGTCTGGTGATTCTGGATAAGGAATCGCCAACCAAGCCTGTGGTCAAGGAAATGAAAGAACAGGAAGTCTACATGGGCGAATTGCCGCTTATGACGACCACTGGTTCGTTCGTCATCAATGGTACTGAGCGCGTCATCGTGTCGCAGTTGCATCGTTCGCCTGGCGTGTTCTTTGAACATGATCGCGGCAAGACGCACTCGTCCGGCAAGCTGCTGTTCTCTGCACGTATCATTCCTTACCGTGGTTCGTGGCTGGACTTTGAATTCGACCCTAAGGACATTCTGTTCTTCCGCGTTGACCGTCGCCGCAAGATGCCAGTAACGATTTTGCTCAAAGCCATCGGCATGACGTCCGAGCAGATTCTTGCTAATTTCTTCGTGTTCGACAATTTCGCGCTGCATGCCGAAGGCGCCGAGATGGAATTCGTCCCTGAACGTCTGCGCGGTGAAGTGGCCCGTTTTGACATCCAGGACAAGGATGGCAAGTCCCTGGTCGCCAAAGACAAGCGTATCAACGCCAAGCATGTGCGTGATATCGAAGCGGCTGGCATCAAGCATATTTCGGTACCGGAAGACTATCTGCTGGGCCGCGTATTGGCCAAGAACATCATTGACAGCGATACCGGTGAAGTTATCGCGCTGGCTAATGACGAACTGACCGAAGAATTGCTGGCACGCTTGCGTGAAGCTGACATTGATTCCGTACAGACACTGTATATCAATGATCTGGACCAAGGCGGCTACATTTCGCAAACCTTGCGTACTGATGACACGTCGGATCAAACGGCAGCACGGGTTGCAATCTATCGCATGATGCGCCCTGGCGAACCGCCAACCGAAGACTCGGTTGAGGCTCTGTTCAACGGACTGTTCTACAGCGAAGATCGTTACGATCTGTCGGCTGTGGGTCGCATGAAGTTCAACCGCCGTATCGGCCGTGATGAACTGACTGGCGCCATGACTTTGTCGAATGAAGACATCTTGGCCGTCATCAAGATTCTGGTTGAGTTGCGCAATGGTCGCGGCGAAGTCGATGACATCGATCACTTGGGCAATCGTCGTGTACGTTGCGTGGGCGAACTGGCAGAAAATCAATTCCGTGCCGGTCTGGTCCGTGTTGAGCGTGCTGTCAAGGAACGTCTCGGCCAAGCCGAAGCCGACAACCTGATGCCGCATGACCTGATCAATTCCAAGCCGATCTCGGCTGCAATCCGTGAATTCTTCGGTTCCTCGCAGTTGTCGCAGTTTATGGATCAAACCAACCCGCTGTCGGAAATCACGCACAAACGTCGTGTTTCCGCTCTGGGACCTGGTGGTCTGACTCGTGAACGCGCTGGCTTTGAAGTGCGTGACGTGCATCCGACCCACTATGGACGTGTTTGCCCGATCGAAACACCTGAAGGCCCGAACATTGGTCTGATCAACTCGCTGGCACTGTATGCGCGTCTGAATGAGTACGGTTTCCTGGAAACTCCTTACCGCAAGGTTGAGGGCAGCAAGGTGACCAATCAGATCGACTACCTGTCGGCGATTGAAGAAGGTCGTTACATCATCGCTCAGGCGAATGCGACCATCGATGCATCGCTGAAATTGTCCGATGAACTGGTTTCTGCACGTGAAGCCGGCGAAACCATTCTGGTCTCGCCAGAGCGCGTTCAGTACATGGACGTGGCCCCAGGCCAGGTCGTGTCGGTGGCGGCGTCACTGATTCCGTTCCTCGAACACGATGATGCGAACCGTGCATTGATGGGTGCCAACATGCAACGTCAGGCGGTGCCTTGCTTGCGTCCGGAAAAACCATTGGTCGGTACCGGTATTGAACGTACCGTTGCAGTTGACTCGGGTACGACCGTGCAAGCGCTGCGTGGCGGCTTGGTCGATTACGTTGACGCTGGTCGTGTGGTTATTCGCGTCAATGATGAAGAAGCACAAGCTGGTGAAGTTGGCGTCGACATCTACAACCTGATCAAGTACACCCGTTCCAACCAGAACACCAACATCAACCAACGTCCTATCGTCAAGGTTGGTGATCGTGTTGCCAAGCATGACGTGATCGCCGACGGCGCATCGACTGACTTGGGCGAACTGGCACTGGGTCAAAACATGCTGGTGGCGTTTATGCCATGGAACGGCTACAACTTCGAAGATTCGATTCTGATCTCCGAAAAGGTTGTGGCTGATGATCGCTACACCTCGATTCACATCGAAGAGTTGTCGGTTGTGGCACGTGACACCAAGTTGGGCGCGGAAGAAATCACCCGTGATATCTCCAATCTGGCAGAAAACCAACTGGCACGTCTGGATGAATCCGGTATCACCTACATTGGCGCTGAAGTTGAAGCCGGCGATACCTTGGTTGGTAAGGTCACCCCTAAGGGTGAAACCCAGCTGACACCGGAAGAAAAGCTGCTGCGCGCGATTTTCGGCGAAAAAGCTTCCGACGTGAAAGATACTTCGCTGCGCGTGCCTTCGGGCATGGTCGGCACCGTCATCGACGTGCAAGTGTTTACCCGTGAAGGCATCCAACGCGATAAACGTGCGCAACAGATCATCGATGATGAACTCAAGCGCTATCGCCTGGACCTGAACGACCAGTTGCGTATCGTTGAAGGCGATGCTTTCCAGCGTCTCGAAAAGATGCTGATCGGCAAAGTTGCCAACGGTGGTCCGAAGAAGCTGTCCAAGGGCACCAAGCTGTCCAAGGAATATCTGGACGACTTGGACAAGTACCACTGGTTCGATATTCGTCCAGCTGACGACGACATGGCAACAGCACTCGAAGCGATCAAGGAATCGATCGCCGAGAAGCGTCATCAGTTCGATCTGGCCTTTGAAGAAAAGCGTAAGAAGCTGACCCAAGGCGATGAACTGCCGCCAGGCGTGCAAAAAATGGTCAAGGTTTACCTGGCCGTGAAGCGCCGTCTGCAACCAGGCGACAAGATGGCCGGTCGTCACGGTAACAAGGGGGTGGTATCACGCATTCTGCCGATCGAAGATATGCCACACATGGCCGACGGTACTCCCGCCGACATTGTCTTGAATCCACTGGGCGTGCCATCGCGGATGAACGTTGGTCAGGTGTTGGAAGTGCATCTGGGCTGGGCTGCCAAGGGTCTGGGTCTGCGTATTGGCGAAATGCTGGCTGCGCAGGTGCAAGTCATTGAACTGCGCAAGTTCCTGGCCATGATCTACAATGAATCAGGCAAGAAGGAAGATCTTGATCAATTCTCGGATGAGGAAATCCTGGAGTTGGCAAGTAACCTGAAGAAGGGTGTGCCATTCGCTACGCCAGTGTTTGATGGTGCGCACGAATCGGAAACGCGTCGCATGCTGGATCTGGCTTACCCGGATCATGTCGCCAAGCAATTAGGCATGACACCGTCGAAGAACCAGGTCACCATGTATGACGGCCGTACCGGCGAAGCTTTCGAGCGCTCCGTGACAGTTGGCTATATGCACTATCTGAAGCTGCATCACTTGGTTGATGACAAGATGCATGCCCGTTCGACTGGTCCTTACTCGCTGGTGACTCAGCAGCCTCTGGGCGGTAAGGCACAGTTCGGCGGCCAGCGCTTCGGTGAAATGGAAGTCTGGGCACTGGAAGCCTACGGTGCATCGTATGTGTTGCAGGAAATGTTGACCGTCAAGTCCGATGACGTGAACGGCCGTACCAAGGTGTATGAAAACCTGGTCAAGGGCGATCACGTGATTGACGCCGGCATGCCGGAGTCCTTCAACGTGCTGGTCAAGGAAATCCGTTCGTTGGGTATTGACATCGATCTGGAACGCGACTGATGTTGTGAAGGCGGGGTGGTTTGGCCACCCCGCCTGTTGTGCCGTCGGCAGAAAAGACGGTAAAGCGGTATACTAGCTAGTTCACCTGTAATTCCTAAGCAGTTCAGTCTGACCAAGTCTGTCCCGGTACCTGCGGAACCCGGCGTAAGCCACGGCTCTCCCGCAAGTGCGAACAGGGTGTAGCAGCTCGGTACGACTCCCCCTCGGTAATCGTTACACATAGCGTTTTCACGCTCACCGGAGTGATACATGAAAGCACTGCTCGATCTATTCAAGCAAGTACAGCAAAACGAACAATTCGACGCGATCAAGATTGGTCTGGCGTCGCCAGAAAAAATCCGTTCGTGGTCCTACGGCGAAGTCAAAAAGCCGGAAACCATCAACTATCGTACCTTCAAACCTGAGCGCGATGGTCTGTTCTGCGCCAAGATTTTTGGCCCGATCAAAGACTACGAATGCCTCTGCGGCAAGTACAAGCGCCTCAAACACCGTGGCGTCATCTGTGAAAAATGCGGCGTTGAAGTCACGCTGGCCAAAGTGCGCCGCGAGCGCATGGGCCACATCGAACTGGCTTCGCCGACTGCGCACATCTGGTTCCTGAAATCGCTGCCGTCGCGTCTGGGTATGGTCCTGGACATGACTTTGCGGGATATCGAACGCGTGTTGTACTTTGAAGCCTACGTCGTGACCGATCCAGGCATGACACCGCTGAAGAAGTGCCAGATCATGTCGGAAGATGACTTCGCCGCCAAGTACGAAGAGTACGGCGACGACTTCACCGCATTCATGGGTGCCGAAGGTATCCGTGAACTGCTGCGCTCGATCGACATCGACCGCGATGCAGAAACACTGCGCGTGGAACTGAAAGAATCGAAGTCGGAAGCCAAGATCAAGAAATACGCCAAGCGCCTCAAAGTGCTGGAAGCGTTCCAACGTTCGGGCATCAAGCCGGACTGGATGATCATGGAAGTGCTGCCAGTGCTGCCACCGGAACTGCGTCCACTGGTGCCGCTGGACGGCGGCCGCTTTGCGACCTCCGACTTGAACGATCTGTATCGCCGCGTCATCAACCGTAATAATCGTCTGAAGCGCCTGATGGAACTGCGCGCGCCGGAAATCATTACGCGTAACGAAAAGCGCATGCTGCAAGAAGCGGTTGACTCGCTGCTGGACAACGGTCGTCGCGGTAAGGCAATGACTGGCGCCAACAAGCGTCCGCTGAAGTCGCTGGCTGAAATGATCAAGGGTAAGGGCGGCCGTTTCCGTCAAAACTTGCTTGGTAAGCGCGTCGACTATTCCGGCCGTTCGGTCATCGTGGTGGGTCCGCAGCTCAAGTTGCACCAGTGCGGTTTGCCGAAACTGATGGCATTGGAGCTGTTCAAGCCATTCATTTTCAACAAGCTCGAACTGATGGGTCTGGCTACTACCATCAAGGCTGCCAAGAAGCTGGTCGAAATTCAAGAACCAGTGGTTTGGGACATTCTGGAAGACGTGATCCGCGAACATCCGGTCATGTTGAACCGCGCGCCGACATTGCACCGTCTGGGTATCCAGGCGTTTGAGCCAGTGCTCATCGAAGGCAAGGCAATTCAGCTGCACCCATTGGTCTGCGCCGCATTCAACGCCGACTTTGACGGTGACCAGATGGCGGTCCACGTTCCTCTGTCGATCGAAGCACAGATGGAAGCGCGTACGCTGATGCTGGCGTCGAACAACATTTTGTTCCCGTCCAACGGCGAACCGTCGATCGTGCCGTCCCAGGATATCGTCTTGGGTCTGTACTACGCCAGCCGTGAAGCCATCAATGCCAAGAACGAAGGCATGATGTTCCAGGACGTCTCCGAAGTGATTCGTGCTTACGATAACAAGGAAGTCGAATTGGCTAGCCGCGTGACCGTACGTATCGTTGAAAATCCTAAGGATCCGGTCACTGGTGAGTTCGTGCGCACGGTCACGCGTTATGAAACCACGGTTGGTCGCGCCATCCTGTCGGAAATTCTGCCTAAGGGTCTGCCTTTTTCGGTGCTCAATCGTGCACTGAAGAAGAAGGAAATTTCCAAGCTGATCAACACCTCGTTCCGCAAGTGCGGTCTGCGCGCCACTGTGGTGTTCGCCGACCAACTGATGCAATCGGGCTTCCGCTTGGCGACCCGTGCTGGTATTTCGATTTGCGTCGATGACATGCTGGTACCGCCACAAAAGGCGACCATCATTGCTACTGCCGAAAGCGAAGTCAAACAGATCGAGCAGCAATATTCTTCCGGTCTGGTGACAGCCGGCGAGCGCTACAACAAAGTGGTGGACATCTGGGGCAAGGCCGGCGACGACGTCGGCAAGGCCATGATGGACCAGCTCAAGGTAGAAGACGTGGTCCGCCGCGACGGCACCAAGGGTACCCAAGAGTCGTTCAACGCCATTTACATGATGGCCGACTCCGGCGCTCGCGGTTCCGCTGCGCAGATTCGTCAGTTGGCCGGTATGCGTGGTCTGATGGCGAAACCGGATGGTTCGATTATCGAAACGCCGATTACCGCGAACTTCCGCGAAGGTCTGAACGTGTTGCAGTACTTCATCTCGACGCACGGTGCCCGTAAGGGTCTGGCCGACACCGCGTTGAAGACAGCGAACTCGGGTTACTTGACACGCCGTCTGGTTGACGTGACGCAGGATCTGGTCGTGATCGAAGACGACTGCGGCACTTCCAACGGTGCTGTCATGAAAGCACTGGTTGAAGGCGGTGAAGTCATTGAAGCGCTGCGCGACCGTATCCTCGGTCGTGTTGCTGCCAGCGATATCATCAATCCAGAAACGCAAGCTACGCTGTACGAAGCTGGCACGTTGATGGATGAAGATTCGGTGGAAGAAGTCGAGCGCCTCGGTATCGATGAAGTCAAGGTGCGTACACCGCTGACTTGCGATACGCGCTATGGTTTGTGCGCCAAGTGCTATGGTCGCGATCTGGGTCGTGGCGTGCTGGTCAACAGTGGCGAAGCAGTCGGTGTGATCGCTGCGCAGTCGATCGGCGAACCAGGTACTCAGCTGACCATGCGTACCTTCCACATCGGTGGTGCAGCATCGCGCGCAGCCGTGGCCTCGTCGGTGGAAGCCAAGTCCAACGGAACGGTTCGCTTTACAGCGACTATGCGTTACGTCACCAACGGCAAGAACGAGCTGATCGTCATTTCCCGTTCCGGCGAAGTGCTGATTACTGATGATCTGGGCCGTGAGCGTGAGCGTCATAAAGTACCGTACGGTGCCACCCTGATTGTCAGAGATGGCATGATCATCAAGGCTGGTACTGCATTGGCAACTTGGGACCCGTTGACCCGTCCTATCATCACCGAGTACACCGGTACCGTGAAGTTTGAAAACGTCGAAGAAGGTTCGACCGTTGCTAAACAGATCGATGAAGTGACTGGTCTGTCGACCTTGGTGGTTATTGATGCCAAGCGCCGTGGTTCTTCTGCTGCCAAGATCTTGCGTCCGCAGGTCAAGCTGTTGAACGAACAAGGCGAAGAAGTCAAGATCGCCGGTACCGAACATGCTGTGACGATCGGCTTCCAGGTCGGCGCACTGATCACGGTCAAGGATGGTCAGCAAGTTCACGTTGGTGAAGTCTTGGCGCGTATCCCGACCGAATCGCAAAAGACCCGTGACATTACCGGTGGTCTGCCGCGTGTTGCCGAACTGTTCGAAGCGCGTTCGCCCAAGGATGCAGGTATGCTCGCTGAAGTCACTGGTACAGTGGCTTTCGGTAAGGAAACCAAGGGTAAGCAACGTCTGGAAATCACTGACATGGACGGCGCCAAGCACGAGTTCCTGATCACCAAGGACAAACAAGTATTAGTGCATGACGGCCAGGTGGTGAACAAGGGCGAAATGATTGTTGACGGCCCTGCTGATCCACAAGACATTCTGCGCCTGTTGGGTATTGAAGCGTTGGCGCGTTACATCGTTGACGAAGTGCAGGATGTGTACCGTCTGCAAGGCGTGAAGATTAACGACAAGCACATTGAAGTGATCGTGCGTCAGATGTTGCGTCGTGTGCAGGTTGTTGATCCAGGTGATAGCAACTACATCACCGGTGAACAGGTCGAACGCTCCGAGTTGCTCGATGAAAATGATCGCATCAATGCGGCCACCAAGATTCCTGCGACTTACGAAAACGTCTTACTGGGTATCACAAAGGCATCGTTGTCGACGGACTCGTTCATCTCTGCTGCATCGTTCCAGGAAACTACACGTGTCCTGACCGAAGCTGCGATTATGGGCAAGCGCGATGGCCTGCGTGGTCTGAAAGAAAACGTCATCGTTGGTCGCCTGATTCCGGCTGGTACGGGTCTGGCTTATCACCGTGCACGCAAGGAAAAAGATGCATGGGAAGCCGATGAGCGCGCAGCGCTGTTGGAATCCGAGCGTCAAGCGCGTGTCAGCGAAACCGAAGCGCGTAGTGCTGAAATTTTCGGTGCTGCTGAAGGCGAAGCGTGATCTAGTTACAAAGAAGCTGCCGGTGACGGCAGCTTGCTAAGAGCGGTGTCAGGAGCAATTCTGACACCGTTTTTTTTCGTCTTAAAATCTAAAAAATCACGAAAAATAGTGAGTTATCAAGCCGCTGCTTGATATATTTGCACATGTTGATTTGTTTTACAAAAGAAATAATTCTGTCGTTTTAGATGCCGCCGGCCCATACTGGATATGGCACGACTCACTAGTCGCAATTTGTCCGAGGTGCGACATAAGGTGTTCGCAAACGTGATGTGCACACGGATTCAAACTCAATAATCCAGGTAGCAAGCATAGAAAGACGCCAGTAACCGATCCCAACAAAGGAGAGGTTATGCAGCTTCTTGCAAGAGCATGGCCTTGCCGTGCGGCTTTAGTCGAAGTGCGCTCAGTGCCGGTCGTGGCACCGATACCGATACCGACTTGTATCAGCGCATAGAGATTCTGCACGGCTCCGCCGCCTCCATGTACGACAGCGATGGTGTAACCGGTGTGCTCAATTTCGTGAGCAAGGATGCGCAGGATTTTCTCGACGTGTTCGGCAAGCAGCGCTATTTTGTATGGCGTCCTTCATATGATTCCAGCGACGCCAGTTATGGCTGTTCGATCACCACCGCGTTTGGCAACGAACGCTTGATTAATGCCAGCGTGGCGAGCTTGCAGATGACGGCCTCTGGCACCGGATGGACGACTTGTGTCGGGACGCAATATTGTGAATACGCTCCGAAAAATCAGTACCGTGTCATGGGAGCATATCTGCAGGACGATATTCGACTCAGCAAGTTCAGCGTGGTACTAGGCTTACGTCGATCGAGTCCATGTAAATGGCGAACAAATACACCATATTTGCCTTAACCATGATTAGAAAAATCGAAAAATCAGCACCTGGCGCAATATACAGGTTGAAATTCTTCATGTGGCCGAATCTTGTCGCGCGGCATCACGCTT
>Ga0302155_10002310_pt1 | contig 13051 bp, 15 predicted proteins | sample I_Bog_N3_1_FD_193508 | JGI IMG/M metagenome (GOLD analysis project Ga0302155, IMG submission 193508) | Peat permafrost microbial communities from Stordalen Mire near Abisko, Sweden - I_Bog_N3_1 | ecosystem: Environmental > Terrestrial > Soil > Wetlands > Peat | place: Sweden: Abisko, Stordalen...
ATGCGGCCATCTTGCTGTAACAATTCTAGAATTTTGACGTCTAGTTTATCCATTGGTTTTCCATTTTATGAAATAAAATTTCGTATCTACTCTAATATATATAAGATAAAGAAAGCAAATTTCCAATAGAGATTGGTAAAATTTCTCTTGTCGAAGCAAATGGCGGCGCCTGGATGCGCCGGTCATCATGGTTAAATATATTGGTACTCGTGCGTTGCAATCCTTTTTGGCGCGTCACTCGGTTGAAGGTGTTATCGGCGCCATTGAGTCCTACATCAAAATGGATTATTTACGTTGGCAGCAATTTGATAAATCGGCGCGTGTGGCCAACCACTCGAAGCTAGGTGTGATCGAGCTGATGCCGATTTCTGACGGCAGTCTGTACTCGTTCAAATATGTCAACGGCCATCCAAGCAATACCTTGCAGGGCTTGCTCACGGTCACGGCGTTTGGTGTGCTGGCCGATGTCGCCAGCGGTTACCCGCGCTTGCTCAGTGAGTTGACCTTGACCACTGCCTTGCGCACTGCTGCGACTTCCGTGCTGGCGGCACGCCATATGGCGCGTCCTGACAGCCGGGTCATGGCCTTGATCGGCAACGGCGCACAAAGTGAATTTCAGGCAATCGCTTTCCATTGCCTGCTGGGCATTGACGAGCTGCGGGTATTTGACGTGGATGTGGCCGCTACCGACAAGCTGTGCGCCAATCTGGCGGCGTATCCGGGCTTGCGCATCAAGCGTGCTGCCAGCGTGGCCGATGCCGTGCGCGGCGCCGATATCGTGACCACGGTTACGGCCGACAAGCGCAATGCCGTCATCATCACGGCCGATATGCTGGAACCTGGCATGCATCTCAATGCTGTCGGCGGCGATTGCCCCGGCAAGACTGAGTTGGAGGCCGAGGTGTTGCGGCGCGCCCGTGTCATCGTCGAGTTTGAGGCGCAGTCGCGGATTGAAGGCGAATTGCAGCAAATGCCGACTGATTTCGGTGTGACCGAGTTATGGCAAGTGCTGGCCGGCATGGCGGCGGGACGTGCGGGGCCGCAAGAAGTGACTGTGTTTGATTCGGTCGGTTTTGCTCTGGAGGATTTTTCCGCCTTGCGTTATCTCGACGACCATCTGGGCGCAGACGATGCCCATGTGATCGATCTGGTGCCGACCTTGGCCGATCCCAAGAATTTGTATGGCATGCTGGCATCCGCTCAGTCGGCTGTATCCGAAGTAATCTTGCCTGTGTTGCCGATTCTGGTGCCAGGATGACTGTTAAAGGAATTAGCATGACCCAAATCCGCTTGATTGGCGCTCCTACCGATATCGGCGCTAGCCGCCGAGGTGCTTCGATGGGACCCGAAGCCTTGCGTGTAGCCGGTCTGCAGCAAGCGCTGCAGCAACATGGCTTACAGGTTAGTGATGGCGGCGATGTGAGCGGTCCGCCCAATCCTCTGCAAGCGCCGGTGGACGGCTGGCGTCATCTGGAAGAGGTGGTGCTCTGGAATCGCCACGTGCACGAAGCTGTCCATACCAGCTTGCACCAGGGACAGATTCCGATCTTGCTGGGTGGTGACCATGCGCTGGCCATCGGGTCGATTGCTGCGGTGGCGCAGCATTGCCGTGAAACTGGTAAAAAGCTGCTGGTACTGTGGCTCGATGCGCATGCCGATGCCAATACCAATACATCAACCCCGACCGGCAATATCCATGGCATGCCGGTCACCTGCCTGCTGGGCATCGGTCCGCTCACATTGACAGGTATCGGCGGCCAGACGCCGGCGCTGGCACCTGCGGCGATCCGGCAGATTGGCATTCGCAGCGTTGACTATGAAGAAAAGCAACAACTACGAGAACTGGGCCTGCAAGTGTTCGACATGCGTCATATCGATGAACACGGCATGCGTTTGACCATGCAGCAGGCGCTGGCCGGCATTGATGCGGATACCCATCTGCATGTCAGCTTCGACATTGATTTCCTCGACCCTGCGGTAGCTCCCGGCGTCGGTACTGCCGTACCAGGCGGACCAACGTATCGCGAGACCCAGTTGTGCATGGAAATGATTGCCGATACCGGACGCCTAGCTTCGCTCGACATCATGGAACTCAACCCCGCCTGTGATGTGCGCAACCAGACCGCTGAGCTGGTGGTCGAGCTAGTGGAAAGCTTGTTTGGCAAATCCACATTAATTCGCTAAGTTCCTGGTTGACTGTTCTGGTCATACCCGGGATTATGTCGGGTTTCGCGCTTCGTACAGGAGCGCAGATGATGTTTGTTGCTTCAGGGGAAGTCCTGCGTGCGCATGCTGGCGCAGGACTTCTTCGATGAGCTTTATCAAGCAGTTCACCAAGCAGGGTCACTAAGTCGCTTTACCACAGGGAGAAAACAATGTCGTTCAAGAAACTTGCCGTGCTCGCCAGCAGCATTCTGGCACTGACACTGACTGCAGCCACGGCCACCGCCGCTGAGCCAACTTATGTGGTCGGCGCCGGTGGCACCTATCGTCCGTTCGAATTTGAAACGGCGCAGAAAGAACTGATCGGTTTCGACATCGACATCATCAAGGCCATTGCCAATGTTTCCGGTTTCAAGATCAAGCTGGTCAGCACCCCGTGGGAAGGTATATTTGCCACTCTGGCGCAGGGCGACCGCGACATCATCGTCTCTGGCATCACCATTACCGACAAGCGCGCCCAGATGGTTGATTTTTCGTTGCCGTATTTTCCAGCAGAGCAAGTCATCATTACCGCTGCCGGTGCCAAGGTAACGGGGTTGGCGGATCTGAAGAAATTGCAGGTCGGCGTAGTCAATTCCAGTGCGGGCGATATCGTTGTCTCCGATGAAGTCGGCAAGTCCAATACCGCCATTCATCGTTTCGACAACACCCCTCTGATGCTCGAAGAGCTCTATCGCAGTGGTGTGGATGCGGCTGTGGGTGATGTCGGCGTGATCAAGTTCTACATCAAGAGCCATCCTGAGAAACAGTTCAAGTTGGTTGGTGATGCCAAGTTCACTCGCCAGTATTTCGGCATTGCCGTTAAAAAGGGCAACAAGGAACTGCAGGACAAAATCAATGCAGGCTTGAAGAAAATCGTTGCCGACGGTACCTACGCCAAGATCTACAAGGAATGGTTCGACGCCAACGTGCCGACATTGCCACTGCAATAATCCGATTGAAATTTTCACCTTGCTGCCCGCTCGCCTGAATCAGGTCGCGGGCAGCTGTTTACCCGGATTGCATTCATGAATTCTTTCTTTCATTGGGAAATCATCGGCGAATACCTGCCTTTGTTCGTCGAAGGCACGTGGATGACCATCAAGGCCGCGTTCATCTGTGTGATCGCCGGTACCTGCTGGGGTCTGGTGCTGGGTGTCGGTCGCCTGGCCGAAGCGCGTCATGGTTTCTGGAAATATTTCCTGCGTTATGCGGTGCAGTGGCCGATACGCTTTTATGTCAGCTTTGTACGTGGCACGCCCTTGTTTGTGCAGATTCTGCTGATTCACTTTGCGCTCATGCCAATGTTGATCAACCCTAGCGACGGTTGGATCATCAGCGGTGATCTGGCGCGCGAAATCCGCTCGCAATATGGCGCATTTACCTCGGCGGTACTAGCCATCACACTCAACTCGGGGGCCTATGTGTCGGAGATTTTCCGCGCCGGCATTCAGTCGATTGACCGTGGTCAGAGCGAGGCTTCGCGCTCGCTCGGCATGACCTATATGCAGACGCTGCGCAAGGTGATCTTGCCACAAGCGTTTCGGCGTATGTTGCCACCGCTGGGCAATAACGCCATCGCCATCGTCAAGGATTCCTCGCTGGCCTCGGCCATCGGTCTGGCCGAACTGGCCTATGCGGCACGTACGGTGTCCGGTGCTTATGCGCGCTACTGGGAGCCGTACCTGACCATCTCGTTGATTTATTGGGGGATTACCTTGCTGCTGTCGGCATTTGTGCAGCATCTGGAACGACGCCTGGGTAAAGGAGACGCACGATGATACAAGTGAGGCAATTGCAAAAGCAGTACGGCAATGCGCATATCCTGCGTGGCATTGATTGCGATATCAAAGAGAGCGAAGTGGTGTGCGTGATCGGACCCTCCGGTTCCGGCAAGAGCACCTTTCTACGCTGCCTCAATGGCCTGGAAGAGGCCAGCGACGGTGAGATCATCATCGACGGCATCAAGGTCAATGATCCTCGGGTTGATCTCAATGCTTTGCGTGCCAGCCTGGGTATGGTGTTTCAGCGCTTTAACCTGTTTCCGCACATGTCGGTGCTGGAAAATCTGATCATGGCACCCATGCAGGTCAAGAAGTTGTCGCGCCGAGAAGCCGTGTTGGCAGCCGAGAAATTGTTGCAGAAGGTTGGCTTGCTGGACAAGATCGATGCCTTTCCCAATCAACTCTCCGGCGGCCAGCAGCAGCGCGTGGCGATTGCCCGTGCACTGGCCATGGAGCCCAAGGTCATGCTGTTCGATGAACCGACTTCGGCGCTCGACCCCGAGTTGGTTGGTGAAGTACTGACAGTGATGAAGACCTTGGCCGAAGAAGGCATGACCATGGTGGTGGTCACGCATGAAATGGGTTTCGCGCGTGAAGTGTCGGACCGTGTGCTCTTCATCGATCAGGGCGTCATCATGGAACAGGGAACGCCGCAGCAAGTACTGGGTGCACCAACGCATGAACGGACGCGCGACTTCTTGCGCAAGGTGTTGTAAGTCATCATCCTGGCCGACTATCGGCTATCAACTTCGTCTGCGCTCGATCAGCCTGGAAATGAACATGCCGTCCAGACGCAACTGGACGGCATGCAGGCACTAAGAGGCTGCCGTACTACTTGTACTGTCTGCGTCGCCGCGCCTAGCCACATTAATGTCGCAACAGCCTCTAAACTGTTATTGAAGTGGTCCGCACTTTTCATCCCTGTCCAAGGTGTAGGTGCAGGCAGTCGGATCAAACCATTGATTGTCTTTGTAATACAAGATGACCTTGTCGCCCCTGGTAAATTCAAACGATGCTACGCCGCTTGAAAGTAAAATCCAGGTTCCCCCCGACTTGTCGCTAAATTCCAAGCTGCCAGAGCTATAACAAGGCGTATTGCGCGTTGTCGTCATGACCTCGCGTTTTACGGGATAGGCGCGATTAAAAAAATTGGCTACCTGTCTCAATGTCGGTGTGAATTCATTGCATGCTTGCATGCGCGTTCCTTCTGCCGTCTCCAGACTGGAGCCATACCTGTCAAGTGTGATTTTTTTCAAGCTTCGTTCCGGATCGTGGCCACAGGCTGCGGTCATGATCAAGAGGGTAATGATGGTTGCCTTCGTAAAGAATGATTTTGTATTTGCCATTTGCAATGTTCGCTTTGATTGTATGGGAAGATCGCCAAGGAAGGCGGGCAGGCCTGCCCGCCCGTCAGTTTTCAACACTCTCCTTGGTCACCTAAGCCGTAGGTGCAGGCAGTCGGGTCAATCCATTTATTATTTTTATGATACAAAATGACGTAATCCCCGTTAGAGAAAGTCAAGAACGCAGCGCCACCTGAATACAAAGCCCATTGCCCTTGTGAATTATCATCAAACTCAACATTGCCGCTTGCATAGCAAGGGGAGTAGCGATTAGTCGTCATGACATAACCTTCTGCAGGATAGGCGTGGTTAAAATATTCCTTCAGTTGTGGCACTGTCGGCTGAAATTTTTTGCATAGCGCAGCAGTGTTCCTTTCTTCGGACTCGATGCTGATGCCTGCAACATCAATGCTGACCTGTTTGACTGTTCTCGCAGGCGTATAAGTACAGGCGGATGCAGTGATAAGGACGGGAATGGCGATGAATAATTTTATATTTACCATGTTGCCGTACTCGCTTCGGATTCGTTTTTTCTTTCTATCTGTGGATGGCGATAGATTTCGCTCACGGAAACATGAAAGGTTTTTTTCAATTCCTCAATAAGCCATTTCAGAGCGGCGTTTTGCTGTTCATTGACGGGCTCATAAATGTTTTTCTCTTTCCCATTGCGGTTTTCTTTTTGAGCCATTCCAACAATCTCTATTCCTATCGCATCGGCGCTCCAGGGATAACGGAGAGGGAAGTTCTTTTTATATTCATCGTCGTGAACGGCCTGCGTTTTTTTAGCATCTGACTTTATATTTTCCAAGGAAGTGGCACGCTGCAATTCTGTCGCACTACATTTCTTTGTGATAAAGCATCGTGACTGCAAGCGACCGACATGCTTGCTCATGCGATAGAGGGAGGCGGTTTGATAAATGGTCCCGTCTTTGTCGATGAGAAAATGTGCGCCTTTTTCTCTTTCGTCGGCATATAAATCGAAAGCGCTTTGCGCGCTGGGCCCCCCGGTTTGATGCACGACAATTCCATTCACCTTGTCCATTTTTTCGCGCTCAATCTTCGGAAAAATATTCAACTTGATTCTGTTCGCATCTACAAGACCGGTGTTGTTGATGAAAAGCATAGTTGGCTCCTGACATTTCCAGATTGGCGTTGATGTCGTCTCCAGTTGGCACGGTTCCGCGAGCGTCTCCTTGCGCGTTTCGCTCGACGTATTCGAGTGTGATCCACACTGCTCATCTTTGTCTAAAGTGTAGGTGCAGGCGGTGGGGTCAAACCATTGATTGTCTTTGTAATACAGGGTGACGACATCGCCTCTGATGAATTCAAACGACGCCACGCCACTGGAATAGAGCGTCCAGGTGCCGCCTGTTTTTTTGTCAAATTTCAAACTGCCTGTTGCATAGCAAGGCGTATAGCGGCTTGTCGTCATGACTTTTCGCTCGACCGGATAGGCTCGATTAAAATAATGTGCTATCTGCTGAGCCGTCGGCTCGAATTCCTTGCAGTCATTCAGGCGCGTTCCTTCGGCAGATACCAGGCTGAAACCGTTGACTTCAATTTTCAATTCTTTGACTTTTCTTTCTGGCTCAAGATGACAGGCCGCCGTCATGCTCAAGAGGGGAATGATCATTGCCTTCGACAATAATGTTTTTTGATATTCCATTTTTTCGTACTCGTTTCGGTTGGATGGGGTGATCGTCAAGAAAGGTGGAGCAGGCCCGTCAGTCAATTTTTCAACACTCGTCTTCCTCGTCACCTAAGCCGTAGCTGCAGGCAGTCACGTCAACCCATGGGGTATTTCTGTGATTCATGGTGACGTCCTCACCATTGGGAAAAATGATTGTTGAGCCTCCGCTTGAATACAGCGTCCATTTGACGGATGTGTCGTCGCTGTATGTCAAGCTTCCCGCTGCGTAACAAGGAGAATAACGATCAGTCGTGATGAGATATGTCTCGGCAGGGTAAGCATAAGTGAAATGTTTTTTGACTTGCTCCACCGTCGGCTGAAACTCTTTACATCCCTCACTCGTGTTTCTTTCTTCAGACTCTATGCTGATTCCAGAAATCTTGATGCTGAGTTCTTTGACTGTTCTTGCAGGGGTGTAATGACAAGCCGTCACGGAAAGAAGGAGAGGAATGAGCAATATCTTCACGAAGATGGCATGTGTATTTACCATTTTGCAGTGCTCGCTTCGGTTTCATTTTTTCTTCCGATGTGCGGATGGCGATAAATTTCCGTCATGGAGACTTTTAATGTGACGGTCAGTTCTGCTATCAGCCAGGTCAAAGATGAGTTTTGTTGTTCATTGACTGATTCATAGGTTTTTTCACCTTGAACATTGTGAATTTCTTTGTAAGCCATCCCAACAATTTCTATTCCAATCGAATCGACGTTCCAGGGATAGCGATCTGGGAAGTTTTTTTTATATTCGTTGTTGTGAACGGCTCGCGCTTTTTCGACAGTTGATTTTATTTTTTCCAAGGTGGTGACATGCTGTAATTCTGTTGCCGTACATTTTTTTGTGATAAAACATCGCGATTGCAGGCGTCCGACATGGTTGGTAATGCAATAGAGCGAGGCGGTTTGATAAATGGTCCCGTCTTTGTCGATAAGGAAATGTGCGCCGTTTGCACCTTCATGGGCATACGAATGGAACGTGCTTTGTATGGTGGGGCCGCCGGTTTGATGCACGACAATTCCATTGACCTTGTCCATTCTTCTGCGCTCAATTTTCGGGAAGATCTTCACCTTGATTCTGGTCATTTCCACATGGCCTTGTTTGGAGATCACAAGCATGTTCGTCTCCTTATATTTCCCGATTGGCTTTGATGTCGTATCCAATCGATACGGTCCCGGCTGAACCTCCTTGCGCGTTTTGCACGACGTATTCCAGGGTGAAGCGTGCAAAGGAGAGGCTGACTTCTTCTCTCGGCTGCGCCATATGGATATCGGAAGTTATCGCCACGCCGGTGATCATCACTTCATGCATGGTGATCTTGAGATATTCCAACGGATTGCCGCCCGCTTTTCGGATGACCAAGGTGGCGCTGGCGATGGGCTTGCCAGTCAGGCAGTATTTGAGAAGATTGGGGCTGGCGCGGTCGGTGTAGTGCTCGATGATCAAGTCGTTGACGCTGCTCTTGCCGGCACCGCCACCGTTGCCGCCGTGCAGGGCGGCAGCTTGATAAACTTGCCATTCCCAGCTCAAGACGTCGATGTTGTCACGGTGATTGGCGTCTTGTGATTCGCCAGCAATGCCGCTCAGTTGCAAAAAAATATCCTGTGTCATATTGCCTCCTTGGAGAGTGAACGATGGTCGTCTTCAACACTGTCTATACAAGAAATTGTTGAGCGGCTATCGTAGCAATATGACAACTATTTGGGGCGACTTGGGTACTCGGATTTGTACGGAAATGAGCGGTTATTTTTACTTGGCGGGACTGTCAGAAATCATCTTTTTAAGCACTGAGCACGCGCGCATAAAAAAACGCCATTGCACGCAAATGCAATGGCGTTTTATTTTTTCTGAGAGTGTTAGCGCAGGGCGTCTGCGCATTCCTTGATCAGGTTTGGGCCGCGATAGATCAGACCGGAATACAGTTGCACCAGCGCTGCACCGGCCTGCATCTTGGCCTGGGCATTGCTGCCGCTGAGAATGCCGCCTACGCCGATGATGGGCAGGGCGTCGCCTAGTTCGGCCTTGAGCGTGCGCACCACCCGGTTCGATAATTCAAACACCGGCGCGCCCGACAGGCCGCCGGTTTCGTCACCGTGCTGCAAGCCGGTAACGGCATCGCGGCTGATGGTGGTGTTGGTGGCGATGACGCCATCGATCTTGTGGCGCAGCAGGGCGTCGGCAATGTTCTTGATTTGTTCTGCGTCGATGTCTGGTGCGATTTTCAAGGTCAACGGCACATAGCGTTTGTGGCGATCAGCCAGACGCTGCTGACTGTCCTTGAGCTGAGATAGCAAGGCATCCAGTTCGGACGCGCCTTGCAACTGACGCAGGTTCTTGGTGTTGGGCGAGGAGATGTTGACGGTCACATAGCTGGCGTAGGGATAGACTTTTTCCAGGCAGTGCAGGTAGTCCTCGGCGGCGCGCTCAATCGGGGTATCGAGGTTTTTGCCGATGTTCAGACCGAGCACACCTTGTTGGCTTTGGTAGAAGCGCGAAGCCTGGACATTGGCGACGAAGGCATCAACCCCGCCATTATTGAAACCCATACGATTGATGATGGCCTGGGCGGCTGGCAGACGGAATATGCGCGGCTTGGGATTGCCCGGTTGCGCACGCGGCGTGACGGTGCCGACTTCGATGAAACCGAAGCCCAATGCGGCCAGACCATCGATGTAAGAGCCATCCTTGTCCAGACCGGCAGCCAGACCAACTGGATTGGCAAAATTGATTCCCATCACGGTGCGCGGATCGGCCGCCGGCTTGGCGAACAGTCCGGTCAACCCGAGTGCCGCAGCACGACGCAAGGTCGGCAGGGTGAGATTGTGAGCAGACTCGGCATCGAGACAGAACAACAGCGGGCGGGCAAGGGCGTAAAGGGAATTATCGGACACGGTAAGAGGCAGCAAGTGAGAAAAGTGCCGCTATTCTAACGTGTCTCTTGTTCCGCTCTGCTAAATATCCGGAGTCGCAACAACGGGCTCGAGCCGCTTCCAGTTGCCATTTTGCAATGCTTCCAACGGTTGAAAGTTGGTTTTGTAGGCCATCTTGGGACTGTTCTTGATCCAGTAACCCAGATAGACATAGTCGATGCCGAGCAAACGTGCCTGCTCGATCTGCCACAGCACGTTGTAGGTGCCATAGGATGAACCCGCTACGTCGGGATCGTAAAAGGTATAGACCGAGGACAGCCCGTCATCAAGCAGGTCGATGATGCTGACCATGCGCAGCGTGCCGTCCGGCTCGCGAAACTCGACTAAACGCGTATTGACTTTGCTCTGCAGCAAGAACTGTGCGTACTGGTCGCGGCTGTCCTGATCCATGCCGCCGCCGGCATGGCGCACCGATTGGTAGCGCAGATACAGTTCGTAATGTTCGTAGGCGTAGCGCAGATTGGTGACCAGGGTGGTGAGTTGGGCATTCTTGCTCCAGGCGCGACGCTGACTGCGATTGGGCTCGAATTGAGCAACGTTGATGCGCACCGGCACACAGGCCTGGCAACCGTCGCAATAAGGACGGTAGGTAAAGATGCCGCTGCGCCGGAAACCTGTCTTGACCAGCTCGGAATAGACGTCGGCGTTGATCAGATGGGACGGCGTGGCAACCTGTGAGCGGGCTTGCTGGTGATCGAGGTAACTGCAGGGATAGGGCGCCGTTGCATAAAACTGCAAGGTCGAAAACGGCAGGTCTTTGAGATGCGTCATGAGCGTCCTGTGTAGTCCTAGGCGGTCCTGGCATGAGCGGAGTCAGCATCGATGCCATGCAATCGAAAACTTTAGTGATAATTTACACTACTTTTTCGAGGTCGTGACAGTCTTGCTGCGCTCGCTCAGGCCAGAGGAAATAAATCCAGGGGATGCCAGAAATTGATTTGTGGCGCGTCAATTGCCTGGCGCAGGTGCTGCAGGAATTGACTGCGAGGAATCGGCGCGGCGCCTAACGAAGCCAGGTGGCGGGTCTCCTGCTGGCAGTCGATCATCTGCACGCCATGTTGGCGCAGAAAATGTACCAGATAAGCCAGCGCCACCTTGGAGGCATCGCTCACGCGGGCGAACATTGATTCGCCGTAAAACATACGGCCGATGCTCACGCCGTAGGCGCCGCCGACCAGTTGGCCATCCAGCCAGACTTCCACAGAATGCGCATAACCGGCGCGATGCAGGCCGCAATAGCCGTCGACGATATCCTTGGAAATCCAGGTACCGACTTCGTTGCGGCGCGGTCCGGCGCAGGCCCGCATGACTTCACGGAAAGCCGAATCGAAGCGCACTTCCCAGCGGCCATCGGTATGACGGCTACGCTCGATTTTGCGCAAGGTTTTTTTGAGACTGTCGGAGATCACAAAGTGATCGGTATAGAGCACCATGCGCGGATCGGTGCTCCACCACAGGATGGGCTGACCTTCTGAAAACCATGGGAAAATGCCCTGGCGGTAGGCTTGCAACAGACGCTGCGGCGACAGGTCTGCACCTGCAGCCAGCAGACCGGCCGGCTCGGCGAGTGCCTTGGAAACATCCGGGAAGGGTGAATTGACATCCAGCCAGGCAATCATGTTCGTTTTCGCGCTTTAATCGGGGTGGATCATGCGTTTGCGGATATCGTCGGTATGCAGGCCAAAGCCACCGTCGCCGGTGCGCACACGGGCGAGATCGGCAAAGAAGGCGCGCAAGGTATAGTCGACGGTAGGAAAGGCAATCTCGGACCAGGGAATATCGGCCTCGCTGAACATGGCCACTTCCAGGCTTTCGGTGCCTGCTGCGTAATCAAGGTCAAGTAGTTCGGCCAGGTAAAACAGATGCACCTGATGCACATGCGGCACATTGATGAGGGAAAACAGCGGTCCCAGCTTGATGTGGGCGCCAGCTTCTTCCTCGGTTTCGCGCATGGCGGCGTCAGTGGTGGTTTCAGCGTTTTCCATGAAGCCTGCCGGCAGAGTCCAATAGCCGTGGCGCGGCTCGATGGCACGCCTGCACAGCAGTACCTTGACTTCGCCATTGCGTTCCCAGCGTGGAATAGAACCAACCACCATCTTTGGATTTTGATAGTGAATGGCACCGCAATGACCGCATACAAAGCGCGGGCGATTGTCATCGGGCGGGGTTTGCAAGGAAACCGGATGCGCGCATTCAGAACAAAATTTCATAAAGCCTGTAGATGTTTTTTGACGAAGTGTCGACGGCCGGTGCCATCGCCTATCGTATGAATCGTGGAAAAGTGTGGATGGAAGTGTATCACTGTCGTCAGCAGGGATACTTAAGCGGTTTAGTCTTTTGTCATAAACAGGCGAATACGAGGGCAATACACGGGAAAATGGTCTGTCTAAGGTTCGTAGAAACTATTTGGACTTAGTGTTTGCATAGTTTCTGTATATCCCCTATAATCTATTTCTTCAGACGCGGGGTGGAGCAGTCTGGCAGCTCGTCGGGCTCATAACCCGAAGGTCGTAGGTTCAAATCCTGCCCCCGCAACCAAATACAGCAAACCGTTGATCGCTTATGGCTTTCAGCGGTTTTTTGTTTTTCGAGGTGCTTATATCCGCGCAGCGGGTTCGTCGGGATCATGTATATCGACGCCAGGCTCACATCCGACGGTAATTCAAGTGTCCATCATGGCATGATCGGAATCGGCCAATAATCCATTCATGTCAGATATTGCAGCTGAGAACATAGTTTCCTTTAGCGGATAGTTAAAAATAAAAAATAATCTGATTTTTCGGAAAAAGGTAAATTTCGGATTAGAATTTTTCGCTGAAAACAATTCGATCCCGCGCAAAATAACGAGGAAGGTGTTGAAGGGCAACCCGGCATAGGGCGGTGTGTCGAATCAATATTGAACTGATGTAAGTTGATATTGATGGCATGAAAGACATCATAGCCAAAAGAAAATATTTCGCAGAAAGCATGAACTTGACCCGTCCACGGAAAATAAATCTCGAGCAATTCAATAGTGTCGACCATGCTTCGCTTGATCCGCATATCAAGTTGGTTTCTCGTTATTATCTAGGCACCTTGGCTTCGGTGATTCTGATTAGCTTGGCTATCTA
>Ga0302155_10002313_pt1 | contig 13041 bp, 10 predicted proteins | sample I_Bog_N3_1_FD_193508 | JGI IMG/M metagenome (GOLD analysis project Ga0302155, IMG submission 193508) | Peat permafrost microbial communities from Stordalen Mire near Abisko, Sweden - I_Bog_N3_1 | ecosystem: Environmental > Terrestrial > Soil > Wetlands > Peat | place: Sweden: Abisko, Stordalen...
ATAGGCCGGCACCGCGATGTAGATGTTCAGGCCCCGCCCTCCCAACGCCAGGGCGGTGGTAGGAAGTCCCTTGGCTTTTCCCGCGATCCCGCAGATGTCGCCGTAATGGCCGAAATCCACCGTGCCCGCTTCCAGGGCTTCGTTGATCGCCGGACCGGTGCCGACCAGGAAGGACCAGATGACGGGAATCTTGTCTTTCTCAAACTCTTTTTCCAGAAGCTTTTGAGAATGAAGCACTTCCATGACGCGGTTCGTGTGGGGTTTACCCAAAGCGTTGCCGACGGTCCCGATTTGAATCACATCGGGTTTTGGCTGAAGCTCCTTATCCCGGTTTAAATACAATAGTTCGCCCATACTTCATTCCTTCCGGGCAAAAACCGGAATCCCCTTCCGGCCGTACCCGTAACTGTTTTAAAATACCGATTCCCTGAAAAACCTGACGCTCTTTTTAAGATCAGCTGTCTTTTTCAGTCGATTCTTCTTTGGTGATTCGTATCCGCTCAATCTTGTCGATCTGCGTGACCCTGGCGTTATGGACGGTAATCTGCACCGTTCCATACTTGATGCCCTTGATCGCGCCGATAATTTTCAAGGCGAGCTGTTCCTCATCCCTGTTCACCAAATTTTCATTCCCGATAGCCATGGCTTCCCCCTTGTTTGACCGCGGCCTCCGCCGCGCCCAAAAAAAAATCCCAAACTACTTGCGGAGCAGTTTGAGATTCGGAAAATTCCATAATCTTCAACCGCTTTAGCTCCCGGTTTTCCCCCGCCAGGTTTCCCTGGCAGAAGACCGGTCGGGGCAAGTTGGAAACTTATTAAAGCCTCACCGGTTCGTCATTAATCTTCAACCGCTCGACAAAACCCACTTTCAAAAACTTAATTCTGCTTTGGCTGCTCGTGATGCGGGTGCCCCGACTCGAGTTTTTGACGCTCGTTAGCTTCCCGGATGCGCTTGCCCAATTCCCTGGTTTCCTTGAGGCGGTCCTTGGTGGTAAAAGCCGGCGTCCAGCCCAGTTCCCTGCGGTATTTACCCCATAAGCCCTTGGCCCTGACTTCTTCCTCGATCACCGGCTCGGGGCCGTAAGCGTTGGCCGCCACAAACAAGGCGTCCACCGGGCAGTAAGCCTCGCACAGAAAGCAGGTTTGGCAGTCTTCCTGACGGGCGATGACCGGTGCCCCATCGGGCACCGAGTCAAAGACGTCCGTCGGGCAAACTTTCACGCACTTATCGCAGTGAATACAGGCTGTTTGACTGACAATTTCGATCATACGTGAGCCGCCTCTTTAAGCGATTCGGGCTTCGCCACGACCTCTTCCGGCACCGCCTCGGGGCGTGTCCAGAGTTTGTCCAACCCGCCGACCGCCAGATAATGCCTCTGGTTCGGATCGGTCGCCGGATAATCCACCCGCTTGTGCATCCCGCGGGTTTCCTTGCGCTCCAGACCGGCGAAGTAGGCCCAGCGGGCCGCCGCCAGTACGCTTACCGCTTCTCTCGAGCGTATCAAATGCTGGGGAGTGTCCTGCAGCGGTTTGCCCTGCACGGACTTCCACAGGGCTTCCAACTTGCCCAGCGAGCGCAGGATTCCCTCTTCAGTGCGGAACATGAATTTGTCGTAAGGGAACACCTCATCCTGAACGCCCTTCACCACCGCGTTGGCTTCATAAGGCTGAGCTGTTTCATCCTTGGTGACCAGACCGGTTTGGCCCACGCCATGAACTTCGCGTTCCGAAGCTTTCGGACCCAGCTTTTTGGCGTAAGCCGCCGCCGCTCGCCCTGAAATATTGCCGCTGCCGGTGACCCATGTCATGTTCGGACCGGCTCCTCCGGTGAAGGCTCCCGAGATCAGCTCGCGGGTAGCCGCGTCGCCCGCGGCGTAAAGACCGGGAACGGTGGTGCCGCAATCCTCATTGACGATGCGGATACCTCCCACACCCCGGACCGTGCCTTCCAGATTCAACGTGATCTCGAATTTTTCCTCAAAAGGCTTCAGGCCGCCGCGCTCCAGAGAAGCGTGGAAATTCGGCTGGCCCAATTGAAGCTGGCGGCGCACATCCGGATTTTTGGTGTCCGGCTTGTCAATCTTGACGAAAACCTTTCCCTTCAAAAGAGCCTTGGCGATCGCCGAAGTGATGCGGTGGCCGTCGCGGACCAGGCCCGGAATTTCATTGTCGTTTTCATCGTAATAGGTCATCCGGTTGTACTGTCCCGATTTGGTGCAGGACGAGTGGGTCGCCGCCGGGGCGTAATGGGCTGAGAATTCCATGCTGGAAAGCTCGCCGCCCGCTTCCACCGTCATCAGCAAACCGTCGCCCGTATTGGTGTTGCAGCCCATGGACTTGCTCAACCAGGCGCATCCGCCCGAAGCCAGAATGGTGGCCGCCGCTTTCACCGTCCAGGGTCTGTCTTCCTGGCGCTGGTAACCGCGGGCTCCCGCCACGGCCCCTTCCCCGTCCACCAGCAGTTCCAGAGCCGGGCTCTGATCCAGAATCTTCACGCCCAGTTCCACGATTTTTTTGCGCATGATTCTCATGGTCTCCGGCCCCTGCAGGCCGCCGCCGTAACCGCCGCCCTTGGCGCCGTAATTGGGAACCTCATAACCGCCCCACTCGTAAATTTTGGGGGCTCTTTCAAAAGTGACATCCAGGATACGGTCCCACCAGGAATGCTGGGAAAGGAAACCGCCCATGGCATAGCGTTCAAACTTCACCGGATCGCGCAATTCGGCGATGGGGGGAACCACTTTGGCTCCGGAGGTGCTTGCCGCGAAGGATCCGCGATGACCACCTTGGCGCCATCTTCCGCCGCCGCGATAGCCGCCCAGGCCGCCGCCGGGCCGCCGCCGATAACCAGCACATCGGCTTTTAATTCCAAACCTGCTTCATTTAATTTGCTCATTTCTTCCTCGCTTACGAATGAATTTGGAAGAATGTTACCAGTCGACTGGTTTAACAATTCTCAATCTAAATTTGGACCGTTTGCTTTTAAGCGGTGTGGGATTTGGAGGGTTCCATCATCTGCCACCGTTTTAGCGCCCTGTTGGGTCGATGGCAGGAAACCCGACAATCAACCCCGGCCGGGGCAAGTTGGACATAAAGCCTCGCCGTGAAACAAAAAAATAAATTCCGATTCATCCTTACCTTCAAAATGACCGGTAAACAAAAAACCCGGGCCGCTTTTAAAGCGGTCCGGGTTTGGGGTGGTCCCTTAACTCTTCACCGCTTTAGCTCACTGTTCGCACCCCCTTTCGGAGATACACGCCGGAGCAAGTTGGAAACTAAAGCCCGCGTTTAATTTTTAAAAGAATACACGTGTCATACATTTCTGTCAACCTTAAATTAATTTATTTTAAACCGCCACTCCCTCCAGCAGGATGCCCGACTGGTGCAGCCTCTGGTAAAAGCCGTCCTGGCTCAGCAGTTCCTCGTGGCTGCCGCTTTCCACAATACGGCCGTGATCCAGAACCACAATGTAGTCCATCTGCTGGACCGTCGACAGACGGTGGGCGATCACCAGCAGGGTGCGGCCGTAGGAAACTTTGGTGATGGCCTCCTGTAAAACCGCCTCGCTGACCGAATCGAGGCTGGCGGTGGCTTCGTCCAATATCAAAATCTTGGGGTCAAAAACCATGACCCTGGCGAAGGACAGAAGCTGTCTTTCCCCGGAAGAGAGGGTGCTTCCCCTTTCGGACAGCACTGTGTGATAACCCTGGGGCAGCCGGCGGATAAACTCGTCCGCGCCGACCAGCCGGCAGGCTTCGACTACATGGATCTCAGGTATCTCCCTGCGGAAAAAACGGATGTTATCCAAAACTGAGCCAGAAAAAAGAGTCACGTCCTGCTGAACAATGCCCACCGACCGCCGGATGGACTCAAGAGAATAGTTTTTGATGTCCTGGCCGTCGATTTCCAGAACACCCCGGCTCACGTCATAAAACCTCGCCAGCAGGTTCATGAGCGACGTCTTGCCCGCGCCTGAAGCGCCCACAAAACCAACCCTCTCTCCCGGCTTGATCTCCAAATTGATATCTTTAAGAACGTTCTGCCCCGCCCGGTAGGCGAAAGAGACTTTTTTAAACTCCACCCGCCCGATCACCGGCGGAGAAACGGGACTGGGAAGTTCCTGGATGTCAGGCTGTTCCTGAAAGGTTCTGCTGATACGGTCGGAGGAAACGATAGTCGACTGCAGAACATTCAACTGCTGGGTGATATTGTTGATCGGCTGGAAAAAGCGGCGCATATAGACCGTAAAAGCAAAAAGAACTCCAAACGAAATACTGCCGTGGATGACCGCGCCTCCCCCAAACCAGACCAACCCCGCCACGCCCGCGTCCCCTAGAAACTCGGTCACCAGAAAGAAAAGAAGATTCAAGCGGTTTTCCAAAATGGTCGACTGAAGCAGCAGCTTGTTACGCTGGTCAAACTCTTTTTGCTGTTTCAATTCTTGGTTGAATATCTGGACGATCGCCATGCCGCTGAGATTTTCCGCCAAAAAGGAAATGGCCGCCGAAAGCCTGGTGCGCATTTCCTGGTTCACTTTCTGGATTCCCCTGCGGATGACGAGGGACGCCCCCAAAATCAACGGAACCATCAGAAAACAGTACAGGGCCACCGTTTGATTGAGTTTGAGCATGAAAAAAACGATGAGAATCAGGGAAAAAACACCCCTGATGGTATTGGTCAGGAAATCCGTGAAAAAATTGTTCAGGGCTTCCGTGTCGCTGACCACGTTGGTGATGATGCGTCCCGATGAATTTTGGTCGAAATATTTCAATGATAGATTCTGGATGTGCCGGAAAAGATCCGTTCGTATTTCGCGCACGATTGATTGGCCCGTAAACTGGAGAAGGACATCCTGGTAATAGGTCAGGCCGAAGGAAAAAAGAACCAATCCCAGGTATCCCAGCGATATGCGGAAAATGGCGCGGATATCGGGATGGGGTACTGAAATATGGTTATCGATGATGTTCTTAATGATATAGGGCTGGGCCTGGTCGATGGACGACGCGATAATGACAAAGGTAAAAATCAAAACCACCCGCAGCCGGTACTTGGCCAGATAAGGCAATAAAATTAAAAGACCGCTTTTCGCTTTTTGGCTCATGCCGGCTCCCCTTCCAGACTCAGAGGCAGACCGTCCCGATCTTCGGACAAGTCCGGCCCTAAATACCCGCCGTTTCCGTTGACACCCGTAACCTTCTGTTCCTCTTCGGCGCCCGATTGCATGATCCAAAGTCTGGAATAAAGGCCGCCCGAATGGATCAAATGGGAGTGGGTCCCCCGTTCTGAAACAGTGCCGTCCGCCAGCACCAGAATCTCGTCCGCGTGCCGGACCGCGCTTAACCGGTGGGAAATAATCAACGTGGTTTTTCGATGGAAAGAATTCGGCTTCGCCGGACCGTTATGCCTCAAATTGTGAAGAAGCGCCCGTTCGGTCTTGGTATCCACGGCGCTCAAGCTGTCGTCCAGAATATGAATAGGAGCGTCCTTATAGAGCATACGGGCGATGGCGACCCGCTGTTTTTGGCCGCCGGACAGGCGCACACCCCTTTCCCCGATTTCGGTGTTAAACCCATCGGGAAATTCAACGATGTTGTCGTAAACCACCGCCGCCTGGGCCGCTTTTTCCGCCTTTTCCAGATCGGGGCTGTCGTCGGAGAAACCGATGTTGTCCAGAATTTTCGCGGAAAATAAAAACCCGCTTTGGGGGACGTAGGCGATTCCATGGCGCAGGTTTTCCAGGGGGATTTTCAGGATATCCACGCCGTCGATGAAAATAGTGCCTTCAGGCGGATTATAAAGACGGAGCAGTAAATTGGTCAGCGTTGACTTGCCGCTTCCCAAAGCCCCCACGATTCCGATGGTCTTGCCCCTTTCCGCTTCGAAAGAAATATTTTCCAAAACATTCCTTTCTGTGCCCGGATACCGGAAAGTCAAATTCTTTACTTTGATGTTTCCAATGATGCGGTGTTCTTTTTGGACATTCGGATCATCCACTACATCCGGAACGACATTTAAAAGTCCTGAAATTCGGTTAAGGGAACCGGCCGCCCTCTGGACCACGTTGAGCATCTGCCCCAGTTGTTCAAGGGGCTGGCGTAGCTGGGCCAAATAAAGGAAAAAAGCGGCAAAGTCGCCCAACGTAATTGTGTGGTTGATCGTCAGATAACCGCCGTAACTCAACACCACGATGGAACCTATCGAGGAGAGAAGCGGAAGCAAAGAACCAAAAAGAGACGATAACCGGACGAACTTTACTTTTTCATGGACGATCTTCTCAACCTTCTCCTCAAAACGGTGAAGGGTCACGGATTCATTGCCGAACGCCTTGACGACCCGGATACCGCCGATGATCTCTTCCACCAACTGGGACATGCCTCCCAGCGCCGACTGGTAATGCATGGACTGCGTCTTAATTTTGGGGCCAAAATATCCCACGATGACGGGGATGGCGATCAGCGGTCCCAAACCGGCCAGGGCCAGATGCCAGTTCATGTGAACCGCCATCATATAAAGGGCGGCCCCCAGCATGGACAGACCGTTAACGGACTGGCTTAATCCCTGGGAAGCGAATTGCCGGACCACTTCCACATCGCTCAAGGCATGGGAGAGGAGATCCCCCACGCTGTGACGCTGATAATAAGAAGGCGAGAGGGTGGACCATTTTTCCAGCAGTTGTTTGCGGAGTTTGTAAACCAGGATGCGGCCATGGCCGTTGATGATGATCCGTCCCAGCCAAACGGTGGTCACCCGGAAAAAGCTGATCACCATGATCGTTTCAGCGAAATGGGCCGTGTCCTGGAAGGTCAGGGCGCCGCCTTTGAGTTGGTCCGTAAACCGCCCCACCAGTTGGGGAATCCGCACGGCCAGTTTGCTGGAGCCGGTGATCAAAACCACCGCGGCCAGGTATATCCACCAATTGAGGGCGATATAGGAGCCTACAATATGCCAGCCAGACTTTTTGGGGAGAGGAGAAACCGAATCGGAAGTGGTCATTTTATTCGCTTTTCACGAGAGGATTAAACTCGTTGGTGTAGATATCCGAGGGCTTAATTTCGCCCGATTTCAGCTTACCGCTGGAAACCAAAGCGTCGATCCAAAACTGGATATCACCGTCTTTAATGACCGCTTTGTAAGGCGATACCGGCAGGTAATATTTCCCCAACTTGGGGTTTCCGCCTTTTTCCTGGGCGATCTGGGCGTAAACATCGCGCACATGCTGGGGATCTTTTTGAAAAGCCTCCCAAATGATCTTTTCCGCTTTCTCAACCGCCGTCACATAACGGCGGACCGCGTCCGGATGAGCGTCAATGAATTCTTGTTTGAAACCATAACCCACCGGCGTGTGGTCCGGAATACCGACCACTTCATATTCACTACTATGAGGAATGATCCTGAGTCCCCCCCGCTCCAAAGCCTGCTCGAACCAGGTTCCGCCGTTGGTGGTACCCGCGGCCGCGTCAACCTGTCCCGTTCGTAAAGCCTGCTCCTCGTTCTCCACGGGCACTTGAAGCAGTTGAACCTGGTCGGGCGCGACTCCATTTTTTTGGAGCGCAAGTTTGATCACATAATCCGCCGCCAGCCCCAGGGTGTTGACCGCGACGGTTTTACCTTTCAGGTCTTTAATGGAATGGATGGCGCTGTTTTCCGGCACTAATAAACCGGCGCGATAATCCCCGCTCACCAGCGTGTTGGAATAAACGGCCTTAATTTTGCCGCCCCGGGCGTTCACATTGATCCAACCCACCCAGGCTCCTCCCCCCACATCCACCTGACCGGATAAAAGCGATTGAAAAGGCGGACCAACCGACGCCAGGCTGGGGACCAATTGGACGTCCACCCCTTCTTCTTTAAAAACATCTCCGCCGGTCAACCGGTTGGCGATTTCCCAATTGGAGGGTGTGGTGGGATAATCCGTAATCCTCACCACAACCTTTCCGTTGTTGTTTGTTTCTTTTTGCCTGCCCAGAAAAACGACCAACGCGATAGAAACGACGACGATCACCGTCATCCATAACAATATCTTTTTATTCATGAAATAACTTATCCCTTGATGGAATTGTTGGTGGTCGAGGCGCTTTTCGACTGGTTGTAAAAGGGGTTGAACTCGTTGGTATAAACATCCGAAGGCTTTACCTCGCCCGGCTTTAACTTGCCTTCCGAAACCAGAACATCGATCCAAAACTGCACATCTTTGTCGCTGATATAGCTGCTTTCCGGATCGGTAGGCAGATAAAACCTGGCCAGTTCCGGATTACCGCCTTTTTCTTTGGCGATTTCAGCGTAAGCCTTTTGAACCTGAGCTGGGTCTTTTTTAAAAGCTTCCCAGATGATCCGTTTGGTCTTTTCAACAGCGGTCACGTAACGCCGCACCGCGTCCGGATGCGACTGGATAAAGTCGTCTTTGAAACCGCTGGCGCTGGGGATGATCTGTCCGCATATCTCGAACTCGCTGGACCCCGGAACTTTCCGCACCCCGCCGCGGGCAACCGCTTCGTCGAACCAAATGCCTCCGTCCGTCGTCCCGGCCACCGCGTCCACCTGCTTGGTTCTCAGAACCTGCTCTTCATTCTGTTCCGGAACCGCCAATAATTGAACATCATCCGGGGTAAGACCATTCTTCGCCAAAAGTATCTTGATGACATTTTCAGCCGCCAAACCCAGCACGTTGATGGCGATAGTTTTGCCTTTCAAATCCTTGATGGAATGAATGGAGCTGTTCTGAAGAACCAGAATACCGCTTCGGTCTTTAATGGCGTCCGTAATAGCGCTGGCCGCGTAAACCGCTTTAATCTTGCCGCCCCGGGCAGCCACATTGAGCCAACCCACCCAGGCGCCGCCCGCCACATCGTATTGGCCGGTCAGTAACGTTTGAAAAGAGGAAACCGTTGAAGTCGCTGGTATTTGCTCAAGCTTGACCCCTTCTTCCTTCAAAATATCCCGGCCCGTCAGTTTTTGGACCAGTTCCCAGCCGTTAGGGGTCGTGACCGAATCGGCCACACGGATAACCACGTCGCCCGAAGCAGGAGTTGATTTTTTAAAGGCTAAAAAGCCAACCCCAATGCCCACTAATCCAAACGCGACTAAAGTTAAAATCCATGGAAAGTTTTTCTTTTCGCTCATTTTAATTTCCTTTTATCCGAAAATGGATTGATCCAATTCGCCTTTCCAGGAGGTGGTTTTCTTTTCAAACCAGACCAAAACATAATTGATCGTCACACCCAGAATCGACAAAGCCAAAACGCCGGCGTACATTTGGGGGATTAAAAAGTTGTATTGGGAGCTTTGAATAAAAAATCCGAGGCCCGATTTGGCGCCGATCATCTCGGCGGCGATAACCACCATGAAAGCTATTTTTGCGCCAAGACGCGCGCCGGACACAATCGCCGGGATGGTGGCAGGCAGGATGATTTTCCGGAACAAATCCCTGTCCGTCGCGCCCATCGACTTCGCGGCTTTGATATAAATGGGGTCTACATTTTTAACACCGTTGATGGTGTTAATGAGGATGTGCCAGCTGGCGGCGTAAAAAATAATGGCTATTTTCGATGTTTCGCCCAAACCGAACAGAAGAAGAAATATGGGGAACAAGGCGAACGTGGATGTGTTTCTTAATATCTGTATAAACAAGTCCGTGTATCTTTCGAAATCGCCGTATCGTCCCATTAAAAATCCCAGCGGCACCGCCACCAGCAAAGCCAAAGTGAACCCCGCCAAAGCCCTGAAACAGCTGGCGCCGATATCCACCAAAAGCTTTCCGGATAGAAGAAGCTCGATCAATGTTTTAAACGTCTCGGAAAAAGTGGGAAGGTAAACCTGATCAACCACGCCGATTCGGGGCAGCAATTCCCAAAGACCTAAAAAGGCGAAGACCAGCCAGAGCCCCGAATAGGGTTTAAAATCAATCTTGTAATTCTTAATTCCGCGGAACCAGTCATCTTGAGCTACCGACAACAATGGCGCTTCTTTCTTATTTTCCACAATGGCTTCTGGCATAACCCGACTCCCTCAATTTAATTTCTACCGCGAAAAACCGGCCACATACTCTGATTCCCGCTGGGCTTTGTTCACTTCCTCTTTTAAAACCGACCACACCTTTTCTTTATTCGCCGCGAATTGCACACTGGACCGGATGTCCTCGCTCCGGGGTCTGGCGAGATCAATTTCAATGATCTGTTTAATCTTTCCAGGACGGGCCGTCATGACCACAACCCTGTCCGCCAGAAACACTGCCTCCTCAATGCCATGCGTCACAAACACCACCGTTGTTCGTTTTTGATCCCAAATTTTTAAAAGCTGATCTTGAAGCGTTTCACGAGTCTGGGCGTCCAGCGCGGCAAAAGGCTCGTCCATCAAGAGCAAATCCGGGTTTGTCGCCAAAGAACGGGCAATCGCGACCCTTTGCTGCATTCCGCCGGAGAGTTGGTAAGGGAAACGGTCTTCAAAACCCGAGAGACCGAAAAGGGATAATAATTCCCTTCCCGTACGCCTTCTTTCCCCTTCCGGCACTCCCCTGGTTTCCAGTCCAAACTCAATATTGGAAAGAGCTGTCCGCCATGGAAAAAGTGCGTATTGCTGAAACACATAGCTCGTTTTCAGGTTTGGCCCGTCGACTTTCTTGTCATCGTGATAAACCTCGCCGCTGGTGGGCTTAGCCAATCCCGCGATGACATCCAGTAGAACCGACTTGCCTGAACCACTGGGCCCGACAATTACCAGAAACTCCCCGGTTTTCACTTTCAAATCCACGCCATTGAGCACCAGTAGTTCATTGGACAAAACACCGTTGTTGCTGACTTGCTGGTTTTTTTTGAGCCTGAATATCTTTTTGATATTCTCAATTCTGACTTTTTCCACCGAACTTCCCCCATTCCCACTACAAGACAAGCAAGCTTGCCCCGAAGGTGTAAACCGTCCCGATATTCTGGTTAACAATGAAATACTGGTTGTTAAAGATGTTGTTCACACCAAATGACGCCCTGCCGTCTTTAAACCGATAGCTGATCTTGAAATTAGTGATGGCGTAGGGGTCGATGCTTCCCTGAACGCCGTTGGTGGTATCGGAGTTATTGGTTTGCACATATTCTTTCGATTGGTATTCCTCATCAACCGAAGCGTCCACGGGCCCTAAAGTGAACTCCACGCCGCCGTTGATCCTGTCCGCCGGCACAAAAGGAATTTGGTGCCCTACCGCCGAAGGGGCGGCCGCGTCAGAGACAAACTGAGTATCAACGTGCGTATAATTGCCGTAGGCCTTCAAGAAAGAAAACACTTGCTGTTTGACTTCGCCTTCAAATCCAAAAATATTGGCCTGGCCGGCGTTTTCCGACTGCGTCACCGTAAGCGGCCCTGAATTTTGAGCGGAGTTGGGGAGAAATGTTTCCGTATAAATAAGGTTCGTCACATAATTTTGGAAATAGGTGGCCGAAAGGGTTGTTTTTGTCGGTAATTGATATTCTCCCCCGATTTCCCATGAAGCGTCCTGTTCAGGATTCAAACTCGGATTCGATTTCGAGTCGGATGTCGCCGTAATGGTTTCCACTGAATAAAGTTCCGTGTAGGTTGGCGGATTAAACGCCGTGCCGGCGGAAGTTCTCAAACTTCCGTTGTCATCCAGTTTGAAAACCAAACTTATTTTCGGGTTGAAGGAATAAAAGGTTCTTTCCGGATAGTACAGGATGCTGGCCGGACCCGAAGCAGGGGTCACATAATTTTGACCATTATTGGTGTCCCATTCATCCAAGCGAGCTCCCAAAAAAGCCGTCAAAGGATTGAAAATTTTCCATTCATCCTGAGCAAAAATAGCTTCAGTGCTATTGGTACCGCCCGAAGTAAAGTAACTGCTTTGGGTAAAACTGTTTAAATTGGTCCAATTAGCGTAAGTCGTGGAATAATTATCCGAGTTGGTTTTATCATCCTCCAACCCCGCGATCAGCTTGTGATTGTCCAATTTCAAATCAGCCTGGACATTTCCGTAGTATTCCCAATTGTTAGCCGCGTCCGATCCGGTTGAGGCTCCATCAATCGCGGTAGCGGTCGTCACCGCGGTGCTTTCACTATGCAAAAAAGGCCCGCTGGTGTAGTCAAAATGAGCTGTTAAACCCAAATCGTCATTTAATTTACCCGTATAAGATAAATACGTTCCCAAAAAACCATTGGTTCCGGGAAGCTTTAAAAACTCGGAAGTATTGATGTAATAATTTTTTCCGGTTCCAGCCAATGAAACCGGTCCGTTATTGACAAGCGATCCCGTATTGGCGTTGGTTAAATAGGTATTTCCCACCAGAGCGTTGGTATTTTCCTGATCCCAATCCGAGAAATTAAACAACAAATTGACTTTTTGATCAGGCGCCGGATCCCAATAGAATTTCGAGGAAAAGTTATTGTTTTCCAGTTGTGTTCTGGCCTGCAGACCGATGTTGTACGCGGTTGCCCCGGTCGAAGTCTGTGTTGTCTGAAATCCTGTTACAGGAACTACCGCGGCGCCTAACGCGTTAGCTTGCGCCACCGTCAGATTATTGGCGGTGCCGGGTTGAATATAAGCGTTAAAAGTTTCGCCGTTAATGGAGGTATTTTGAAATCCAAAATAATAGGCGAAATGCTCATCAATTCTGTTTTGGTAACTGGCGCTGGAAGTCAGTACATTATCGCTCTGCCAGTCTTCCGAAAGATGAAACCCTTCCCCTTCAGGTTCGCGGGTAATGATATTAATAACCCCGCCCAATGCTGACTTTCCATACAGGGATGAAAAGGGTCCTTCCACAATTTCAACGTTTTGAACCAAATCATTTGGAACGCGGTTCCAGAAAACACGCTGATTAACGGTTTGGTTTAAGTTAAATCCATCAAGCAGTACAAGGGTTTTATCGTAACCAGGAATGCCCCGCAAATTAACCGTTACGGCTTGATCGCCCGAATCTTCACGGGCGTCTTGAACGCCCGGCAAACCCTGAAGCGCTTCATCAAAATAAACAATATTTTTTTGTTGAATGTCATTTTGGGACAACAGTTCCACTTCCGCGGGGGAATCCAATATTTTTTCTT
>Ga0302155_10002314_pt1 | contig 13036 bp, 16 predicted proteins | sample I_Bog_N3_1_FD_193508 | JGI IMG/M metagenome (GOLD analysis project Ga0302155, IMG submission 193508) | Peat permafrost microbial communities from Stordalen Mire near Abisko, Sweden - I_Bog_N3_1 | ecosystem: Environmental > Terrestrial > Soil > Wetlands > Peat | place: Sweden: Abisko, Stordalen...
TGCACAAAAACTGCGCTGGTCGAAGTTTAACGCTGCGAAAGCCAAGACCGTTCCTGTTAAGGCTGCTGTCAAGGCATCTGCTAAACCTTTCAAGAAGGGCGGGATGAGTGCTGCTGGTAGGGCTAGAATTGTTGCGGCACAGAAAGCTAGATGGGCTGCAATAAAAGCTGCGAAGACTGCTCCCAAAGCGCCTGTCAAATCTGCTGTTGTTAAAGCGGCTGTCAAACCCGCTACCAAAGCCGTTAAGCGTGTCATCAGCCCAGAAGCCAGAGCAAAAATGGCTGCTGCTGCCAAAGCTATGTGGGCGGCGAGGAAGGCTGCTAAGAAGTGAATTCTTGGTGGTTTTGCTAATGGCTGGATTGGGATGCTTGAAATATTTGTTAAGCGCTTTCAGTGAGGTTGGAAGTGGAGCAAATGCCCAACAGCAGACGGGTCAGCTGTTAGGAATTGCACAGCGAACTGTAGTGGCTGTTTTCGATTGTCCATCGCAGAGATTTAGCCGTCGAAAGCTGATTCCAGTCAATGTTAAAACCTTGGGTGATCATCTTCATTTGCAACGCATCAAAGCTAGCCTTTCTCAACGAGAAGTGGCGCAAAAGGCCGGGGTTTCAATACGGACGGTGCGAAAGTGGGAATGCGGCCAATGCGAGATGACAAACGTCACCGAACCGAGCAGCAAAAGCGCCTTGCGACCCAAGCGATCAATGAGCGCCATGCCAATGAGCGTCATAACCAAGTTGGTCAAACCGACGATGACCGATTGCATCAGCGCACTGGCATCTGCTTCGGGCAGGCGAGGTGTTCGCGGCATAGTGCTTTACACCGGCAGCCGCGTGCTGCCGCACCCAGCGAAACGCCGATTTTCCATTTGCCGCGCTTGCGAACGACATAGTGGATTCACCGACGCGATGCGATATCCTTACGGTATCGTCGCGGATTGAGGCCGAGTTCACGGCGAAAAACATAAGCCATATATTCGGGCGAGCCAAATCCGGCGGCATCGGCTATCTCGGGAATTCGCATATCTGTTTCGCCGAGCAGCTTTTTGGCTGCCTCTAAATGGTGGCGTCGAATTTCGTCGGCAGGAGTGCGGCCTAGTATTTTGGAAAAACGGCGTTCCAAGGCTCGCCTTGAAATTCCGGTATGCGCGGCAACCTCGTCAACTTGAATTGGCTGGCTGGCTTTTCCCCGAATGAAATTGAGGGCTTTGGCCAGCGCGCGATCTTTTACGGCCAAGGTGTCCGTGGATTGACGTGTGACAACCTCCAGGGGTGGAATCACAATATTTTTTTTTGGCACACAACGACTGGTCATCCATTCGTCCAATATTGCGGCGGCTTGAAATCCGATTTGTTCAGCCGCCACCTTGATCGCAGAAATTGGGATGTGTGAAATCTCGCATAACAGGTCGTCGTCAGCGCCGCTCAACACCGCGACCTCTTCGGGCACGATGATGCCGGCCGCCTGGCAACCGAACAGAATTTCACGGGCGCAACTCGCATTCCAAGTAAAGATGGCGATGGGCTTGGGCAACTTTGTGAGCCAGTCGGCGAGTTTTTGCAGGTCAAAGCTCCAATCGGGCTCGGCACCCGCGTGGGTGCCAACACCAAACAGGGTGCAGCCATACGGAGTTGAACGCCTGCGCCAGATTCAGCCGACTGGACGCAGTGCGTTCCGGGCCGAGGATGGTCACATAAGGGTTGGCTGCAATCTGCAGCATGGCGAAGCCCAGTCCGACAATGAAAAGTCCGCCAAGAAACAACGGATAAGAAAGCAGCGTCGCCGCCGGCCGGAACAGTGCGCTGCCGGTCGCGGAAATCAACAGCCCGATGACGCCGCCATTCTTCATTTTAGTTGCCAACGTGGTCGACTTACAGTTGGTGCAAGCCGTGATTTTTACACCCTGAAGTTTTGCCAAAAATGGGGCGATCCTGCAACCGTGCCTTTATTTCCGCAGCCTGCGGTTTTTGGAAGCACTGAAGTCAGTTCACCGCCGCGTCGGCGGGAACTTTCCCGCCGTTCACGAGGAACAGCACCGCCATGCGCACGGCAAGGCCGTTCGTCACCTGCTGCAGAATCACCGAGCGACCGCTGTCGGCAATCTCGCTGTCAATCTCCACGCCGCGGTTGATCGGGCCGGGATGCATGATGAGCGCGTCGGGCTTGGTCTTGGCGAGCCGCGCCTTGTTGAGGCCGAAAAGCTGCGTGTATTCGCCGATGCTGGGGAACATCGTCTTGCGCTGGCGCTCGTGCTGGATGCGGAGCAGATTGATGATGTCGGCATCGCGAATCGCCTCGTCCACGTCATGCGTCACGCGGCAGCCCATCTGCTCAAAACTCTTTGGCACGAGCGTGGACGGGCCGCAAAGCGTCACCTTCGCACCGAGCTTGGTCAGCGCCCAGATGTCCGAACGTGCGACGCGGCTGTAAAGGATATCGCCGAGGATGGTCACGTTCAGCCCGGCGATGCGGCCTTTGCGCTCGCGGATGGTGAAACAGTCGAGCAGCGCCTGCGTGGGATGCGCGTGTGCGCCATCGCCAGCGTTGATGACGTGCGCGTCGAGCACGCGCGAGAGAAAATGCGGCGCACCGCTCGCGCTATGCCGGATAATGATGAAGTCGGCATTGAGCGCCTGAAGATTGAGCGCGGTGTCCTTGAGCGTCTCGCCTTTCTTGAACGACGACGCTTCGGCGGAAAAATTCACGATGTCGGCGGAAAGCCGCTGCGCCGCCAGCTCAAAGCTGATGCGCGTCCGCGTGGATGGCTCGACAAACAGGTTCACGACGGTCTTACCGCGCAGCGCCGGAACTTTCTTGATGGCACGCTCGCCGACGGCCTTGAAGCCGCGCGCGGTGTCGAGCACGGTGATGATTTCCTCCGCCGTGAGCGACTCGATGTCGAGCAGATGTTTCTTGGTCCAAGCCATAATTCATTAAATCGTTACATGGTTAAACCGTTGAATGGTTGCATCGCGAACCGTGAATTCGATTTAACGATGCAACGATTTAACCATTCAACGCTTCTTTAAAATCACTTCATCCGCCGCCGCGCTGGCCTCGGTCAGCAGTAGGGAAATTTTCTCATCCAGCGACGTTGGCACGTTCTTGCCGATGAAATCCGCCTTGATCGGCAATTCGCGGTGGCCGCGGTCAATCAGCACAGCGAGCTGGATTTTTTTTGGACGGCCAAAGTCATTCAGCGCATCCATCGCCGCGCGCGTGGTGCGACCGCTGAACAGCACGTCGTCCACCAGCACAACTGTTTTGCCGGTCACGTCGAAAGGAATGTCCGTCGGATGCACCGTCGGCGCGACGCGGTGGTCAAGGTCGTCGCGGTGCATTGCCGTGTCGAGGATGCCCACCGGCACGGCGTGGTTCCAGATGCCGGAAAGAATTTTCGCAAGCCGCGCCGCCAGATGATCGCCGCCGACCGGAATGCCCACCAGCGCGACCTCGGCGCTGTGTTCGTTGCGCTCGGCAATCTCGTGCGCGATGCGCGTGAGCGCGCGCTGGATGGCGGTGGCGTCAAGAATGACGGTGGTGTCAGGCATAAAAAATCGCGAACTGCGCCCGGGCTTCGGGGCTGGTTCGCGTTTTCGTTTTGGTTTTCATTTTTCCTTCGTCACCTCGCAGGGTGGCGTTAAAGGAACAGATTTGGTTCAATTCGTCGCGGCCGCCTGTCGGGATTTGCGCCATTGGGCGCGGTGCTTGATGATCCAGTCCGTGAGAGCGCGTTCGAAACCGATGTCGTGGCCGGCCTTCTCGGATTCAATCCACTTGTGGCGCAGAATCTCCTCGCGTTCTGCCTGAAACTCGCGGTAAAGCGTGGAGTTCTTCAGCAAATCGTTCGCCGACGATGTTTCTTTTCCAACATTCGACATGATTAATTTAATATTAAGAGTTAACTTAAGACCAAGCGCCGGTTCTGGCAAATGAAATCTGAACCGGAAAATCGGTGGAAATCAGTCGCTTACGGTGGTGATTTTGAATCATGAAAACGCCCGATAGAAACCGGCAGGCAAAATTCAGAATAGCCACAGCGGCACCGCGTCTCAGCCGGAACTATGAAGGAGAGCGTTAATTTTCCATGGCATTCAGCTCGTGAAAGCCGGGCGATTTTCGACTTCATTGCAATTGGGGAAAGGGCTCAAAATCTTCTCCCCTAAGTGTCGTTGCGCCTTTCAGGCCGTCGGCATAGGCTTTGAGCGTAATATCGCCGGGCTGGGTCGCGCGGATGATGCCAAGCGCCAGGCCGTTGAAAGCGTCATGCTCTCTGGCTTGGAACGGTTCTTCCTCGTGGGCGATGCGGGTGAGTTCCGCCGGGATCCAGAATTTCTCCGGGGAACGCTGTTCCTTGATTTCGTTGCCAATGCTCCACAAAATGATCGAAGGATGATTGCGGTCGTGCCAGTCGTTGAACAACAGACTATAATCGTTCCGCCGCTTGCGGCCCTGCCAGCAGTCGAACGATTCATCCATCACGAGCATTCCCATCTGGTCGCAAAGATCCAATAACTCGGGGGCGGGCGCATTGTGGCTGGTGCGGATGGCATTGCAGCCGAATGTCTTCAAAATTTCAATCTGTCGTTCGAGTGCCCGAGTGTTGACCACCGTGCCCAACGGGCCCAGGTCGCTGTGATCGCAAACGCCGTTGATCGGCACGTGCTTGCCGTTCAGCAGGAATCCGTTGTCCGCCGTGAATTCAATCGTGCGGATGCCGAACGGGGTTTCGCAGGTAAAGGCAGAAGTTGGTGTTTGTTCAGTCAGTTGGTAGATTCGCCCACGCCAGCCATTTTCCATTCAGCCCTTTCCATTCCGCACCCGTTCCTTTTTCTCCTCCAAATCAGCCAGGAGTTTCTTGCGCTCTTGAACAAGTTGATCGCGCAACACCTCCTCCTTTTCAGCATCACGGACTTCATTTATTTCCCGGCTCAACGCAATTTCACGTTCAGCAATTTTGGCGGCGTATCGGGAATCCAGCTCCGCCAATTCCTTTTTCTGTTTCGCCGTGGTCTTAATGGCCGGTGCTGTTTTATTCAAGCGCTCCATCGCAATTTCGTAAGAGGATTTCATATTTTTATAGCCTAAATTTCATCCGCAGTTCCATGAGCAAAGTATTTTCCCAGGTGCTGATGTTGTTGTCAAAAGTCATGATCTGCTCAACGGCTGCAAACACCTGCTTCTGTTGTGGGCGGGCAGTGAATTCATCAGCCAATCCCAAAGCCAGTTCCTTGGCTTTGTAAATGGATTGGAGCGCTGGCCTGATTCTGGTCACCGCCGCATCAAATTCCCGCTGCCGGTCAATCTCGTCAACAAATCCCATTCCAGCCAACATCTTCTGCAATTGATCATGTTTAACCGTGGATAAATTTCCGTCCGCATACATGGCCAGAATCAACAAATCGAAAAGCGCTTGTTTTTGAACTGGTGAGAATCCGGTCAGATTGATGTCCATGTTGAGATGATAGCAGATTGGGGACGAGATCAACGACGCTCAATCCGATTTTAGGGTTGGACGTGATTGATTGCGATGCTCGGCAAAACTATTATCCTGCCGGTGTTGCCATTGTGGTAGAAAAACGTTGCATGAAAACCGAACGCAAATCTGGCCTTTCCCGGATCGTGTCCATCTTCACGGAGAATTTCGGGCTGAGCTGGAGCCTGTCCCTTGTCGTAGTCTGCTTTATCAGTCTCGTCACCTGCTTCGCGGTTTACTGGTTCATTCATTCGGCACCGCCGCGGATTCTCACCATCACCAGCGGCCCGCCGGGAAGCACCTTTGAAAGGAATGCCGGGAAGTATCGCGCCATCCTTGCCCGCAACGGCGTGACGTTGAACATCATCCCCTCGCAAGGTTCGCTGGAAAACCTGCAGCGTTTGGAAAGCCCGACATCACGGGTGGATGTCGGCTTCGTCCAAGGCGGTGTGGCGGATGGGACGAACACCCTGAATTTGATTTCGCTCGGAAACATCGCCTACGAACCGCTGCTCATATTCTACCGTGGCGGCACGAACGTCAGGTTGCTGTCCGGACTGGCTGGAAAACGGCTGGCTATCGGCTCCGAAGGAAGCGGAGCCCATTCACTGGCTTTGACCTTGCTTCAGACCAACGGCCTCACGACTGACGGAGTGACCAAACTGTTGGATCTGGACGCGGACGCCGCCGCGCAACAGTTGTTGGCCGGAACCGTTGATGCCGTGTTTATGATGAGCGATTCGGCCTCGTCACAAACCATGCGGATATTGTTGCGGTCACCGGGAGTTGAACTGCTAAGTTTTGAACAGGCGGACGCCTACACCCGGCGGTTCAACTATCTGAACAAGCTGCGCCTGCCCGAAGGCTCCATTGATTTCAGCAAAAACCTGCCCCAGCAAGATGTCTGGCTCATCGGCCCGACCGTGGAACTCGTGGCCCGGCCAAATTTGAACGCGGCGGTGTCAGATCTGTTGCTAGAGGCGGCCCAGGAAGTCCATGGGAACGCCAGCATGCTCCAAAACCAGGGCGAGTTTCCCAATCCGGTGGAACATGAGTTCAAGATCAGCCCGGATGCCGGCCGTTACTACAAGTCCGGCAAATCCTTTTTGTATCGCAAATTTCCGTTTTGGATTGCGAGTTTGGCCAACCGCATCCTGGTGGCCTTTATTCCGATGATGCTGGTGCTGATCCCCGGTCTGCGGCTGATTCCGGCGGCCTACAAATGGCGGATCCAATTGCGCCTTTACCGGTGGTATCGTGCGTTGCTGGTGCTGGAGCGGGAACTTGTCAGGGGAATAACGCCGGCCAAACGGGAGGAAATGCACCAACGGCTGGATGAGATTGAAAAGGCGGTGAAGCGGATCAAGGTGCCGGCCTCGTTTGCCGACCGGTTTTATGGGCTGCGCGGCCATATTGATTACGTGCGCGAGAAGCTTGCGAAGCTTGCATCATAATGCCCACCGTTTTAGAACCAGTCACGAAGCCGGTTGTCAGAAAGAAGCCGACGTCTGACGATGACTTGGCGCCCACATTTTACGTCATCTGCTGGAATGACCCGGTGAACCTGATGGTTTATGTCACGCACGTCTTCATGAAAATCTTTGGCTGGAACAAACAGAAGGCGGAAAAGCACATGCTGGAAGTTCACGAAAAGGGGAAAAGCGTGCTGGTCAGGGAAGGTGCGGAGAAGGCCGAGTTTTACGTCCACCAGCTCCAGAACTACAAACTTCAGGCAACGATGGAGCCGGCGGAATGAAACTGGTCAAATGGCAGGATGGGGTTTGGCAATATCACCTCGCACAAAACGAGGCGGATATTCTGGTCGGGTTGTTAAAAAAGTTCCCGTTCACCAAGATTGATCCGGTCAAAATTTCCAAGACCGACAAGCATCCGAAAGCCAGGGAACGGGAAAAGCTGCTGAATGAATCTCTGGCCGAGCACCGTAAAGAACTTAAGAAACTGGCCCTAGACCTGATCAGGCCTGACAAGTTAAAGCTGGAGGAAAAGGGTTTGCTGATGACATTGAGCGTGGAGGAGCGGGAGACGATGCTGCAAGTTCTCAACGATATCAGGGTCGGTAGCTGGCGTGCTTTGGGTGAGCCGGCCGATCTGCATTCAAACATTCCCCATTCCAGCCCCAAAGACCTCGCATATCGGAGCCTGATGGATTTGGCGGGTTATTTTGAATGCAGCCTGCTTGAGCCGGGAGATTGAAGTGGAACCGCCGGCTTTGCCAGCTTGAGTCAGAAAGAAATCAGATTAAACTTTCAGGCAAATGATTTCTGGTTGGGAAATAACCGGTCTGGCAGGTTCGGCGGTCGGAGCAGGAATGATCAATGCCGTGGCCGGCGGCGGGACGCTCCTCACCTTTCCGACCCTGCTCGCCTTTGGAACCTCGCCGGTCATGGCCAACGCCACCAGCACGCTGGCGCTGGTCATCGGCACGGGCGGTGGCATGTTCGGAAACCGGCAATACATCAAGCCCGTCTTGCCCTGGCTGAAGCGTTTTTTGCCAGTGAGCCTGCTCGGCGGGCTGATTGGCAGTGCGTTGTTGACGCATACGAGCAACCAGATTTTTGCCAAACTCGTTCCCTTCCTGATTCTATTCGCGACATTGCTCTTTCTGGCTCAAGGCATCTTCCGGCGTTTTGCGGGTTCGCATCTTGATGCCAAAGCCAATCCGGTTCAAATCTGGGGTGCCATTTTCTTTCAATTCTTGGTTGCCATCTACGGCGGCTACTTCGGGGCGGGCATTGGCATCTTGATGCTGGCCACGCTGGGGTTTATCGGGATGCGCAACATTTACGAAATGAACACGCTCAAGACGATTTTGGGTTCGCTCATCAACCTCGTGGCGGCCGTGTGGTTCATCGGTGCCGGGTTGATTGACTGGCCGCGCGCCGCCGTCATGACCGTGGGAGCCGTGGCGGGCTATTATCTGGGCTCGCATTATTCCCAGCGCATTTCACAGGCCAGAGTCCGGCAGATCATCACGGCCATCGGCTTTATCATCTCCGGCGTCACTTTCTACAAACAATTTGTGCGTTGATGCTCGGGCAATTCTTCAAATTAAAACCAGCGCCTTCAGTCTGATCGGAGAAATATAATTTAAGTGGCGACCAGTTTTTCATATCCTGAACCCAGACCAATATGCCAAAGAAATACCAAATCAAGTGGTTGAGCGAGCCGGAAGAACACGACTACATCGCCGCGCAGTCCTACCTCAGCCTGCTCTGGGATAAAAAGACCGCCAAGGCCCATGTGAAAGATTTGAAACGGGCGGGGATGTCGGAGTTCAAGTCCAAGGACATTTTCCGAGCAGCGAGCCTGCCATTGCTTGCGGTCAGCAACAGCCACGTCAAAAAGGATCAGCTGAAAATTGAGGCGAGACAAAAAATATCGCCACTGCTGCTGGTCAGGGATTCAGCCCATGGGAGGGTTGTGATTGCGGACGGCTACCATCGCTTGTGCGCCGTTTATTCGTTCGATGAGGATGCCTTGATTCCTTGTAAAATCGTATAGCAACCGATGAAGACCAACTAGAAGTGGAATGAATAATTGATGTCCAATTCGTATGCTGAAATCGACGTTGGGCCAGATCTGTTTATGGTATCTGCGTTTCTATCCACATATTTGATGCTGGAGTTGTTCCACAGGCTCCAGCCGGCTTTTTTCGTCGGCAATTTTAATGGAATGAACTGCGGGTATTTGACCGGCTTCAGATTTCTGAGCGAATTTGGGTTTTGCGGCCGGATTTTGAAGTGGGTTTGAAGCGATATTAATTTATTTGCGGGTGACTTTTGCGACCACGACGTGCATCCACCCCCGATTGTGGTCTTCGATGTAGTTCAGGTCCCATTTTTCCCAGCCGAGCTTTTGACATTCGGCCTTGGCAACGGTCGCGGCGGCTTCCTTTACGTCGGTGACGCGCTCCGGACCTTCTGAAGGCGTGCCCTCCTTGACCGTGATGGTGAAGCTAGTCGCCTCCTTGTCCTGGATAAAATACACGGGTTTGGTCAGGAGGTTTTCATTATAATCGTGGAGCAGCCGCTGAATACTATTGCAGCGGCCAGGTTGATTGGCAGCAGCCAATGTGCCCGGAGAAGTCGGAGGTTCTTTTTCATAAATTGTTTCAAGTTTGACGGTGTTGCATGATGATCGTGAGGTTGTCTGCTTTGCGGGATAACGCGTCAAAGTTCATCCACCGTTTCGGAAGACAAGGCGAAAAAATGTTTCAGACGATCTACGCACCCGTATACGCTGATCACCTGAAGAGATAATGAAAACATTGATCTGCAAAATTTCGCACTTCACACCTCCTCCAGTTTGGATAATTTGTCCAAAACAGGCCCTCCAATTGTTGATCGAAAATGATTTACACTTGGAACTTTTACAGCGAAAAGCTGAACAAAACTTGAAAATCGCGACAATTTCACACCCTTGATTAGCCGGAAAATCAGCTTCGCAAACCGTTGGTTTTCCGGCTTAGCGGACGGCCACCGGGGTGACTGTCAAACTCAGTTTCATCGCTGATCTCTGTATCCTCTGTGACTCGGTGGCTAAATCCACTTGGCGCAGAGAGGCGGTTCTGTTTAACTGGCCGCGCCTGATGAAACCTTTTTCCGCCATCGCGACGTTTTTGCTCGCGCTTGCTTTGATTTCCGCGACGGCGCAGGAGACGAATGTTTCCTGGGAGGTGGATGCCTTGAGCAAGATCATCCCCGGCACGGTGCAGGGGTTGGTGGATTACGACCCGGCCACCGGCACGGCTTCCGGCACCAACGGCATCTACATCAAATATGGCAACACGACGTTGACCGCCGACACTGCGTCGGTCAACCAGCAGACCGGCCAGACGGTGGCCGACGGCAATGTCCGCATCGAGTCCGCCGAACAGCTCTGGGTGGGCGAGCACATCCGCTATAATTTCAAGACGCACGTCATGCAGAGCGCGGAGTTCCGCACGGGCAAATGGCCGGTGTTCATGAATGGGCACGACCTGGCGGGCAATTCCAGCAACAAGGTCTATTGCGCCAATGACGCGTTCCTCACCACGGACGATGTGACGGACCCGGAGTTCCGCGTTCACGCCACGCGCATCCTGATCATCCCCGGCAAATCGGTGGAGATGTGGAACGCGGTGTTTTACGCGCACGGCGTGCCGGTGTTTTATCTCCCCTATTACAAGCGCAACCTGGGCGCGCGCGCAAACAACTTCACCTTCTCGCCGGGCTTTCGCAGCACCTACGGCCCGTTCCTGCTGAACACCTACAACTGGTTCGCCGGCACCAACACGGACGGCAAAATCCATGTGGACTATCGCGTGAAGCGCGGCGTGGGCGTGGGGCCGGACGTGGACGCCCACCTCGGCCAGTGGGGCCAGGTCGGGCTGAAGTATTATTACCTGAACGATCAGGAGCCGAACACCAGCACGAACGCCTTTCCGCAATACGGCAGCATTCCCAACAACCGCCAGATCTTCACCGGCACCTGGCAGGCGACGCCGGCGACGAACCTGAACCTCAAGGCGCTCATCAATTACCAGTCCGACCCGCTGGTGATGCACGACTTCTTCGTGGGCGAATACGCCAACAACCCGCAGCCCAGCTCCTTCGTCGAGGCGAACAAATACTGGGACAACTGGAGCCTCGACGCGCTGACCACGCCGCGCATCAACAGCTATTTCGACCAGGTCGAGCGGCTGCCGGACGTGCGGCTCACCGGCCTCCGGCAGGAAGTGCTCGACACGCCGGTCTATTATGACAGCCAGAGTTCCGCCGGCTGGTTCACCCAGTTCAACGCGAACACCAACTCCAATTACAGCAGCAACAACGGCACCAACCTCGTCTCCGCCGCGCGTCTGGACACCTACCATCAGTTTACTTTGCCGTGGACGTTTTTCCACTGGCTCAACGTCACGCCGCGCGTCGGCGGGCGGGTGACCTATTACAGCGCGCAGAACCAGACCAACAACACCGACCTCTATCGCGAGGTCTTCAACACCGGCGTCGGCACCTCGTTCAAGGCGTCGCAGCTCTGGGTGAACGCCACCAACGGCTTTTTGCAGGTGGACGGCCTGCGCCACATCATCGAGCCGTCGGCGAACTATGTCTTCGTGCCCGACCCCAGCACGCCGCCCGCCAAGCTCCCGCAGTTCGACGGCGAGCAGCCGAGCCTGCTGGAGCTGCCCGTCATGTTCCCCGACTACAACAACATTGATTCCATTGACACGCAGAACGTCATCCGCTTCGGCCTCCGCAACACGCTCCAGACCAAGCGCGATGGCGAGCTGGACAAATTGGTGGACTGGAATTTGCAGCTCGACTGGCGGCTCAACCCCAAGCCCGGCCAGAACACCTTGAACGACCTCTACTCCTCGTTCGCCTTCAAGCCGCGCAGCTGGCTCACGGCGGAATCCCAGACGCGCTACGACATCAACGGCCAAAACCTCAACATGAGCTTCCAGCAGCTCACCTTCGCGCCCAGCGACCGCTGGAGCTGGGGCCTGGGCTACTGGTATCTGCGCGGCGGGGCGTGGGGCAACAGCACTTGGACCGAAAACCAGACCGTCACCAGCAGCTTCTTCGTGCGCGTGGGCGACAACTGGGGCGCGCGCATGACGCAGAATTACAACTTCGTCATCCAGCGGCTGCAGGACCAGCAGTTCACCATTTACCGCGACCTGCGAAGCTGGACCTCGGCGCTCACGCTCCGGGTGGCCAACAACCAGGGCAGTTCCGCTGACGTGACCGTCGCCCTGATGTTCTCGCTCAAGGCGTCGCCGGCCACGCAGGTGGGCGAGGACGTGGCCAACCGCTACCGCCTCGTCGGGGAATAATTTTTACCGTCCGACGGCGAGCGAGACGATGAAGGTCGTTCCTCGCCCTGCCCCGCTGACCACCTCGATGGTTCCCTGATGATCTTCGGCCACGCGCCGGCTGATGGCGAGGCCCAGCCCCGTGCCATGTTTCTTGGTGGTAAAAAAAGGCTCGAACAGCCGTGTCAGATGTTCCGCCGCAATCCCCGGCCCGGTGTCCTCGAAGAATATCTTCAGGCCGGCCCGTCCGGCCGCATCAGCAAAGACCTCCGTGCGCACGGTCAGTTCGCCGTTGCTGCCGATGGCCTCAAGGCCGTTCAGCACGAGGTTCATAAACGCCTGCTGCAGCTGCGATTCATTGCCGCACACCGTGTCCGGCGTGGCGCGATAATCGCGCTTCAATAAAATCATTCGCCCGCTCATCTGGTGCTCCAGCAGCCGCAGCGAATGGTCGAGCACCTCGTGGATGCTCACCTGCGTGGACGCGCCGGGCTTCGGCGTGGAGAGCCGCAACATCTGCGTGGCCAGCCCGTCAATGCGCTTGAGTTCGCGCCGCACCACCTCGGCCATCTCCTGGTTCTCACCCTTTTCCAGCAGCAGGTCAACGTAGGTCTTGATGGCCACGAGGCCGTTCTTGATTTCGTGCGCGAGGCCGGCGGAGACGAAGCCGAGGCTGGCGAGCCGGTCCAGCCGGCGGAGGTTTTCCTGCAAATCATTGGCCCCGGCGGAAGAACTCGCCGTTG
>Ga0302155_10002321_pt1 | contig 13009 bp, 9 predicted proteins | sample I_Bog_N3_1_FD_193508 | JGI IMG/M metagenome (GOLD analysis project Ga0302155, IMG submission 193508) | Peat permafrost microbial communities from Stordalen Mire near Abisko, Sweden - I_Bog_N3_1 | ecosystem: Environmental > Terrestrial > Soil > Wetlands > Peat | place: Sweden: Abisko, Stordalen...
GCCGCGGCGGAAAAATGATCGGCAGATTCATCCCCAAAGTCGTCTTCCGCAGCACGCTCGACGGCATGGGCGAATACCGGCTTGGTCAGCCTGAAGATCCCACGCACAATATTCCTAAAATCGAAAATGGCGCCGATATTACCGGCCGCGGCCGAGCCAACATGATTGTCACCAACTGGACCGGCGGCGCCCATTGCTGCTTCGTCCACTATGTCTTTGAAGTGGAACCCACCTTGTGGCTCCTGGCCAAAGTGGACGACGGCGACGGCGATGGCGCCCATTTCGCCGACCTAGACGGAAACAAGCATTACTACTACCTTGGCAACGATTGGACATTCGGCTATTGGGACACCTCCTTTGCCGGGTCCCTCGCACCCACCGTCATCCTCCGCTTCGTCGAGAGCCCACAAGGCGGCAGCTATCGACTCGCCATGGACAAAATGCAGCGCCCCGCTCCCACCCCACCGGAGTGGAACAAGGCCGTCCGTGAGGCCGGCAACGCTTTTGGAGAATCCAGCGCCTTCGGGGACGGCATCGGCTCTGGGCTCACCGGCAACATGCTCAACCTCATCTACACCGGACACTCCGATCTGGCATGGATGCTCTTTGATCAGGCCTGGCCTCCGCGGCGTCCCGGCAAAGATAAATACCTCGCCGGCTTCTGCGCCCAGCTCAAAACCAGTCCCTACTGGCCACAGCTCAAAACCACCATCCTCAATCCGCCCCCCGCCTGCGCCACATCCACCCCGTAATGTAGGTCAGGGATTTATCCCTGACAACCTGAATGCTTTACCCTGATAGGCAGCCCTCACGGCTCAGGATCCTTAATTTTGCGCATTGTTCTCTCGAACATCGGCACCTTCGGCGACATCAATCCACTCATCGCCATCGCGCTTGAACTCAAGCGTCGCGGGCACGTCCCCGTCATGGCTGTCCCCGCCGTCTTCGGCCCCAAAATCCTACCCCTCGGCCTCGAATTCCACGCCGTCCGCCCCGACATCGATCCCGAAAACACACTCATGGCGGAAATGATCTATGACGTCCGCAAAGGCACCGAGCGCGGCCTCCGCGAATTCCTTTTCCCCGCCCTCCGCCAGACCTACGACGACCTGCTCGACGCCGCAACTCGTCCCGCCCGCGCCGATCTCCTGGTCCTCGGCGAGCTCAACTACGCTGGCCCTATCGTCGCCGAAATCACTGGCATCCCCTGGGCCAGCTACGTCCTCGCCCCGCTCTCTTTCTTCTCCGCATTCGATCCGCCTGTCCTCCCCATGTATCCGCGACTCGCCCGCGCCGACAAAGCCATCCCCGGCATGGGCCGCGCCATCAAGCGCCTCGCTCGCCTCGTCAGCCGCAAGTGGCCTCAGCCCATCTACGACCTGCGCAACCAACTCGGCCTGCCCAAAGGTGAAAATCCCCTCTTTGACGCCAAGCACTCGCCATTCCTCGTCCTTGCCCTCTTTTCGCGCGTCCTCGGCGCCGCCCAAAAGGACTGGCCTGAAAACACCCTCATCACCGGCTTCTGCTTTTACGATTCCGACGCCGGAAACGGCGCCCTACCCCCCAACCTCGAAGCCTTTCTCGACGCCGGTCCGCCCCCCGTTGTCTTCACCCTCGGATCCGCAGCCGTCCTCGCCGCCGGCCGTTTTTACGAGTTCTCCGCCCGCGCCGCCATCCGCCTCGGCATCCGCGCCGTCCTTCTCATCGGATCAGACAAGCGCAACCAGCTCCGCCAGCCCCTCCCTGACTCCATCTGCGTCGCCGAATACGCACCCTACTCCAAGCTGTTTTCGCGCGCCGAAATGATCGTCCATCAGGGGGGCGTCGGCACCACCGCCCAGTGTCTGCGCGCCGGCAAACCCATGCTCATCATGCCCTTTTCCCATGACCAGCCAGACAACGGCCGCCGCATGCAGCGCCTCAAAGTCGCCCGTGTCATCCAGCGCGGCAACTACACGCCGGTGCGCGTAGCCCGCAAGATCAAGGCCATGCTCGACGAACCTCTCTTCGCCCGCCGCGCAGAAATGGTAGCCCGCCGCTTAGACCAGGAAGACGGCATCCGCTCCGCCTGCGACGCCCTTGAACAGCTCCATCGCAATTCAAAATAGGAATGTCCAGATAGCGCGCAGGCCGAAGTGGCCCGCTACAAGTTGGCTGCTGGCAATTCGTCTCCGGCCATCGCTGGCACGTTCGGCACCGTGCGCAAGAGAGCAAGGAGATCTACCGGAGGCCCCTCGCTCCGTCGCGCGAAGAAACTGGCTGCAGTCTCCACTGTTCCCACTTTCTGCGCGACCGCAACGGCAATCCATTGATTCAGCGACACGCCATCCTCTTTGGCCAGCCTTTGAGCTGCCTTCTTGATCGAAAGCGGAAGCTTCAGTGGATAAGTCCCTTTACTCATTGCGCAACCTCCTCACCACTTCGCCGGGTGTCAGAACCGGAATGCCAAACAGCCTTTCCAGCGGAAGAAAATGCTTGCGATTATGCGTAACCAATGCGTCTGCGCGACCATTTACAGCGGTTTCCAAGACAATTTCATCTCCCGGATCCGGTAATTGCGGTCTCCATTGGAACCGTATTTCCACCGGTTCCAGCCGCTGCGCAATTCCTCGCAGAAGCCGGTCAATCCTCTCGGCTGGCCACATATGCGCTTCCACCTGCGAGGGTCGAAGCAAAACATCCTCGTATTCCAGGAACAGAGGGGGACTAGCTAGCAGCTTTAGCTTCCCCTGCCCAACAAATGTCAGGAGTAAGTTTGAGGCTCCATTTTGACTTCGCACGGGGGCCACCAAAACTGAGGTATCCAGAACGACACGCACGCAAATAGGATAGCGCTGTATATCCCATGGGATGTATACGCCCACCCGATGGCTTTACCGTCGCGCATACCGCTTCGTCTTCCCCGTCCTCCCGTTCGCCACCGAAAAGCTCCCATCCGCCTCGGCCACCACCTTCAAATAAGCCCCATCCGCTCCGCCCTTCACATTTGCAATCAGCGGCTCCGCGCTGTTATGCGCCGCATCCGACCCCTCCGCCGTATGCAGCATCCACAAGTCCTCAATCCCCGGGCTCTCATGCACCGTCTGCCACGCCTCCGGGCTCCCCGCCTTATGCGCGCCGTTGTCCATAATCGCAACTCTTGGATGAATCGCGTCCACAAAGGCCTTCGAGTTCGAAAGATTGAACCCGTGGTGATTCACCAGGTACAAATCCACCCTTCCAATCACGTTCTCCGGGCACACCAGCGGAATCTCCTTCGCCTTCGTCAAATCCCCCAGGTCCAGAAAGCGAAACTTCCCAAACCGCACCAAAATCCCCGTCGACCGCGGATTCTCCGTCTCGTCCAGATCCCATTTCGGCTCACTCGCGCAGTAAGGATTCGGCTCCGCCTTCACCCCAGGAACCTTCGCAATGTGCTCCCCATCCGCCGTAATCACAATCGTCTCGAGCCCCGGAATCGTGACCGTGTCTCCCGGATGCACAATCCGTCGCGGCTTGCCCTCTATGGCCTTCAAGTACGCGGCATAATCGTGGCGCGTAATGTCGGAGTCCTCGCGGTTCACCCCGTGATCCAGAAACTCCCCTACCTGTACATGCTTCACCAGCTCCGGAACGCCACCCACGTGGTCCGTATGAAAGTGCGTAATCAGCACATGATCGATCCGTGTAATCCCCGCGTCTTTCATAGCTGCCTGAATGCGTCCCGCGTCTCTGCCATCGTTGCCCGGCCAGCCTGTGTCCACCAGCAGCGAAGCGCCAGTAGGAGAAACCAGCAGCGTAGACTGCCCACCCTCCACATCAATCGCATAAATCAGCAAGTGCTGCCCCGCACCCGGCCCAGCCGCCTGCGCCCATCCCATCGGGTGCATCGCCGCCAGCGCCACCCAGCACAAAGCCATAGGAAAAAAGGAGAAAGCCAAAGCCCGGCCGGCAACCGGGCTATACAAGGATTTGAGCGTGGTTCTTACGGCAGCAAGTCGCATGCGCGCCAGTGTACCCGTTTTCCCACCACGCCGACAAAGACCCGTCGCCCCGTCTCCGAGCCCGTCCATCTGGTGTAGACTAGTCAAGACCCCAAAAAGCCGGTTCGCCCTAAGCGAACCGGCTCCATTGTGTCGGGACGTGGCTCAGCCTGGTAGAGCACTCGCTTGGGGTGCGAGGGGTCGGGAGTTCAAATCTCCCCGTCCCGACCATTCATTACTTTCTGCAACTCCGTTCGCTTCCGCATCTACTTCGCAACTGCCGACACCGAGCACCCCAACCTGCGTTGCAGCGAAGCGGAAGCGCACCAGTCAGGCCTGCGAGGGGCGCTCGACAAAGCGAAGCGGCATCGAGCGATTTCGGGAGTTCAAATCTCCCCGTCCCGACCATTCATTACTTTCTGCAACTCCGTTCGCTTCCGCACCTACTTCGCAACTGCCGACACCGAGCACCCCAACCTGCGTTGCAGCGAAGCGGAAACGCACCAGTCAGGCCTGCGAGGGGCGCTCGACAGAGCGAAGCGGCATCGAGCGATTTCGGGAGTTCAAATCTCCCCGTCCCGACCATTTAATCTTATTCCCGCCTTGAATCTTTCCAAGCAGTGCACTCCTGACTGCCGATCCACGAAGCACTCCAATCAGGGGCGCGAGGCGGAGCCGTCGCCCCACTCAACTCTCAACAATCAAAAGGGCTTTCGATTGATGAGAATCTCCGGCCATGATTGCCCTCGCAATATCCTTGTCTAAACGCTTTATCCTGCATTACGATCACAAAGGACAAAGACCAGACGAGTTTTCTTCCCTACTCTTGCGGCCTGGATACCAGGCCTGATTTGTTTTCGCAGGCAGCCTCCATAATCCAAGCAGTGCGCTTGAGAAATTTAGCTGCCAGCGGTCTTCTTCGATAAAGATCAAGCGAAAACTCGTAGATCGCTTGGCGAACCTCGATGGCCTTTCGCGCCGCTGCTTTTTCGGCGGCTGCGGGTCCCAATCGTTTTGTCCAGGTAGTTGTCGGCTACAACCAAAGTTTGCGGGGCAGGCGGCGTTTCCTGGCCGCTGACATTCTCTTTCGGCTAGGGGTGCATCCATGCTTCACAAGATTCAGCTCTTCTCTTCTTCCATCGTTAGAACTATTGGTTTGGGATTTTCCCGGAACGCGACCCGCCCCTTAGGCCTATCCCCGCGCCCTGCAACACTACCCGCGCTCCTCGCCATCGGATTCCTCTTCGCGGCCGCTGTGCCAATGAGCGCCCAGAACGCGGCGACTTCTGTCAGCGTGGACGCCGCCGCTAACCAGCGCGCCATCAATCCGAACATCTACGGTCTTTCTGTCGCCGGAGGGTCCGATGTTGCCAACCTGAATGCTCCGCTCAATCGTCTCGGAGGCGAAACCCTCGCCAGCACCTACAACTGGCAAATCGACGCTCTGAATCTGAGCCACGACTGGTACTGGACCAGCTACCTGCAAGACAGCCCACAAGTGCCCGGCGCAGCCGTCGACCTCTCCATCCAGGCTACATATGGCGCCAACGTTGGCTCCGAGCCCATGGTCTCGATTCCCATGATGCCTTACATCGCCAACCTCGGCCCCAATCCCGATCCCAACACGGCCTCGCTCTGGTCCTACTCGGTGGCTAAGTATGGAGCGCAGGAATACGATTCCAGCGACGGCCTCAGCGCCTTCGACCCGTACGCGACAGATGCCGGCAGCGGTCTCAGCGCGGCGACAGGCGACTACATTGTCAACAACCCTCTAGACGCCTATGTGCCGAACAGTGTTTCCATTCAATCGGCATGGCTACAGCACCTGATCGGTAAATGGGGCCTGTCGACCACAAGCAGCGGCGTCAAGTACTACATCCTCGACAACGAGCCGTCCCTTTGGAGTTCGACCCATCGCGACATTCACCCCAATCCGGAAACCTACGAGGAGGAGTACAACAACATCGTGAGTTACGCGACGGCCATTCGCGCCGCCGATCCCAATGCCAAAATCATCGGACCGGAAGAGTGGGTCTGGTGGGCCATGTTCTCCAGCGGTCTCGACCAGAAAAATGGAACCGGCGCCGGCTCCGACTACGCGACGCATAACAACACTTATTACTACCCGTGGCTGTTGCAGCAGCTCTACGCCTATCAGCAGGCACACGGCACCAAGCTGATTGATGGGTTGAGCGTTCACTGCTACAACCAGGAACCGGACGACGGCGACGATTCCGCATCGGGCCAGGCCACCCGCAATCGGTACACGCGCATCCTCTGGGATCCGACCTATAGCGACCCCTCCTGGGAAGGGACTCTCGGCCTCAATGGTGGCATTGAGGAATGGATTCCGCTCATGCGCAATTGGGTAAACACGTATTACCCAGGCTTGCAGATTGGATGCACCGAATATAACTGGGGAGACGAGCCAAATTTGAACGGCGCAACCACGCAGGCCGATGTTGAGGGTATCTACGGCGTCTACGGCTTCGACTTCGCAACCCGCTGGACGGTTCCCACCAATCCCAGTCCCACTTATCTTGCCATGGAGATGTATCGTAACTACGACGGCAATTTATCCACGTTTGGAGATACCAGCGTATCGGCAACAGTAACCAACCCGGATAACTTGTCGGCGTATGCCGCAACTCGCTCGTCAGACGGCGCATTGACGGTAATGGTAATCAACAAACAGAAGGGCACCACGCCAGTGACCGTCAGCCTGGCTGACTTTGCCAGCACGGGCACGGCAACGGCCTGGCAGATTTCGTCGGCGGCCCAGACAGCAATCACCAGCCTGGGCAGCATCCCTGTAACGAACAACGCCATCAGCTTCACTGCTCCTTCACAAAGCATCACGCTGTTTGTTGTTCCCCCCGGGACCGTCGCAACCAAACCCACTGCTCCAACCGGCCTTGCCGCCACGGTGGGCAGTGGCACGGTTACTCTCACTTGGAACGCCGGCGGTGGCGCCACAAGTTACAACGTGCTGCGCAGTTCATCCAGCACCGGCACATACGCGTCCATCGGCACCGTGACCAGCCCCGCGCCCACCACCTTCACTAACTCCGGCCTCACCAACGGAACCACGTATTACTACGAAGTTTCAGGAACCAACGCCGCAGGCACGGGTCCGGCTTCATCGGACATATCCGCCACGCCCCTGGTTCCGCCCACATTCACCACCTCGGCCACCGCATCACCCAACCCCGTCACGCAGAATGTCAGCACCACCATCACCGCGACTGTCAAATGCACCGCTAACGCACTGAGCAATGGAACCGTCCAGATCATTGCACTCGATCCCAACAGTACCGTTGTGCTTACAAAGAACTTCGGCAGCCAGAGTTTTACCACGAACCAGACTCAGACCTACACCGCCGCGCTCACCCCGGCGTTGACTGGAACCTATACGGTGGAAGTCGTAGTGACCAGCGGAACCGGACAGCAGTGGAGTTTGAATTCCGCTGCAGGAACCATCACTGTAAATTCCGGGCTCACATTCACATCCACAGCCTCTGCCAACCCAACCTCGATCACCGCCAGCGGATCTTCCACCGTGTCCGTCATGGTGAAGGACACCGGCACTGTCGCTCTCGCCAACGGCATCATCCAATTGCTGGTAATCGACCCGTCAAGCACGGAAATCGTACAGCAGAACTGGACCGGCCAGAACATCGCCGCCGGCGGAACACTCTCGCTGACGTATACCTTTAATCCGTCCACCCTTGCGCCGCCCGCAACGGCCACCGGAGCTTACACGATAGAAATTGGCGTGTTCGACTCCACATGGAGCACCAACTACGCCTGGAATGGCGACGCCGCGACCGTCACTTTGGCTTCCACCGCTCCCGCAACCCTGACATCTCCCACTCCGGGTCTCGGCACCAAACTGGGCGCCACCAACGTAGCCTTCCAGTGGACCTCAGGCACTGGGGTCACCGAGTATCAGCTCGACCTCAGCGCCATTGCACCGGGCGATACCGACCTCTTCGTGTACAAGGGCACGGCCACCTCCGCCGTCGCGTCCATGCTGCCTGCAAATGGCGTAGAGGTCTACGCAAGGCTCTATTCAAAAATCAACGGAGTTTGGCAATCGAACGACTATGTCTACACAGAAAGCGGTATACCCACTCCGGCCACGCTCACATCGCCCACCCCGGGATTAAGCACCATCCTCGGCACCACCGGCGTGACCTTCCAGTGGACTGCCGGAGTTGATGTCGCGGATTACCAGCTCAACCTCAGCGCCATTGCAGCCGGTGACACCGACCTGTATTCATACAAAGGCACGGCCACCTCTGCATCCCCGGCCATGCTGCCCGCAAATGGAGTGGAGGTCTACGCAAGGCTCTATTCAAAGATCAACGGAGTTTGGCAATTCAACGACTACGTGTACGCAGAGAGCGGTATACCCACCCCGGCCACGCTCACTAGTCCCACCCCGGGGCTAGGCACCACCCTCGGCACCACCAGCGTAATCTTCCAGTGGACTGCCGGAGTTGATGTCGCCGACTACCAGCTCAACCTCAGCGCCATTGCGCCCGGCGACAGCGACCTCTACACATACAAGGGCACTGCCCTCACCGCGACCGCACCCGCCCTGCCCGGAAATGGCGCAGAGGTCTACGCAAGGCTCTACTCAAAAATCAATGGAGTCTGGCAATTCAACGACTACGTTTACACAGAAAGCGGTATACCCACTCCCGCCACGCTCATTTCGCCCACTCCCGGCTTAGGCACAGTCCTCGGCGCCACCAGCGTAACCTTTCAGTGGACTGCCGGAATTGCCGTCGCCGATTACCAGCTCAACCTAAGCGCCATCGCACCCGGTGACAGCGACCTGTACGTGTACAAAGGGACTGCCACCATGACGACGGTACCTGCCTTGCCTGCAAACGGTGTAGAGGTCTACGCAAGGCTTTATTCAAAGATCAACGGAGTCTGGCAGTTCAAGGATTACGTCTACACCGAACAGTAGTCGAAATCCTTAGAATCTGCCCGTCCATTGAGGTTGCTGTTCAACGCGGCCAGCGTCCAACGATTACCAACACCGCCAGCAGAAACATCACCAGGTTCGGAGTGGTATGTTCCTTGAGCCGCGCGCGATAAATGCTGGAAACAACCGCCAGCAACGCAGCAACCGCGGCTCCAATCCGCAAAAGAACGTTCGGCGCCCAAAGGTCCACTGGAACCAGCAACAGCAGTGCCCCTAGAATTTCCAATAAGGCAATCGCAGCAGCTAACTCGTCGGGCATCCCGACACATCCGGCCGCCGACAACGCTTTTTGTTCTCTCTTGTGTCTTCCAAATATAAGTATCTTGCTATATCCGCTGTGAAAGCACGCCCCCGCCAAAGCAATCTGCGCCACCCAAAGGACTACGTCCATGAATTGATCCGCCCTCCTTACCCGGGCTCGCCCATGGTCACTTTGGATTTGGCCGTAGGGAATCAGAGAGCTGTTTCGCTCTCCAATTCCCCATGTCCAAGGCTCTTCGTTTTAGTCAGTCGGTCGCGCCGTCAGGCTTCAACCTACGGCTTCGCCACACTGTTGATCGTCTTCAGAATCTGCGAGACAATCTGGTAAGGATCGGCTTCCGAGTTGGGACGGCGATCTTCCAGGTAGCCTTTGTATCCATTCTTGATAAAGTTCACGGGCAGGCGAACCGACGCGCCACGATCGGACAGCCCATAGCTGAACTTGTCGATCGCCTGCGTCTCATGCAGACCCGTCAGGCGCAGATGATTATCCGGGCCGTAGACCGCAATGTGCTCGGGAACATTCTTCTCGAAGGCCGCCATCAGGGCTTCCAGATATTCCTTGCCACCGACTTCGCGGATGTACTTGGTGGAGAAATTGGTGTGCATGCCCGATCCATTCCAGTCGCCCTTGATGGGCTTGCAATGCAGAACGAGATCCACTTCGTATTTTTCGCAGAGGCGATACATGAGGTAGCGGGCGATCCAAACGTCGTCGGCTGCCTTGGCAGAACCCTTCGCGAAGATCTGAAATTCCCACTGGCCCTTGGCGACTTCAGCGTTGATGCCTTCATGGTTGATGCCGGCTGCGAGACAGAGCTCGAGGTGCTCTTCAACGATGGTGCGGGCCAGCGAGCCCATGTACTTGTAGCCGACGCCGCAATAGTAGGGACCCTGCGGGACGGTGGGATGTCCGTCTTTGGGGAAGCCAAGCGGGCGGCCTTCTTTGTAGAGGAAGTACTCCTGTTCAAAGCCGACCCAGAGATCGGGATCGTTCTCGATGGTGGCGCGCATGTTGGTGGAGTTCGGGGTGCCATCGGGATGCATGACTTCGCAGAGGACGAGATAGGCGTCTTTGCGGCTGGCATCTACGTAGTGCGCGACGGGCTTCAGGATGCAGTCGGACTTGCTGCCCTCGGCCTGCATGGTGGAGCTGCCGTCAAAGCCCCAGAGAGGCAGATCTTCAAGCGTGGGCGGAGTCTCAAACGACTTCAGTTGGGTTTTGCCGCGAAGCTCAGGAATCGGTTTCTTGCCGTCGAGCCAGATGTATTCGAGTTTGTACTTCGTCATGGATCTCCTTTGGCGAGTGGAACGTGGTGAGGGTATTCGTCAGAATGGTAGGGCTTCGCCCATAAGGAAATCATCAAGATATCCCAGAGGCAGGGCGGGTAGATTTTTGGCTAGCGATGATGACTTACTGGTTAATGATGCTTGGCTACAAGGAACATCAAGAGCAGGATTACGACTGGAATAAGTGCGAGACCACCATAATAAAGGATTTTGCGGGAGGTTTGGGATTTGCGTTTTTGCCAGTCGCGGAGTTCGGGGCGATCTTCCACACCGACCTGGTCAGGATGGGCGAGGTCATGGGCGAATTCATGGGCTTTGGCGTAGCGGTTTCTGGGGTCGCGCTCGAGGGCCCGGTAGATGATTTCCTGCAACTGGGGTGAGATGGAAGGATCGGCAACGCGAGGCGGGATGGGATGGTTGAGGAGGCGCTCGTTCATGGCGGCCATGGGGTTGGGGCCGGTGAAGGGGAGCTTACCGGAGAGCATTTCATAGAGGATGACGCCGATGGAATAGATGTCGGACCGGCCATCGCCGCGCTGGCCTTTGACCTGCTCGGGCGAGATGTAATCGGGGGTGCCGATGGCGGCGGTGAAGTTGGCGTAAGTGAGGCGGCGGGCGGCTGCGTCGCCGGCTATGCCGAAGTCGATGAGCTTGATGTTGTCGTCGTCGTCGACCATGATGTTTTCCGGCTTGAGGTCGCGGTGAACGACGCCATTGGCATGGATGTACTCGAGCGCATCGAGAACGCCGATGGCGATGTGGATGGCGCGCTCCTGCGAGATGCGGCCTTCAGCGAGGATGTGGCGGAGGAGGCGGCCGGGGACCCACTCCATGACCATGTACATGCGGGAGCGTTTCTCTCCGCCGAAGACGCGCATGATCTTGGGGTGGTTAAGTTTTTCGCCGATGCCGCTTTCGCGCTTGAACCGGTCGAAGAGGATGGGATCGGCTTCGAGATCGGGGTGGGGGATTTTGAGGGCGACGATGCGGTTGTCACGGGTGTCGACGGCGCGATAGATGGAGGCCATGCCGCTGCGGGCGACCGGGGCTTCAATGACGTACGAGTCGAGTTGCGAGCCGGGTTGCAGGCTGTCGAAAAAACTCATGGTGCGGCGTGCTCCGAGGGGGACTGCTTCCATGGTATCGGGAAAGGGGAGGGAAGAGATAAATGTTGCATAAGGGTTGTGGGGATTGCGTCATGGGCAAGATTGCGGTATCTTCAATCTGTACGGATATCTTCCGTACCAGATTCCTTGGAGGGAGTCATGCCAACCGCCGTCGAAGTCCAAAGAAAAGAACCAGCGCGTAAAGCCCGCGAAAGGATCGACATACGGCTCCGTCCCGAGGTGAAGAGCCTTATTGAGAAGGCTGCGCATATCAAGGGACTTACCATCACAGATTTTATTGTCCAGACTGCCGTTGATAATGCCAAGCAAACAATTCGGGAAAATGAAACCTGGACGCTGGAGCGCCCCGATGCCGAGATCTTTGCCGCGGCGCTGACGAATCCGGTCTCGCTTGGCCCGCAATTGACGGCGGCGGCGAAGCGCTATAAAGATCGCTTTCTGAAGCGATGAGAAGGACCCAGGAAACCGAGTACTATTTTGAGCCGCTCGGTGAGCAGCATGACCGAGCGGCATTCTCATGCGGCGTGGAGTCGCTCGACGAATATTTTCGGGGCGATCCCATCCGCCAGGATGTCAGCCGAAGGGTCACCAATGCTTTTGTGATGACTCACGATGGCAAATCTGTGGCTGGATTTTATACTCTGTCTCCCATCTCGATCCTCAGTGTGGATTTGCCCGTGAGCCTTGCGAAAAAACTGCCCAAGCGTCCCATTGGTGCAACGCTTATTGGACGGATGGGGAGGGAACAATCTCTACGAGGAAAAGGGATTGGAGAAATGCTGCTGATGGATGCAATTTACAAGGCATGGCAGGCTTCAAAGCTGGTGTCTTCCTGGGCCGTGGTTGTGGACTCGAAGGAAGGCGCTCGCGATTTTTATCTCAAGAACGAGTTCATTCCTTTTGCAACCAGGCCGGAGCGGCTTTTTCTTCTAATGGAGAAGATCGATTTGATGTTCGAGCCGCTGACGAGGTCTTGAGGGCGGTTGAAGAGGATGAGGTTAAAGGTTTGCGGAGCGGAGGCGGCTACTTGCCGAGGTCTTCGAATTTCATGTTCTGGATGGGATATTGTTTCCAGTCTTTGTAGTCGAAGTGCCACCACTCTTTGGGGATGACCTGGAAGCCCTGCTTTTCCATGGCCTGACGGAGGACGGCGCGGCGGGCGCGTTCGTCTGTTGTGCCGCCGGGGTAGTCGGCATAGGCGCGGTCGGACATTTCGTCGTATCCGCTGGGCATGTCTACTTCCTGGCCGGTTTTTAAGTCGTACAACGATAGATCGACGGCGCATCCGCGATTGTGTTTGGAACCGTCCTTTGGATCGGCGACGAAGATCTTCTTGTCGTCGGGTGTGGCGTCCCAGAAGATTTTGGTGA
>Ga0302155_10002329_pt1 | contig 12985 bp, 5 predicted proteins | sample I_Bog_N3_1_FD_193508 | JGI IMG/M metagenome (GOLD analysis project Ga0302155, IMG submission 193508) | Peat permafrost microbial communities from Stordalen Mire near Abisko, Sweden - I_Bog_N3_1 | ecosystem: Environmental > Terrestrial > Soil > Wetlands > Peat | place: Sweden: Abisko, Stordalen...
TCTTCAACTGCACAAGGGATTTACGTTTGACGATGCGGCTGAGGTTGCGGAATATCTGAAGGCGCTTGGCGTCTCTCATATTTATTGTTCGCCTTATCTTCAAGCGGCTCCGGGTAGCATGCACGGTTACGATGTGGTCGATCATCAGAAGTTGAATGAAGAACTCGGTGGAGAAGATGGGCACGCACGATTCTGCCGGCGATTAAAGGAGCTGGAACTGGGGCAGGTACTGGATATAGTTCCGAATCATATGGCGCTGGGGCCGCACAATCGATACTGGTGGGACGTGTTGGAGAATGGCCCATCAAGCAGGTTTGCGACGTGGTTCGATATCGACTGGCATTCGGTTGAAGTGAAATTGCAAAACAAGGTTCTGATCCCGGTCCTGGGCGAACAATACGGACGAATACTGAGCGCGGGCCAGATCAAGGTCGAACACAACGGCGAACGCTTTCAGGTGCGCTACATCGATAATCTGTTCCCTGTTGCCCCGCGGTCGCTCTCGGCCGTGTTGTCGAAGGCGGCGGAATATGCGAACAATGACACGCTGAATTTTATTGCCGACAGCTTTGCGCGATTGCCTGCGCCGGAGTCTACCGATCGAAAAATTGCCGCGGCCAGGCATCGTGACAAGACGGTTATCTATGGACTGCTGAACCGCCTGTGTGGAGAGGAGCCTAAGGTTGTTGCGGCAATTGAGCGGTCTGTGAACGAGCTAAATGACAACCACGATGTGTTGGATGAGCTGCTGAGTCAGCAGCAATATCGACTTGCATATTGGCGCACTGCAGATCAGGAACTTGGTTACCGGCGATTCTTCGATATCAACACTCTTATCGGCCTGAGAATGGAGCGTTCGCACGTCTTTGAAGCGACCCATTGCAGGATTCTGGAATGGCTGGAGAATGGTGTGCTCGACGGCGTGCGCGTGGATCACCCGGATGGACTGCGCGATCCCCAGCAATATTTCGAAAGGCTGCGCAAGCGAGCGCCGGACGCATGGATTATCGGCGAAAAGATTCTCGAGCCTGGAGAATTTCTACGCGAGAGCTGGCCCATTGAGGGCACCAGTGGTTATGACTTTTTAAATGTGTGCAATACCCTGCTTGTGAATGGAAACGGTCTGAAGGAATTCGCAACAATTTATAGCGATTTCACACGTGAGCCAATCGACTTTGAGAAAGTTGCGCACGACAAGAAATTGAACGTACAGCAAGAAACTCTGGGCAGTGATGTCAATCGGTTGACGAGTCTGTTTGTGGAGATATGCGAGAGCAATCGCGATCGGCGCGATTATACACGCGCGGAGATTCGCAGGGCGATTCGCGAAGTAGCTTCTTGCTTCTCGGTTTATAGAACCTATGTGCTTCCAGGGCGCGACCAGGTGATGGAAGAAGATCGAATTTGCGTTGAGACTGCGGTTGCTGAAGCAAAGGAGCGCAGGCAGGACGTTGACGCTGGCCTGTTCGATTTCATCGCCGATGTGCTGACGCTGCGGGTCCGCGGTGGGATGGAGGATGAGTTTCTGCTGCGCTTCCAGCAATTCACTTCTCCGGTGATGGCCAAGGGAGTGGAGGACACGGCTCTCTACTGCTTCAATCGAATGGTCGGTTTGAATGAAGTGGGAAGTGCGCCAGGGAGCGACGGAATCAGCATTACCGAGTTTCATGATTATTGTGAAAAGATGCAGGCGACTCACCCATTGACGATGACCACACTATCAACGCATGATACGAAACGTGCTGACGATGTGCGGGCGCGGCTGGCTGTGCTTACCGAATTTCCGGCGCGATGGAGAACAGCGTTGTATCGCTGGTCGCGGTTGAATGCGCCCTTTCGAACGGGAAAGTTCCCCGATCGCAACACCGAGTACTTTCTCTACCAGACGCTTGTTGGTGCGTGGCCGATTACGCAGGATCGCCTGATTGCGTACATGGAAAAAGCGACGCGCGAGGCTAAGCAACAGACGAGCTGGACGCAGCAGAATAAGGAATTTGAGGATGCGCTGCGAACCTTTATCGAGCGGATTCTCCAGTCGAGCGACCTTGTTTCGAAACTGGAAGAGTTTGTAACCACTGTGCGAGAAGCAGGACGGATTAACAGCCTGGCGCAGACGTTGCTGAAGTACACTGCGCCGGGTGTGCCGGACACTTATCAAGGCAGCGAACTGTGGGATCTGAGCCTGGTTGATCCGGACAATCGGAGGCCGGTTGACTTCGATTTGCGAAGTGAGATGCTGGCCGAACTTCAGAGTGGTATGGATGTGGCGGAGATTGTGAAACGAATGGATAGTGGGCTTCCTAAGCTATGGGTGGCGCACACGGCTCTGTCGCTGCGGCGCAGGCATCCCGAGTGGTTTGGTGCGGAGTCCGCATATAGCCCTATTGTTGCGGAGGGATCGAAGAGCGATCACCTGGTGGCTTACCAACGGGGCGATTCGGTGACTGTGCTCGTTCCAAGGTGGCCGCTCAAGCTGAATGGTAATTGGGTCTCAACGACGATCGAGTTGATGCCGGGCGGGTGGAGAAACAATTTCACAAACGAGGTCATGATGGGCGGTCGAGTGCGCGTTCAAACGCTGTTGCAGCGCTTCCCTGTTGCGTTGCTGACACGGGAGGCGGAGTAACTATGCATCGATTTGAGGTGTGGGCGCCGCTTCCCAGGAAAGTCGCTGTACAGGTAGGCGACCAGGTGTTTCCAATGCATGGCCCGGATGAACACGGCTGGTGGCATCTCGACGTTGAAAAGGCAGGGGCCGGCACGGATTATGGTTATCTGATTGATGACGACGAGAAGTGTTATCCGGACCCACGATCTCAATGGCAACCAAAAGGTGTCCACGAAATGTCGCGAGTCTATGACCAGGATTCATTTGAATGGGCTGACACGCCGTTTCAACCAGTGCCATTGGAAAGTGGGGTGATCTACGAAATTCACATTGGGACATTCACGGGAGAAGGAACGCTCGAGGCGGCGATTGGCAAGCTCGACTACCTGGTAAACCTCGGCATAACACATGTTGAACTTATGCCTGTGGCTTCGTTCGCGGGTAATCACGGTTGGGGTTATGACAGCGTGGCGCTGTTTGCGGTGCATGAGCCATATGGCGGCCCGGACGCGCTGAAGCGATTTGTGAATGCAGCCCATGGCAAGGGGCTTTCCATCTTGCTCGACGTGGTATACAACCACTTTGGTCCGTCGGGGAATTACACGGGCAAGTTTGGCCCCTATCTTGTGGACGCGCATCGGACGCCATGGGGTGGCGCAGTTAACTTGGAAGATGCAGGTTCGGATGAGGTTCGAAGGTTCTTCTGTGACAATGCACTGATGTGGATGCGGGAATTTCATGTTGATGGACTGCGGCTGGATGCGGTGCATGCATTCATTGATAGGTCAGCAATTCATTTCCTTGAACAACTGTCGGTTGAGGTGGAATCGCTGAGCAGATCGCTCAAGCGTCCGCTGGCGCTGATTGCGGAGAGTGATCTGAATGATCCTCGGATTGTAACTCCGCGCGATGCGGGTGGGCTTGGCATGGATGCGCAATGGAGCGATGACTTTCATCATGCGCTGTTTACGGTGTTGAGTCGCGAGCCAGTGGGCGGGTACTACAGCGATTTTGGCGATTTAAGCCATTTGGCAAAGGCGCTGGAACATTCTTTTGTGTATGACGGAATCTATTCGAAGTTTCGAAATCGGGTGCATGGCCGGCCGGCGGATAAGGTACCACAGAGCCGGTTTCTTGGCTTCATACAGAACCACGATCAGGTTGGAAATCGTGCGATTGGCGACCGGGTCACGGAAGTCACTGGCATCGATCGCGCAAAAATTGCGGCTGCGGTGGTATTAATGAGCCCTTTTATTCCACTTCTGTTTCAGGGTGAAGAGTGGGCAGCTTCAACTCCATTTCAATATTTTGCGGATCACGACGAAGAATTGGCGCGACTTGTTTCCGAGGGACGCAGAAGGGAGTTTACGGCATTCGGGTGGAATCCGGAATCGATTCCAGACCCGGAGAGCCGGGAAACATTTACCCGGTCGAAACTGCGTTGGGAGGAAGTTCTCGAAGCGGCGCATGCGGAGATGCATGAATGGTATCGAGCATTAATCCACTTGAGGCGAAGCTTGCCTTCATTGAACGATGGAGGGCCGGGAACAACGCGCGTCTCCTATAGCGAGGAAGAAAAGTGGCTCTCGATGGAACGCGGCGGAATGGCGGTAATGTTCAACCTGGGTGACGCAGAACATGAACTTAGGCTACCGGAAAGCAGCCAGATAGTTCTTGCTTCACCGGGGGTCAGGACGGCAAAGCATGGGGTTGTATTCCTTCCACAAGATACAGTCGTTGTTATCGAAAGCGGAGCCACGCGAGCAGTGGCGGACAATGCAGTTGAGCTGTGAAACTACGAAGGCGCTTGAACTTTTGCGATTCGAATCTCGGCCGATGCAGCTTCGATCTCGCTATTGATCTCTGCGCCCAGAAGGAGCATAAGGCCGGTGATGTAGAACCAGGTAAGCAAGATGATTACTGCGCCCAGGGAACCATAGGTGATTGAGTAGTTATTAAAAAAATGTATATATAAACGCAGACCGACCGATGCGACGAGCCAACCCAGGATTCCAATGGCGCAGCCGGGGGAAAGCCAATGCCAGCGGCGCTTTCGAAGGTCAGGGGCCCAATAGTAAATGACCGAGAAGGTCAAGGCAAGAAGTGCAGTTGCCAATACCCATGCGAGGAATCTAGCCACTGTGGCTGCACCAATCGCGATTAGATGATATGGGATGAGTCGGTGAGCCAAAGCAGCGACGATGTCTCCGGTCAGCAGGCACGCAAGGCCCACAGTCACGATGACTGTAAGAAGGATTGTAAGTCCGATTGCGTAAATTCGCGCTCGAATGAAAGATCGGGTGTCCTCTACTTTGTAGACGACATTCATGGTGTCCTGGATGGCCGAAATGCCAACCGACGCAGACCAGATTGCTGCGATGAGTCCAAAGGTGATCTTTCCAGATGTGGCGGCCACTGTTGTTTCATTGAAGGTCTTGAGGACAGTGCCGAGCGCAGCGGTTGGGATGAGAATAGCGAGGTAGTCTAGAAGCCTGTCGTAGATCTGGTGTGCGGATCGAGCCGCGAGACCGAGGATGGAACTGGCACTCAAGAGAGTCGGGAAAAGCGCGAAGAGGAAGTAGAAGCCCAGCTCCGCGGCGTGTCCAAACAGCCGGTCGGCAATCATGGACTTCCATGTTCGCACCGCCAATTCCTTGACGGGGATGCCGCGCAGATTCCAGAGTGAGTGCAGGGGAGAAAGAGAAACAAGCGCGCGGATTCTCTGCTCGTATTGATTCAGCCGCCCTTCGCTGGTTGAGACGGCGCCGGCAATCGGGGAACTGTTGCTGGTCATGATTCGCCCGGGGACGAGTTGCTCCGATTAGATAGATGCGGTATGTCGCGCAAGTGATGTCATGGCTTGTGAAAGTGAAGACCTGCGCGGCTTCCGGGACCAGAGCAATTCCAGGCACTGTCAACCAATGAGCTTTATTGCGCATCTCAGCACACAGTGGAATGGACAGCCGTACGGCCCCTCAGCATCAGATCCCGCACCGCCCGACCCCGTGTTAAACGGCGCCGGGGGCAATGGTATGTTGTGCTCATTGTGTATGGATTGGGTCTTCTTTCTCTAACTTCCTCACAGGGGGTAGGACAGAGCTCGCAGGCTGCTAGTTCGCCGGCGTCTTCGGCAGCTTCAACTGCCTCGCAAACCCTTTCCTCCTATGAAGGTCAAAACGTAACCGCTGTTCAGATCGCTGGTCGTCCGGACCTAGACTCTTCTCAGTACGCATCGTCATTTGCGCAGAAAGTGGGTCAGCCGTTCTCGAATGAGGATGTAGATCGGACCGCCGCCGCACTGAAAGCCGCCACTAACTGCGACTCCGTTCGGATCCAGGTTGAACCTGAAGCGAAGGGGGCGCGTGTCACTTTTGTTCTGGAACCCGCTGTCTATTTCGGGATATTCCAATTTCCCGGAGCCGAGCGCTTCAACTATTCCAGGCTCGTGCAGGTCGCTAACTACCCGACTCAAACGCCTTTCAACACGGACGACGTGGAACAGGATCGAAATTTTCTGGTCACATTTTTTCAGCAGCAGGGCTATTTCCAGGCCGATGTCAAAGCGGAGGTCAAGGTTGACTCTCAACACGGAGTTGCCAACATCATTTATCACGTTTCATTAGGTCGCCAGGCGAAATTCGGGAATATTGAAATTGCAGATAACAAGCCAGAGCAAGCTGCACCGCTAACTCATAGCCTGCAAACTTTAACGGCGCGGTTGCGCAGCGCGGCGATCCGTCCAGGCCATGTGTATCATTCCTCCACGCTTACAAAGGCGAATCAGTACTTGCAGTCTCAATTACAGAAGCAAGGATTTCTGGGGGTCGAGGTGAAGCTGGCCGGAGCTCAGTATCACGCGGAAACCAACCGTGCTGATATCCAATTCGCTGTGGAGACTGGGCCCGCGACAGCTGTTGCGGTTGATGGCGCGCATGTGTGGAGTTGGACTCGGAAGTCTCTGCTGCCTTTCTATCAGGGAGTGAGCGTTGACGATGAGTCCGTGGAAGAAGGTCGGCAGGCATTGATGTCCTACTTCCAGGCGAAGGGATTCTTTGACGTAAAGGTTGATGCGCAACTGAAAACGGCTAATACGGGGAAGTCTATCGACTATCAGATATCAAAGGAAAAGAAGCACAAGGTGTCTGAGGTTAAGGTTTCAGGGAATTCGCAGTTATCAAGTTCTGATCTGACGCCGCATCTCACCGTGGAGAAATCGCACTTGTTCTCGCCGGGGAAGTTCAGCGAACGGCTCGTAAAGTCGAGCGTCAACAACCTTATTGCGGTATATCATTCGGAGGGTTTCAGCAGTGTCCACGTTACATCGAAAGTGATGAACACCGGTGGAGATGTGCAAGTATCTTTCCACGTGACGGAAGGACCGCGCGACATCGTGAGTTCAATCAAGATAGACGGTGCCGATACATTTCCTGAAGCGGACTTTGCTCCTGGTGGATTGAAGCTGGCAGCGGGGCAGCCCTATTCTCAGGCGCACGTCAAGGCGGATCGCGCCAATATCATCTCGCACTATTTGCAAGCGGGATATCTCAACTCGAGCTTTCGGGAAACTGCAGCGGCGGTGTCAAAGACAGATCCGCATCACATCAATGTTGTGTATCACATTTATGAAGGGCCAAAGGTAGAAGCAGCGGACTTGCTTACGCTGGGACGAGAACATACACAGCAGCGATTGATAGATCAGGACGTATCTGGAATCAGGACTGGAATGCCCCTTACTGAGTCGGAACTCCTGGTCGCGGGAAGTAGACTGTACGATCACCCTGGGGTGTTCGATTGGGCGGAGGTCGATCCTAAGCGCGATATAACGACGCAAACCGCAGAGGACGTGTTAGTCAAGGTGCATGAGGCGAGTAGAAACGAACTTACGTATGGCTTTGGATTTGAAGTCATCAATCGAGGCGGAAGCATACCGAGCGGCACAGTCGCCCTTCCGAATTTACCTCCTGTCGGCCTTCCTTCGGGCTTCAAGACCAGCCAGACAACCTTCTACGGGCCAAGGGGAACGATCCAATACACACGAAACAATGTAGGTGGAAAGGGCGACTCGCTTTCGTTCACCGGATTCGCGGGGAGGCTTGACCAAAGGGGGGCGGCTTACTATATTGTCCCGGACTTCCTGTGGTCGCAGTGGAAGGCTACGACGTCTTTCTCTGCCGAGCGTGACGAAGAGAACCCTATTTTCTCGTCACAGCAGGAGCTCGCGACCACTCAAATTCAGAGAACACTCGATCAAGCGAAAAAGGATACTCTGTTTTTGCGCTACAGCTTTGCCCAGACAGATCTGACCAGAGTTTTGATTGAAGCGCTTGTCCCTACGCGGGATTTGCACGTTCGCCTCTCGACACTAGCCGCGAATTTTACGCGTGATACTCGCGACAACGTTATGGATGAACACAAGGGCTTTCTTGAGTCGCTCGAATTGGATTTCAACACCACCAAGCTTGGGTCAAGCGTCGACTTTGCAAAGGTCACCGGACAAGTGGCTTACTACAAGCAAGGCTTTCATAATATTGTGTGGGCTAACAGCATCAGAATAGGATTGGCGCAGCCGTTTGCGAACAGCTTTGTTCCGCTTAGTGAGGAATTCTTTACCGGAGGGGGTAACTCGTTGCGAGGCTTTCCACTCGATAGCGCCGGGCCGCAACGCACTGTGCTGATCGAGGGAAACGGGTGCACTCCGAGTTGCCCCATCACTGTTCCCAGCGGCGGCAACGAGTTACTCTTGATTAACTCAGAAGCTCGAATTCCGTTGCCGATAAAGAAGGGCCTGGGGTTAGTCGTCTTTTACGACGGGGGCAACGCGTTCCCCAACGTGGGGTTTCACGATTTCACCTCACTCTACAGTAACAATGTCGGGCTTGGGTTGCGGTACGCGACACCGGTAGGTCCCATTCGCGTGGACCTGGGGCAAAATCTTAACCCAATTTCGGGAATCAAGGCGACCAATTATTTCATCAGCATCGGACAAGCGTTTTGAGCGAGGTTGTTCATGAGCATTTCTCGGTTACCACCTGATTGGCGCGATCGGATCGATAAGTACCGTGCAACGCCGCGACCGCGTTGGATGCGGATCGTTGGATGGATGTGGATCAGCCTCACCGTTGTAACTGTGTTGGCGATTTGTGCTGTTGCAATCCTGCTTAATAATGCGCGCTTTCACCAATATGTTATTCAAAAAATAGAAGCCAACGCCACCGATAGCCTCGGAGTTCGCGTACAGTTACAAAACTTTGCTTTGCACCTGCCCACATTGAGTGTTGACCTATATGGAATTACTGTCGATGGAGCAAGCCCGTATGCCAACCCGCCGCTTCTCCAGGTAGATCATATTGAAGCAGGAGTGCGCGTTGTTTCAATCCTTCACAAAGCATGGTACTTTGACAACCTTCGGATCGATCGTCCGATCGCGCGCGTATTCGTTGACGATCATGGTGTTTCTAACATTCCTGTGTTTAAGAAGACCGACAACAGCAACAGCACCAGTGTCTTCGATCTCGGAATTCGTCATGCCCTGCTTGACCAAGGCGAAGTGTACTACAACAATCAGCCGAGTGCGCTTGCTGTCGACTTACGGAACCTGGTGGTCAAGTCATCTTTTGATAATGCTTTGAAAAAGTACTCGGGAGATCTGACGTATTCCGATGGTCGCTTCGTGCTTGGGGATTTTCAGCCTTTAACTCATAGTCTCGAGGCCCAATTCTCGGCAACTCCCGACGCGTTCGAATTGACTCGGAGCAAGCTTACCGTCGGCGCTTCACAGGTCTCTCTGAATGGAACGTTGCGCGACTACAACAACCCTGACTTACAGGCTCATTATGATGTTGCGGCCGATGGCAAAGAGATCGCTGCGGTTTTGCATAATCCGTCGGTACCTGCGGGAACTATCCAGACTTCTGGATCAGTTCAATTTCGAGAAGCGGCAAGTGGAACCAATATCGAAGCACTTGTAGTGAACGGCACATTGGCCAGCAAACGTCTGGACGTAAAGACAGCGGCACTTCGGGCCGTGGTGTCGAATCTGAGTGGACAATACTCTCTTGCGAATGGCGACGCCACGCTGCGGGATTTCCACGCTGATCTTCTTGGTGGCGGAGTAACAGCTCAGGGGACGATGAAGAACCTGGGCGGCAACTCAAGTACGAAAGTGACCGCAGCGTTACGCGGGTTGTCTCTCGGTGAATTGGTGTGAGCTTCGGGGTCTTCAGCTTCAAAACTCACCGTGGCTGTGACTGGAAAACTGGACGCGGAGGCGACGGCCGCATGGGGAAAGAGCCTTGACGATCTCGTCGCACACACAGACGCGACGGTGAATGGTCAGGTCTCGCGTCAAGTCTCGAATCAGGTTTCGGGCGGCCAAGCTAAGGGCAGCCAGGGATCTGATGTCACGGCTCCCGGGGTTGGCAGCACTCATGCAGTAACAAATGCTATTCCGGTGGACAGTGCGATCCACGCTACTTATGCTGCGAAGAATGGGGAGTTGACGCTGGAGCAGAGTTATCTACGTACTCCACAAACTAATCTGACCATGAATGGTTCCGTGAGTACGCACTCGAGTCTAAGTCTGAAGCTTCAATCTAATGACCTTCGCGAAGTTGAAACTATTGCGGACCTGTTTCAGTCGAATACGCCCGAACATCCAGTGAAACCGCTCGGTCTTGCCGGAAGTGCATCTTTCCAAGGGATGGTCCAAGGCTCTACAAAAGCTCCGCACTTGACGGGCCAGTTATCGGGTCAGAATCTCCAATTCGAAGGAACGACCTGGAAGGCGATGCGTACGAATGTTGATGCAAGCCCATCCATGGTTAGTCTTCAAAACGGGGATATCGAGCCTGCGCTTCGTGGACACATTACTTTCAGCGCAAGCGCTGGGCTTTCGAAATGGTCGTTCACGAATACCAGCCCAATTAAGCTTGATCTTCACGCCTCGCAAATGAATATCGCCGATCTTACCAAGCTCGCAAACCAGGAGATACCAGTTACAGGCAAGCTCGACGCCAGCGTGACACTTCATGGGACGGAATTGAATCCGGTTGGAAGCGGTAGCGTGGACTTGACCCATGTTAATGCCTACGAACAGCCGGTTCGCTCGGCAAAGCTCACATTCGCCGGCGACGGTCAGGAAGTAAAGGGCGACTTATCGATCCAACTCCCTGACGGGAATCTTCAAGGCAAGGGAACAGTCCGGCCCGGAGAGAGGACTTATGCGGCAGAAGTCACTGCCAATGGGATTCAATTAGATAAGCTGCAGGCATTGAAAGCCAGGAATGTTAATGTTTCGGGCACTGTGGCGCTCAATGCCAAAGGGCAGGGAAGCTTCGACAATCCCCAGGCCGACGCTACGATACAAATTCCGACGCTTGTTGCCCAATCTCAGAAGGTTACTGGAATTCAATTGCAACTGCACATGGCTGATCACGTTGCCAATGCAGTTTTGACATCTTCAGCGGTAAATACGTCGATACAAGCGCGGGCAAAGGTCGACCTGACTGGCGATTACCTTGCAGACGCGTCATTGGACACGCAAAGCATTCCTCTGCAGCCACTACTGGCAATCTACGCTCCAGACCAGGCTGCCGATGTTACTGGCCAGACGGAGGTTCATGCTACGCTGCATGGTCCGCTTAAGAAGACAGAACTGGTTGAGGCTCACGTTAGCATTCCTGTTTTCAAGGTGGCGTATGGCAATAGCATAGAAATGGCCGCGGCATCCCCAATTCATGCCGACTACAAGAATGGAATCGTGGATATCCAGCGTGGTTCCATTCGCGGCACAGATACGGATGTGCAGTTTCAGGGCTCGATACCTACGTCAGGTACTGGGCCGATGTCTCTGTATCTCATGGGCACGGTGAACCTGCAACTAGCGCAATTATTTGATCCTGATGTTAAGACCTCCGGTCAACTCAAGTTCAATATAGATTCGCATGGTCCCGCGGACGGGTCTGAGCTTGGTGGGCAGATCGAAATCGTGGACGCTAACTACTCCTCGGTCGACTTACCGGTTGGTTTGCAGCATGGCAATGGCGTTCTGAAACTGACTAAGGACCGAGTGAATATTTCCAGCTTTCAGGGGACAGTTGGGGGCGGGACGGTGACGGCGCAGGGTGGGGTTGCGTACAGGCCGGGGATTCAATTCGATCTCGGGATGGCTGCAAAGGGAATTCGCATTCTTTACCCGGAGGGGATGCGCGAGAGTGTGGATGCGAATCTGCGGCTCACGGGATCGACAGATGACGCGGTCCTTGGAGGGTCAGTTAACTTGTCGGACCTTTCATTCACACAGGCATTTGATCTAACGAATTTTATCGGCCAGTTTTCTGGCGGTGTGGCTGCGCCTCCTTCGCAGGGCCTGGCGCAGAACATGCAGCTCAACATAGCGCTGCGTTCGACGAATGACGTGAACTTAGTTAGCAGAGCGCTGAGCATTAACGGATCGGCAAATCTTCAGGTTCGTGGCACTGCTGCGGAGCCCGTGATTCTGGGACGGGTGAATCTGAATGGTGGAGATATCATTCTCAACGGCAACAGATTTGTTCTGGATGGTGGAACCATTCAGTTCATCAACCCATCTGAGACGCAGCCTGTGGTCAAGCTGGCGTTGGACACAAATATCCAGCAGTACAGTATTAATCTTCGCTTCACTGGGCCGGTTGATCAGCTCCACACGGAGTATAGTTCCGACCCGGCGCTGCCTTCGGCTGACATTATCAATCTGCTGGCTTTTGGGGAGACGACGGAGGCTAGTGCGATGAATGCGACGCCGGCGAATCAGGCGGCAGAATCGATGGTGGCATCGCAGGTATCGAGCGAGGTGACGAGTCGAGTTTCCAGGATTGCAGGGATCTCACAGCTTTCTATCAGTCCGGTGTTGGCGAGCAGCAACAGTCAAGGGCCGCCAGGGGCGGTTATTACAATCCAACAGCGTGTGACTGGCGACCTGTTTGTGAACTTCTCGACCAACGTCGCTTCTACGCAGAGCCAAACAATTCAGGGGCAGTACCGAATCTCTCCGAAGGTATCAGTGAGCGCGACACGAGACCCGAACGGAGGCTTTGCGTTCGATGCGCTCATCAAGAAGAAGTGGTGAAATTCCTGGAGAATTGCGAACTCTAGGGGAGAGCGCGGTCTTTGCGTCTTCCGGGCAGCATATGCAAGAGGCCTACGATTCCGGAAGGGATGGTCAGGAGTCCGGGCAGACTTGTGGGAATGGCTGTCAGCAGGCCAACGATGAGGCCTTTTAGCATTGCTGATTCGCGGTCGTCTCCGTACCAGTGCCTTTGCGCTCTATAGGTGATGAGGCCGAGCACAATTCCTGCCGGCACTGAGACGATTGTGCTTGCGCCCAGTGTGGCAAGTTGG
>Ga0302155_10002332_pt1 | contig 12976 bp, 14 predicted proteins | sample I_Bog_N3_1_FD_193508 | JGI IMG/M metagenome (GOLD analysis project Ga0302155, IMG submission 193508) | Peat permafrost microbial communities from Stordalen Mire near Abisko, Sweden - I_Bog_N3_1 | ecosystem: Environmental > Terrestrial > Soil > Wetlands > Peat | place: Sweden: Abisko, Stordalen...
CTGACTGACCTGGCCGCGGAGCCAAGGGAGGATGGCCGCGAGGGTGCTGTTTCGGGCTGCCTCATCCAGAGATTGGTATTTGGCACCACCGAAGGCAGTGGCATCGCCACCCTTTGCCGCGTATTTCGACTCGATATAGGCTGTGGCTTTGTCGATGAAGGCCAGGGTCTTGGTATAACAAATTTTGGCATCGTCATCCCAGGAGATGAACCCATGCTGCCCCATCATGATGGCTCTCACGGAAGGATTGATTTTCGAGATCTCCTGCATGGCGAGGCCGAGTTCGAATCCAGGACGCATCCAGGTGACATAATCCATTTCGCCGCCAAAGATCTCCTTCGTCAGTTCTTCGCAACGGCGGCTTGCGGCAATCGCAATGATCGCGTTCGGGTGCATGTGATCGACATGTTTTCCGGAAAGAAAACTGTGCAGGGGAGTGTCGATCGAGGAGGGACGGGGATTGAGATTGAACGTGGTGTGTGCGTAGGCCCCGACCATCTCGTCCTCTGCCTGGGATTTCAGTCCCTTGTCGGCGCGAGTACCATAGTTCTTCTGAAGGCCGACGAGCTTATCTTGATAGAGGGAGGAAAAATTTTCCCGTTTCGAGGTGCGCAGATCCCCGCCGGAACCCTTTACCCAGAGGACCTCGGTGCTCTCTCCCGTGAGGGGATCCTTCTCGATGATCTTGGAGGAGGTGTTACCACCACCGGTGTTGGTGATGCGCTGGTCAGAACCGAGCAGGTTGGAACGGTAAACAAGCTGGTCGACGAGATCGAGCTTGGAGGCTTTGGCATCGTCCCAGAGGTTGGGGAGGGGTGTGTGGCTCATGTGTTTGGTGTTTAGTAGGGTGAACTATCGGTTGTTGGTTGGCTAAAAAAATCAGGGAAGGGCAACAAATCGTGCGTAGGCTGCCTCCCAGAGGCTTGAGTCCTGCGGTTCAAAGATATGCTGAGAGAATGAGTCGGCGACTATTTTACGTGCTTCGGAGAGGGAAGTGATATCGCCTGCAGAGATAGCTTGGATCAGGATATTTCCAGCGGCTGTTGCTTCAACCGGACCCGTGATGATGCGCAGGCCGGTGGCGTTTGCAGCGGCTTGATTGAGTAGTTCATTACGCGTGCCTCCGCCAACGATGTGGAGTCTGTTGATAGGATTTCCGGTCAGGGATTCAAGTTCACCGATGCTGCGACGATAGAGCAGGGCAAGGCTCTCAAGAATACATCGGGAAATAGCCCCCGGCGTCGTAGGAATTCTCTGTCCAGTCTCCCTCGCGTATTCCGCAATCCGTTCCGGCATGCCGCCAGAAGCGGTTGTTCCTCCGGATTTTTGGAACCGTGGATCATCGGGATTGATCAATATTTCAAGAGTGGGTTCCTGGAAGGCAAGATGAACCAGCTCGCCATAGTTCTGTTCCTGTCCGCTCTCCCTCCAGAAGCGCATGCATTCCTGGAGGATCCAAAGTCCGGCGATATTCTTGAGAAGGCGAATGGTGCCTCCATGGCCGACCTCGTTGGTAAAATTCAGCGAACGGGCTTTTTCCGTCAGGACAGGAAGTGGTGACTCCACGCCAAGCAGCGACCAGGTTCCGGAACTGAGGTAAGCCCAGCCTTCCTGATCCGTGGCAGGAACGGCCGCGACGGCTGCACCGGTGTCATGGGAGCAGGTGGCGACCACATTGACGGAGCCCAGACGGGTCTCCTCCTGAAGTTCAGCTGAGAGGGTGCCGATCGAGGTGCCCGAGGGGACTACTTTTGGGAAGATTCTTTCCGGCAGCCCCAGCCGCGCAATGAGAGAACGGGCCCAGTCATGCCGTGCCGGATCATAGAGCTGGGTTGTGCTGGCGAGAGAAGCCTCGGCGACGGCTTCGCCACCTAAAAGATGATTCACCAGGTCCGCAATCAGCAGAAAGCTATCGGCAAATTCCACAATTTCCGTCCGTTCGAGCAGGTCGGTGTGCAGCTGGCAGATCGAGTTGATTGTCATGAACTGAATGCCCGTTGCCGTATAAATCTCCTCCTTGGTGACAGGCATCTTTTCATAGGCGCCATCGGTCCGAGTGTCGCGATACTGGTAGGGAGTTGACAGGAAAGGCTCACTCCCTTTCATGAACGCATAGTCCACTCCCCAGGAATCGGTGCTGAGGGAACGGATCGGCAGCCCGAGTCCTCCAGCCTTCCGCAGCCCTTCCACGATCTCGGCATAAAGATGAAGAAAATCCCACCGGCGGGAATCCTTTACCACAACGGCCCTGTTGGCAAAGCGATGCAGCTCCTCCAGAGTCAACTTTCCATCGGCAAGCGAACCCAGCATCACGCGTCCGCTTTCGGCTCCGAGATCAATGGCTAGATAATGACGCGTTGTGGACATGGGAGATAGAGAGGTGAGGGGGGAACTCGGAGGGATTACGGATGGGTTGAAAAAAGAATGTCCGGCTTCAACTGGATCCCTGCCTGACGGAATTCTGGTCTCGTGAGATCACTGACCACCATCCGTACAGTCGTCCAGTTGGCGAGATGTTCCGGGGCGGTGCGTCCCAACTTCGAACGATCCAGACAGAAACAGGAGTGAGTTGCCTTTCTGATAACTGCCTGCTGGAGTTTCACCACGTCACTTTGGGAATTCCAGAGTCCCTGCTGGTTGATCGCCTGGGCACTCAAAAACGCGAGGTCGATATTTTGGGATGAGACAGCCTTCACGGCCTCCTGTCCAAGCAGCACGGATTGTCGTTCCAAAAGCTGCCCGCCAAGCAGGACTGTTTTTGCTCCCGCGAGCGACCCAAGGGTCTCGAGCAGCGCCAGGTTGTTCGTGATGAGGACAAGATCGGGGGGAAGATTACGGCGTAATTCCTGAGCAACGGAGAAAATGGTTGTCCCTGCATCGAGGTAAACACTCATCCCTGGCTTGATCAGGGAGACGGCGATGCGGGCCATGGCGCTCTTGGCGTCGGAGTTTTGGCGGATACGTTCCCGGAATGAAGTGAAGGTGGCATTGAACTCACCAAGGGCCCCTCCATAGGTTCTTGTGATCCGTTCCTCTTTTTCCAAGGCCGAAAGATCGCGCCTTGCAGTCGCCTCGGAGACACCAAGTTCCTCACAGAGTTGGCTGATGGGCAGGTAGCCCCGTCCCAACAGGAGTTCGGCCAAGCGGGAGCGCCTGGTTTAAACAACATGTTTCGGAACGCGCATCGGTAGACGATTTGCTTTTAAATGATTGGAGTCAATCATTTATTTTCATTGTAAAAACACATCTAGGGAAACGCTGATTAAATCGCATAGAGGCCGTTGCGGCAGGAAAATTCCGACTGGTGAACACGTAGCTGTGGAGCGGCATTGTGTTGCCACTGCGCGTCGCCCCTGAATCAAGTCCCAGGGAAGGGACGCGAAGGATAACATGTCGAAGGCACGATTCCGAAGGGACGGTAAAACCTTGCTAGAACAAGGTGCCGTACAAAAACACCCTTTTCTCCTCCAGTAGTCATCATCGGATGAAATCAGCGCTACCCTAGAAAACACAGACCGCGGTGGAACGAAATTAAGGATCGAAAAGACTCCTTCTTTCATGCCGGGCTAGACTAGTATGACAACCATCATGCTAGGTTCTTCTTCCTTTCTCTCCTGCTCCCTGTTGATCTTTGGCGGATTATTCGTAGCAGCTCTCGTCACCCGCATCGCCTATGCCATCACGGAAAAAGTGGCGCAGGCCCCCGTTTTGGATTTCTTTGTCAGTCTCTTCACCTGGATTCCCTGGGTCGTTGGAGCGTATCTTCTGGGATGGAAGGGAGTGGCTGCTGCCATCATCGCCCAGATCGTCGCCATTCACGCCTTTTGCCTGATTGACAGAGTAATCAGGGGACGCAGGAAAGGAAGTCCGACACTGACCGATGCCCAGGCTCGGCTTCTGGGGCCCATACGCAATCAGTTTGCCCTCTTGATGACCACGCCGGCCGTCGCGGCATTTGCACTGGTGAGATTCGTAGAAGTGCTGACCTACCCACCCGTGGCCTGGTTGGCAAAGCTTCCTCGCTACAAATCCTCGGAATGGATCAACCTTTCACGCCACAAGTACGATGGCCTCATCGGTTATGACCTACTCTGGTGCTGGTACTGCGACTGGATGACCGGCGTCTGGGCGCTCGGCAGCGAGATGCTTCGCAATATCGAGTCTTTCTGGTGTCCCATCCAATTTCGCAGCCCTGTTAAAAACCGGAATACCTCGACAGATTTCCCCGATGTCAAGGTCTGGGCTCCAGCCGATGGCACTATGGAGGATGTCGTTCGTGCCTTCGAAGAGCACTATGACGGGAAACGCCAGAACAGTTGGTGGGGTCATCCCGACCGTAACAAAACTGAGTAAGATCCCCAGCCGTGATCTTCCGAAGAGTTGATCCTTCTCACGAATACAGCGCCCTTCATTTACAGAGTCAGGAAGGCGTCTGGGAACTGGGACTCACTCCCTACCATAACGGCACCCGCCTGCGCATGGGACGCGCCGGGCGCCCACCATCCGTGATCGACCTCTGCATGGGACACGACACAAGGATCTATTATCCCCTCCTCACTGCGGTGCTGCAGTTGTTGAAACCGATTTCAGAATCAACATCGGCACAGGAGATTGACGCCCTGTTCCCCTGGGCGGGAACACGCCCTGATCTCAACATCCACCTTGGGCCTTTGCTCAACTCTCTCGACAAGATGACGGGCCATCAAGATAGCTTTCGCTCTGGCATTTCTGCTTCGAGTGAGATTCTCACGCCTGTGGACGAGGAACTATGATGGTTGGCTGACGCAGGATGATGAAACTCTGAAGAATTTCGTATCCGTGGGCAACTTTCGGTTGATTGGGGTGTTTACTTAAATGACCGTGGAAATAACCTGCGGCTCAAAAAGAACAAAAACACCACCCATGAAGAATACTACACTACGTCTCGCCCTTGCGGCGATCCTCCTCGGCGGCATTGCCGGCATCTCCACCCTGCGCGCCGATGATGATGGCGGTTGTAGCGGTTGTGGCAGTTGCCACAAGCATGACACCAATGCTCCTACTCCTGCTCCCTCCCCATCGGGCAAATAATTAAATTTAGCGTTCCTAGGGAAACGACAAAGTAGCACGCCGAGTCAATTGATTCGGCGTGTTTCTTGGCTGTCCGAACCAGCAGGGCGCTAGAGCATGTTAACTTGAGTCATAGCCGAATGATTTTCACCACAAATCAGCGACTGGTGGGAGCTGATAGGACTACCAGAGGTAGCCCCTTTAGCGGCGAATGGCTCGGGAGAGCCTGAGTTCAAAGGACTGACAAAGAAAACAGCCAAGCTTTCCGCACGGGGCCTAAAAAGCATCACTGGAATAGCCATCCTCTTTTATTTTATCCCACCTTGGATGGCCCTTGGATCCCTCTTTGTGGTAAAAAAATCGGGCAATCAGAAGATAACGAATGAGCACATCTTTCTCCGCATTTCCTCCAAAACCCTAGAACCCTAGAGGTTCTTAATTATCAGATGGAGGTATCTGCAGCCTTTCAGTAATAGTTCGTCATGGATCGTTCCCTCCTCCCACTCTATTCGATTGTCCTAAGCGCCTGTTTCCTGGCTCCCTCATTGAGAGCTGTAGATGACGAGCGCCCCGTCGTTGATGCGTCAAAGGCAGCCCTGCAGACTGCGACGAATCCCACCCTCCCGACTCTTGTCGTCGTTGGAGACTCCACCGCCCGCAGTAATTCACCTCTTAGGGGATGGGGTTCGGAAATCGGCACTTTCTTCAATCCCGCGAAGATTAACGTGGTCAATCAGGCTATTGGGGGCCGTTCCTCCCGCACCTATATTAGCGAGGGACGATGGGATAAGGTCCTCTCAACGGTCAAGGCGGGGGATTTTGTGCTGATCCAGTTTGGTCATAACGATGTTGGTGATTACAAAGACCCCAGAGCCAAAGGCCGCCCCTCCCTGCACGGTGAAGGAGAGGAGACCACGCAAGCCTTCAAGGCGGATTTGAAAACCATGGAAACGATTCATTCCTTCGGCTGGTACATGCGTAAATATGCGGCTGACACCAAGGCCAAGGGAGCCACACCCATCCTGCTTTCCATGGTTCCTCACAAAGATTGGAAAGATGGAAAAATCTCCCGTGGTGAGCAGGAGACGTTCGTCAAGTGGACCGAGAATGCAGCCAAAGCCGAGGGAGCCCTCTACATTGACGCCAACTCGATCATCGCCAAAGGGCTTGAAAAACTTGGCCCTGAAAAGGTCAATTCCCTCTTCGGAGATCAACGAACTCACTCCACTCCTGAGGGCGCAGCTTACAACGCCGCCGCTGTCGTTGTAGGCCTGAAGGGGTTAACTCCCGATCCACTTGCCCCCTATTTCTCGACCGCCGCAGATCAACTCCCCGAGACGCTGACAGCAAAGTAATAAGGAGTGGTGGGCAGTGAGGGAATCGAACCCCCGACCAACTCGGTGTAAGCGAGCCGCTCTACCGCTGAGCTAACTGCCCTTTTACAGAGTAAATGAGGTGTAAGAACGATCCTCAAAAAATCCGTTTGACCCCTCGGTTATGTCCCCCCACCCTGGAGGTGTATGAAACAGCGCGCTAAACCCAAAAAAGCCGAAGGCTCCATAGGCAATCGCGGCGAGTTCAAGCGCCTGGCGGAAGGAATCTACCAATACAGTCATGGAGGGACATTCTATGCTCGATTCAAGCATCAAGGCGAGCGGATTTCCCAAAGACTCGGAAGTTCCGATAATCCCTGCACCTCTCTCCCTGAGGCCAGACGTCTCTTGCGCGAACTAAAGACTTCCCTGGAACGAACCGATGCCACAAAGGCCAATAAGACATTCGGTATCATCATCGACGACTACGAAAAAGTCCTCCATTGCGCTCCCAAGACTCGCATCTATAAGACCCTTCACCTTAAGCGCCTGAGAGAAGAGTTCCCCCGCCGACTCAGCACAAAGGTACGAGATATCAAGAAGACCGACGTGGTGAAATTTCTCGCCCAGTACAATGAACTTGCTCCTGCAAGCTGGAACGCGATCCTGACCGTTACCCGGGATGTCTTCAGCTATGCTGTCGACGATGGTGTGATCAGCCTGTCCCCCGCTGACTCGATTACCTATCGCAAACGTGAAGAGCGCCATAAACGCCTGATTCCCTCCTGGTCGGAATTTCAAGCAATCGTGAAGAGTGTCCGCTCACAAAAATTTGCGGACACTGCCAATCAGAGTGCTGACTTGCTTGAATTCATGGGGTTGGCCGGCCTGGGCCAAGCCGAATGTGCCGACCTGACTTGGGGGGATATCAATTTCAAAAACGATAAGATCGTCATCATCCGGCAGAAGACTTCCAAGGAGTTCTCCATACCGATCTATCCTTCGCTGCGACCACTCCTCATCCGCATGGACAATGAGCGAGAAGACAAGAATGCCTCGGCAAAGGTATTCAGAATAAAAGATCCCAAGATCGCTCTTGAGTCGGCCTGTAGTCGTTGAGGGAGTTGATCCCACTCGTCATCGATGAGTTCGCCGATCAAGCGTGATTTGTCACGGGGTATTGCAGCCGTCAGTACGACGAGTTTTTTGAACTGGTCGGTTCCAAGGACAACGTTGGTTCGTTGTTGAGATGTCATTTTACGTTGTTCGCAGGGGGACGTCCGAAAAGTCAACACAGATGATACTCGCATCCGTGTGTCCTCACTTCATCCGAAGCATAATTAAGAGAGTCAACAACAGTCTACTGCTTCGCAAAGCGTCTCAGTATCTGCCTTGGAGGCTCATCAAGGAAATCAAAATTATGAAATACGAAATTGGTAAATCTAGGGAACTGCCCTCATCCATCCCACCCAAGTGGGACAGTAGGGGGTCGTTCAAAGTCAAAGACTGCTGTGAAATCACAGGTCTGCATCGCTCAACGATCGACCGTTTAATCAAACAAGGAGACATCAGGGCTTCAATGAAGTTGCGGCATAAGGGGGTGTCACGTGCGGAACTGGAACGCTTCCTCAACCAATAATCGAGCCATGAAAAACGAGACGCAAAAAAATCTGCCTCAGTTCATACGGGATCTGCTTGCCTCACCACCGCAACGCGCTGAGAACGGCGGGTTGCACTCATGGATATTTCGAATAGCCCGTCTTCTTCACCCCTATCGCGGAGAGGATGAAATCATCGATATCCTTCGAGCCGTTACGTCTGACCAGTACGTCAAGCCTAACGAAATCGAGGACGCCGTGAGAAATTCTAAAGGGATGGAATGGCGTCCGGGAACGCCAAATAGAGTGGATCGAAAGCCACTTTGGCCGAAAATAAACCAGGAGCAACGCGAAGCCATCATTGCAAGCCGAGGGGGATTTGTCGATCTCTGGGAAACATCGCCTGTGCGCTTTGATGATGATTTGCCACACACCGAAGAGGTAGTGGATGCTCTATTTCCGGATAATCCATTGCTGTGCGTCGGCAGGTCAGTTTTCAACTTCAGAACGTGTCATCGTGAGGAACTTCGGGGGCAACTAGCAACTCTTCAACATATCGTCCCGAGTCCTATGTCAGCACTCACAGGAAAGACGAAGGGAAGGGATCCGAAAGATTCAGCGCACACTGCCGACAACACTGGTCAGCGGACATACCTCATTGTTGAGCAGGACAAAATCGACGGGGTCCCCATTCCATTGGAAGAGCAAGCCGCTGTGCTACTTCATCTGATGAAGCGAGCTCCGTTGGTACAGGGATACCCATCTCTTCTACGCTGGTCGGCTGAACGAGATTCATGCCGAACCCGCTGTAGGCAAAACCAACGTACTCATGGCAGCGTGCGTCTCCGTCTTGGAGGATGGTGGAAAGGTTCTGTACATCGATCCGGAAGACACACCACAGGGTTTTGCAACTCGCATGCTCGCTTTACATGGATCACCTGACGACATCCGGGAAAATGTCTTTTATCTTCATAATCCATCACACGATCAAATCCGCACTGCCCAGCAGTGGGCTCAAGAAAATCATCCTGATATTGTGGTTCTCGATGGACTTGCCGAATCAATGGCTGCTGTAGGCTCCGATGAGAACAAAGCCGCAGACGTTCTTGGGTTTTTTCGTGAGACTCTCCGACCTTTTGCAGAGGCAGGTGCTGCGGTGGTAATTGCTGATCATGTGACCAAGAGCAGTGAGAATCGTGGGCAATTTGCGAGAGGTTCAGGGGCCAAGGCTGGGCGATACGACGGGGTCAGTTACGAGGTCGCGCCAGCAATGCAGTACACCCCCACTCAGGCCGGCTTTGTGAGATTGAAGATCCAAAAGGATCGAAATGGTGGTGCTGGTCCGAGGGGGAAGATTGTGGCCGAGTTGCATTTCACCCCAGGAGTTGATGGCCGAACCATCACGGCTTTCAGGCAACCGGAGCAATCAGAGGGGCCATTTCGTCCGACTGTATACATGGAGAAGATCGTTAAGCACATTGAGTTGTACGGCACTTCAACCCAGTCCAATCTGCGCAAAGTGGGGGGGAAATCTCAGTATATCGATAAAGCCATTGAGGTATTGTTGAATGAAAAGACCATCGGCTTTCACAAGGTAGGACAGAGTCATCAGTACTTCTTGATCACTCCGAAGGGGGGGGTGTGTTCGTCCGTTCCAACCGTGTTCCATGCATGTTCTGAACTTGAGGAGCAACCCTGTTCCCCTGTTCCACCCCCTACGGTCATGCTTCCGACGCTCTTCCGGTGGTTCACCCAAGGCTTTCTGCGATATGCGTTCATGGTTCTCGAAGAAAAAAGCGTTCGCCGTGCATCTGGCGAGTGGTCACTCATGTATCCCGAGGAACTGCAGGCCGCTTTCCCGTCGATCGATATCAGAAAGAACGGTACGTATAGGGCGTGCTATCTTGTAAACTGCCTCAGAGGAGACTCCGGGGCTGTAAATGAACTGAGAGTTTACAGCCAGAATTATACACCGGTCTTCCGGATTATGATCGAACTGGTCAATCCAGAGGGGATACCCGAAGTATGTCAGCCATGGTGGACAAGCCGGACTGTACCGCTGCCACCCTATCGCATGGATCTCTCTAAGCCGGTGACAGAGCTTGATGAAGATGGGCTGCCAAAGGTTCCCATAACGTAGGCAGTGTGCTTGATCATGGATGAACCAATTGGTTGAATGCCCCCTAGAGGCTGTGTTTATAAGTATTAACAGTGAAATCAAGTACGCTCTAGTGATTGGATAGCGCAGTCTTCATTCTGGTATCCCATCCAGAATAGCCCTGTCGATAATCTCTTGGACATGAGCGCGAAACTCGGCCGCGTTCATATTATTGTGGCGGCCGTCGTAAGTTCCGCGAATTGCGTTATAGATACTCCCTTTAGCGAAAACTACAAAAGTACCTGAAAACCAACGGATGCATAGGTGTGCTGATCGTGGGAGTGGAATTTCTTCACCACTTTCATCATCAGTATAATAGCCTGCATCCCACGCCACTCGAGCAAGATAGTGCTGAGGTGAAAGTTCCACAACCTCCTCATAATTGCCTTCCACCGCTTCGTATGCACCGGACGGGGCAAGAGGATCAGTTTCAATACGAATGTAAGACATGCTTGGATAGTCAGAAAATGACTCGAAAAGAAGTCTAACCGGTCGGATTACATGTTGAGCACCACCAGTCAGAAGTCTGATGCAACCTGGCTCGGGTGAACGGGAGACTGCTTCTAGGTCTAACCCGCCGCCTTCAGCGAGGAACATATGGTTGCTATTCGCCCCACAGAAAGGTGCAAGTACTCGGATGATATCCCCAACATTCGTCCACTCTTGGGAGGCAGGAATAGTAGTGCCGAATACCCTATTTTGAATGGTAATCCATTCAGCACAATTTCTGGCTTTAAATTCAGTCATATGGAATGGTCATCTTTTGCGTCTTGCTATTCCTTTACCCTTGGAGTTGCACCTGTAAATAATTTCAGAGAGAAGCAGGGGAGACCTCCACGCACATTTAGTGTCATCAATTAAAGACACACACCATTCGAACTGGTATTTCCCGCCCATCCGAAGGGCAGTATTTACAAACTCCATCAGCGCAGCATTACTCTCTCTGAGATTCCTGATTGAGCATCCAGAGGGCGGTTTCTGTTTCACCCTGGCAGTCCGTGGTTAATCGGGAGAAGGGGAGAGCTTCTAGTCGATCATGGGGGATGCTTTTATGGCACATCTCGCAGATACCGTAGGTTCCATCATCGATTCTTTTCAATGCCTCCTCAATTTCATTGAGAGAGTCTGGAATCGTGGCAAGCAAGTTGAGGGTAAAGTCGCGGTCGTAATGGCTATAACTGCCATCGTCCTTCTGAGCAAAGGGTTCGTTTGCTGGATAAAGTTTACCGATGTCTGCCCCACTTCTTGATGCGAGTACAATCTCCCTAAGTTCGAGAAGATGTTTGCGTTGTTGCTCTAAGAAGGGAGTAAGCATGATAAGTAAAAAGGAGACCAAAAAATTGGAGCTCTGTCACCAATGTAAGTTTTATAGAGGGAAGCAATAGCTTCCAATACCTAAAAAAAAGACCCACCCGCACAAGGCCAGGTCTTTTTCCGCCAAAGAGCCTCAGCTCTTGGACTTGCACATCCTTTCGATCAGGTGTGCTACAGAAACTGCTCACGGTTTAATCGTCGTCCCCTTTGCAGGGTGACGACGGATCAGTTGATCAGCATGGTTCCTGAGCTGGTTCTCGAAGTGCTCCAGTGCCTCCTCACTAATCCGGTTGAACTCATGATGCGGTCTGAGGATCTTTGCACGATCCAGCAGATACCGCTTCAAAGCTGCACGGTTGATGAGACTGCTCATCAGTTGTTCCAGACAGCACCGGTCTCCGTATCGAACAGTCCGTATAAGGCTTCCCCTCTGCGCACTGCCGTCTGAGGACTGGCTGACTTGTGAGCCTCGGTGAAGGCGTTGAATAACGACCATGCCGTACGTGGCTTGAAGTCGATGTGCTCTGGATTGCGCCACTCTCTCAGGACCTCTGGGATCTGAGCGGTGGTGATTGCCTGTGCATCGACAGCACGCACGATGATATCGTGGGCTCTGGCATCGCGGATCCTGGTTTCCTTATAATGGAGCACGCGTTGATCAAGGCCGGTGAGCTTGTTTCCAAGCTGTCCAACAGCACGAGCCGTCAGGTGCCGGAGATCCCGTTCCGCAAAGCGTGTGTGCTTGCGGCTTATACGAACTTCTCCGCTAAAGGCGAGATTGTCGCAGATGAAAACCCTGGTGCCGGCAACGAGGCCAGCAGGGTAGGTTTGATCGTGGGAATTCCTCAAACCAACGACCCAACCAAAGTCGGAAATGCTCCGATTCGGAAGAGTGACTGAGAGGACTCCGAAGTACCGATCTCCGTTGTGACTGAGTGCATGGGCTTCCTCGGTGATGTTGAAACCACAGCTTCGCAACTGAAGTTCGATTTCATTCAGAACCGATGTGTGACTGAGTGGATACCAAGTCCTTGTGGCCTTGGGTGTGGGAACCTCATAGAGAGAGTTCCGGTTGACCAATTCTGCGCCGCAATGAAGCAGCATTCCCTTCGGAGGCTTGGGAGCCACCACGGGATCATTCATTAATAGATTCATTTTTTGTTTTTGGTGTTGAAACGGCAAAGGGCCGGAAGCATTACGCCTCCAGCCCTTCACCGTTATTTTTATTGTGGGGAGAACCTCCCTGTTGATTTCAGGCGGCAAGCTCCTGCTCGCGCTTGAACTTGAGTTGACTGACACTGCATTCCCTCTCTTCGATGTCATCCCTGACACCCAAATAGACGGGTTGGAAGAGAGCACCACTTTCAGGGAAGGCGTAGAGATACCTGACCTCTACGATCTGCCCCACTTCGGGAATCTCCACTCCTACCGGAATCGTGACATTCCCTGCCGATACCATTCTCGTTCCGTCATAGAGGCCCATTTTGACTGACCTCTTGCCGTTCTGTGCCGTGACCACCACAGAGGCAGACTGCACGAACTTG
>Ga0302155_10002338_pt1 | contig 12955 bp, 14 predicted proteins | sample I_Bog_N3_1_FD_193508 | JGI IMG/M metagenome (GOLD analysis project Ga0302155, IMG submission 193508) | Peat permafrost microbial communities from Stordalen Mire near Abisko, Sweden - I_Bog_N3_1 | ecosystem: Environmental > Terrestrial > Soil > Wetlands > Peat | place: Sweden: Abisko, Stordalen...
CCGCACATCCCAGTGCTTGAAGATGGAATGGCGAAAAGCAACACTCCGGCGATTGTAAAGAAAGTTGTCCTTTTGCAGCAGGCAGAGCAGTCCATCCTCCACGAGTGCTTCCATGCTGTGATGCAGAAAAAGATACGCTGACTGTTTGTCTGGCAGACTCTGTTTGCCGAATTTGTTTTGGTATTCGGCGTAAGCTTGGGCGGTCGTTCCCTTGTCCGACGCCGAGCCGAACGGAGGATTGCCGACCACCACCCCGATGTTGCGCGGCAGCTTTTGCTCGCGCGCCTGTTGAAAAAAACAGGCTTCGACAAGGGTTTTGTCCTTCAACACAGGAAAGAGCTTCCCAGTCCGCCAAATGATGGGGGGCTCCAGTTCCTCGCACATGGCAAGACACAGGCTGAAGGCCGCCAGTTCAACAGCGGAACCGTCAATGTCCGTTCCGCGCACCCGTTTCATGAGTGTGCGCAACACCTCCACCGGCGGTTTGTCCCAATGATTGTTCTTCCGCCAATGGAGAACGAGTTGTTTGAAGGCTTCAACCAGAAAAACACCAGACCCACATGACGGGTCAAACACCACCTCATCACGTTGTTCCAGCCGGTCCATGCGTTCGAGCGTCAACGCCTCCTCCAGCATGAGTCGGGCGAGAAACGGCGGCGTATAAACGCATGTCGTCTGGTCCTCCACAAAAAGCTGGTAGATATGGCTGATGAGTTCCACCGGCAGATCTCGGAAAGAATAGAGCCGCCACAGGGTTTGCTGGCCACCGCTCTCCGTGCTGCCTTTAATCAACTCGGCAAACTTTTTGAGGTGCGGTGTCTGGAGGAGTTGCTGCTTTTCGTCTTCCTGCAATGAGAAGACGTTGCCATTGAATCGCTCCGTTTCGAGATACGCCAGGAGTTTGATCAGCGATTTGGCATCGCCCAAAACGTCATGAAATTTCTCCGCGCTGTCTTTGAACTTCTTGAAAAAGTCTGCCTCCAGCTTGAAGACTTCCCGGTCTTCCAGATAGGCGACGAGCAAAGAAATAATTAACAGCCTCCGGCGCAGGCTGGCCGTAATCCGGCTTTCTTTGGCAAGCTGCTTGTCCAAGGCTTGCACATTCCGCAAGAGCGTCTTGTGTGCCGAGGCGTCGGACAGAAAATCTTTGGCGATGGCCTTGTCGTCCCAGAGCGTTCCATTAGCCAAGCGGCGCAAGTCCCACCACGGTTCAGCTTCAAGCAGTTTCGTGATATCGCCAGCGGTGTTAAGGGAATCATAAACTGCATACTCAGGCCGCTCTCGCCCGGTGTCGAAATCCGGCCCATGACCACAGCGGAAAATATCCACCCGTCCTTGCAGGCGACGATAGACCAACGGCACGGCTCCCCAACTCCAGAGTTTGCGGTGCAGCCTGGCAAAATCATCCTCAGTCCTCGTGTTGGCTGGGGAGGCATCATCAAACACCAGTGCTTCGGCGACGCGGGCGCGACCGTCGCGACGGCGGAAGAAAACATGGCTGGCTCCGTAATCCTTCGCTTTTTCCAGCAATGCCCGCTCATCCGACGGAATTACCAGATTTTGATCCAAATCGCCAACCGAACGCAGCCCGGAGTCCGCAATCTGCGGAGTCAGTTTGCCGGTCTGCCAAAATGCGATGACGTCGGTTGGTTGCACTGCGTTGGATTGTTATCCAAAGATGCTGCTTCTTCAAGTTTCCTTTGGGCTGGTTTGCACCAACGTGCGCATCTTCGATTTTTCTGAAGTGGTAGCGGAGGTTAATCATATTTCCATTGGCGGGGTATTCGGTGGTTTAAGTTTGGGGCCTTGGCTGGGGATTAATTGAGCGCGAGGTTGGGTTTGGCGTGAGGATAGAGTTCATGCCAGCGGTCGTTGCGCCAGAAGGTCTCCAGGCACAGGAGGGCTTCATCCCCCGCCGTGGTCCAGAACTGGCCGGTGCGTTTGAAGCGGCACTGGTACTGACGACAGGTGGACTCAATGGCCCCCGACCCCAGTGGTTCATTGGCCCGTTGTTTTTGCTCGGGCGAGGCCGTGCCGGCCGCGACGGCGGTTCGGGCGGCGATGACTTCCTTGTATTCCATCCGGTGGGTGTTCTTCTCAAAGTATTCGATCTGGGTTTGGAGTTTTTCCTGTTGGGCGGCCTGCAAACGGGGTTTGAGTTCGGCTAGGCTGGCAATCACGGCGGTGGTTTGATCATCGCGGACTTGTTGGAGCAGCGGCTCGACCCAGGTGCGTGCTTCGGGGGTGCCCCGCCCGTGCAGATCATGGGCCACGGACCAGAGATGTTCTTCCACATGCCAGAGGTCCAACCGTTGGCGGGCGTTGGGGAAGCGGTCCTTGGCCAGGTTCCAAATCCACACGGCGCCATCGGCGATGACCAACACTTGTTGGGCCTGCCCCAAGCCGCGTTGCAGGGCTTCCCGGTGCAATTGGGCGCTCAGCGCCTCCAGGCCCAGGCGGGTGGCCACATAGCCGCGTTCGCTGATCAGGGCGCGCCCGCCTTCGGTCTGGCCCCGGTGGTCCAGGCGAAAGAGGGTGGCCATATAAACCCAATGCCAGCGCTCGACTTTCTGGCCCGCTTGCCGCAGGGCTGGAGTCTGGCCCCAGGCATCGCGCTCGCGGATGTTCCAGGCATCAATTTCAATGACCAGGGTGAAGGGGGCCACCGGCGGCCCCTGACGATCAGATGCCAACGCTTGCAGGCTCTCCCAAGTGTCCAATTGGGCCAGCGTCTCCGCGCGCCGGGCCTGGGCCTTGAGGCCCTGCCGGTGGGCCTCCTGATGAAGCAGGCAGCGGGACATGTCCAGGCCCAGACGCCCGGCCACAGCCACGGCTTGTTCCGGCGGCATCTTGGTGACCAGCAGTCCGGCGATCTCCTGAAGATAAGGAGAGGCCGCCGCCTTCTTGGCCAGGCCCAAGACATGGTCGGCGGGAAAGCACCACGTTTTACATTGGGGACACCAACCGTAGCCGCGCCAGAGGCGCAGGCGTCCGAAGCGCGAGTCGATGCCCCGGGAAAGATACTTTTGGCCGGTCAGTTCCTGGCGGCATTCCGGACACTGGCAAGGCGTGGCATTGGCTTTGGCTTGGGCGGCCCGTTCGGCCAGCAAGCGCAACGGCTCCTTGGCGGCGGCGGCGATCGCCTCCTCGAGGTGTCCCAGATTTTGCTCCGGGTGCTGCTGGATGGCCTGCAAGCGGGCCTCGTAATCGGCGGTCCAAGCCGCGAGTTCAGCCGGAGCCAGACCGCCTTTGGTGACGGTGGCCGCGCTCGCCGCCGCCTGGCCGGTCGCCATGATCTGGCCGGTCAGGCTTTGCTGTTGATGCTGCCGGGCTTGGCGCGCTTGGCGGATTTTGACCTGGGGTCGGCGCGGATGCGAGACCGCGGTGGCAATGGGTGGGGTCATGTTTTTTTGGGGTCAGGGACGGGTGGCTGGGGTTCCCGCAAGCGCTCGGCAAACCGGGGATGCAGCGGGTAGAGAAAGACCTCCTTGATGGCCACCTGTAGTTGCTGGCCATCGGCACCATCCTGGCGGGTGCGGCCCTGCGTCTGGCCCACCCGCACCCAGTTGGCGGCTTGATAGCAGGTGCCGGCAAAACGCGCGCGCTCCACGAACGTCTCCAGCAGATAAATGGGGTGGCCATACTTGCGCTGCCAATCCGCACTGAGCCGGCGCGTCACCCGGCCCAGCACATGACTGGCCAGGTGGGGCACCCGCACCCAGGGCAGGATGAGAAAGCGCGTGTTGTTGGTCAGCAGTTGGAGCCGCGCCGCGCGGGTGGCCTGGTCCCAGCCGATGTGCCGGTCGCGGGCCGCGCACTGCCAGGCCGCCGCGCCAAACAGCAGGCACGCCACGGGCCGGCCGCCGCGCGCGCACACCAGATACTGCAGGTTCTCCCCCACCGGACTGCGATGACTCAAATAATGGTGACGATGCAGCAACCCCTCGAACAGTTCCCGCTCCGGGTGGCGGGGCGTGCTGACTTCCGTGACGGTCAACGGCAGCCAGTCCGCCAGCGGCCCGTGCAGTGGTTCCTGACTGACCGGTTCGGTCAGCACCGGCATGCGTTTGTGACGCATCCGATTGGGGGAGGCCCGGCGGCGCGGGGGCAAAACAATCCAGCCGCGCTGCTCCAGCTTGAGCAGCAGCGTGCGCGCGGCCATGTCCTTGAGTTGCCCGGTCGCGGTTCGCCAGTCCCACCGCCGCGCCAGTTCCTGGCTGATCCGCCAGCGACTCCAACCGGGTCGGGCGGTCAAAAGACTTTGCACTTGGGCCACCTCATCACCCCCGATGCGTCGCCCTTGAATCATCTCAGGTTCGTTCACCACCCGCAGGATGGCGAAAGGAAGGGACAGAGTCCCGAACAAAATGAAAAAACTTCACCAGCCCAAATACCCCGCCAACGGAAATATGATTAACCTCCGCTGCCACTTCAGAAAAATCGAAGATGCGCACCCTCACCACGCTGACGGCGGATCGCGACGCGCAGAAAAGGCGCGCGGATGAAACCGCCCAAGCCCTGGGCAACGAACAGACCGCCCGCAAGGCGGAGCGCAAATACGCGGCCAGCCTGGCCGTGGATCTGGCCATTCAACGCGGCAAGGTCACCGTGGCGGATCGCGAGACCAAAATCACCGCGCTGGAAAACTCCGCAACCTTTGACGCGGAAGTGAAAGCGCTCTTGGAAGGCAAGCCCGTCATCAAGACGGAGGCGGTCAGCGGCCGGCAGTCCGCCGCGCTGGGCAATGAGGTGCAAGCCCTGCAAAACGAATACCAGCAGGCGTTCGCCACAGAGTTGGTATCCGCCGGCCAGGATCCCATCAAGGCGCATCAGAACATCATGCGCCTGCCCAAATATGCCGGCCTGGCCGCCAAGCTGGCACCGAAATAAGGCCAATAACCCACGCAATCAAATCCATTATTTATGGCTACTGACAAAGACGAAGACTTGAGCAAGCTCATCAAAGATGAGCTGATCGCCCGGCTCACCGCCGCCAATACCCAGCTCGCCACCTATGCCGCCGCCAGTGCGCAGCGCGCAAAGGATGAACTGGCCATCACCCAAAAAATGGCCCTCGGCTTAAGCCGCGACCAGGCCATTGCCGTCATTGAGCGGCAGAAAGCCCACGACCAAGCGGAGACGGACGCGAAAGCCGCCCCCGCCCTTTAAACTGAACACTGAACACTGAACACTTGACACTTTAACGAAATGAAAAAATTGAAAATCCAACTGGCGCTGATGCTTGGCACGCTCTGCGACCTCGGTGAACGCCTCTTCAAAGCCGGCCGGCCCGTGGCCCTGGCCAACTCGCTGGGTTTGCTTAATGAGCATGGCATTGAGTCGCTGCTTATTGATCCCGCGTCCACGTCACTGCCGTTCACCAACCGCTATCTGCTGATCCAGCGCGGCGCGTCGGGGTACCAATACGGCGATCTCTGCGCTGGCGGTGCCAGCGGCGCATTGCCGCTGGGCATCACGTCGGACGCGGCCTATGCCGTGAACGACGTCCTGAATGTGCGCCGCCTGGGTGCCCGCCCGGGATTGGAGATTGGCATTGCCGCAGCCGCCATCACGATTGACCACCTGGTCTATTCAGCGGCCGGCGGCAAAATCGCGGACCTCACCCTGGCCGGCAACGGCACATATTGGGTGGTCGGACGCGCGGCTGCCACGGTGGCCGCCAACAACAGCACGATGGAATGCCCCTTCGTGCCCGATGTGCCTTATCAGGTGACCGTCTCCAACGGCGGCGGCACTTACGCCTTTGTAGCCGGCACTTAAACCGCCGTTAACCGACCTAAAATGCAGTTAAAGATCAAAATCAAATGAAAATTGCCAAACCTTCCGCCCCGGCGGTCGCCCTGCACAACAGCGCCATTGCGCGCGCCTTGGGCAGCCAGGGCGTCGTCCTGGCCAATGACATGAACGATCTTCAGACGGGACAAATTGTCCTGGCGAATGATTCCATCCTCCGCACGGCCGTGCCGATTGAGGAGCTCACGCTCTTCGCGGCCAGCTATGACTCCATGGTGGGCAACGGCCTGGTGCGGTTGCGCGATTTCCTCGCGCCGCCCCGCCCCACGCCCAGCCGCATCTTCCGGCTCACCACGTACAACGAAAACGAGCCGTGGGAAACGGTGGATTACAACAAGGTAAAGCGCGGCATGCTCGCGGACTTCAGCGAGGTGCGCCAGCGCACGGCCAGCAAGAGCGATCTGCAAGGCTTCAATCGCGGCCTGTCCGTGATCCTGGATCGCGACGAATTGAAGGACAAGCCCGAGTGGCAGCAGATGCACACCAAATGGCTCATTGACCTGCTGAATCGCGCTTCGATCCTGGAAACCATGGCCATCTATCAGGCGGCGGCCATCAACGCTGGTACGACTTGGGATAGCGCGGCCAATCCCGACCTGGACGTGCGCACCCGCATCCTCACGCTGGCCAATACCACGGGCTTCTACCCGCAAAATGTGGCCTACGGTGACCAGGCCCACCTCAAGCGCCAGAATTCCTACGAATCGGCACTGACGGCCGGCTCGCTGGCGCGGGCCGGGCTGTTCACGGAACAGGAGTTGGCCACCGCCCTGGGCGTCAGCCAGGTGCTGATCAACGCGGAGCGTTACCAGAACACGAACACGACCAAGCAGGAAATCATTGGTCAGAACGTGCTTATCTTCACCGGCCTCAAAGATGCCGGCCCGATGGATCCCAGCAACATTGTGCGCCATGTGTTCAATGGCAACCTGGGCGGCGGCGAATATGCCGTTTACATCACCGATCTGGGCGTCAAGAAAGTGGCGCTCACGGTCGAGAATTACGAGCTGATCCACACCCAGCACACCACGGGCATTCAATTGCTAGCCGTCAGCTAACCAAAAGGCGAATGATAACCTTGTGGCACGGGCCTTCCGGCCCGTGCGACTCAAAAACAAATAAATATCAATATTATGAATCGCTCCACGCATCCCGCATCCCGCACTCCCCGCCGCTTGCTTCTGGCGGCCAGCCTGACGTGCGGGCTCGCCATCTCCGCCTCCGCGCAGGTCGGCACTTACGTTGCTCCCCGCATCAACACCGTGTTCAACCAGCCGGTGAGCAATACCGTCACCTACACGTTCTATGGCACCAACTGGCTCAACATGACCGGCTGGCACAACATGAACTGGATATTCAGCGAATATGCCTATGGCCCGGGCGGCACCAACCAGATTGGCACCAACCAGCTCGCGGTTAACCTGTACGGCAGTCCCGGCAACGGCAACAACTACACCAATGCTGCGGCCGGAACGAACTTCGTTTTCATTCCGACCCCGCTGCAAAATTGGACCAACAACCTCACTGCCAGCAACACGCTGGCGGCCGGGTTCTGGACCAACACGACCCAGAATCTGGGTGATGGGTTCCTGTGGTTCAAGGGTGCGGTCACGGTGGGCTGCACGAACGCCGCCGTTTCCAACCAGTTCTACCTGCAAATTGACCAGATCATCACCCCTTGACTGACGAGTGATGCGTGATGCGTGCAAACGCGCATCACGCATCACGAATTACGCATCACAAATATGAATCCTTACTTGGAACCTTGGGAGAGAAATATATGACCATCTGGTCCGCACTCACCACAACGGAAGTCCTCGCGCAATTCAACGATAGCGAGACGACGGCTTACGACACATCCAAAGGCGATTCCACCCAGGCGTCGCTGACGGACATCATCACCAAGGTGTCGGACCAAATCGTCCAGGCATATGCGGATGCCGGCCGGTTGATTGACCCCGTCACAGGCCTTGCGCCCGCAAATGGCACCATTCCGCCAGGGGAAAAGAATCGCGCGATCGCGCTGGTGCGCTGGAAATATCTGCTCGCCATCCCGACCGGCAAGTCTCTGGCCGAGAATCGCGCGGAGGAAGCCAAAAAGGCCGAGGAATATTTGCTCCTGGTCGCCCAGCGCAAATTCAAATTCAGCGGCGTGGCCACCAAACCCGGCCGCCGCCTGCACCCCTTCAGTTTCGACGCCATCGGCCAGACATAATCACGCATCACGCATCCCGCATGCCCTCCCTCGCGCAAACCTTATCCGATGCCCGGTCCGATCTGCCCAATTCCCTGGGCACGGCGGATCTGCGGAAATTGGGCGCGAACATTCTGCGGCAATCCATTTTCTCCGCCCGCATGAGCAACGCCACGGCCGTGCAGGCCGTGCGCGAGGCCATTACCGGCGTTCTGTCCGGGGTGAAGGGCCAAAGCGCCGACAACGTGGCCGAGGCGCGCCTGAAGCTCAAATACATCGGCCAGGCGCTCAGCTACGATCCGGCGAGCGGCTTCCCTGGGGAAAACGCGGAGCCTGCCGAGGCGGGCAGTCTGCGCGATCTGTTCAGCACCGACCGGATCAACCTGATTTTGAAAACGCAGGAGATGATGACCCAAGGCGCGGCCAAAAACATCTGGGGCAATGAGCCCGATGCCCTGGAGGAATATCCCGCCTGGGAATTGGTCCGCGTGGCGGCCGTGGAAGTGCCCCGGGGCGAGAAGCGCACCAAGGCCGGCCTGGTGGATGTGCCCACCGATGCCTGGGACAGCGCCAACGGCCGCTGGGTGGCCGCCGCCCGGGAATCTGGTGATGGTGACGCCCTGCGCATCTTTGAGGCCACCGGTCGCATGGTGGCGCGCAAGGATTCGCCCATCTGGCAGGCGCTCGGCGATGGCGCGGGCGGCTACGACGATTGCCTGGGCAATGACTATGAGCCGTTCGCTTTCAACAGCGGCATGGGCCGCGAAGAGGTTTCCGCCGGCGAATACGAGGAACTGGGTGGCGACGGCCGGAACGTTGGCCAGTCCGGCACGGACTTCGGTCCGGATGAAGTGGCCGTCCGCAAGGACCGGTTTGATCCGGATATTCTGAAGGCGCTCAAGGCTGGCCTGGAATCCGGCGATTTGAAATTCCGCGTACGCGTGGAGGTGACCCCATGAATCTGGCCGTGAAAATCGAAGTGGACACCGCCACGCCGGCCCTCCGCCAAATGCTGGACATGCTGGGCGAAGAAGGCCGGGGCGAAATCGTGGGCGCAATGGGTCGGCGCGTGGTGCGCGATACCTCCCGGCATGTCTCCCAATGGGGGCTTTCGCATCCCAACAAGCTCGGCGGCCGCCGCACGAACTATTGGTCGGGCATTGCGGCGAAAATCAATCCGGCTGACACGCTGCAGGTGGACGGCGGCACGGCCACCATGACACTGGGCGGTCCGGAAATGCCGGGGATCACGCGCGCCTTTGGCGAGGTCACCATCGTGCCCGGCACCAAAACGCCTGGTGCCAAATACATCCCGGTGCCGGCCAATGCATCGGCTTATGGCTTGCGGCCGCGTGAAATCGCCGGCCTGGTGCTGTTCTGGAAGGGCAAAGGCCAGGTGGGCGGTCTGGCGCAAGGCGTGGCCGTCACACGCACCAAAAACACCCGCAAGGGCCCCAAAGGCTCCAAATATTTCCGGCCAGGCCTGATCATGTTTTGGTTCGCGGACCGGGTCACGCAACCGCAGGATCGTTCGATTCTGCCCAGCGATCAGCAATGGTCCGACTCCGCCAATGCCGGCGCGGCGGAATGGGTCAACCTCCAGTTGAAAAAGCTGAACTGAAAATTGGATTAAACGTCACGTTTATTTATGAAATACGAAGATCTCTGGCCGCTGATCCAAAAGGACATTTTGGGCGCTCTGCAAGCCGATGAAGTGATTGGCACACGCAAAGGTGTGGCTGTGGAACCGGGCGACGTTGAGGATGCCCTGGAACGAAAAGTCAAGACCGCGATCGGGGCGGGTCTGGATGATCATATTGGCATCGGCTTCCTGGTATTGCCCATTGAAGAGGCGTCCGACGAGAACCCGAATATTCCCGGGGGCCCGCTGAAGCTGACCATCCGGGTGCAATTCGTGGAAAATGTGACCCTCAATCGCGGTCCGCGTGGCACGGGCCTGCCGTGCCGGGTATGGACGGCCCTGGCGGAAAAGGTGCTGAAACTCTACACACCGGTGGGCCTCACGCAAAATCTGGTGCCAGCCGTGCCGACGATTTCGGAATTCACGCCCGATCGCGATTCCAGTCTTCGCGTGGGGCAAGTCACCTTTTATACCGCCGAGGCGGATTTCCGGCCGTGGTTCAAAGTCAATCGTCCGCAGATCAGCGTTAGTGGCGCGGGCGTCTCGCCCGCGAGTCCCAACAGCTACCAACTCACCGGCACTGCTACCGTGACCGTGGCCGCGCCTGGTGCCGACATGATTTTCTACACCACGGATGGATCGCATCCTTACGAAGGCAATGCCGCCGCCCAACCTTATACCGCGCCAGTCCAGATTGTCGGGCCTGGTCTTTTCCGCGCCCGCGCTTTCGCGCGCGGCAAGGCCGGCAGCGACACGGCCGCCGTGAACTTTTTCCAAATATGAACACTGAAAGCATCAACTGCCGCATAGTCACCGAAATCGAAAAACCCGGCGATTTCTGCTGGGGTGGTGATATGGCTGGCAACAAAGTCTCCGGCGATCCGACCTACATTTACATCTGGATCCCTGGCCAGTCGGGGCCGGATTGCATCAAGATCGCCCGGGGCAATCCACCAGGCTCACGAGTCTGGGGCTGGGACGGCAATCTTGCATCCCCAACTTTGACCCCATCAATCCTTATACCCGGCCAATGGCACGGCTGGCTGCGCTCCGGACGGCTTGTATCGTGTTAACCAATAATCCACCAATCCATCAATCATTAACCCACTGCCTTTATGTCTCTCCAACGCTCAAGTTTGAATCGTATTCCCGGCCGCTTGGCCTTTAACGGCATCAGCCTTTTTTCCAAGGGCACCATTGACACGGACCAGGTCTATAGCCAGGTAGCCGTCGAGGTTGCCGGCATGGGCAAAATTGACAACCGCGACAATGAGGCTTATGACGAAATCACCATCACTCCGGATGGGCGCGTCAGTCCGACGATTGCCGGCGTGATCTATCCCTATACTAATCCCGTCCTCGGCTCGGGCATCTTCCCTCCCACGGATGTTCCGGCCGTGGTCCACGGCAATGACAATTCCCTGGACACGCACCCGGCGGCCGCCGTGGTGCAGATGCCGCAGATGGTTTTTCACCCGGTTAAAACCTTGTTTGGCCCGCTGAAATTGCTCTGCCTGCGCAGCACAACGGCCGGCGCGGTCAATCCCTGGTCCACGTCCGGTTCGCTCCGCGTCTACGCTAACAGCGGGGGCACTTATGTGGACGCGACCTATACGAACAGCGCCCCGATAACGCAATACTACACGCTCGTTTGGACGGGCATGTCGCCATTCAATACGGCCACGGATTTCTATGATGGCCTGACCTTTGAACCGAAGGTTGAGTTTGTGGATGACAATGTCGCCGCGCAGGGTCTGTTTAACAAGCGCATCAAGTCCGTGGGCGGAATGTTGCGGGGGATCCCGATCGGCCCGGCGCGATCGGCAATTGACACCCTGCTAAAAATCCAGGGCACCGGGGCGGGGCGCGGCAGCAGCGGCGCGGCCAAGGCGGCGGCGCTCACGGTGACCGGTGCCGACACTCTTGTATATTTGACCTTCCCCCTTGGCCAGTTGGTGAAATCAAAAATTCAGAACGGCGTTGAGCAGCTCCGCGAAGGCGAGGTTGCCTGGGAAGCGCTGCCCACGCTCGCCGCCGGCGTGCGCGGCGCCTATTTCACAACGCCAATCGCATAGTCCCAATAATCCATTAATCCAAAAATCCATCAATCCATTGTTTATGAATCTCGCTCAAATCGTCCTGGCCGCGCAAGCGGCCGCCAACAAAGCCGCCACAGCCGCTGATCCTCTGGCGATGCAAACCATCAAGCTGGAGGAATTCGCCGTGGCCGGCATCGACCGCGCCGATTTCGGCACCTTCGAAAACTCCTTCAACGCCCAACTGGAAATGATCCAGGCGTTTTCGAAACAGGATTCCCCCGCCACGGCGGCCGCAAAAAGGGCCGCGCAAGCCGCTGCGGCAAAATCATAAATCGGCAATCGTAAATCGAAAATATGCTGACCCTCACCTACGCTCCCGATGGCACGTCTTCGTGGACCAGCGGAATTGTCCTCTGTAACACGTCGCGTTCCATCTCGGAGCTGGAGGTGAAGTTCAATCACAAGCGCATCCTCCAGGGCGAGGCGGGCTTCGGCGCGGCGGCCATGGCGTTTTTCGACAAAGGCAATGTGACAAACACGCTGTCGCTAAAAGTCCGGCGCGGCGTGGATTTCTCCAGCGCGGCCTTTGCGGATCCCGAGGCCGCGCTGGCCTTTGCGCTCAATCAACCAGCCTCGTTCCCCACCACCGGCTGCCTGCAAATCAAACTCCAGGGCGTGACCACAAATACCACCCTCTACTTGCTCAACTGCGGATTGGAGGGGCTCACTCTGGCCGACTGGATCGGTATTGCCCCGGCCTTCCAATACACCTTTAACGGCGGTTTAATCAGCAATACCAGCCCCTTCTGACACGAATTTCACGAATTAACACGAATATGAAACGTTTTTCCATCCTGTCCATCCTGTTCATCCTGTCCATATCCGCTCTGGCCCAGACCACTCCCGTGCTGTTCCCGGTCAACTCGCTCTTCGGCGGGGCGGCGTATAACCGGCCCCTCACGGTGACGGCGGCCAATACGTTGATCAGCGACGGACAGAATCTCTGGGCCGGCACCTATACCATCATCCCGGCCAGCACCACGAATCCCGTGGTGAACCTGTATCCCAATACCTATCTGGTCACGGTGCCAGGCGTGGTCAAGCCGGCGCGCTTCGTGGTGCCGGCCAGCACCAACATCCTGGACGTGACCGGGCTGATCGCCGCCGGCCCGCTATTCTATTTCGGCACCAACGGCTTTGCCAATCTGCTCGCCGGTTCCAATATCACCCTGGTCACGAATTCCGGCGGGATCGTGATCAATAGCA